>Ga0302314_10000173_pt1 | contig 113069 bp, 101 predicted proteins | sample III_Palsa_N2_3_FD_200533 | JGI IMG/M metagenome (GOLD analysis project Ga0302314, IMG submission 200533) | Peat permafrost microbial communities from Stordalen Mire near Abisko, Sweden - III_Palsa_N2_3 | ecosystem: Environmental > Terrestrial > Soil > Palsa > Peat permafrost | place: Sweden... | reverse complement strand
ATGATGATGTGTTCATCCCCTCGATGAATCACATCAGTGCACCGTCACGCAACGACAAAATCGCTTAGATTCGCGCTTATGGGGTACCCGCCTTGGCATGGGCGTGCCTTCCTCGGGCCTGCCACACCCCCACCCAACCCTCCCCCTGAGGGGGAGGGCTTTTTAAATGGCCAGCGCTTCGGTCAGATCACCCGGCGCAGGCCCACCCGCATCGATCATCGCCTTGTCGCGCATAACCACGCCGTCCAGCTTTTCCAGCCCGAACCGCCGCGTGATCAGGCGCAGGATCGACGCCGTGTCATACGTCGTGTGATCGACATGACCCTTCTTGGCATGCGGACTGATCACCAGCGCCGGAATCCGCGTGCCCGGACCCCAACGATCACCCTTGGGCGGCGCAACATGGTCCCACCAGCCACCATTTTCATCGAACGTGATCACGATCACCATCTTGTCCCACTGCGGACTGGAACGCAGCGCATCGACCACGGCGGCAATATGCCGATCGCCCGAATCGATGTCGGAATAACCCGCGTGCATGTTCAGATTGCCCTGCGGCTTGTAGAACGTGACCGGCGGCAGCTTGCCGGCTGCAGCATCGGCAATCACGTGGTTGGTACGCGCCGTGTCGCCCAGCCCGCCATCGCGCAACCGCTTGTCACGCGCGGGCATGCCCGGCGCCAGCGCGGCGAAATAGTTGAACGGCTGATGATGAAACTGAAAATTGGGCGCCGGCGGATATTGCCCGTCATCCATCATGCCCGCCAGGGTCGCGGACCAGCCGCCGGCATACCACGCCCATTCCACCCCGGCCTTGTCGAGCTTGCTGCCGATCGTGTCATGATGCTGCGGCATCAGCACGCCCGCATCGCTCGCCAGCGCCCAACCCGCCTTCATCGAATCGACCGAGGGTGACGGCTGAAACGGCGGCATCATCGTGTTGACCACGGAATATCCGGGATAACCCGGCGCAGGCGGCGCAAATGTGCTGGCGACAAAAATGCCCGGCCCATCGATCGCGCTCGGCTTGCACAGCGCCGCGCGCTTCAGCCGAACGCCGCCGGGGCCGTCTTCCAGTTGCGCAATGCCGTCCTTGGCAATGCTGGTATCGGCGTCGGGATACAGCGGCGGTTGCGCGGTGATCAGGTATTGATGGTTGAGAAACGAACCACCGAACGCGCCCATGAAAAACCGGTCGCACAGCGTGAATTCGCGCGCGAGCTGCCACAGCCGAAAGTCGCGCCGCGTCTGCGCATAATGCCCCATGACCAGCCCGCCGCTATCGCCCCACGCGGCAAAACCGTCGTTGCGCCCGCCATTGATCTGCATCTGGTTTTCGTAAAACCGGTGCACGAGATCGCGCGTCACCACGCCGGTTGGCAGCGGATCGCCAGCCGGGGTCGACAGCGCAAACGGCGCATTGGCCAGTTGCGGCAGGTCGTCCTGCTCGATCTTGTGCGTGCGATGCTCGACGACCTGTTCGGCCGGGACAATGCCATCCCACACCGGCGGCAGATGCGGCATGACACGGCCATCGCGATCGCGCTGCGCCGCGCGCTCGGGCGATACGCCCGACAGCGGCTCGGCCAGGCCGGGGAAATCGGCGAACAGGTTATTGAAGCTGCGGTTTTCAGCATAGATGACGACGATCGTGTCGATGTGCTGCGCCAGCGCCGCATCGACAGACTTGTGCCCCGGTTTTTCCACCGGTTTGTCCACAGGCGCAGCCTCGGCATTGCCAGCAAATGCGGCCCCGATACCAAGCGCCAAACCACCGAGAAAATCACGGCGATCGGTCTTCAACTTGTCGTCGTCCTTGCTCATGCCCTGGCCTTTTATGCTTTGAGGCGCCGCTCGATCGCATCCCAGATCGCGCCGCCGGTGTCGGTCCCGTCGAATTTCTCGATCGCGACGATACCCGTCGGCGATGTCACATTGATTTCAGTCAGCCACTTGCCGCCGATCACATCGATCCCGACAAACACCAGCCCCTTGGCCTTCAGGTCGGCGCCCATCGCGGCGCAGATTTCGGCCTCGCGATCGGTCAGCACGCTCTGCTCGGCATAGCCGCCGACTGCCAGGTTCGACCGGAATTCGCCCACGCCGGGCTTGCGGTTGATCGCGCCCAGCACTTCGCCATCGACCAGCACGATGCGTTTGTCGCCCTCGGCCACTTCGGGCAGGAACGTCTGCACCATGAACGGTTCGGGCCAGACCTGGCCGAACAGTTCGGCCAGCGCCGACAGGTTGCCGCCATCGGCCTCGATCTTGAACACCGCCTTGCCGCCATTGCCATGCAGCGGCTTGACCACCAGCGCGCCGCCGCCATGCGTCTTTTGAAACGCGCGGATATCAGCGGCCGATCGCGTGATCAGCGTGGGCGGCATAAACCGCGCATAATCGAGCACGTAGACTTTTTCGGGCGCATTGCGCACCGAACGCGGGTCATTGACGACCAGCGTTTCGCCCTCGAGCCGTTCAAGCAGATGCGTCGCAGTGATATAGCCCAGGTCGAACGGCGGATCCTGGCGCATCAGGATCACGTCGATATCCGACCCCAGGTCGATCTTGCGCATTTCGCCCAGCGTATAATGATCTCCCAGCACGCGCTGCACAGTCACCGGCGCGGCCTCGGCGGTAACCCGCCCGGCTTCCCAGGCGAGCGAGCGGACATCGTAAAACCACAGATCATGGCCCCGCGCCTGCGCCGACAACATCAGGTGAAACGACGAATCCCCGGCGATATTGACCAGGGCAATGGGGTCCATCTGGACCGCGACGCGCGTCGGCATGCTAAAAATTTCCTGCGATGATGCAGCCGGTTGTCAGGGCTGCCAGACGTGGGTGATGTGGCGCGGCCAGTGCCATGGCGCAAGCAATATCACGTCGATCCGCACGGTATCATCGGGGCTCGTCATTCGCGGTGCCAAGGCCTGCGCAACTCGCGCGGCACGGCGCAAGCGGCACTCGTCGATCGCCTGATCGAGCGCCTTGGCCTCGCGCCGCCATTTGACTTCGACGAACGCCAGCACCCGCCCCCGGCGTGCGATGATATCGACCTCGCCCATCCCGCGCCCCTGCCCGACGCGCACCTGGCGCTGCACGATGCGCCAGCCTTTCGTCATCAGGTACAGCGCCGCCAGCCGCTCCCCGCGCTGGCCATCACGCTCGGCGCGGGACTTGCTGGCGCTCAAGGCTCTTGCGGCTGCAGTGCCAGCGCGCGGACATACATATCCTTGCGATCGAGCCCGGTATTGCGCGCCACCTCTTTCGCGGCCTTCGCAACCGGCAGCCGTGTCAGCGCCTCAAGCAATGCAGCATCGATCGCAGCATCATCGGGCTTCGGCGCCTCGCCCTGCGGCCCGGCGAGCACCACGATTTCACCGCGTGGCGGATGTTCGCGATAATGTTCGGCCAGTTCGGTGGCACTCCCCCGCCGGCATTCCTCGAACAATTTGGTCAATTCGCGCGCCACCGCAATTTCGCGCCGGGGCAGCAATTCGGCCATCGCATCGAGCGTATCGGCAAGGCGCGGCCCGGTATCGTAAAACACCAGCGTCGCCGGAATGCCCGCCAGTTCGCGCAACACATCCCCGCGCGCCTTGTCCTTGCCCGGCAGAAATCCGCCAAACAGAAACCGGTCTGTCGGCAATCCCGCCAGAGTCAGCGCGGTAATCAGCGCGCTCGGCCCGGGCAGGCTGGTGACCATGATCCCCTCGGCCTGCGCTGCGCGGACCAGCCGATAGCCCGGGTCGGAAATCAGCGGCGTCCCCGCATCCGACACCAGCGCCACCGGCTCCTCGCGCATCAAGGCAATCAGCGCATCGCGCGCACCGGCGTCGACATGATCGTCATAACGCCGCAGCGGTTTGCGAATTCCCAGATGCGCCATCAGCTTGCCCGTGACGCGGGTGTCTTCGCACGCTATGGCAGAGACAGCGCCGAGCACATCGATCGCGCGCCGGGTCATGTCACCAAGATTGCCAATCGGGGTGGCAACAATATACAGCCCGGGTTCAAGTGTGGGAATGTCAGGCGATTGGTCTTCGATAGAGAGATTGTCCATCGCACCAGCATGGACCGCCGCAGGGGAACGAGGCAAGTCAATGATCAGTCAGCGCAACGATAAACGCGAAAGCGTGGCAGGATTCATCCGCCGCGCAGTGGTCATGGCCGGCATGGCGCTGCTCGCGGCCTGCGCCGTCGTGCCCAAACCGGTTGCGCAGGCACCAGCCCAGCGCCCGACCGAAGTCGCGCCCCAGGCAAACGTCCTGCCCAGCGACACCGATCGCCATCGCATCGCGCTGCTCGTGCCGATGACCGGCACCAACGCCGCCGTCGGCCAGGCAATCGCCAATGCGACGACAATGGCACTGCTCGACACGAATGCCTCCAATCTGCGCATCACGACCTATGACACGGCCGCGACAGGCGCAGGCCCTGCCGCCGCGCGCGCGATCGCCGATGGCAACAAGCTGATTTTAGGCCCCTTGATCTCCGAAGACGTCTCCGCCGTGGCCGCCGCGGCGCGCCCCGCGCATGTCCCGATGATCACCTATTCCAACGACGCCGATGCCGCCGCGCGCGATGTGTTCGTATTCGGCCAGGTGCCCGGCCAGTCGGTCGCGCGCGTCATCGCCTATGCCCGCGCGCATGGCGTGACCGCAGTCGGCGCGCTGATCCCGAACGGCGTTTATGGCCAACGCGTTGCCGCCGGGCTGAACGGTGCGGCAAAGCAATACAACGTCCGCGTCACCGATGTGGAAACCTACGAACGCACCAACACTTCGGTCGCCAGCGCGATCCGCCGGGTCAAGGCCAAGGGCCAGGTCGACGCAATCGTCATCGCCGACCGCGCGCGCATCGCCGCGCTCGCCGCGCCGCAAGCCAGCGGCATGCGCCTGCTCGGCACCGAATTGTGGGCAGGCGACGGCACGATCGCGCACAGCCCCCTGCTGCGCGGAAGCTGGTTCGCCGCGATTTCAGACAAGCGCTTCGGCCAGTTCGAAACCTCGTACCACAACCGGTTTGGCGCCGCCCCGCCGCGCATCGCCACGCTCGGCTATGATTCGGTACTCCTGACGCTCAACGTCGCGCGCGGCTGGCGCTCGGGCACCGTGTTCCCCACGGGCAAGCTGTTCGACCCGCAAGGCTTCATCGGCCTCGACGGCGTGTTCCGCTTCAACGAATTCGGCATTGCCGAGCGCGCGATGGAAGTACGCGAAGTCGGCGTCGGCACATTCACGACGATCAGCCCCGCGCCCGCGCATTTCACGCAGGAAGATTACCAGATCCAGCACCGCGCGGGGATATAAAAGGATCGGGATAAGCCCCCTCCCCGCCTTGCGCAGGAATCCTCCGATCCGCTATGGTGTTGCGCATGGCAGATGACTTGTTCGACAAACAGACCGCACTGCTCGCCGCTGCGGACAGTTACGATGGCTCTGCGATCGAAGTCCTCGAGGGGCTCGAGCCCGTCCGCCGGCGCCCCGGCATGTACATCGGCGGCACCGACGAGCGCGCGCTGCACCATCTCGTTGCCGAAGTGCTCGACAACGCGATGGACGAAGCCGTCGCCGGCCACGCCAACCGCATCGAAATCACCGTCGAGGAAGAACCCGGCGCGCCCGGACGCATCACGATCAGCGATAACGGCCGCGGCATTCCGATCGACGAACACCCTAAATACCCGGGCAAATCCGCGCTCGAAGTGATCATGACCACGCTCCATTCGGGCGGCAAGTTTTCGGGCAAGGCCTATGCCACGTCCGGCGGCCTGCACGGCGTCGGGATCTCGGTGGTCAATGCGCTGTCGACGCTGACCCGCGTCGAAGTCGCACGCAACAAGTTCCTGTATGCGCAGGAATTTTCCTGCGGGTTCGCCAAAGGCCCGATCGAGCGCATCGGCAATGCGCCCAACCGGCGCGGCACCACCGTCACCTTCGTGCCCGACATCACGATCTTTGGCGCCGACGCGAAATTCAAACCGGCGCGCCTATTCCGCCTCGCCCGGTCAAAGGCTTATCTGTTCGCCGGCGTAGAAATCCGCTGGAAATGCGCACCCGCGCTGTGCACCGACGATGTCCCGGCCGAGGCGACATTCCAGTTTCCCGGCGGCCTCGCCGATCACCTGGCCGAACAGATCGCGACGCGCGAATGCGTAACCACGGTGCCATTCACCGGCCGCCAGGATTTTCCCCTGGGCCCGGGCGGCGAAGAAATGGGCCGCGTCGAATGGGCGATCGCCTGGCCGCTGTGGTCCGACGGCGCCTACAGCTATTATTGCAACACCATCCCCACCCCCGATGGCGGCACGCATGAACAGGGCCTGCGCGCCGCGCTGACCCGCGGCATCCGCGCGTTCGGCGATCTGATCGGCCAGAAAAAAGCCAAGGACATCGCGCCCGAGGACATGATCACCGGCAGCGAAATCATGCTGTCGGTGTTCGTGCGCGACCCGCAGTTTCAAAGCCAGACCAAGGACCGCCTGACCAGCCCCGAAGCAGCGCGCATGGTCGAGGCCGCGATGCGCGACCATTTCGACCATTACCTGACCGACAACATGGACCGCGGCAAAGCGCTGCTCGGCTCGGTCATGGACCGCATGGACGAACGCCTGCGCCGCAAGGCGGAGCGCGAAATCAAGCGCAAGACCGCGACCAACACGCGCAAATTGCGCCTCCCAGGCAAACTGACCGATTGCACTGGCGAAGGCCCTGGCGAAACTGAGCTGTTCATTGTCGAAGGCGACAGCGCCGGCGGCAGCGCCAAACAGGCGCGCGATCGCAAGACCCAGGCGATCCTGCCGATCCGAGGTAAAATCCTCAACGTCGCATCCGCCACCAACGACAAAATCCGCGCCAACCAGGAAATCGCCGATCTCAATCTCGCGCTCGGCTGCGGCAATCGCAAGGACTGCAACCCCGACGCGCTGCGTTACGATCGCATCGTAATCATGACCGACGCCGACGTCGACGGCGCCCACATCGCGACCCTGCTGATGACGTTCTTCTTCCAGGAAATGCCCGAAATCGTCCGCCGCGGACACCTCTACCTCGCCCAGCCCCCACTCTACCGCCTGACCTCCGGCACCCAAAGCGCCTACGCCCGCGACGACGTCCACCGCGCCGAACTCGAAAAAACCGTGTTCAAAGGCAAGAAAGTCGAAGTCGGCCGTTTCAAGGGCCTGGGCGAAATGAACCCGAACCAGCTCCGCGAAACCACGATGAGCCCCGCAACCCGCTCACTCCTGCGCGTAACCCTGCCCGAAACCCACGAACAACGCCACGTGATCAAGGACCTGGTCGACCGCCTGATGGGCCGCAATCCCGAACACCGCTTCATGTTCATCCAGAACCGCGCCGCCGACATCGACCCCGACATGATCGACGCCTGACGCTCACGGTTACTTGGTCACGCGCACTGGCGCCGCCAATTGAACTCGCTTCAAATGAAATAGTTTCGTTCATCCTGAGCCTGTCGAAGGACGCGCGCTACGGTTGGTCCGGGCATTTATTGGGCTGGCGTTTGCGCGCATCCTTCGACAGGCTCAGGGCGCGCGGACTTGGATGCGAACCTGTTGATTTTGTTCAGAGCCTCCGGCGGCCAAGGGCCATCGCCCTTGGATCCCGTTACCGTCTTGAACTGCGCGTTGGCTATGCATTTGCACGACCCCGCGTAGCGGTGTCATCGTCTCCCGACGCAGCGGCGGGATGTTACGCCGAACAAAAACCCCAACGCGGACGGTAACGGGATGCAAGGGCAATAGCCCTTGCCCGCCGGAGTCCCCTAATCCCCCGCATGCCCCTCAAGCGGATTCGCGTCCTCGCTCCGCCTCTCAAACTCGGTAAACGTATACGTAATATGCACCCGCGTCCCCAGCAGCGTCTTGCCGTTCAGCCGCGGGGGGCGCACCTGGAACTGCCACGAGGCTTCGCGCAACACGCGCGCCATGCCCGATCCGCGTGGTTCCTCGCTGACTTCATGGCAGTCATCGACATGATAGTCTTCGATCATGCGGCATTCGATCGTCGCCACCCGGCCCGGGTTCTGGCCCGGCCGCATATAGCTTTCCAACGCATTCTTGGGCGGCTTGCGATACCATTCCACGTTGTAGAAACTGGATTCGCCCGGGCCGTTGTCGCCGCCCTTGCCGCCGCCGCTGCCGTCTTCATGGCCATTGCCACCTGGCGCCGACGAGTGAATGTTGCTGATGTCGGCATTGGCGAGATCGGCATGGCTCATGTGAATGAAGCCCGGGGGCCATTCGACCTTGTTGGGATTCTTGATGTCCACATGCGGCGGCAGCTTGATCGCGGCCTGCATCTCTTTCGGCAGGACCGTGGCCTTGGGCTTCGCCTTCGCGCCGGCATGCGCCTTCAGGATTTCCTTTGGCGGCGGGGTCAGCTTGATCGCGGTGAGCAACTGCGCCGGCTCACCCTTTTGCAGGCTCATCGCCGCCATCGACAGGATGATCAGCGCCAGCAGCCCGACGATGCCCAGCGCCAGCAGCGCGGCAACATAGCGCGAGCGCGTCGGCGATTCGTAATGGGCGCGCACATAGGGCTCGCTCGCCTGCGCGAGCGGCTCTGCACCGTCTGTTGGAGAACGTTGGGACAAATCCATTACCCGTTAAACGCTTCCGACCGAGCCTTGCCTGCAAAAGGGCGCAAAAAAATTACGGGGCGCCAGCAGATGCAACAAGCCCAGTGAACCTGGTCCGTCCCCATTTGCCGCCCTGCCAAGGGCTCGCGCGCGATGCAACAGTTTTGCAGGGTAAACCGTGCGTTGCGATACGCTTTGTGACGTTTTGCCACGCCTTTTGTGCGCCACGGCCCGCGTCCGACACATTCTCTTGCCGAGCCCGCGCGTTGTAGGTAGCTTTAACCTCTTGGTTAAGCAGGCAGGACAGATCGATGCGTTTCGAAGGCACCAGCAATTACGTCGCCACCGATGACCTGAAAGTCGCGGTCAATGCCGCCGTGCTGCTGCGCCGGCCGCTGCTGGTCAAGGGCGAACCCGGCACCGGCAAGACCGTTCTCGCACACGAAATCGCCAAGGCCGTTGGCGCGCCGCTGATCGAATGGAATGTCAAATCGACCACCAAGGCACAGCAGGGCCTGTATGAATACGATGCCGTGGCCCGCTTGCGCGATGGCCAGCTCGGCGACGAGCGCGTCCACGACATCGCCAACTACATCAAGAAGGGCAAATTGTGGGAAGCGTTTACCGCGCCCCAACTGCCCGTCCTGCTGATCGACGAAATCGACAAGGCCGACATCGAATTCCCCAACGACCTGTTGCAGGAACTCGATCGCATGAGCTTCGACGTCTACGAAACGCAGCAGCGCGTGACCGCAGTCGAGCGCCCGATCGTCGTGATCACCTCGAACAACGAAAAGGAACTGCCCGACGCATTCCTGCGCCGCTGTTTCTTTCACTATATCAAATTCCCCGATCGCGACACGATGCGCGCGATCATCGACGTCCATTTCCCCGGCATCCAGCGCACCTTGATCGCGAAGGCCATGGAAGTTTTCTACGAAGTGCGCGAAGTGCCGGGCCTGAAGAAAAAGCCGAGCACGTCCGAACTGCTCGACTGGCTGAAACTGCTGCTCAACGAAGACATGCCACTGGACGTGCTGCAAAACCGCGACCCGTCCAAAGCCATCCCGCCGCTCCACGGTGCGCTGCTGAAAAACGAACAGGACATCATGCTGTTCGAACGGCTCGCTTTCATGTCGCGCCGCAATGCCTGACGCCGCGCGATACAACGGCCGCTGCGCATGCGGCGCCATCACGCTACAGGTTTCGGCCCAGCCACTGGCCATTCGCCAGTGCTGGTGCCGGCAATGCCAGGCGATCGCCGCGGGCAGCGCGACCAACAACGCAATCTTCCCCGCCGACGCAGTGGCGATCGACGGCAAATTGGGCGCGGCATCGTGGACCGCGGCAAGCGGCAACACGCTGACCTTCCATTTCTGCGCGTCGTGCGGAACCCAGGTGTTCGGCCAAAGCTCCGCCCGGCCCACGATGAAAACCCTGCGCCTCGGCGTGTTCGACCAGCCACACGACCTGGCCCCGGCCGCAGTCATCTGGACCGAAGACGCCCCGCCCTGGGCCGTATTCGACCCAAAACTGGACCAGTTCGCGCGCCAGCCCCCTGCACCTCCTCCCGTTCAGGCGGCCTGACCCATGTTCTTCAACTTCGTCGACGAATTGCGCAGCGCCGGGATACAGGCCAGCTTCAAGGAGCACCTCGTGCTGCTGGAAGCGCTCGACAAGGACGTGATCGATAGCACGCCCGAAGCGTTCTATTACCTGGCGCGCGCGACGTTCGTCAAAGACGAAGGCCTGCTCGACCGCTTCGACCAGGTGTTCAACAAAGTGTTCAAGGGCATCCTGTCCGATTACGGCCAGAAACCGGTCGATGTTCCCGAAGACTGGCTGAAAGCAATCGCCGAAAAATTCCTAAGCCCTGAGGAAATGGAAGCGATCAAGGCGCTGGGATCGTGGGACGAAATCATGGAGACGCTCAAAAAGCGGCTCGAGGAACAGGAAAAACGCCACCAGGGCGGCAACAAGTGGATCGGCACCGGCGGCACCAGCCCCTACGGCAATGGCGGCTATAATCCCGAAGGCGTGCGCATCGGCGGCGAAAGCAAGCACGGCCGCGCGATCAAGGTCTGGGAAAAGCGCGAGTTCCAGAATCTCGACAGCACCCGCGAACTGGGCACCCGCAATATCAAGGTCGCACTGCGCCGCCTACGCCGGTTCGCACGCGAAGGCGCCGCCGATGAACTCGATATCGACGCCACGATCGAAGGCACCGCACGCCAGGGCTGGCTCGATATCCGCATGCGCCCCGAACGCCACAACGCGGTAAAACTGCTGCTGTTTCTCGATGTCGGCGGATCGATGGACCCGTTCATCAAACTGGTCGAGGAACTGTTCAGCGCCGCCACAACCGAATTCAAGAACATGGAATTCTACTATTTCCACAACTGCCTCTACGAAGGCGTGTGGAAAGATAACCGCCGCCGCTTCGCCGAACGTACCCAAACCTGGGACCTCCTCCACAAATTCGGCCACGATTACAAAGTGATCTTCGTCGGCGATGCCTCGATGAGCCCCTATGAAATCAGCCATCCCGGCGGATCGGTCGAACATTTCAACGAAGAATCGGGCGCAGTCTGGATGCACCGCGTGGCCCAGACCTATCCCGCAACCGTCTGGCTGAACCCCGTCGCCGAAAAACAGTGGGGCTATTCCCAATCGACCAAGATGATCAAGGACCTGGTCGGCGGATCGATGCACCCGCTGACCCTGGGCGGGCTCGATGCCGCGATGCGCGAATTGACCCGCAAGAAAGGCTGACCCCGCCGGCTTGACCCGCAAGCGCGGAAGCGGGCTAATACACGCGCCCAGCCAATTCAGGCAGCCAGTTCAGGACATCCATGACGACCACCGCGCAAGACCGTATTGCCCGCCGCGCGATCATCGCCGCAACCTGCGGCAATGCGCTCGAATTCTACGATTTCGTCACATACGCCTATTTCGCGATCCAGATCGGCCACACGTTCTTCCCGTCGACCTCCAGCTTTCTCAGCCTGATGGGATCGCTCGCGACCTTCGGTGCCGGCTTTGCCGCCCGCCCGATCGGCGCCTGGGTCATAGGCGGCTATGCCGACCGCGTCGGCCGCAAAAAAGGCATGTTCCTGTCGATGATCCTGATGGGCGCCGGCATCGTCGGCCTCGCGCTGACACCAGGCTACGCCACGATCGGCTACGCCGCCCCCATCATCGCGATCTGCGCGCGCCTGTGCCAGGGCTTTGCACTGGGCGGCGAAGTCGGCGCAGCCACAACCTACATGCTCGAAGCCGTACCCCCCGAAAAACGCGGCTGGGCCTCGAGCTGGCAAAACTCCAGCCAGATGATCGCCTTCACTGTCGGCGCCCTCGTCGCCTTCCTCCTCAGCGTCTGGCTCAACGACGCGCAACTGTCACTCTACGGCTGGCGCATCGCGCTCCTCGCGGGCACCATCATCCTGCCCTTCGCCCTGATGATCCGCTCCAGCCTCCCCGATTTCCCCGCGCACGCCAACGCCCCGATGACCGAAGCAGAAGAAACCTCGGCAACCTCCGCCGGCTTCGTCCGCCTCGTCATCCTGGGCATGCTGATCATCGGCGCCGGCACCACCACGACCTACATCTTCCTCTACATGTCGACCTTCGCGCAGCACACACTCCACCTGCCAACCTGGGTCGGCATGGCCGGCGACCTCGCCTGCAACGGATCCGGCATGGTCACTGCCATCATCGGCGGCTGGCTATCCGACAAAGTCGGCCGCCGCCCCGCCATGATCTGGCCACAACTCGCCTTCGTCATCATGATCCTGCCCATGTTCGCCTGGTTCCTCGGCGCCCCCACAGTAACCGCATTCGTGGTCACAAACCTGATCCTGTCAGGCCTGGGCACAATGCCCTTCTCCGCCGCCTTCACCGCCGTCAGCGAAAGCCTGCCCCGCAACATGCGCTCCCGCGCCTTCGCCTTGATCTACACAATCCCCGTCACCACAATGGGCGGCACCACCCAACCCATGCTCGCGTGGCTGATCGAACGCACCCACAACCCGGCCGTGCTGGCGTACTACATGATGAGCATCGCCGTCATGGGCCTGGTCGCAATGCTGTTCCTGCCCGAAAGCGCGCCTTTGAGCATTCGTCGCGGGAAATCGCGTGAGGCTTTGGCGGCTTAAGGGCCTCCGGCGGCCAAGGGCCAGGGGCCCTTGGATCCCGTTACCGTCCTGAACTGGGCGTAGCTTATGCGTTTGCGTCCGGCGCAAAAGAACAGATTTGCAGCCGCTTCGCGGCGAAGTACAACCTATCAGTCGTCGTCCCGGGCTTGACCCGGGACCCCACTATCCTTCGGCGCGCACAGGAAAGAAGTGGGATCCCGGGTCAAGCCCGGGATGACGAGAGGTTGTGAAACTCAATACAGCAAATACTGCCGCGTCAAATCCACCCAAGCCGCCTCATCCGGCAAAGCCAACGCATCCAGATCACCCGGCGTCGCAGCCAGATCATCAACCCATTCCCGCAACCCAGGCCCACCATTGATCACATCAATCGCCAGCCGGTTCTCAACATATTCATACGGAAAATCACGCCACAACGGATACTCAGGATACAGCAACCGGATCGCCTTGAACGCCAAAGCCTGCAACCGCCACGGCCGAAAAGTCCGATGATTGTAAAACGCCCCCTCGGCATGGATCATCAACGCCGAACAAGCCTGGTGCGCATGCTTGTGAAAAGTCGGCTCAAACCAACACTCCCGCAAAGCACACCCGGTAATCCAATGCGGCGCAAACCGCTGCATCTCGGCCAGGACATCCCGCGCAGACACATCAGGCGCCCCAAACAACACCTCCAAGGGCCGCGTAGTCCCACGCCCCTCGGACACAGTCGCCCCCTCGATCATCACCGTGCCCGCATAAGCGCGCGCCATATTCAAACTGGCCGCATTGGGCGAAGGATTGATCCACAACCGATCGTCAGGCCACCCGAAACCAGGCGCAGCATCAGGCTTCCACCCGTCCATCGCGATCACCCGGTAATCAACATCGAGCCCGAAGTGATCGATAAACCACCGCCCCATCTCGCCCAGGGTCAGCCCATGCCGCATCGGCATCGGCCCCGCCCCGACAAAGCTCTCATACCCCGCCAACAGCGTCATGCCCTCAACCGGACGCCCGGCCGGATTGGGCCGATCCAGCACCCACACCGCCTTGCCCGTGCCCGAAACAGCCTCGAGCAGATACAGCAGCGTCGTCACAAACGTATAAATCCGGCACCCCAGATCCTGCAGGTCGAACAGGAACACATCGGCCGTCTCGATCATCGCCGCACTGGGCCGGCGCACTTCGCCATACAAACTGAACACCGGAATCCCATGATCAGGATCATGGAAATCGGCCGTCTCGACCATGTTGTCCTGCTTGTCGCCCTTCAGCCCATGCTGCGGGCCAAACGCGGCGGTCAGATGCACTTCGGGCAATGCCGCCAGCGCATCGAGCGAATGCACAAGCCCCGCCGTCAGCGAAGCAGGATGCGCAACCAGCGCCACGCGCCGCCCCACCAGCGGCTGGCGCAAAAGCGGATCGGCGATCAGGCGGTCTATGCCGAAAGGAACAGAAGTCATACCCCAACCGGTGCCGCAAGCACGCCGGCAAGGCAAGCCGGATCATGGAAATCAGGCCGCTCCCCGGAATGCACAGGCGCCCAGAACGATTTGGCACCGCCGGTTTCCTCGATCACCGCCGTCAGCGCATAACGCCAGGGCAGAGCCGGCATAATCGCACTGGGTATCGCCACATCGCAGAACAACACGTCCCCGCCCCGTCGCGGCGTAATCACCGGCGCGCGCACCATCGCGCGATCGGTCATGCCTGCGCGGTACCCGCTGAAATCGTACGCCGCCCAGCGCTCAGACGGAGCGAAATTGAATTCGCTATAAGCCTCACCCAATTTTATCGCCCCACCCCGCTCATCCTGAGCCTGTCGAAGGACGCGCGCAACCTCAGTCCCACAGGGTTGCTGGGCAGGCGTAGGTGCGCATCCTTCGACAAGCTCAGGATGAGCGGACGCAGTGTTTATACCGGGCCCGAAACGCGCAACAAACAACTCAAAACAAGTCGCCCGCCACAACCCATCAGCCCGCCCGGCCCCCGCAAACCCAGGCACAACCACCCCAGCCGCCCCCTCGACCTTCCACCGCAAAACACACCAGTCAGCATCCCACGACAACACCCGCGCAGTAACACGCCGCACGCCCAAAGGCGGATGCGCCGGATGCGCAAACAGGTCGAACGTTTCCAACCGGAAAACTCCATGCTAGGCGCGCGACCAGATATCGCCGTATCCGTGAAGTGAAGGCCGTCATGACGCAATTCAAGTCCGATCTGCTCCGCCTGCTGTCAGAGCGCGGGCATATTCATCAGCTCACCGATGGCCACGGCCTCGATAGCCTGGCCAGCACCGCGATCGTGACCGCGTATACCGGCTTCGATGCGACCGCATCGTCGCTGCATATCGGCAATCTCGCGTCGGTCATGCTGCTGCGCCGCCTGCAACAGGCGGGCCACAAACCGATCGCGCTGATGGGCGGCGGCACGACCAAGATCGGCGATCCCAGCGGCAAGGACGAAACCCGCAAGCTGCTGACGACCGAGCTGATCAACGAAAACATCACGGGCATCAGCCAGGTGTTTCACCGCCTGCTCGATTTCGGCGACGGCCCGACCGGCGCGATCATGGTCAACAACGACGACTGGCTGCAGGGCCTCGGCTACATCGACCTGCTCCGCAATGTCGGCCCGCATTTCACGGTCAACCGCATGCTGTCGTTCGATTCGGTAAAAACCCGGCTCGAACGCGAACAGCCGCTGACCTTCCTCGAATTCAACTACATGATCCTCCAGGCCTACGATTTCCGCGAACTCGCGCTGCGCCACGGCTGCCGCCTGCAGCTCGGCGGATCGGACCAGTGGGGCAATATCGTCAACGGCATCGAACTGACGCGGCGCATGAACGCGATCGAGCTGTACGGCGCGACCACGCCGCTGCTGACCACCGCCGACGGCGCAAAGATGGGCAAGAGCGTCAACGGCGCGGTCTGGCTGAACGAAGACAGCCTGCCCAGCTACGACTTCTGGCAATACTGGCGCAATGTCGACGACCGCGATGTCGGCCGCTTCCTGCGCCTGTTCACCGACCTGCCGCTCGACGAAATCGCCCGGCTCGAAGCGCTCTCGGGCAGCGAAATCAACGCCGCCAAAGCCATCCTGGCCAACGAAGTCACGCAACTCGTGCGCGGCGCCAACGCAGCCGCCGCCGCGCAATCGACCGCGACCGCGACCTTTGCCGGCGGCGGCATCGGCCAGGACCTGCCGACGGCAGACGTCGGCCCCGACGGCATCGGCGTGATCGACGCGCTGATCGCGCTGGGCTTTGCCACCAGCCGCGGTGAGGCCAAGCGCCTGATCGCCGGCGGCGGCGCGCGTATCGACGGCGCAGCGATCAGCGACGAGAATCACATAATCGTGCTGGCCGAATCCGAAGCCCGGCTGTCATCGGGAAAGAAAAAGCACGGAATTTTGCGTCGCGCCTGACGCGTCTCAGCTTTCCGTACCAAATCAGCACAAGCCGGGCCCGATCGGCACCCGTTCACCAATCGATACGGCAAAACATTGCCGTATCCGGCGGTGCTTTGCCGGTGGTTTTACCAATTATAAGACAATTGCCCCGATAGTCATGGAACTCGGGCGGGTCGGTAGTGACCTGTTCACCGAACGCAGTTTCGTATCACGTAAAAGGGAATGCCGATGTCAGGCGGGGCGCAACTATCGGTCACAGACCAGCGGAATTCCACCCGGCATCCGGTGGATCTGCCGATTATCGCAGAACATCGCCGGATGGGCGATGTCATGCTGCAACTGATCAACGTGTCGACCACCGGTTTCATGACTCGTGGCGCGCTGGATTTCGGCCGCGGCGAACGCGTAACGATTCGCTTGCCCCAGATCGGCCGGATCGAGGCATTCCTCGTCTGGTCAGAGGGCGATCGCGCCGGGTTTCAGTTCGAACGGATCATCCGCTCGGACGATTTCGCCAAAATGATCAAATCGTTGCAGCCAAATCCGCGCCTGCGCCCGTCACACTGACGCATGAATTTCAATCGATTGAGTTGAGATTTAGCACGAGAAACGTTTGATCGCTTGGCAAGCCGCGCCCGCGCTGCCATGCCTCGTGCCGTGACCGACACGCCACCCGACGACATGCCCTCCTCGCCCCTGGCGATCGCCGATTACCGGCGATTCTGGATTGCGCGCTGCACTTCGGTGTTCGCCACCAGCGGCATGGTCGTCGTGCTGGGCTATCAATTGTACGATGTCGCGCGCGGCACATACGGCATGTCGATCCGCGCCGCCGCGTTTCAGCTCGGCCTGCTCGGCCTGGTCCAGTTCCTGCCGCAGATCCTGCTGGCGCCGGTCGCCGGCGTCATCGCCGATCGATTCGACCGGCGCAATATCACCACCTTGGCGACCGCATTCGATGTGCTGATCGCACTTGCGCTGACCTTGACCACCGCGATGGGCGCCCTGTCGCTGCCGTTTCTGTTCACCCTCGCCGCATTCCACGGCGCGATCCGCGCGTTCATCGGCCCCGCCCAATCGTCGATCGCGCCCAATATCGTCCCCGCCGCGCTGATGCCGCGCGCCATCGCGATCAGCGCGATGTCGTGGCAGGTCGGCTCGATCGGCGGCCCCGCACTCGCGGGCGTGATGTTCGCGATCAATCCGGCATTGCCCTATGCGATCGCGACCGTCCTGCTGGTGATCGCGACATTCAGCATCGCGCGGATCCGCCCCGTACCGCCGCCCGCCGGCAACAATCATGTGCACCCGTTGCGCCAAATGGCCGACGGCCTGGTCTACGTTTGGCGCGACCGCTTCCTGCTCGGCTGCGTCACGCTCGATCTCTTCGCGGTCCTGCTCGGCGGCGCATCCGCCCTGCTGCCGGTCTATGCACGCGATATCCTGACCTGGCACGGGCATCCGGTGGGATCATACGGCCTGGGCCTGATGCGCGCGATGCCAAGCCTTGGCGCAACGGCGATCGGCCTGATCATCGCGCGCCGGCCAATCGAGCGCAATGTCGGCGCGCGCATGCTGCTGTCGGTCGCGGTATTCGGCGCGGCCACCGCCGCCTTTGGCGTGTCGCGCAATTTCGTGCTGTCGCTGGCCCTGCTCGCGCTGCTCGGCGCGGCCGACATGGTCTCGGTGTTCATCCGCAACACCCTGGTGCAATTGCACACGCCCGACGCCGTGCGCGGCCGCGTCTCGTCGATCTCGGGCCTGGCAGTTTCGGCCTCGAACGAATTGGGCGAAATGGAATCGGGCCTCGCCGCCGCCCTGCTCGGCGCAACCGGCGCGGTGGTCTTCGGCGGCCTGGGCGCAATCGCGGTCACGCTGATCTGGACTTTGGCCTTTCCCCAATTGCGCCGCGCGCGCACGTTTTCGGCGCACTACGCCACCCCCGAAAATACCGAATTACAAATTGCAGAGACTCTGAAGGAGCAAGCGACATGAAAGAGGATAGCGTACTTGCGACGATCGGCCAGACGCCGCACATCCGGCTGTCACGGCTGTTTCCCGACCACGAAGTGTGGATCAAGAGCGAACGGTCGAACCCCGGCGGATCGATCAAGGACCGCATCGCGCTGGCCATGATCGAAGCGGCCGAAGCCGATGGCAGCCTGAAACCCGGCGGCACGATCGTCGAGCCAACCTCGGGCAACACCGGCATCGGCCTAGCCCTCGTCGCCGCGGTCAAAGGCTATCGCCTGATCCTCGTCATGCCCGATTCGATGTCGATCGAACGCCGCCGCCTGATGCTCGCCTACGGCGCAACCTTCGACCTGACCCCGCGCGAACGCGGCATGAAAGGCGCGCTCGAACGCGCCAACCAGCTCCTCGAAGAACACCCCGGCGCCTGGATGCCGCAACAGTTCGAAAACCCCGCAAACATCGCCGCCCACGTCGCGACCACCGCGCAGGAAATTCTGGCCGATTTCGCCGACACCCCGATCGACACCCTGATCACCGGCGTCGGCACCGGCGGCCACCTGACCGGCTGCGCCGAACGCCTGAAACAGGACTGGCCCCACCTGAAAGCCTGGGCCGTCGAACCCACCCTGTCGCCCGTCATCTCCGGCGGCCAACCCGCCCCGCACCCGATCCAGGGCATCGGCGCCGGCTTCATCCCCGGCAACCTCCACACCCAGTCGATCGAAGGCGCAATCCAGGTCGACCCGGCCGACGCGAAGGAATGGGCCCGCCGCAGCGCCCGCGTTGAGGGCCTTTTGGTGGGTATCAGCTCGGGCGCCACTCTGGCCGCCATCGCGCAGAAATTGCCCGAATTGCCTGCCGGGAACCGCGTGTTGGGGTTCAATTACGACACCGGTGAGCGGTATCTTTCGGTTCCGGATTTTCTGCCGGAGTAAGTACAGGTGCCTCCGGCGGCCAAGGGCTATTGCCCTTGGATCCCGTTACCGTCCTGAACTGCGTGACTGCTTTGCGTTTGTGTCCCGCCGCTTAGCGGCAGGTTTTTCAGCCGCTTTGCGGGGGGACGCAAAGGCCCGAGCGGCATACAGTTCAAGACGGTAACGGGTTCCTAGGGCCCCTGGCCCTAGGCCGCCGGAGGCTCTTAATTAGCGCTGTTGTCGCGATCGACGACCAGCGCGACGAAGCTGGTCAGTTCGGCGATCGTCGCTTCGATATCGTGGTGCTGGCGGCGCAGGTTGTCGATCCGTTCGCGGCATTTCGCGATGGTCACGCGGCGTTGTTCGCTGCGGCCGTCGTTACGATCGTAGAGGTCGATCATGTCGCGAATGTCCGACAGGCTGAACCCGACGTTCTTGGCGCGCATGATCCATGCGAGACGCGCACGATCGCGCTTGGAATAGATCCGCACCAGCCCGTGCCGGGTCGGCGCGATCAGGCCCTCGTCTTCGTAAAACCGCAGCGCGCGCGCGGTGACGCCGAATTCGGCCGACAGGTCCGAAATCGTGTATTTGTCGCGGGACAGGGCATCGGGTTGATGCAGGTGGCCCGTATGGTCGCCGGTTTCGTGATCGGGCGTGATGGTTAGCTGCGTCGACATGCCGTTATGGTAGCTGTCGTTTACGTAAGCGTCAAACTTCGACTCGCTCCAGCGTGCCGTCTTCGGCAATCCGCCGATAGAAACAGCTTTGCGCCATTGTGTGGCAGGCCGGGCCTGCGGCATCGACCACCAGTTCGATCGCATCCTGGTCGCAATCGACGCGCATTTCGATCACGCGCAGCACATGGCCCGACGTTTCGCCCTTCATCCACAGCCGGCCGCGCGACCTCGACCAGAAATGCGCATTGCCGGTTTCGCGCGTGGCCGCGATCGCGTCGGCATTCATATGCGCGAGCATCAGCAATTTGCCGCTGGCATGATCGACCGCAACCGCCGTCACCAGGCCATGCGAATCGAATCGCGGCATGAACACGCTGCCCAACTCCCTGACATCCTGATCATTTGGGGTTGCTGACGTCGATTCGGACACGGAAATGGGTGATTCCTTGATACATTGTTCGCCTGGAGCGCGCCCTATGCTGCATTTGTTGCAGGATAACCACAGGGGGAGGCCAAAATCTACGTTTGCGTTACATAGCCATTTCCACCGGACCGCGTTCACGGCAAACAGACTACACGGTTTGAGGGAACCGCAATCTGGACCGCCGCAAGGCGGCGCGTAATAAAAACACTGCAAGGTGTTAATAAAGCGCCAAAGTTCAGGGAAATACTTCGCCAGGCCGGTGCGTTGAATCGCCTGGTGAGGAGAACATGAGGGACCATAAGCGTTGGCGGTCGGGGGGCCGCTTGGTATATGCAAATATACCAGCTTCGCTGAAACTTCGTCACGCCTGACGCCCGAAGCTCACGCTTCGGGCGTCATTGTTTGTGCTGCCGGCGTTGTAAGCATCTCGGGGGGTGCCACTCCGCCTGCCTGCCTATCGAAACGTGCGACAACCGCCATTGTTTCATCGAGCACCCGCGAAAAGCACGCGATCTGCACGCGGCCAGCGCCACATTTGCGCAAGGCTTTCAGGCAGGCATCAGTCGTCGCCCCGCTCGTCAGCACATCATCGACCAGAATCACATTGGCGCCTTTCAACCGCGCAGCCTGCGCCGGGTTGAACCGAATCGCACCCTGCAACACCGCCGCGCGCTTGCTTCGCCCCAGATGCCCAAGTGTCGGCGTCGCACGATGGCGTTGCAACGCATCGACCACCAGCGACTGCCCCAGCGCCAACGCAATCCCGCGCGCCAGCAACGCCGACTGGTTGAACCCGCGCCGCCACAGCCGCCAGCGGTGCAATGGCACCGGTACCACCAGCCATTCGCCCGACAACGCGTGCAGATGCGGCACCATCAACCGCACCATCAAATCGGCCAGTGCAATCTTGCGCCCATGTTTGAGAGACAGGATCAGTTGCCGCGAAGAATCGTTATAAATCGTCGCCGCCGCAATTCCCGCATGCCGTGGCGGATTGGCCATGCAAGGCGCGCAGACCCAGGCCCCGTGCGCCGCGTCGGCCAAGGCCAGCGCAGCATCGATGCCCTGGAAGCCAACGCGATCGGGCAAAGGCCGCTGGCACTGCGAACAGCACGGCTCCCCCGGCACAACCAGCCCACTCCAGCAATCGACACACAGCCCGCCATGCTCTGCCACGGCATCACCGCACAGCGGGCAACGCGGCGGAAACACCATATCGATCAGTGGCACAATCGCGCGCTTAAAGCCTGCCGCACTGCCCATACCGCCAGCCCCCACTCCACCCGCAACAAGTGTCGGACGCCAAGACGCACTTGGCAAGAGCGACGCGCAGTTGCAGGGGAGACACGATGACCAACCAGCCCCCCGCCGCCCCGCCCGTGATTTTCGCGCCCGCACGCCGGATCGTCATGCGCCAGCGGATGCGCGCGCTGCAGATGCGCGACGATGCCGCACATTTCATCGCCGATGACATGGTCGACGATGTGCTCGACCGCCTGTCGTTCCTGCGCCACGCGCCCACCCGCGCGCTGGTCATCGGCGATTTCACCGGCGCGCTGACAACCGCGCTCACCGCGCAGGGCGTCGCAGTAACCCGCGCCGACCCCGCCCCCGGCTTCGATGCCACGCCGATCGACGAAGAACTCCCCCTACCCTTCGACCACCAGTTCGACCTGATCGTCAGCCTGGGCACGCTCGACACCGTCAACGACCTGCCCGGCGCCCTGATTCACCTACGCCGCGCCCTGGCCCAAGGCGGCCTGACGATCATCGCCATATCCGGCGCCGGCAGCCTGCCCGCGACCCGAGCAATCATGCTCGCCGCCGACGCCGACCGCCCCGCCCCGCGCCTGCACCCGCAAATCGACGTCCGCGCCGGCGGCCAACTCCTGCAACGCGCCAGCTTCGCCGACCCGGTGGTAGATAGCCACAGCCTGCGCGCGAGCTACCGCACGTTCGCGCGCCTGGTCGGCGACATACGCGCGCAGGGCTTGTCCGCGTGCCTGGCACGCGGCGGCGCGCCGCTGGGCAAAGCGGCACTGGCGCGCGCGGAGGTCGCGTTTGCGGCAATGGCGGAAGATGGCCGGGTAACGGAAACGTTCGAGGTTCTGACGTTGTCGGGCTGGGCCCGCGCGCTCAAACCGCCGAAGTTCTAGGCGCCCGAAACATCTGAGCCACCCCCCACCCTCGCTCCCTACCTCCCTACCTACCTACCTACCTACCTACCTACCTACCTACCTACCTACCTACCCTCGCTCCCTCCCTACCCTAGCTCCCCAACCCCGCTCCCCACGCCCGCTCATCCTGAGCTTGTCGAAGGACGCGCGCGAGATCCGCCCAATGCGGCTGGGGACTTGGTTCTGGATCAACTGTCGCGCGCATCCTTCGACGGGCTCAGGATGAGCGGAGTGGGGAGTGGGGAGTGGCGTGAGAAGTAGGTTGAGTAGTAGGGTAGAGGGTGGGGTGATAAGCAGAGTGGAAAGTGGGTCGAGACGCGGAGTTGGGAATAGGCTGAGGTAAATCTAGAAATCCCCCTCACCCCCAAACCATCACCCCAAAGCAGCCTGCGCCGCAGCCAACCGCGCAATTGGCACGCGATAAGGACTAGCCGAAACATAATCCAACCCGACCTTCTCGCAAAAAGCGATCGAAGCCGGATCCCCACCATGCTCACCGCAAATCCCCAGCTTGATATCCGGCCGCGTCTTGCGCCCACGCTCGACCGCGATTTCAACCAATTGCCCAACGCCCTCGATATCCAGGCTGACAAACGGATCGCGCGGATAAATCCCCTTCTCCACATAAGGATTGAGGAACCGCGCCGCATCGTCCCGGCTGACCCCAAGCGTCGTCTGCGTCAGATCGTTGGTGCCAAACGAGAAGAACTTGCCCTCCTCGGCAATCTCATGCGCCATCAGCGCAGCACGCGGCAGCTCGATCATCGTGCCGACCATATAGTCGAGACTGGTGCCACGCTCGGCAAACACTTCTCCCGCGACCTTGTCGACCAAAGCACGCAGGATCTGCAGTTCCTTTTTGGTCGCAACCAAAGGAATCATGATCTCGGGCACAACCAGTTCGCCCGATTTCCCCGCGACATCGATCGCCGCTTCAAAAATCGCACGCGCCTGCATCGCATAGATTTCAGGGAACGTGATCCCCAACCGGCACCCGCGATGTCCCAGCATCGGGTTGAATTCATGCAATTCATCCGCCCGGCGCTTCAGGTGATCGATACCCAGCCCGGTCACTTCAGCCACTTCGCCAAATTCCGCGTCGCTATGCGGCAGGAATTCATGAAGCGGCGGATCGAGCAGACGGATCGTCACCGGCAGCCCCGCCATGACTTCGAAAATCGCAGTAAAATCAGCGCGCTGCTCCGGCAGCAACTTGGCCAAAGCCGCATTGCGACCCGCCTCATCGTCGGCAAGAATCATCTGACGCACCGACGTAATGCGCCCCGCGTCAAAGAACATATGCTCGGTCCGGCACAACCCGACGCCTTCGGCACCAAACTGGCGCGCGACCTGGCAATCGTGGGGCGTTTCGGCGTTGGCGCGCACTTTCATGCGGCGGTGCCCATCGGCCCAACCCATCAACACGCCGAAATCGCCGACGAGTTCAGGCTCGACCGTACGCACTTCGCCCCACATCACTTCGCCGTTCGACCCATCGAGCGTGATCACATCGCCCTCGGCAACCTGGCGGTCACCGATCCGCGCCACGCGCTTGGCCAGGTCGATCGACACCGCCGAAGCGCCCGAAACGCACGGGCGCCCCATGCCACGCGCGACAACCGCCGCGTGGCTGGTCATCCCGCCGCGCGCAGTCAAAACACCGCGCGCCGCATGCATCCCGTGAATGTCTTCGGGGCTGGTTTCCACACGCACCAGAATAACCGCATCGCCGCGTTCGGCACGGCGCTCGGCGGTATCGGCGTCAAACACGACCGCGCCCGAAGCCGCACCCGGCGACGCCGGCAGCCCGCGCGTCAACACATCGCGCGGCGCCGTCGGATCGAGCGTAGGATGCAGCAACTGATCGAGCGCCATCGGATCGATACGGCGGATCGCGGTCGCCTGGTCGATCAGGCCCTCTGCGACCATGTCCACCGCCATCTTCAGCGCGGCCTTGGCAGTGCGCTTGCCCGAACGGGTCTGCAGCATCCACAACTTGCCCTGTTCGACGGTGAATTCGATGTCCTGCATGTCGGCATAGTGTTTTTCGAGCAGTTCGAAGACCGCGGCGAGTTCACCATAGGCGCCAGGCATCGCTTCTTCCATCGACAGCGGCTTGGCGCTGGCGGCTTCGCGCGCGGCTTTGGTCAGGTATTGCGGGGTGCGGATGCCAGCAACGACGTCTTCGCCCTGCGCATTGACCAGCCATTCGCCGTAATACGATTTGGTCCCGGTCGCGGGATCGCGCGTAAACGCAACGCCGGTCGCCGATGTTTCGCCCATGTTGCCAAACACCATCGCCTGCACATTGACCGCGGTGCCCCAGTCGGCCGGAATGTCGTTCAAGCGGCGATAAACCCGCGCGCGATCGCTTTCCCAGCTATCGAACACGGCCGCAATCGCGCCCCACAACTGCTCGTGCACATCCTGCGGAAATGGACGGCCGAGTTCTTCGGCGACGATCGCCTTGTACTGCGCAACCAGCATCTGCCAATGTTCAGCCTGCATCTCGACATCGGCGTAGAAGCCATTGTCTTCCTTGGCGATTTCCAGCGCATCTTCAAACCGATGGTGGTCGAGCCCAAGCACAACGTCGGAATACATCTGGATAAACCGCCGGTACGAATCCCACGCAAACCGCGCATCGCCAGCACCCGTGGCCAGCCCGACAACAGTCTCGTCGTTGAGCCCCAGGTTGAGCACGGTGTCCATCATCCCCGGCATCGACACGCGCGCGCCAGACCGCACCGACACGAGCAACGGGGTCGTCGCATCACCAAATACGCGTCCGGTCGACTGCTCGATATGCGCCACGCCATTGGCCACGGCGGTCCGCAGTTCGGCGTCGAACGTCTTGCCCTGGCTGTTGTACTGCGTGCAGACTTCGGTGCTGATCGTGAAGCCCGGCGGCACCGGCAGGCCGATCCCGGCCATTTCCGCCAGGTTTGCGCCTTTGCCCCCGGTGATCGTCTTGTCCCGCGAACGCGGATCGACCGAACGGGCACCCGGGCCAAATTGGAATACGTATGCGCTCATGATCCAAACGGCCTCTCGTTTAAACTCAAAACGACCAGGTTTTGCCCCGGTCGCTTAACCTTCGATACGCGAAAAATCGGCGACCTTGTGCACCGCAGCACGAAATTCGTCAAGCAGAGCAAGACGATTCGCCCGCTTGCTCGCATCCGCATCATTCACCGTTACCAATACGAAAAATGCATCGATCGGCGCGCGCAGGCTGGCCAGCGCGGCCATGGCAGCAGTAAAATCCTCAGCGGCGATGCTGCTGACGACCAGCGGCCCCGCCTCACCCAAAGCGGCGCGCAACGCGGCCTCGGTAGGTTCCGGCGTGTAGTTCAGCGGTTCAGGCTGCCACGTTTCCTTTTTCAGGATGTTGGCCGCGCGCTTGTACCCGGCGAGCAGGTTCACCCCGTCTTCGGTCCCGACAAACGCCTGCAACGCATGGACGCGCACAAGCACGCGCACCAGATCGTCTTCGCCGCCCAGCGCAAACACCGCGTCGATAAGGTCATGACGAACGCCCGCCTCGCGTTGCTGGACTTTCAGGCGATCGACAAAGAACGCGAGCAGATCACCCTCGGCAACGCCAAACCGCAGACCATTGTCGGTAATCAACCGGATCACGCCAAGCGCGGCGCGGCGCAGCGCGAACGGATCTTTCGACCCGGTCGGCTTCTCATCGACCGCGAAGAACCCGCGCAATGTGTCGAGCTTGTCGGCCAGTGCCACGGCCACCGTCACCGGCGCGGTGGGCACATCATCGCCCTGCCCGATCGGCTTGTAGTGATCGCGGATGGCATCCGCGACCGCGTCGGGCAGACCTTCGACACGGGCGTAATACCCGCCCATAACGCCTTGTAATTCCGGGAACTCGCCAACCATTTCGGTGACGAGGTCGGCCTTGCACAATTCGGCTGCCTGGCGGGCCAGCGCTGGATCGGCGCCAGGCACGATGCCTTCGCTGGCGAGCCATTCGGCAAGCGCTGCGACGCGCGCAACTTTATCAGCGAGGTTGCCCAGTTTCTCGTGGAACGTGATGCGCGCGAGTTTTTTGGCCTGCTCGGCGAGTGGGATTTTCTGGTCTTGCGTCCAGAAGAAGCGCGCGTCGGACAGGCGCGCTGCAAGGACTTTGCGGTTGCCGGCGGTTATCGCTTCGCCGCCGTCGGTGGCCGCGATGTTCGCGGTGCAGATGAACGCGTTGGCCAGCACTTCCTTTGCCCCGCCCCTCAGGGGAGGGGTTGGGGAGGGGTGTCCGACGCCCGCGCTGTCGCGTGACCCATCAGCGCCGAGCACCCCCACCCAACCCTCCCCCTCAAGGGGGAGGGCTTTACGGTTGGCGATAAAATACTTCTGGTTCACACGCGCTGTCAGTTGAATGACTTCGGGCGGTACGGTCAAAAATTCCGCGTCGAAGTGGCCGAGCAGGGGCACGGGCCATTCGGTCAGGCCGGCGTTTTCGATGACGAGGCCTTCGTCTTCGACCAGCACCAGACCGGCGGCCGAAGCGGCGGCGCGAGCGCCTTCGCGCACGATGCCTTCGCGTTCGACGTGATCGAGGATCACGTGCGCCGTGCGCAGTTTGGGCGCGTAATCATCCGCGCCGTCGATCGTGATCGCGCCGCTGTGGTGGAAACGATGCCCCATGGTTTCACGGCCCGACACAATGCCGCTAATGGCGCACGGGATCACTTCGCCGCCAAGCAGCGCGATAATGCCCGACAAGGGCCGCACCCAGCGCAAGCTTTCGCTCGACAGCGAATCCACGCCCCAGCGTTGCGATTTAGGCCACGGAAACGCGCGGATCAGCGCCGGAATTGCTTCGGCCAGCACATCCGCCGTCGCACGACCGGGCTTTTCGATCACCGCGAACCACACGCCATCGCGATCGGTCAACTGCTCGGCCGAAAGCCCGGTCTTGCGCAGGAACCCCTCAAGCGCTTGCGGCGGCGCACTGGTACGCGGCCCCTTCACCTCTTCGCTCACCGCGTCGGTCGCCAGCGGCAATGCGCGAGCAATCAACGCAAGACGGCGCGGCGTGGACCACACATCGATCGCGCCCGGTTTCAGACCAGCGCTTTCCAGCGCCTTGCCAAACAACCGCGCCAGATCGGCACGCGCTGTCGCCTGCATCCGCGCAGGGATTTCTTCCGAGCGAAGCTCCAGCAGAAAGTCTGCGCTCATGCGCTCCACTCCGGAAATTTCGCGGCCCATTCGTCCTTGAACTTGGCCATATACGCCTCGCACGCCCCGCGCGCGCAATCGCGCACCCGGCCCATATAGCTGGCGCGTTCCTGCACCGAGATCACGCCGCGCGCCTGCAACAGGTTGAACAGGTGGCTCGCCTCGATCGCCTGTTCATACGCGGCGATCGGCACATCGGCGGCAATCGCCTTGCGGCATTCGGCCTCGGCGGCCTGAAACCCCTTGAACAGCGTATCGGTGTCGGCGACTTCGAAATTCCATTTCGACATCTGCCGCTCGTTTTCCAGGAACACGTCGCCGTACGTCACGCCCGCATCGTTGAAACGCAGGTCGTAAATGCTGTCGACACCCTGGATATACATCGCCAGCCGCTCGAGCCCATAGGTCAGCTCGCCCGAAACCGGCTTGCAATCGAACCCGCCCATCTGCTGGAAATAGGTGAACTGGCTGACTTCCATGCCGTCGCACCACACTTCCCAGCCCAGGCCCCACGCGCCGAGCGTAGGCGATTCCCAGTCATCCTCGACAAAGCGGATATCGTGGAGCAGCGGATCGATGCCGATCGCAAACAGGCTGCCCAGGTACAGCTCCTGAAAATGCGCCGGGCTCGGCTTCATGATCACCTGGTACTGGTAATAGTGCTGCAACCGGTTGGGGTTTTCACCATAGCGCCCGTCGGTCGGCCGGCGGCTGGGCTGCACATATGCGGCATTCCACGATTCGGGCCCGAGCGAGCGCAAAGTCGTCGCGGTGTGAAACGTGCCCGCGCCGACGCGCATGTCGTAGGGCTGCAGGATCAGGCAGCCGTGCGCGCTCCAATAGGCATGGAGACGCAGGATCATGTCCTGGAAACTGGGCGGCGTCGCGCCACTCTCAAACGGTAGGGTATCGGCCATGCGCGGGCATTTGGCCGATACGCCCGGGCAAATCAACCGTCGTGCACGACTTCGGCATAAGACTTGCCGTGCCGACCCCGCTGCGCCATGCCGATGGATGATGAAACTTCGCCCTTATCGTATCGCGCTCGCGCTCCTGCTAGCGCCGCTTCCGGCTTTGGCCGCACCCGACACAGTGGTCAGCACCGCCCCCGCGCCGCTGCACCCTGCCCTGTGGAAAATCACGCGCGGCGGCACGACGATCTGGCTGTTTGGCACGATCCACATGCTGCCCCCCGGCGCCAACTGGCTGAACGGCCCGGTGGCAAAAGCCGCCGACAGCGCCGAAGAAATCGCGACCGAGATCAACGACCCGGATGGCACCGCGACCCGCACCGCACTCGCCGCGCGCATCGCGCTGCCGCCGGGCGAACACCTGTCCGCGCTGCTGCCCGATGACGAACGCACCGCATTGGCCGAACGGCTGGCGCGCTTCGGCCTGAGCGAAGACCGGCTCGATCCCGACAAGCCCTGGTATGCCGCCGTCGCGCTTTCGACGCTGCCGGTGATGCGCCGGGGCTATAATGCGCACAACGGCGTCGAAGCGGGCCTGGCCGCGCGCGAAGCCGGACGCACGATCGTGCACACCGGTATCGAAACCCCCGATGGCCAAATGGCAATCCTCGACGGCCTGCCGCAAACCTCGCAACTCGCGTACCTGAAAAACGTGATCGACGATTTCGACAAGATCGACGGCGAAATCGACGCGATGGTCGCCGCCTGGGGCAAAGGCGATGCCGCGACCCTGGCAAAAATCATGAACGAAGACGAAGGCAAGGACGACCCACTGCTGACCGAGCGCCTGATTCTCGAACGCAACCGGGGCTTTGCCGCGTGGATCACGCAGCGACTGGGCCAGCCCGGCTCGGTGTTCATGGCGATCGGCGCGGGCCATCTGGCCGGCACGGGCAGCGTCCAGTCGGTCCTCGCGAAATCGGGCATAACTGCGGTGCGCGTGCAATGATCCGCAACTGGATTGCCGCGATCGGCCTGGCACTGCTGTGCGCCTGCCACAAAGCGCCCGCGCCGCCCCCCACCCCAAAAGTCGCGCTGTGGGCGATCAGCGGCCCCGGAAAGACCGGCGGCTGGATCCTGGGCACCGTCCATTCCTTGCCGCCCAGTACCGTATGGCGCCGCCCCGCGATCGATGCCGCAATGGCCTCCGCCGACCGGCTCATCATGGAAATCGGCGAACCGATCGACGCCACGATTGCCGGCAAGGCGCTCACCCGGCTGGCAATGACCCCCGGCCTGCCCCCACCCACCGCGCGGCTCGATCCAGCCGGCGCAAAGGCGCTGCTGGCCGCGTATCAATACCTCGACCTCAGTGACGAGAAATTCCACGACGAAGAATCGTGGGCCGTCGCGCTGCAGATCTCGGCGATCGCCTCGCAGAAAGAGGGTGCCGATGCGCAGGACGGCGTCGAGCCGCAATTGCGCAAGCGCATGGCGGGCAAACCGGTCGCGGGCCTGGAAACCGTGGACAGCCAGTTCGCGATCTTCGACGGCCTGGAGCCGCGCGCGCAAAACAAGCTGCTCGCCGATGTCGCACGCGAGGCGACGGCACACATCGACACCGATGCCGACATGCTCGCGATGTGGCTGAAAGGCGACGACATGGGCCTGGCGCGCGAGGCGAACAGCGATTTCCTCGCCGATCCCGCGCTGCACGAGGCGCTGCTGACCGGCCGCAACCGCGCCTGGACCGGACAGATCGACAGCCTGCTGCGCAGCGGCGCGCATCCGTTTATCGCAGTGGGCGCGGCGCACATATCAGGCCGCGACGGCCTGCCCGACATGCTCCGCGCCAAAGGCTGGACAGTAAAACGCGTCTACTAAAATCCTCCCCGTCCCGGGGAGGATTGGTGACGCTTGCATTTTTGCCCAGACTCGCTAAGGGCCGCGGCTTCCCGTTATGGTCATCCCTGGAGGCGTGACGGGTTTTCCTTAATTCCAGATACCACATCAAGGACAGACACATGAGCGAAACGCTGCATCTGTCGGCTGAAGCACGCGAACAGGTAGGCAAGGGAGCCTCCCGCGTGCTGCGTCGTGCCGGCCGTACACCCGCCGTCGTCTATGGCGACAACAAGACCCCGATTTCGGTCCACCTCGAGGAAAAAGCCCTGCGCAAAGCGCTGAGCACGGGCCATTTCCTCAATTCGATCGTCGAACTGTCGATCGATGGCGGCAAAGTGATCCGCACCCTGCCAAAGGACGTTGCGTTTCATCCGGTGTCGGACCGCCCGGTCCATGTCGATTTCCTGCGGGTTTCGGCTACGCATGCCGTGCATGTCAAAGTGCCCGTGCTGTTCATCAACGAAGACGCCTCGCCCGGCATCAAAAAGGGCGGCGTGCTCAACATCGTTGCGCACGAGCTCGAAGTCGTGTCGATCCCCGAAGCGATCCCCAGCGATATCACGGTCGACCTGACCGGGCTGGACATCGGTGATTCGATCCACATGCACGATCTGACGCTGCCTGAAGGCGTGAAAGTCATCACGCACGAAGACGACGCGACGATCGCAACGATCGTGGCTCCTTCGGCGCTGAAGTCGTCGGAAGGCGAAGCCGAAGCGGAATAATCGGAACCTCGATGTTCTGATAAAAAGAACCCCTTCTCCCCCGGAGAAGGGGTTCTTTTTTGCCTCACGCCTAAACCTGACATCCACCGGAGCGTTTCAAATCATGCAAATCTGGGTCGGCCTAGGCAATCCGGGTCCGCAATACGCGCTGAACCGGCACAATGTCGGGTTCATGGCGCTCGACACGATTGCCGACGTCCACAATTTCGGCCCGGTGCAGAAGAAGTTCCAGGGCTGGGTCCAGGACGGCCGGATCGGCACCGAACGCGTGATCCTGCTGAAACCCGCAACGTTCATGAACGAAAGCGGGCGCGCGGTGGGTGAAGCCATGCGCTTCTACAAACTCGGCACCGACGCGCTGACCGTGTTTCACGACGAACTCGACATCGCCCCGCACAAAGTTAAAGTCAAAACCGGCGGCGGCACCGCCGGCCACAACGGCCTGCGCTCGATCGAAAGCCACGCCGACGCGAATTTCCGCCGGGTGCGCCTGGGCATCGGCCACCCCGGACACAAGGACCGCGTGCTCAGCTATGTCCTGGGCAATTACGCCAAGGCCGAAACCGACGACCTGGCCGATATGCTCGGCGCAGTCGCGCGCGCGTCGCCCTGGCTGGCGCAACGCGACGACGTGCGGTTCATGAACGATGTCGCGCTGATCCAGCAGGGGTGACAGCGCGCCGCGCTGCGTCTCTTTGCTTGACCTGCGCGCAAAGGGATACCATCGCGCGTCCACATAGAAATTCACGGCGCAACAGATGCGCCCAAGCTTGAAAGTGACACGCACATGGGTTTTCGTTGCGGGATCGTGGGCCTGCCCAACGTCGGCAAGTCGACGCTGTTCAACGCCCTGACCGAAACGCAGGCGGCGCAGGCGGCGAATTATCCGTTCTGCACGATCGAGCCCAATGTCGGCAATGTCGGCGTGCGCGATCCGCGCCTCGACGCGCTGGCCGCGATTGCGCACAGCCAGAAAATCATCCCGACCCAGCTCGGCTTTGTCGATATCGCCGGGCTCGTGCGCGGCGCGTCGAAGGGCGAAGGCCTGGGCAACCAGTTCCTTGGCAATATCCGCGAAGTCGATGCGATCGTCCACGTGCTGCGCTGTTTCGAAAATGACGACATCCAGCATGTCGACAACAAGATCGATCCGATTTCCGACGCCGAAACGGTCGAAACCGAATTGATGCTGTCCGATCTCGAAAGCCTGGAAAAACGCGTTCCGGCCGCGCAGAAGAAAGCCAATTCGGGCGACAAGGAGGCCAAAATCCTGGCCTCCGTGCTCGGCCAGGCGCTCGAACTGCTGCGCGAAGGCAAGCCCGCGCGGCTGACCCAGCCCAAGGACGAAGACGAATTGCGCGTGTTCAACCAGGCGCAATTGCTGACCGCCAAACCGGTGCTGTACGTCTGCAATGTCGAGGAAGATTGCGCCGCCGATGGCAATGCGCTGTCGGCCAAAGTGTTCGAGAAGGCCAAGGCCGAAGGCGCCGAGGCGGTGATCGTCTCCGCCGCGATCGAGGCCGACCTGTGCGGCATGGACGGCGACGAACGCCTCGCCTTCCTCGCCGAAATGGGCCTGCACGAAACCGGGCTGAACCGCGTGATCCGCGCCGGCTACGAATTGCTGCACCTGATCACGTTCTTCACCGTGGGACCGAAGGAAACCCGCGCGTGGACCGTGCACCAGGGCGCGCGCGCACCGCAGGCGGCCGGCGAAATCCACACCGATTTCGAACGCGGCTTCATCCGCGCGGAAACGATCGCCTATGAGGATTACATCGCGCTCGGCGGCGAAACCGGCGCGCGCGACGCGGGCAAATTGCGCCAGGAAGGCAAGGAGTACCTCGTCAAGGACGGCGACGTGCTGAACTTCCGCTTCAACGTTTAAGCGATCGATTAACGCGCGTTGACAGACCGCCCTGTCACGGGCAAACCCACGTCCATGCAGTTCTATGAAGACATGGTCGTGGGCAAAGTCCACCGGTTCGGCGCTTACGCGGTCACCCGCGAAGAGGTGATCGCGTTCGCCACGCAATACGATCCGCAGCCGTTTCATCTCGACGATGCGGCTGCGGCAGAAACGCATTTCGGGCGCCTGTCCGCCAGCGGCTGGCACACGTGCGCGATGACGATGTCGATGATCGTGGCGCAACACAAGGCATCGGGCCACCAGGGCCTGGGCTCGCCCGGCATCGACGAATTGCGCTGGCTGCGCCCGGTCTACCCTGGCGACACACTGAGTGTGGAAACCGAAGTCCTGACTAAACGGCGGAGCGAGTCAAAGCCCGACCGCGGCATATTCACCACCGCAACGCGCGTGTTCAACCAGGACGGCGTACTCGTACTGAGCATGTCCAGCCGTGCGATGGTGCGTACGCGCGACCCGCAGGGAACCGATTGAGGGTTTTGGCCGCCCGATATCTGAACGCCCGATACCTGAACAACTGCTGCACACATGATTCAGCGCGCGATCAGCCGCACTGTACCAGACCGGTTCCCCTGAATTTGGTCACTGGGGAATACACGCGTGAAAACGGCTCTCAAAACCGTCGCCTTTGCCGACAACGATCCGCCTACAGGCATCGTCGCCCTGCTTGAAATCGCGATCGAAGCGCTCGAGTCAGCGGGTCAGCACATTCCGGCGGCCCTCGTCTCGTCGGGGCTGCACGCGTACACGCGCGACCTGAACCGAAACGCCGAACTGCAATCCAGACAACGCGGCTCGTTTCACTAACCCCTCACTATCGTCATCCCGGGCTTGACCCGGGATCCCACTTCTTCCAGCAACAACAGCAAGATAGTGGGGCCCCGGGTCAAGCCCGGGGCGACGGACGAGAGTGAAGTGCCAAGACCTACATCGGCTTGCACTGCGCATCACCGGTCGCATCATAAACCGGCTGCTTCCGAGCATCGAACACGGTGAAATGCGCGCTGAAAGCACTGACCACGCCCATCGCCTTGGGCTTGCCCCCCGGCACTTCGGTCAAGGTCGCGCTGTATAACGGCCCCGAATAATGCGTATGCGCCCCCTGCGGCAGCGCGGCAGCATCGTTGGCAGTCGGAATTTCGACAATATGCCCATCGATTTTCATCAGTCCGCGCACGTCCTGCGCCATGAACACCGCCCCCATGCCGCCATCCGACGCCACAAAATTGCACCCCGATCCATACAATTTGTTCTGCGCGATATCGGGGTAGAGAATCGGCTGCAGCGCCAGTTGCGGCGCATGATCGGGCCTCGCCGCCGAACAGGCGGCGAGCGACAGCATCAACATACCCTGAATTGTCTTGCGCATCACTTTCTCCCGAACAGCTTCTCGATATCGCCATGCGCCAACTTGATCCACGTCGGACGGCCATGATTGCACTGCCCCGACCGCGGTGTCGCTTCCATTTCGCGCAGCAAGGCGTTCATTTCGGCGACCGACAGCACCCGCCCCGCGCGCACCGATCCGTGACAGGCCATCGTCGCCAGCACCAGGTCGAGCCGTTCGCCGACCAGCAGGCTGGCGCCGTTGCGCGTTAGATCGTCGGCGACATCGCGCACCAGCGCATGCGGATCGCCTTTGCCCAATGCGGCCGGAACACTGCGCACCAGCACCGCCGACGGGCCAAACCGTTCGAGCACCAGCCCGAACCGCGCGAGGTCGGCCGCAGCTTCTTCCAGGCGGTCGCAATCGGGCTCGTCGAGTTCGACCACTTCGGGCAACAGCATCGCCTGCGACGGCGCATGCCCTTCGCCCGCCCCCGCCGCGCGCAAACGTTCGAGCACCAGCCGTTCGTGCGCCGCGTGCTGATCGACCAGCACCAGGCCGTCGTCCGCCTCGGCGACGATATACGTCCGCGCCACCTGCCCACGCGCTACGCCGAGCGGGTGCTCTGCGGCCACGGGTACGGGAATCGCGGCAGGCTCGGCGCGCCCAGCCAGGGGCGCGATCACAGCGGCATCATAGCCGTGCCACACCGGCGTCGCTTCGCTCACGCGCGGCGCATAATAGGGCGCAGGCGCAGGCTGGCGCGCGAACAGCGTCGTCTGAAGGTCCACGATGGGCTCGACCTGCCACGCCTGCATCGCGGCATGGTCGGGCGCCTGCGCAGTGCGCCGATCACCGGCGGACAGCGCCTGGCGCAAACCGGTCACGATCATCCCGCGCACCAGCCCCGAATCGCGAAATCGCACTTCGGTCTTGGCCGGATGCACGTTGACGTCGACCTCTTCGGCCGGGAGCGTCAGGAACAGCGCCAGCACCGCATGCCGATCGCGCGCCAACATATCGGCATAAGCGCCCCGCACCGCGCCGATCAGCAGGCGGTCCTTCACCGGCCGGCCATTGACGAACAGGTACTGGTGATCGGCGACGCCGCGATTGTACGTCGGCAGGCCCGCGACCCCGACCAGGTGATAATCCTCGCGCACCAGATCGACGGCAACCGAATTGGCAACGAGATCGCGCGACACCAATTGCGCCACGCGCGTATCGAGCCGGTCATCGGGCTGCACCTGCAGCGCCCGCCGGCCATCGTGTTCGAGGGTAAACCCGATATCGGGCCGCGCCATCGCCAGCCGCCGCACGATATCGAGCGCAGCCGCCCATTCCGACCGCGCCGAGCGCAGGAACTTGCGCCGCGCCGGCACCCGGCCAAACAGGTCCTCGACCCGCACCCGCGTCCCCGACGGCAGCGCCGCGGGGCCATCGCTGATCAATTCGCCATGATCGACGACGCGTTTCCACGCTTCGCCAGCGGCTGGCCGCGATTCGATCGTCAGCCGCGCGACCGAGGCGATCGACGGCAAAGCCTCGCCGCGAAACCCCAGGGTGACGACGCGTTCCAGGGCCCAGTCACTATCTGACCCGTCTGTACCAATCAGGCTCTCGGGCAGTTTCGACGTCGCATGCCGCTCGAGCGCCAGCGCGATTTCATCCGCGCGCATGCCGCAGCCATCGTCGGTGACTTCGATCATCGCCAGCCCGCCTTCGGACAGGCGCACGCCGATCTGCGTCGCGCCCGCATCGATCGCGTTTTCGATCAGTTCCTTCAGCGCGCTCGCCGGACGCTCGACCACTTCGCCCGCCGCAATACGGTTGACGAGGTGTTCGGGCAGTCTTCGGATTTGGCGAATTTCTGATGCCATAAGTGCAACCTAGCGATGAACCCGGTGGTTTTCGAGATAGACGGCGCAGGTTATCCCTGTTTCTGCGACATAAATGGTTGGGTTTTGCCATGGCGTTGCGCTAATGCCCAGCCTTCGCATTGCATCCAAAATTCGGTCGGCATCCCGCAGCATGCCAACCCACTGATTCGACGGATTAACTAATGGCATCGATGTTTTCCCGATTCTTCAAATTCGGTTCCCAGAACATTGCGATCGACCTCGGCACAGCCAATACGCTGGTCTATGTCCAGGATCGCGGAATCGTGCTCAACGAACCGTCGGTGGTCGCGATCGAAACGATCAACGGAATCAAGCGGGTCAAGGCCGTGGGTGACGACGCCAAGATGATGATGGGCAAGACCCCGGACAACATCGAAGCGATCCGCCCCTTGCGTGACGGCGTCATCGCCGACATCGAAGTGGCCGAAGCCATGATCAAGCACTTCATCCAGAAAGTGCACGGCAAGAAGAGCGTGTTGCGCTATCCCGAAATCGTGATCTGCGTGCCGTCGGGATCGACGTCTGTCGAACGCCGCGCAATCCGTGACGCGGCGAGCAACGCCGGCGCCAGCCAGGTGTTCCTGATCCTGGAACCGATGGCCGCCGCGATCGGCGCCGACATGCCCGTAACCGAACCGGTTGGATCGATGGTCGTCGACATCGGCGGCGGCACGACCGAAGTCGCGGTGCTGTCGCTGCGCGGCCTGGCCTACACCACATCGGTACGCGTCGGTGGGGACAAGATGGACGAATCGATCGTCTCGTATGTCCGCCGCCATCACAACCTGCTGATCGGTGAAGCCACGGCCGAGCGCATCAAGAAGGAATACGGCATCGCCACGATGCCCGCCGACGGCGTCGGCGAAATCATCGCGATCAAGGGCCGCGACCTCGTCAACGGCGTGCCCAAGGAAATCTCGATCAGCCAGGCCAATGTCGCCGAAGCGCTGTCCGAACCGATCGGCGCGATCGTCGAAGGCGTGCGCATCGCATTGGAAAACACTGCGCCCGAACTGGCCGCCGACATCGTCGACCAGGGTATCGTGCTGACCGGTGGCGGCGCGCTCATCCAGGGGCTGGACGAACATCTGCGTAACGAAACCGGCCTGCCGGTGACTGTTGCCGAGGACCCGCTGAGCTGCGTCGCGCTCGGCACCGGCCGCGCGATGGAAGATCCGATCTATCGCGGCGTGTTGATGACCGCGTAATCGAGCTTTCTTTCGGTTCGTTCAGGCGGGTTTCATCGCGACTGGTGCCAGGGTCGGTCAAATCTGGCATAGTGCCGGCCTGGTGCTCATCAGGCCAGGCATCAGGCCGGGTCGCGGTTGGAAAGGAATTTGGGTTTTATGGCGCGGTCGCGAGATTTGCGCCCGGGCTATTCGCGCAGGGCGCAATACGGGATTTTTACTGCGTATGTGATCGCCATCGCTGGCGTGATCATCGGGGTAATCTTTCTTGGCGTATCGCTGTACAATCCGGGCGCATTTGGATTTTTGCGCGGCGCGGCGAGTGAAATCGGCGCGCCGGCGGGCGAAGCCTCGACCGCGACCCGTCGTTCGGGCGCGGGCCTGGTTTCGGCGATCAGCGCGTGGTTCGATACCGGCCGCCAGAACCTGGTGCTCACCCGCGAAATCGCCGCAGCCCGCGCCACCGCGATCAGCGCGCGCGCGATCGCCGACGAAAACCGCCGGCTGAAAGCGCTGCTGCATATTGTCGACCCCACTGCCCCGCCAGTCAGCGCCGCCCGCCTGATCGGATCGACCGCCGCCAGCGCGCGCCGCTATGCCGTGATCGATACCGGCGATGCCCAGGGCGTGCGCGCCGGGCAACCGGTGCGCGGCGCGGCGGGCCTGATCGGCCGGATCGTCGAAACCAGCCGTGACACTGCGCGCGTGCTGTTGATCAGCGATGGCAACAATGTCGTGCCGGTGCGCCGCGCAGGCGATGGCCTGCCCGGATTTGTGCAGGGCACGGCCAATGGCAAGATCGCGATCCGCCTGCTGTCGCTCGGCAACAATCCGCTGCATACCGGCGACGTGTTCGTCACATCGGGATCGGGCGGGATCTATCCGCCCGGCATTCCGGTCGCCGTCGTCGCGGAAACGCGGCGCGATGGCGCCGAAGGCCGGCTGGCCGCCGATCCGGCCGCGACCGATTTCGTCTTCGTGCTGCCGGTTTACCAGGCGCCCGCGGTTGCCGCGATCACCGATGCGGTGAAAGCTGCAGGTCCGCCGCCCAAGGAAGACAACTGAGCCGTGGCTCTGGCATCCACCAGCACCGCATCGACCGCGCTCGCCACGGGCCGCGATGCCACGCCCAACCGGCCGATCAACCGCGCGCCGATGCCGTGGCTGGCCAACGGGTTGCCGTGGGTGTCGATCATGCTGCTGTCGATGATGACGTTCGGGCCGATCATTGCCTCGGCGCCGGTCATACCGCCGCTGGCGTTCATGGCGCTGCTCGGGTGGCGCATGTTGCGCCCCGGGTTCCTGCCGATCTGGGCGGGGCTTCCATTGGGCGCGTGGGATGACCTGTATAGCGGGCAACCATTTGGATCGGGCATCGTGCTGTGGTCGCTGGCGATGCTGGCGATGGACGTGCTCGACGAACGGTTCCTGTGGCGCAGTTTCATGCAGGACTGGCTGGCCGCGATCGTGCTGATGACGCTGTATGTGGTGCTGGCATCGGGGATTGCCGGTATTGCCGCGCGCTATCCGCTGCCGCTGACGGTCGGGCCGCAATTGCTGATCACGATCGTGCTGTTTCCGGTGATAAACCGGCTGGTCGCCATGCTTGATCGCGTGCGGCTCGTGCCGATCCGGAGGCTGTAAGTGGCCAACCCGAACGATCCCGGCAAATTGCCGATGACCGCGGCGCGCCTGACGCAGACGTTCGAGCGGCGCACGTTTCTGCTCGGCGCGGTCCAGGGCGGCGTCGGGCTGCTGCTCGCCGGGCGCCTCGGCTATCTCGCGGTCGCGCAGAATGCCAAATACGCCGCCGCATCGGAAAGCAACCGGGTCAACCTGTCGCTGATCCCGCCCCGGCGTGGCTGGGTGCTCGATCGCAATGGCGTCGCGATTGCGTCGAACCGCGCCGATTTCCGCGTCGACCTGATCCCCGACCGGATCGCCAATCCCGATGCGACCCTGGCCACCTTGCAGGGCCTGCTCGACCTGACGCCCGATCATGTCGCCGATATCAAGGACAAGATGGGCAAATCCCACGGGTTTCAGCCGGTCGAAGTGGCCAGCAAGCTCGATTGGGACAAATTCGCCGCGGTCAGCGTGCGCCTGCCCGAATTGCCCGGGGTCATCCCCCAGCGCGGGTTCTCCAGGTTTTACCCGAGCGGCGCGGCAGTCGGCCATCTGGTCGGCTATGTCGGACCCGCATCGGCCGACGATTATGTGCGCGAACACAATCCGCTGCTGATCACGCCGGGCTTCAAGATCGGCAAGGATGCGCTCGAAAAAACGTTCGAAGTTCGCCTGCGCGGGGTGCCGGGTGCGCGCCGGGTAGAGGCGACCGCCAGCGGCAAGGTCGTGCGCGACCTGGGCACGCGCGAAGACGTTCCGGGCCAGCCGGTGCAATTGACCGTCCACGCCGGTCTCCAGGAATACGCCGCGCGGCGCATGGGGCTGGAAAGCGGATCGGTCGTCGTGATGGATTGCCAGACCGGCGATATCCTCGCGATGGTGTCGATGCCGTGTTACGATCCCAATTCGTTTTCCGACGGCATCGGCCGCATCGAATGGAAAATGCTGTCCGAAAACGACCATGTCCCGCTGCGCAACAAGGTCCTTCGCGGGCTGTACCCGCCCGGATCGACGGTCAAGCCGATGGTCGCGCTGTCGTTTCTGGAGGCCGGGCTCGATCCGGAGGCATCGGTCAATTGCACCGGCGGGTTGCGCGTGGGCAATCGCGTGTTCCATTGCTGGCAGCATCACGGCCATGGCCAGACCAATATGCTCAAGGGCATCTACCAGTCGTGCGATGTCTATTTCTATCATTTTGCCCAGCAGATCGGCATGGACACGATCGCGGCGATGATGCGCCGCATGGGGCTGGGTTCGGAATTTCCGATGCCCTATCCCGGCCAATCGTTTGGCACCGTGCCCGATCCCGCATGGAAAATGCGCAAATATCACAAGGAATGGGCGGTCTATGACACCGTCAACGCGACGATTGGCCAGGGCTATATGCTGGTCAATCCGCTGCAACAGGCGACCTATGTGTCGCGGCTGGCCTCGGGGCTGAAACTGTTTCCGCGCCTGGTGCTCGATCGCCATGCGCCAGCGCCCGAATCGATGGGGTTCAAGCAGCAGAACATCGACCTGATCCGCGCCGCGATGAACGAAGTCGTCAACGGCCGCGGCACCGCGGGCAAGGCGCGCATCCCGATCCCCGGCGTGCTGATGGCGGGCAAGACCGGCACCGCGCAGGTTGTCGGGCTCAACATCGGCAACGGCAAGGGCGGCGAATGGAAACACCGCGACCACGGCCATTTCATCTGTTTCGCGCCTTATGACAAACCGCGCTATGCGCTGGCGGTCGCGGTCGAACACGGCGGCGGGTCGGGCTCGGCCTATCCGATCGCGCGCGATGTGATGACGTACCTGTTCGATCAGAACAAGGCGATGGCCGTGCTGACCGATTACGAGAAGCAATGGGGCGGCACGATGCAGGAACGCATGGCTGCGACATACAAGGCCTATGCCGCGAAATACGGCGCCGCCGCACCCGCCGCGCCAAGCGACGATGCCGCCGAAGACCAGGCCAACACCCCGCCCCACGACGAAGAGCCGGCCACTCCGCAGACCGACGCGGCCAGCCCCGCGCCCGAGCCCGAGGCCCCGCTGATCAAAGTCGAACCCGCGCCATCAACGCCTGCCACCACCCCCGCCGAGCCGAACGCCCAGTAATGCCGCGCGCCTATATCCCCCAGGCGATCGCGCGCCAGCCGTGGCAGGTAATCCTGCCGCTGACCGCGCTGACGCTGTTTGGCGGTACGGTGCTGTATTCGGCAGCCGGTGGCCGGTTTCAGCCGTGGGCGGCGATGCATGTCATCCGCTATTTCGGCTTTCTGGTCATGGCGATGCTGCTCGCGCGCGCGCCGCAGGAATGGTTCAAACGCTTTGCCCTGCCCGGCTATGTCGTGCTGTGCGCGCTGCTGGTGCTGGTCGAACTGATCGGCCGCATCGGCGGAGGCAGCCAGCGCTGGCTCAACCTCGGGTTCATGACGCTGCAACCGTCGGAACTGATGAAGCCGGGGATCGTGCTGGTGCTCGCGTGGTTCTACGCGATGCTGCCGATGAACGAGATCAAGGGCATGCGCGCGATCCTGCCCGCAATCGTCATCCTGGCGATCCCGGCGGGCCTCGTCATGCTGCAGCCGGACCTCGGCACTGCGCTCGCGATCAGCTTTGGCGCCTTGATGATGATGTTCATCGCCGGCCTGCCGCTATGGCTGTTCATCGGCGGCGGCGTGGCCGCGTCGGTCGCCGCGCCGATCATGTTCTTCTTCGTGATGCACGATTATCAGCGCAAACGCGTGCTGATCTTCCTCAATCCCGAAGGCGATCCACTGGGCGCGGGCTATCACATCACCCAGTCGAAGATCGCGATCGGCTCGGGCGGCATTTTCGGCAAGGGCTTCGGCAACGGATCGCAAAGCCACCTCGACTATCTGCCCGAGGCACACACCGATTTCGTGTTTGCGACGATGGCGGAAGAATGGGGCATGATCGGCGGCCTGTTCGTGCTCGCGGTGTTCGCAGTCGTACTGAGCTGGGGCCTGCGCGTCGCCCTGCGCGCGCCCGACCGCTTCTCCCGCCTGCTCGCCGCCGGCATGGTCACGACGATCTTCTTCTACGTGTGCATCAACATGATGATGGTCATGGGCCTGGCCCCCGTGGTCGGCATCCCCCTGCCCTTCCTCAGCCACGGCGGATCATCGATGATGACCAACATGATCTGCATCGGCACAATCATGGCCGTAGACCGCTGGTCCCGCCGCGCGCCCAGAGGCTTGAACTAGAAAATTGCTTCGGCGGCCACGATTAAGGGTTGGCAGCCCGGCAAAAATCGCTAAGGGAGCCCTTCCCCAGCGGCTCACGAGCCGCTCGCGGTTGTGGACGCATAGCTCAGTTGGCAGAGCAGCTGACTCTTAATCAGCGGGTCCTTGGTTCGAGCCCAAGTGCGTCCACCATTTTCCCCGTATAAATCAAAGCATCGCCATCAGGCGGCTCGGCCGTTGCCAGCGTGTCTGCGGCCATAATCCGCAAGACCGTTGGACAGGTCATCAGGCCTGAAGACAGCGTCGCGGCGGCGCTCGAGAGGCACCCGCGTAAAGGACTGCAGGCGCTGGCGCCGCTCCTCGAAACCGATCGCTTCAACCTCGTTGTGGATCGCGCCGAGCCGATCCACTTCCTCTTGAGGCAACGGTTCTTCGAACTTGAGCCCGAAACGCGTGCCCGATCGCCAGATCACGGTGCCGAAAGCCTCAACCCCATTTACCGAGAGCGCGCCGAAAGCGCCGAGCGGCGGGGCGGAAACGCCGAGCGAGATGCCGGCGCCGCGCTGGGACAAGTCATTGAGCAGGCAGGGGTTTTCTTCGTGCGCAATGATGAAAGTACCCGACAGCTCGAGCCGCATCCGAGGCATCTGGCGGCGGCCCACCATTGTATCAAATTGACGGGTATCCATGCTCATCCCGGGTGCCTCATTGTTGAGTTACTCGATCTGATTAATGAACCGAATGGGGGCCTGTTCCGCTGCGAGTACGCGGGCGTCGTCGATTGCTCTGGGATATGGCCCGTTTCGTCGCCTCTCGAATTTGATCAGGTTCGCGAAAACAAAGCCCGCAGCCCAGCCGCAACGGGAGAGCCCAGCCCCGTGCATGGGTCCCACCCCTTCCCCGCGTCAAAACCAATTTTGCCTGACTTGTTATTGCCGCTGACGATGTCGCGCAATGCAGTCGGATCGCCATAGAGTTGCGCGTGGATCTGGCCCAGCGGCGCCTTGCGCGCCGCGTTCAGGCCCGCGACGATGCCGGCCCAGAGCGGGGCCACGGCGCTTGTGCCGCCGATGATGCCGGTCTGGCCGCCCGTGATGATGCGATAGCCGCTGTCGGGATCGGCATTGCCCGCGACGTCGGGCACACCGCGACCGCCTTTGCCTGACGCAGCCGCAGGCACGCCCGCGCTGGCCTGGTAGGCGGGCAAGGCGAACTCCGTGCTGACGCCGCCGCCGGTGCCGCCGCCGTTGCTGTTCCAGACCGTTTCGTCGGTGATTGAGTCCGCTGAGGCGGTGATCTTCGTGCCGCCGCATCCCAGGACGAGCGGATCGGATGCCGGGTAATCGACATGGGCCTTGCCGTCGGTGGCGCCGTCCGTGGCCAGGCCGTCGCCCGAGGCGGCGCAGACTGTCACCTTTAGCTGCGCTGCGTCGCTGAACGCCTGGCTCATCGCGGCCAGGCCTTGCTGGGTCCAGGCGCTTTCGGCCGAGCCCCAACTGATCGATAGCACCGATGGTGCGTTGGTCTGATCGTGCACCGCCTGGGTGATCGCATCGACGAAGCCCTGATCTGTATTGGTCGCGAAATACACCGCGATCGCGGCGCCGGGCGCCACCCCGCCCGCGACCTGGATATCGAGCGCGACTTCGCCATTGGCGCCGCTGGTGTCGCCGGGATCGTTGCTGGCGCCATCCACGCCGACCGCGACGATGGTGGGCACATCCCGCGCCATTGCCTTGAACGCAGCCTCGTTGTCAGCCGCCGTATAGCCGCCGCCCAGTTCGATAATGCCTATACATTCGCCCGATGCGTCGGCATCGCCAAACCCATAGAGTTTCGCGACATCGGTCGGCAGGAAGCCCGCCGGCAGCACGGGGCCGCGATGGGGCACCATCTTGGACGTCGCGATCGGCCGGGTATCCAGGCCGAGCACGGCCAGCACGCGATCGACCAGCGTGGCGGGAACATGCAACGCACCGTGGCGGCCGCGGCAGACCTGCCCGTGGCCTTCGTAGTGGTGCAGTTCCGTACCGAATGCCTGTTCCATCGCTTTGGTCGGGCCACTGAGGCGGATCAGGCGCCGCGCCGGTTCGCTGCTGGCGACGGTCAGGCCATGCGCAGTGGCGAACGCCGTGATGGCGTCGAAATCATCGGAATGGTCCGCGGTGCGCGCGGCGAGCAGGCTGGCGCGATCGGCATCCGCAGGCGCGACGCCGCCCGTTGGCTTGCAATACAGACTGATCGTGATCGGCTCATCGCCATCCACGCGCCCGGTCGAACGCATGTTTTCCGGCGCGTCACGATAGCTGCCCGGCAGCGGTTGCATTGGCTCTGTCATAGGGACGTCGCTTCCTGTCAAAAGCATTGAAGCTGTTCAACTATAGCTGTGCAGGGGATAACCGCGCTAACGCCGCGATGTTGCCTTGGCCTTCGAATAATTGCCCGGCGCGCCTGCGACAATTTGCAACGCCTGCGAACCAAACACGCGCCACGTGCATTGACTGGGTGTACCTCGAAGAGAAGGAGACATCATGTCCCTGTTCAAAATCGGCGTTGCATCCGCCGTCGCCTACGGCCTTTATCGGTATGTCACCGGACAATCATCGGGCGACGCATCGCCCCGGGCAGCGTTTGCGAGCGGCGAATCCGCGCACGGTGCTGCCAATGTCCGCAATGCCGGCCCCGCCGCCATGGCCGGCGAGCAGCCGAAATGGGATAAGGTCGACCAGGCCAGCGACGAAAGCTATCCCGCCAGCGACCCGCCGGCGTCGAACCACTTTACCTGAAATCCGCATGGCAATTGCCCATAAAGACGGGAACCCGTCACGGATTGAGGCGTTACAAATGCAGGCACGCCAATAGCAGGCGCGTGTGGCGGGGGTTCTATTGCTCAGTTTCAGGCCGATCGCCCGGGTTTCGGGGCGCGCGACCCTTCTTTGGTGTTTCGGCCTCGTGTCGCCGACCATGCTTCTGGCTATGCCTACGCTCGCCGTCGGCCGCCAGGTGGCTTCGCCCCCGACAAATACACCCGCGTCTGATGATCAGGCTTTCGACGCCGCGCTGCCCCCGCTCGACACTGCCGCGCCCCCGACCACGACGCCGCCCGTCGCGGCTCCGCCAGCGGCGGCGCCCGACCCCGAGCTGACCCAGACGCTTCCCCCGATCGACACCGCCGACACCACGCCGCCCGCGCCGACCCTTGCGCAGGCGGCGGCCGGCGATGCGACCGTGCGCATCCGCTATCAGACGACGGTCAAAGGCCTCGCCGGGTTCAAGACCGATGCGCTCGAGGGCGACCTGGGGCGCCAGTTCCATGCGCTGTCCGCGCTGATCAAGGATGGCAAGAACGCCGCCAATGCCGCGCAAGTCCAGGCACGCGCCAATGAAGACGTGCTGCTCGCGGTGCGGATCATGAAAGCGGCGGGCTATTACGACGGCATCGCGACATCGACGATCGACCTCGTGCCGGGGCAACCGGGCCAGGTCCTGGTCACGATCAACGCGACACCGGGCAGCCGCTATGTCCTGGCCAAGATCACCGTAACCGGCCCGCCGGATCCGGCAAAAATCGCGCAGGTTTCGCTCGCGCTAAAAAGCGGCGATCCAGTCGATGCCGCGCTGATCGAAGGGTCGGAGGCCAATGTCTCGTTGCGCCTGCCCGAAAATGGCTATCCGTTCGCCAAGCTCGGCGATCGTGACATCGCGCTCGATGAAACACTGCACAACGCCGACTATATCCTGCCGATCGACCCCGGCCCGAAAGCGCATTTTGCGGGCATCCAGACTTCGGACGACAAAGTGTTCACCGTCTCGCACCTGGGCATTTTCCCCCGCTACAAGCCGGGCCAGGTCTATGACAGCCGGCTGGTCGAGGACATTCGCCAGGCGCTCGTGGCGACCAGCCTGTTTTCGACCGTCTCGGTCGAGCCCGTGCGCACCGGCAAGACCAACCCGGACGGCAGCGAAGACGTCGACCTGCTGGTCCGCCAGACCAAGGGCCCCTGGCACAGCCTGGCCGCAACCGCGGGCTATTCGACCGGCGAAGGCGCGACTGTCACGGGCAGCTATACCTGGCGCAACCTGTTTCCGCCCGAGGGCGCGCTGATCCTGACCGCGATTGCCGGCACGCAGGAACAGGGCGGCAGCGTCACATTCCGCCGGTCCGACGCGGGCCAGCGCGATCGCACGTTCCAGACTTTGCTGTCGATCGACCGCACGACCTATTCCGCCTACAAGGCGAACACCGCTGACCTGTCGGTTTCGATGTCGCGGGTCAGCACGCCGATCTGGCAGAAACGCTGGACCTGGTCGGTCGGCGGCGAGATCGTCGGCTCCAACGAAGCCGGCGCGGCGCTGACGCTTGGCGGCGCGCAGCCACGGATCGATTACCTGGTCGGCGCGATCCCGCTCATGCTCGGCTACGACCGGTCCGACAACTTGCTGAACCCCACCCGGGGCTTTCGCATAACCGGCAAGCTGAGCCCCGAAACGTCGCTCAAGGGCGGCAAAGTCAGCCCTTATGCGCGCACGCAGTTGCAGGTCACCGGGTATTATCCGCTGGGCAAATCGATCGTGCTGGCCGGCCGCGCGGAAGTCGCATCGATCATCGGCACATCGATCGAGGACCTGGCCCCGTCGCGGCGGCTCTATTCGGGCGGCGGCGGATCGGTGCGCGGCTATGGCTATCAGGAACTCGGGCCAAAGGACGCCAACAACAATCCGATCGGCGGCCGCGACCAGACCGAATTCGCGATCGAGGCGCGCTATCGCTTCGGCAATTTTGGCATCGTGCCGTTCGTCGACGCCGGCCGGGTCGGCGAAGCGACTTCGCCCAGCCTGTCGGGCCTGCGCTATGGCGCGGGTATCGGCGGGCGGTTTTATACCAATTTCGGGCCGTTGCGCGTTGACGTGGCGACGCCAATCAACCGCCAGCCGGGTGAATCGGTGATCGCACTGTATATCGGCATTGGGCAGGCATTCTGATGGCCGACGACGAAACCCCGCAGGCTGCCGTGCCGGTCATACTCCGTAAGCCTTTGGCCGTGCGTGTCCTGCTGTGGATCGGCGCGGCCCTTGCCGGGCTTGTCGTGTTGCTGGTGGCGATCCTGTTTGGCCTGAACACGCAGCCGGGGCATCGTTTCCTGGCGAACCAGATCGGCAATTACACCACCGAATCGGGCATCAGCATTCATCCGGGCCGGATCGAGGGATCGATCTTTGGCGACATGACGATTTTCGATCTCGCAGTGAACGACGCGAAAGGCGCGTTCCTGACCGTGCCCCGGCTTGAGATCGACTGGCGCCCGTTCGCCTATACGCACAAGCTGATCGACGTCCGCGCCGCGATCGCGGCCGAGGCCACGATGCTGCGCTCGCCTTTGCTGAAACCGACGCCGCCGCCAAAACCCGACGAGCCGCTGCTGCCCGATATCGACCTGGCGCTGGGCCAGTTGCGCGTCGATCGCTTTACGATCGAGCCCGCGGTCGATGGCAAGCGCCATGTGCTGTCGATCAACGCCAATGCGGCGCTGGCCGAAGGGCGCGCGCAGATCGATGCGCGGGTGCGCGCGGTTGCGGGGCCGGGCCTCGCCGGCGGGGACAATTTCCGGCTCACGCTCGACGCGGTGCCCAAGGCGAACCGGCTGCTGGTCGATCTGAAGCTCGCAGCGCCTGCGGGCGGCATGGTCGACAGCTATGCACACCTGGGCAAGAGCCTGGCGCTCAGCCTCGATGGCCATGGCGACTGGTCGAACTGGCACGGGAAGTTGACTGCGCAGGCTGGCTCGACACCGCTCGTCGATCTGGCGCTGGTCGGCGCGAGCGGGCATTTTCAGCTCAATGGCCGGGCCGTGCCCAATGCCATTCTGGCGCCCGGCCCGGCGACGCGCCTGACTGCGCCTGAAGTCGATGTTGCCGGCACTCTGGTGCTCGGGCCGCGCAATGCGCAGGTCAAACTGGCCGCGCATTCGTCCGCGCTCGCGATCGATGCGCAAGGTCTCGTCAATCTGGCCAACAACAGCCTCGGCGGGTTCCGCATCGGCGCGCAATTGCTGACCCCGGGTGCGATCGCGCCGGGCGCCAGTGGACGCGATGTCCGGCTCGACGCTGTGCTCGATGGCGCATTTGCGACGCCGACGATCGATTATCAGATCAGCGCCGGCGCGCTCGGTTTCAACACGATGGCGATCGAGGGCCTGCATGCCAGCGGCCATGCCACGGTCGACGCGATGCATATTCTGGTGCCGATCGCCGCGACCGCGCAGCGCGTGACCGGGCTGAATGCGGCGGCGGGCGGATTGCTGACGCACCTCGCCGTAAATGGCACGGTTGCGTACAGCAACGGTAAGCTGCTGACCGACAATCTCGCGCTGAAATCCGATCGCATAGACGCCACGGTCGTCGCGATCGCCGACTTGGCGCATGGCACATACACCGGCGCGGTGAAGGGCCGGGTCAACGATTATCACGTCGATGGCCTGGGCCGGATCAACCTGGAAACCGACGCGCATCTGGTCCCAGCGCCCAAGGGCGGTTTCGGCATTGCCGGCTGGGTTCACGCCCAGACCATCCAGCTCGACAACCCATCGGTGCGCAACTTCCTGGGCGGCAATGCGCTGCTGAGCGCGAACGTCGGCTATTCCGCCGATGGCGTAGCGAGCCTGTCCGCCTTGCAGATCAACGCGCCAGCCTTTCACTTGGCCGGAGGAGAAGGCCGATACCTGTCGAACGGCGCCATCGCGTTTCGCGGGCGTGGCAACAGCCGCCAATACGGCCCGTTTGCGCTCGACGCGAGCGGCAGCGTCGCCAAGCCGATGGTCCATCTCCACGCCGATCATCCCAATGTCGGCGTCCAACTGGCCAATGTCGATGCGCGCCTGACGGGTAATGGCGCAGGCGGCTACGAAGTGGTGGCCACCGGCGGCTCGCCCTATGGCCCGTTCGGCGGCGATGTCGTGATCATGACCGCCAAAGGTCCCTTGCGGCTGACTATAAAGAACGCGCACTTGGCCGGGATCAATCTTGCAGGCGCGGTGGTGCAGACCCCAGCCGGGCCGTTTGCCGGCGCGCTGACGCTCACCGGCTCGGGCCTCAACGGCCACATCCAGCTTGCCGCCGCCGACAAGATCCAGCGCGCAGACGTGACATTGACTGCAAGCGCCGCGCATCTGCCCGGCCCGGTCCCGATCACAGTCGGCGCGGGCACGGCCAAAGCCAGCCTGTTGCTCTACCCCAATGCGCCATCGATCACCGCCGACGCGCATTTCACCGATGTGCGCGATGGCGCGACAATCCTGGGCAGTGTGCAGGCGCGCGTTCGCTATCAGCAGGGTCGCGGCACTGTGGCGCTCGTCACCAATGGCCACGCCAGCGTGCCGTTCAACCTCGCCGCGCAGGCCGCCATCGATCCCACCCGGATCGTCGTCAATGCACGCGGCAGCGCCAGCAATATCGCGTTCGCGCTCGCCGCCCCGGCAACAATCGTCAAATCGGGCAATGACTGGCAACTGGGCGATACGACGATCGTCCTGCCCAATGGCCAGGTGGTCCTGTCGGGCCGCTATGGCGCGCATTCGCAAGTGCACGCCCGCATCGTCAATCTCGATCTCGCGATCATTCAAGCCGTGGCCCCTGGCCTGACGGTTGGCGGCAAGGCGACCGGCAACATCGATTTCGCGATGGACGGCAGCAATGCCATTCCGACCTCGCAAACCCGGCTCGATATCGCCGGGTTTACCCGCACCGGCGCGCTGACCGTGTCCGATCCGCTCAATCTGGCGGTGCTGGCCAGGACCGGGTCCGATGGCGCCAATGTGTCTGCGCTCATCCGGCGCGGCAGTGCGATCGTCGGCCGCGCGCAAGTCCGCCTGGGCGCTGGCAGCGGCTCCGGCGTGTGGACCGACCGACTGATGCACGCGCCTCTGTCGGGCGGCATTCGCTATGCCGGCCCTGCGGAACTGCTGTGGACGCTCAGCGGCGTTGCCGGGCAGGAAGTGTCCGGGCCGATCGCGGTCGCCGCCGACTTTGGCGGTCGCACCGATCAGCCGACCTTGACCGGCGTGATCCGCGCCGATCATCTGCGCTATGAAAACGATACGTATGGCACGGTGATCTCGAACATCGTGATCGACGGCAAGTTTACGCAGTCGCAATTGCTGCTCAACCAGTTCACCGGCAAAGCGGGCGATGGCACTGTCTCGGCGCAAGGCTCGGCCAGCGTCGACGCGAGCGCCGGCTATCCGATCAACCTGAACGTCAAGCTGACCAATGCCCGCCTCGCCAAAAGCGATGCGCTGGGCGCGACCGTCACCGGCCAGGTCGCGATCACCAACAGCAAGGCTGCGGGCGGCGCGATCCAGGGCGACATCCAACTGGGCGACGCGCGCTATCAGATCATCCGCCAGGGCGCGTCCGAAGTGCCCGAACTGACCGGCGTCCATCGCAAGGGCCAGCCGCTGCAGACCGCAGCCGCCACCGACGCGGGCCCTGCCCCGTCACGCTGGAAACTGGGCCTGCACATCCACGCGCCCGGACACATTTTCGTATCGGGCATGGGTCTGGAGGCCGAATGGTCGACCGACATGCACATCACCGGCACGGCCGGGGCGCCCGCCGTGGTCGGCGAACTGGATGTCGTGCGCGGAACGTTCAGCTTTTCGGGCAAGGACCTGACGCTCGACAACACCAGCAAAGTGACATTCGATGGCGGCGCACTGACCAATCCGGTGCTCGCGATTACCGCGACCACCACGGTCAGCACCGTGTCCGCGACGATCGCGATCACCGGCCGCGCGCAGCAGCCGCAGATCGCGTTCACCTCGACCCCCGCGCTGCCGCAGGACGAAGTGCTGTCGCGGCTGCTGTTCGGCACTTCGGTTACTTCGCTGTCGCCGACCGATGCGGTGCAGCTCGCCGCCGCGCTGAATTCGCTGCGCGGTTCGGGCGGCGGGTTCAGCCCGCTGGGCAAGATCCGCTCGATCGCGGGCATCGACCGCCTGCGCATCGTCGGCGCCAACCCGCAGACGGGCCAGGGCACCAGCGTCGCCGCGGGCAAATACATCGCGCGCAATGTCTATGTCGAAGTGATCACCGACGGGCGCGGCTTTACCGCAACCCAGCTCGAAGTTGCATTGTCCAAGGCGCTGAGCGTATTGAGTTCGACGGGCAGCTTTGGCGGATCGAATGCCAGCCTGCGCTACCGCAAGGATCATTGACCGTCGCCGATAAGGATAGCCGAAACCCGTGTTTCACCTGACCGTCGCCATTGCCCGGTTTTTCGAGTTCCTGCTGCTGGATATCGTGAAATCGGTCGCGGGCATCGCTGCGGTCGCCCTGATCGCGCTGGTGGTATGCGCGGCGGGCCTGGCCGGCCTTTTCCGACTGGGGCGAACCGTCAAGGGCAGGCGCAAGTAAGCGCGAGCGAGGAGTGCAGATGCGTCAGAGTTTGGGCGAGATCGGGATCCTGGCTGGCAGTGCCGGCCTGCACGAGATCACGGCGGACATCGCGCGCTGGGTGTCGGCGCAGAATATCCGCGAGGGTCTGCTGACCATTTTCTGCCGGCACACATCGGCCTCGCTGCTGATCCAGGAAAATGCCGCGCCCGAAGTGCGCCGCGATATCCAGCGTTTCTTTGACGGGCTCGCGCCCGAAGATCCCGACCGGTACGAACATGACGACGAGGGGCCGGACGATATGCCGGCACACTTGCGGACCGCCCTCACCCAGGTGCAGTTGTCGATCCCGGTCATGGCAGCGCGTCCGGCGCTCGGCACCTGGCAGGGCATTTACCTGTTCGAGCACCGGCGGCGGCCGACCCGGCGCAGCCTGGCGCTCCACCTGATCGGCGAGTGACCGATCGGCCGGTTGCACAAAAGCTGCCCTCTGGTGAGCAGTGGATAGCACCGGGGGAACTTGACCGGCGACCCGCGCGTTGAATCGACCAGCTACTCCGGTCGGGCCAAAGTTCGAACGGCCACCACGCCGGAGGTCCCAAAATGCACAACCCTGCCGTTCTCGTCTGGACCAAGCTCCAAAGCGTCGGCGACCAGTTCTTCCTGCTCTTGCCCAATATGGTCGGCGGCATCGTCTTCCTCGTGATCGCCTATGTGCTCGGGCGCCTTCTCGAACGGTGGGTCAAGCACCTGCTGGGACAGGGAGAGCGCGTGGACCTGGGGGCGCTGCTCGGTTCGATCGTGTTCGGCACGGTCATCCTGGTCTCCGCGCTGATCGCCTGCGCGATCGTGTTTCCCAGCGTCCAACCGTCGAATGTCCTGTCGACTTTGGGGATCGGTTCGGTCGCGATCGGGTTTGCGTTCAAGGACATCCTGCAGAACATGCTCGCGGGCCTGCTCCTGCTGATCAACCGGCCCTATCGCCGCGGCGACCAGATCAAGGTCAAGGGGTTCGAAGGCACGGTCGAACACATCGAGAGCCGCGCGACGCTGATCAAGACCTTTGACGGACGGCGCGTCATCATCCCCAATTCCGACGTCTATACCTCTCCGGTCACTGTCAACACGGCGTTCGAAACCCGGCGCGACAGCTATGACGTGGGCATCGGCTATGGCGATGAAGTGGAAGCGGCGTGCCGGATTTTCGAGGAAGCCGTCGCCGCCTGCGAAGGCATCCTGACCGACCCAAAACCCGAAGCGCTGCCCTGGGGCCTCGATTCAAGCTATGTCACCGTCCGCGTCCGCTGGTGGGCAAAAGCGCTCCAGACCGAACAGACGCATGCCCGTTCGCGCGCCATCCTGGCGATCTGGCGGGCCGCGAAAGCCAATGGCATAGACTTGCCATTCCCGACGTCCACCGTGCTGTTCCACGATCAATCCGAAGACGCCGACGGGGATCGCTCACGGCAACGCGAGGGCTGGCCGGCCGACGGCGTCAAAGGGTGAATGCGCGGGCGCCGGCGCAGCATTGCAAAAAATGCTGGTAAACTTTGCGACAATTCTTGGTATGCTCGGCGCACAAGTCCGCAAGATCGGAGCCTAGCGATGACCGATTCCCGTTCTTCCCCTGCCGATCGCGCAAGGATCGCCGATCATGTCGCACAGACCGAAGCCTACGTCGGTCCGCCACGGGTCTGGGTCGAAGATGGCCACGTATTTGTCCAGGCCCACGACGGGTCGGTGGTCAACATGACACCCGAAATTGCTATCGAACTTGGCCGCATGATCAGCAATGCCGGCGCCGATTCGCTGGTAAACAAAGTCAGGGACGATGTCGCAGCGCCCGATCCGGACGAGCCTTGAAAGCCCTCCCCCTGAGGGGGAGGGTTGGGTAGGGGTTTATGGCGCGGCGACGTTGCATGACCAATCGGCTGCCGGACACCCCTCCCCAACCCCTCCCCTGAGGGGCGGGGCTATGACGCGCTGCGCGGCTAAAGTTGTGCGCAACCCGGACTGATGCCGGTTTTGGCTGCTGTAAAATTGAACCAAACTGGCGGTACCAGGCCGCTGATATCGGAATTTGTTAACCGGTTGTGCCCAATGGTGCATTCCATGATCGGGCGGATACAAACATTGCGGCGTAAGACACCGGACCATCTCCAGGTGGTTCTGCGGCTTGAACAATTTCGCATTCTGCGCTCGAAAATTCCCACGCTCTATGCCGTGCTGCTGGTCGATGTCGGTATCCTGGCCTTTTCGGTTTACGGGTCGGTTTCGGCGGCGCTGTCGCTGGCGATCCCGGGCCTGTTCGCAATCCTGATCATCGCGCGCTCGATCGTCTGGCTGGTCAGGCGGGGCAAATCGCCCGCTGAAACCGACATCGTCCGCTATCTGTTTTCGACCACGCTCCTTGCCGGCGCAATGAGCCTGTGCCTGGGCATCTGGGGTGTCGCACTGATCAATTCCGACATTCCCGACAAACCGTTCGTGCCCCTGTTCATCGCCTTTGGCGCGATCGCCTGCAGTTACAGTCTCAGCACTTTGCCGCGCGCCGCCTTCGCGACGGTTGTCCTGGGTGCCGGCCCGGTCATCGTCGCGCTGCTGGGATCGAGTGTGCGCATCGAAATGGCCGTGGGCCTGAACCTGCTGCTGATCTTCCTGCTGAACCTGCGGCTGGTCGTGAACCAGTATGATTACCTCGTCGCCAGCGTCGTCGCGCATGCGGAAGTCAGCGCGCTCGCCTATGCCGATCCCCTTACCGGCCTGTCCAACCGCCGGGCCTTCATCGAGGGCCTGGAAACCATCACGAAATCCCTGCCGAACGGTGATGCCTGCGCGGCCGTGGCGATGATCGATCTCGATGGCTTCAAATCGATCAACGATACGTTCGGCCATGCCGCCGGCGACGCGGTGCTGATGCAGACTGCGCAGCGGATCCAGGCATCGTTTGCGACATGCCATATCGTCGCGCGTCTGGGCGGCGACGAATTTGCGGTGCTGATCGCCGGGGTCGACGCCAGCGCCCTGGTCGCCGAGATAAGCCGGGTGTTTGTCAAACAGATGAGCGCGCCGTTCGCGGTTTCCGGGTCGCAACTGCGCCTGACCGCCTCGATCGGGATCGCCACGGTCATGCCCGAGGACACATCGGCGCTGGCGATCATGGCGCGCGCCGATGTCGCGCTGTACGAAGTCAAACACGCCGGTGGCCAGGGCGTCCGGATGTTCGCGCCCGCCATGGCGATGGGCCTGCGCCGCCGCATGGTGATCGAACAGGCGCTGCGCGAAACCGACCCGCCCCCGCGCATCGACGTCGTCTATCAACCGATCTGCGACGGCCGCACCCGGCAGATTACCGGCTTCGAAGCGCTGGCACGCTGGACCCATCCGGAACTGGGCGCGGTCCCCCCGCTCGAATTCATTGCAGTTGCCGAACAGACCGGCACGATCGCTGCTCTGTCGGAGCAGATTTTCGACACCGCCATCCACGAAGCATCGTGCTGGGAATCGCCGCTCGAGCTGTCGGTCAATCTCAGCGGGATCGACTTGTGCCGGCCGGGCATGCCGCATCTGATCGTGGCAACGTGCGCGCGCCATGGCTTCGATCCCCGGCGGCTTCAGGTCGAAGTGACCGAGACCTCGGTGCTGTCCGACTTCGACGTCGCGCGTGACCAGATCGAACTGTTGCGCAAGGAGGGTATCCGGGTTTCGCTCGATGATTTCGGCTCCGGCTACGCGTCGATCGCATATCTCAAAGAGATCACGTTCGACCGGGTGAAGATCGATGGCGAACTGATCGCCGACATCATCACGTCACCCAAGGCGCAGCGCCTCGTGCAAGGCATCCTGCAACTGTGCTCGGCGATGCGGCTGCCGGTCACTGCCGAGAAAATCGAAAACGAAGCCGAACTGGCGATCCTGGTCGGCCTTGGCTGCGACCGGCTCCAGGGCTATCTGCTCAGCCGACCGGTCGACGCAAACGTCGCGCGCCAGCTTGCCTCGGTCAGGCAAGAGGCCGCCTGATCAACGACCTGCGTATGATTGCGCCTCTGCGGAACTCAACCCGGCCCGGGTGATTTCCCTGATGCAGGCGAGATTTGCTCATGCCGCGTATCCGTGAACACAGGCAGGGCCGATAATGACAGATCTCACTTGCGACGTCGCCGTGATCGGCGCGGGCACCGCTGGCCTTGCGGCCGAGCGTGCCGCCCGCAGCCAGGGGGCGTCGACTTTGCTGATCGATGATGCCTTTGCCGGCACGACCTGCATTCAATTCGGCTGCATGCCGTCGAAATTGCTGATCGCCGCAGCCGATGCAGCGTTTGCGGCACGGCACGCCGATCGGTTCGGCATCCGGCCCTCGGATGTCGAAATCGACGGGGCCGCCGTGATGAGGCGCGTACATACGCTGCGCGATCGCTTTATCGCAGGCGTGAAAGCGGAATTCGACGGCCTGCCAACGGGCGTGAAACGCAAGGCGTTTGCGCGCTTCGATGGACCGGGTCGCCTGGTCTTGACCAGCGGCGAGACAATCACGGCCAAAGCGATCGTCATCGCGACCGGCGCGCGGCCCTCGGTGCCCAAATTTCTCGACAGCGTCAGCGACGCGGTGCTGACCAATGAAACGCTGTTTACGCTGGATGACCTGCCCAAATCGGTCGGCGTGATTGGCGCGGGACCCCTCGGGCTGGAACTGGCGCAAGCGCTCGCCCGCCTCGGCGTCGACGTCGCGGTGTTCGACGAGGGCGACAAACTGGGCGGTATCGAGGACGCCGAGATCGCCAAAAGCCTGCACAATGCCTTGGAAGCCGAGTTCCCGATCCACCTTGGCGTCAAGCTGTCGGCAGAACCGCATGGCCATGGCGTCGCGCTGTCCTGGGACGGCCCGAAGCCCGGCTCGCACGTGTTCGAGCGCATTCTTGCCGCGGCAGGCCGCCCCCCTCGCCTGGACAAACTTGGGCTGGAAACGACCGGCCTCACGCTCGACAAACACGGCATGCCCGAAGTCAATCCTGCGACGATGCAATGCGCGGACTCGCCGATCTTCATGGCCGGCGATGCGGCAGGCGACCGGCCGGTCCTGCACGAGGCCCACGCGGAAGGCGCGATCGCTGGCAGCAACGCCGCGTCGTTTCCGAAAGTCGAACCGGCCGAGCGCATGACCCCGCTTTCGATCATGTTCACGCAGCCGGGCCTTGCCGTGGTCGGCAAGATCGCCAAGGATCAGAAAACGGTCTGCGCCGTTGTGTCTTATGCCGACCAGGGCCGCGCAAAAGTGTTCGCGACCAACGCCGGCGTGGGCAAAATCCATGCCGATGCGGCAACCGGCCGGCTGCTCCATGCGCAATTGGTCGGGCCCGCCGTCGAACACAGCGCGCATTTGCTGGCGCTCGCGATCGGCCAGAATATGACCGCGACCGAACTGCTCAAGATGCCGTTTTACCATCCGACCTATGAGGAGGGCCTGAAAACCGCGCTCCGCGAAATCTGCAAAGCCACAGGCAGCAACCAGGATGACGGCTTCATGCCCGGCGCCTGAGCGGGTCCGGCAGGGGGTATGGCGTCAAAGGGCAATCGCGCGCGCGGAACCCAAGCGCCAGTCATCGCTTTGCCCTTATATCCAAGGGACTTGCCAATGACCGATCAAAAGACTTTGCCGCACGCACGCGGCCCTTCGGGTGGCTGGGGCTCGATGAAGGGCATGTCGGAGATCTTCGGCGAAACCTGGCCTGCGGCGGGCGCGGTGCGCAGCCTGGGCCGGTTGAACAAGCCCAAGGGCGTGATGTGCGTGTCGTGCGCCTGGCCAAAGCCCGCCAATTATTCGGCGTTCGAATTCTGCGAAAACGGCGCCAAGGCGACGATGTGGGAATTGACCAAGGCGCGCTGCGGCCCGGATTTCTGGGACACGCACACCGTCACCGAATTGCGCGAATGGAAAGACCACGACCTGGAAATGCAGGGGCGGCTGACGCATCCGTTGCGCTATGACGCCGCGACCGATCGCTATGTCGCGGTCGAATGGAACGAGGCCTTTGCCGCGATCGGTTCGGCGCTGCAGGCGGTCGATCGCGAAAGCGCGGTGTTCTACGCCTCGGGCCATGCCGGACTGGAGGCATCATATCTCTACGCCTTGCTGGCGCGGACCTATGGCAACAACAACCTGCCGCAAAGTTCGAACATGTGTCACGAGACCACTTCGGTCGGGCTGACCAAAGTGATCGGGTCGCCGGTCGGGACGATCGTCTGGGACGACCTGACCAAGACCGATGCGTTTTTCTTTTTCGGGCAAAACCCCGGCACGAACAGCCCGCGTTTCCTGCATCCGCTGAAGGACCTGAAGGATCGCGGCGGCAAGATCGTCACGTTCAACCCGGTGATCGAGCAGGGCCTGGTGTCGTTCGTCGATCCGCAAAGCCCCGCGGCGATGCTGACCGGCAAAGCCACGATCATTTCCGACCAGTATCACCAGTTGAAAGCCGGCGGCGATATCGCGGCGATCCTGGGTATGTGCAAATGCGTGGTCGAAGCCGACGACGCGGCGAAGGCGGCGGGCAAGGACCCGGTGATCGACCATGCGTTCATCAAGCAGCACACGACCGGCTGCGAAGAGTTCGTCCAGTCCTGCCGCGGCGCGACCTGGGCCGAAATCGAGCAGGAATCGGGCCTGACCCAGGCGGCTCTGCGCGAAGCGGCAGACGTCTACATCGCCGCCGAAAAGGTCATCGGCGTCTACGGCATGGGCCTGACCCAGCACAAACATGGCGCGCTGAATGTGGCAATGCTGGTCAACCTGCTGCTGCTGCGCGGCAATATCGGCAAGCCCGGCGCGGGCTGCTGCCCGGTGCGCGGCCACAGCAATGTCCAGGGCCAGCGCACCGTCGGCATTGCCGAAAAGGTCAAGCTGGTACCGCTCGACAAGCTGAAGGAGCTGTTCGGCTTCGATCCGCCGACCAAGGATGGCATGAACATTGTCGAGGCAGTCGAAGGCCTGTTCGCCGGCAAAGTCCGCGCATTCATATCGCTGGGCGGCAATCTGTTGCGCGCCGTGCCTGATCAGAAACGCATGGAAAGCGCCTGGGCCAGCCAGGACCTGACCGTGATGATCTCGACCAAGCTCAACCGCAGCCACCTGTTTCCGGGCAAGCAGGCGTATATCCTTCCGTGCCTCGGCCGCTACGAAACCGACAAGCAGGCGAGCGGCGTGCAGACGGTCACCAGCGAAGACAGTTTCTCGATGATCAACGCCTCGATCGGCCACAACGAGCCGGTATCCGACATGGTCATGAGCGAACTGGCGATCGTCACCGGCATCGCCAAGGCAACCGTGCCCCCGCGCGCCGAGCTGAAATGGGACGAATGGACTGCCGACTACGGGCTGGTGCGCGACCTGATCGAGCACACATATCCGCATGATTTCCACGATTACAACGCGCGGATGTATGAGGCGGGCGGGTTTTACCGGGGCAATGGCGCGCACGAACGGATCTGGAAAACGCCCGAGGGCAAAGCGGTGTTCACGACCCCGGGCGCGCTCAATTCGGTTGGTTTCCAGGATGCGCCGGGGCGGTATCGCCTGATCACGATGCGCTCCAACGATCAGTTCAACACGACGATCTATGGCTATTCCGACCGCATGCGCGGGCTGGAAGGATCGCGCGACATCCTCCTGATGTGTCCCGAGGATATCGCCGAAGCCGGCTTTGCCGATGGCCAGGTCGTGGCGCTGGCGACCGATGTCGACGATGGCCAGGACCGGCGGCTCGGCGGCCTGAAAATCACCGCGTACAAGCTGCCGCGCGGCACAATCGCTTCGTATTATCCCGAATGCAATGTGCTGGTCCCGATCAGCCACCACGATCAATTGTCGAAGACGCCAGCATCGAAATCGGTGCCGGTGCGTATCGAGGCCTGAGCACCGTATGACGACGCTGGCAAACGAAGGCCCCAGGGCACATCCGGCGCGCGCCGGGTTCAATCGCAAGACCGGGTTGCCGGCGATCATCGGCTTTTGCATCGTCCTGGTGCTGGGCGTCGGCTATGGCGTGCATGGCTTCCTCGCCGACATCGGCAATGTGCACGAACCGCTGGCGCTCCATATCTTCGGGCTGCTGGGACTGGCGCTGGTCATCGCGCTCGCCTTCGAATTCGTGAACGGCTTTCACGACACCGCCAACGCGGTGGCGACGGTCATCTACACGCACGCGATGCCGCCAGCGCTCGCCGTGATCTGGTCGGGCTGCTTCAATCTGCTGGGCGTGCTGGTGTCGAGCGGCGCGGTCGCCTTTGCGATTGTGACGCTGCTGCCGGTCGAACTGATCCTGAAAGTCGGCTCCAGCACCGGCTATGCGATGATCTTTTCGCTGCTGCTGGCCGCGATCGCTTGGAACCTGGGCACCTGGGCGATGGGCCTGCCCAATTCGTCCAGCCATGCGCTGATCGGATCGATCATGGGCGTGGGCCTGGCCAACCAGTTGATGGCGCCCAAAGGGACGGCAACCTCGGGCGTCGATTGGGAACAGGCGCTGAAAGTCGGCGAGGCGCTGTTGTTCAGCCCGATGATGGGCTTCGTGTTCTCGGGCCTGCTGCTGTGGGTGATGAAGATCTTCATCCGCTCGAAAGCGCTCTATGCCGAGCCCAAGGGCGACCAGCCGCCGCCGTGGTGGATCCGCGGGCTGCTGATCCTGACCTGCACCGGGGTGTCATTCGCCCATGGCGGCAACGATGGGCAGAAAGGCATGGGCCTGATCATGCTCATCCTGATCGGCGCGGCGCCGACCGCCTATGCGCTGAACCGGACAATGCCTGACGAACTGACACCGGCGTTCATCGCGTCGGCCACGGCCGCGCAATCGGTGTTTACGGCGCATGCCGCTGGCCGGCCCATGCCAACACCAGCGGTTGCACGATCGACGGTCGGGACTGTGCTCGCCACCAAGAAACTCGACGATCCGGCCGTGTTTGCCAGTCTGGCCGTGCTGTCTGGTGACATCGAAAACAATGTCAAATCGGCGGGCGCCATTGCGCATGTCCCGGCCGGCGCCACGCCAAACCTGCGCAATGACATGTACCTGACCGCCGAAGCGATCCGCGTCATGCAGAAGAACAAGGTCAAGTTCAGCGCCGACGAAACCGGCAAACTGAAAAAATATGCCGGCAATCTGGAAAACGGGACGCGTTTCATCCCGCTGTGGGTCAAGATCTGCGTAGCGATCGCGCTGGGCCTGGGCACGATGGTCGGATGGAAACGGATCGTCGTGACCGTCGGCGAAAAGATCGGCAAATCGCATCTGACGTATGCCGAAGGCGCTTCGGCCGAAATGGTCGCCGCCGCGACGATCCTTGCCGCCGAGGCTTATGGCCTGCCCGTCTCGACCACGCATATCCTGTCGAGCGGCGTAGCCGGCAGCATGGCGGCCAATGGTTCGGGCCTGCAAATGGCGACAGTGCGCTCGATTGCGATGGCCTGGGTCCTGACTTTGCCGGCCGCGATGGCGCTTTCGGGCCTCCTGTATTTCCTCCTGCGACAGTTGCTATGACCGCCGACAAGGCCCAACAAACCGCTAACTCTGCAAAAGGATTGCGATGCCCCTGATCGTCAATGGTTCCGCAGTGCCGCTCGGTCCCGACCCGCGGCAATCGCTGCTCGACCTGCTGCGCGAAGACCTCCACCTGGCCGGCACAAAGAAGGGCTGCAACCAGGGCGCATGCGGCGCATGCACGGTGCTGGTGGATGGCGAACGGATCCTGTCATGCCTCGCGCTCGCGGTGCAATTCGACGGGTCGCAGATCACCACGATCGAGGGCCTCGGCGATGCCGATGCGCTGCACCCGCTGCAAGCCGCGTTCATCGAACATGATGGCTTTCAATGCGGCTATTGCACGCCGGGGCAGATCTGCTCGGCCGTGGCCATGGCCGCGGAAATCAAGCGCGGTCTGCCTAGCCATGTCACCACCAACCTGACCGGCGCCATCACCATGACCCGCGAAGAAGTGCAGGAACGCATGAGCGGCAATCTGTGCCGATGCGGCGCGTACAACGGCATTATCGATGCCATCATGGAAACGCAGGCATGACCCCCTTCACATACGCCCGCGCCGATGACGCCACCGCCGCGCACGGCCTCGGGGCAACCGGCACCAGCGCCTATCTGGGCGGCGGCACCAATCTGGTCGACCTGATGCGCGAAACGATCGCCCGGCCCGAAACGCTGGTCGACGTGACCCGGCTGGCAGGCGGGATCGAGGACACCGACGATGGCGGCCTGCTGATCGGCGCGAGCGTTCGCAACACGGCGCTCGCCGAACATATTGCCGTGCGCACCCGCTACCCTATGCTCGCCCGCGCGATCCTGGCCGGCGCCTCGCCGCAGATCAGGAACATGGCGACGGTCGGCGGCAATATGCTGCAACGGACGCGCTGTACCTATTTCTACGACACGGACGGATCGCGCTGCAACAAGCGCTCGCCGGGGTCGGGCTGCGATGCGGTGGAGGGCTTCAACCGCAATCACGCCATTCTGGGCGCGTCGGCGGCATGCGTCGCGACGCATCCCTCGGACATGTGCGTCGCGCTGACCGCGCTCGATGCGGAGGTGCATATCCTCGGCGCCACCGGCATGCGGACCATCCCGCTCGCCGATCTGCACCGCCTGCCGGACGATCGGCCGGACGTGGATACAACGCTCCTGCCCGGCGACCTGATCACGGCGATCGCCCTGCCCCCGCTGCCGTTCGCCAGCCGGTCGGCCTATCGCAAAGTGCGCGACCGCTCGAGTTATGCCTTTGCGCTGATTTCGGTGGCGGCTGCGCTCGATCTCGATGGCGATCATATTCGCGATGTGCGCATTGCGCTCGGCGGCGTCGCACACAAACCCTGGCGCGCGCACAAGGCAGAAGCGGCTTTGCGCGGCGGGCCAGCAACCGAAGCCGCATTCTTGGCCGCCGCACAGGCCGAACTGGGCGATGCGCAAGCCTTGCGCGACAATGGCTTCAAGGTCCCGCTCGTGGCGCGAACGCTGGCGGCGGTCCTGTCCGACCTGGCCGGAGACATGGCATGAAAATCGTCGATGACGTCAAGATCCTGGCCCAGACCGCCATGCAATCGGCGATGGCCAAGCTGGTCCCGCTCGCGCCCGACTCCTGGATTCCGGGCGGCGTTCCCGACCCGCTGATCGCCCACAAACACGGCCTGATCGGCACATCCGTGTCGCGGATCGACGGCCCCGCCAAAGTGCGCGGCGCCGCGCAATTCGCCGCCGAAGTGCCGCTCGACACGATGCTCTATGCTGCACTCGTGTATGCGACGATCGCGCGCGGGCGGACCGCGTCGATCGATACCGCAGCAGCCGAAGCAGCACCCGGCGTCGCCCTGGTCATGACGCACAAAAACGCGCCCCGCATGAACGCGCCGGCGCTGTTCGGCACTGCGGCCGGTGCAGTCGGTCCCCATGACCTGCCGATCATGCAGGACGATACGATCCACTGGAACGGCCAGCCGATCGCGCTGGTCCTGGCCCAGACCCAGAACCAGGCCGACCATGCCGCATCGCTGATCGACGCCGTCTATGAAAAGACTGAGTCGACCACCGGGTTTGAGCAGGCCAAGGCAGCGGGCGCCAATCAGGGGCTGTTCATGGGCGCGCCGCTGCTCAACGAAATCGGTGATGCGGACGCCGCGCTGGCAAAGGCGCCATTCAGCGTCGATCAGGTCTATCGCACCCCCCATCACAATCACAACGCGATCGAGCCGCACGCCGCAACGGTTGTCTGGGATGGCGACACCCTGACCGTCCACGACGCGAGCCAGATGGTCTCGGCCGAGGCCGGAACCATTGCGGGCGTGTTCGGCCTCAAAGCCGAGCAGGTCCGGGTGATCTCGCCTTTCGTCGGCGGCGGTTTCGGCGCCAAAGGCCTGTGGGATCACCAGATACTCGCGGCTGCGGCGGCCAGGAAGGTCCAACGGCCCGTGCGCATCGCCCTGTCCCGCGAAGGCGTCTACCGCATCGTCGGCGGCCGCACGCAGACCGAGCAGCGCGTCGCAATCGGCGCGCAAGCCGATGGCAAGTTCGACGCGCTGATCCACACCGGCACGGTCGTGATGACCCCGCACAACAACATGCCCGAACCGTTTATCGCCGGCACCCGCGCCAGCTATGCGGCCGGCACGATGAAGCTGCAGGTCCAGGCCGCCAAGATGGACATGGTCGCCAACACTTTCATGCGCGCACCGGGCGAAGCGGTCGGCACATTCGCGCTCGAATCCGCGATCGACGAACTGGCCGCCGATCTCGGCATCGACCCGATCGAGCTGCGCATCAAAAACGAGCCCGAAAAAGACCCCGTCTCCGGCCTGCCTTTTTCGTCGCGCCATATCGTCGAGGCCTGGCGCGCCGGCGCAGACAAGTTCGGCTGGTCGCAACGCAATGCCGAGCCCGGCACCCGGCGCGAAGGCGAATGGCTGATCGGCATGGGCTGCGCGGCGGGCACGTATCCCTATTACCGCATGCCCGGCGGCGCGGCGCGGATCACGCTATACCGCCAGGGCCATGCCAAAGTCGAAATCGCCGCGCACGAAATGGGCATGGGCACTTCGACAACGACCGCGATCGTCGCCGCCGAACGGCTGGGCCTGCCGATGGACCAGGTCGAAATCGGCTATGGCGATTCAATCATTCCCGGCGCGATCATGGCCGGCGGATCGCAACAAACCGCCGCGATCGGCGCAGCAGTCATCGCTGCGCACCGTGCGCTCGTGGCCGAATTGCTCAAACTGGTCGGCAACGATTCCCCGCTGGCCGGCCTGTCACCCGAAGACGTCGGCGGCACCGACAGCGGCCTCGCCAAACTCGACGACCCCACCCGGCACGAAAGCTATGCCGATATCCTGTCCCGCGCGCAGCGCGACAGCGTAACCGTCACCGAACAGGGTAGCGCGCCACTCGAATTGATGCACTGGTCGATGCATTCGCACAGCGCGATATTCTGCGAAGTGCGCGTCAGCACCGTAACCGGCGAAACGCATGTCACGCGTGTGCTGGGATCGTTCGACTGCGGCCGCATTCTCAACGCGAAAACGGCACGCAGCCAGTTCCGCGGCGGCATCATCATGGGCCTGGGCATGGCCCTGATGGAAGAAACCCAGTTCGACGAACGCAATGCCCGGATCATGAACCCCAGCCTGGCCGAATATCACATCCCCGTGCACCGCGACGTGCCCGACATCGACGTGATCTGGACCGACATCGCCGATCCACACACGCCGATGGGCGCGCACGGTGTCGGCGAAATCGGCATCACAGGCGTGGCGGCAGCCGTCGCTAACGCGGTGTTCAATGCGACCGGCAAGCGCGTGCGCGACTTGCCGATCACACTGGACAAATTGCTCTAACCTTCGGGCAGGTCGGCATTCGCAGGCTCGTGCATCGGGCAGCCGTTAAACTGCCCGCGCAAGCCCGCGGACGCTTCATAGGCCGGCCGACGCGCGCGCATGATCGCGCCCAGCGGGCGATGCTCGGCAATACCGTGCCACGGGCTGAACGACACGCCATCGTCCACGGCACGCGACCGTTCCTGCGTCCAGGCGGGTTGCGCCGGCACGGTGATCTCGGCCACCGCAACATAAGGGTTGTCGTCTTCGGGCCAGGCAACCGACGCGTCCTCGATCGGATTGGCGGTCAGGTCGCGGCACAGTTGCACACGCAGTTCCCAGGTACCGGTTTGCCCCGCCAGAACTTTGCCGATCTCCTCGCGCAGGGCGTTTTCGCGCCCTTCGATGGCGATCTCGGTACCTTCCAGCGCCTTGAAATTGGCGGACAACGGCACAACCGCGATCTTGGCGATATACGCGCCATAGCGGATCGGCACCTGGCTGTAATAGCGCTCGCCCAGCGGGTGAGAATTGGGATAGCCGCCCAGCGACATCAGCAGCGAACTGTGCCCGCCAAGCGCCTCGACACCCTTTTCCAACGTGCGGAATACCGCCGAGATCACTTCCTTGAACGTCTCGTACTTGTCGGTGGTGGCGGCCAGCAGCTTCAGGTTCTGCAGGAACGGGCCCGGCCCGGCGGCCGCGAACGCAACACCGTTGGCCAGCACAAAATCCTGCGTGCGGTCGCCCAGGCTGTTCGGCAGGCGTTCGCCGTCCACGTCCAGGACCTTGATCGCCATCCCGCGTTGCAGCGAGATGGTGTCGGGCAGCACGTCACCGGCATTGGTCGAAACGCGCAACAGCACGTCATGGCTGCGCGGGCTGGCAAAGATGCCTTGCGCATATTCAGCGGGCAGGCCGCCCAGGACGCGCAATTTGCCGGATAACAAGGCATGGCTCTTGGCATGAACCGCGCGATAACCGTGACCATGATCGCGGTGGGTCGTCTCGCTGATCGACCGAAACACTTCGATCAGTTTTGCCTGGATTTCGGGCTCGTCGGTTTGAAGGACTTCAACGTCCGGGCTATAAAGTACTGGCGACATGAGGGCTTCCTTTCGGCGGTCGTCCTGGCTGGACGCGCGGCGATCATGTTGCAAAGCGCCCGCGTCGCCCGGTGTTCCTTGCCCCCACTGGAAAGCTTCAGGGCTCGCAGGCTTTGAGCGTTCTGGCCGCTTCGTCGAATGTCGCCCACACGCGTTTCGCCAGGCCGCCGCCCGTGCTGAACCGCCGCACGCCCAGCCCTGCCAGGCCGCCGATATCCGAATCGTAATCGTGGACCACGACGCTGACCGGCTTTGGCGCGACTGTCGCGACGAGTTCGGCGATTGCGCCATGATCGATTATGCCGGGCACGAACAGGCAATCCGCGCCGGCATCGGCATAGGCGACGGCGCGCGCGATGCTGTCGCCGATCGACATTGTCGGGACGCGGAAATGTTCGTTCCGACCGATCAGCATGACGGCAGGATCGGTCGCATCGATCGCGGTGCGTGCCGCCGCGATGCGCGCAACCGCCAGGTCCAGGTCATAGATCGCAGTTCCCGACCAATCCTCGATCGACACCCCGGCAATGCCGGTTGCGACCGCCATCGCGACATGGGTCGCAACGTCTTCGGGGCGATCGGCAAAGCCGTTTTCGAAATCGGCGTTGACCGGCAGGTCGGTTGCGGCGACGAGCATGCGCAGATGCGCGAGCACTTCGTCGCGCGTCATCTGGCCGTCTTCCTTGCCCATGGTCCACGCCGCGCCCGCGCTGGTCGATGCGATCGCCTTGAACCCGAGCCGCGCGAGGCGGATCGCGCTGCCCGCATCCCAGGCATTGGGCATGATGAATGCGCCGGCCTCGTGCAATTTGCGGAATGTGGCGCGTTTTTCGGCGATCGTCGGCATGGCTGTGTGTCCTGTTATGTGCGCGAACCCGATAGCGGACTTCGCGCCGTGTAAAAAGACCGCCCGGCCACTGCAGCCTATGCCCGCACAAAGAAACGCCGGAGACCTTTTGGCCCCCGGCGTTTCCTCCTAACCGGCTTCTTTGCGAAACCGGCCCCCCAAGCTCTCTGAACCGTTCGGCCAGCCTGTCGGCGGGAAATGCGAGGCGCAGCGACACGCGCTGCGCCATCACAAGTCACGCCTGGAATTCGATTGATCCGGTGGAGCAGGCCTGGCTCACGCCACAGCCAAAGGGCTGTTCGCCCTTCGTCGCCTTCAGATCTTTCTCTCTCCAGTGGCGCCCATCGTATGGTCGTGGACGTCCTGCGCACAGGACATAACGCGGCCGGGTTTTTGTCAATCGGATATTTACCAATGTGCCATCTTGCGCCAGAAGTGCGGCGCAAAGCGCAGCATTTTCGCCGTGAGTGCAGCATAATCACATCGAAATGTGTGACGTGCACTTGTAATACACATCGTGGTGGCATAAATCGCGCTCATGTCCAATGACCTCATCGATCGCTTTCGGCGACTCATCACCCAGGGCGGCATGTCCCGTTCGGGCCTGGCGCGCGCCGCCGGGCTTCACGCCAACACCTTGCGCGACATCACGCTGCCCGGCTGGAACCCTACCGCCGAAACGCTGGCAAAGCTCGAGCGCGTGCTGAGCGAAAGCGACGACACCCCCGCCCTCGCCCCGATCGAAGAAATCATCGACGAAGCGCGCAACGGCCGCATGTTCATCCTGGTCGATGACGAAGATCGCGAAAACGAAGGCGACCTGGTCATCCCGGCGCAGATGGCCACGCCCGATGCGATCAATTTCATGGCCACCCATGGCCGCGGGCTGATCTGCCTGACCTTGCCGCGCGCCCGCGTCGAACAGCTCGGCCTCGAATTGATGAGCCGCAAGAACGGCACGCGCCACGAAACCGCATTCACCGTCTCGATCGAAGCGCTGGACGGCGTCACCACCGGCATTTCCGCCGCCGATCGCGCGCGCACCGTTGCCGTCGCGATCGATTCGTCGAAAACGCGCGACGATATCGTCACCCCTGGCCATGTCTTCCCGCTGATCGCGCGCGACGGCGGCACGCTCGTGCGCGCCGGGCATACCGAAGCTGCGGTCGATATTTCGCGTCTCGCCGGGCTGAACCCATCGGGCGTGATCTGCGAAATCATGCGCGACGATGGCACGATGGCGCGGATGGACGACCTGATCCCGTTCGCGCGGCGCCATAACCTGAAAATCGGCACGATCCGCGATCTGATCGAATACCGCCATCGCCATGACAACCTGGTCGAATGCGTCGCGACCGCGCCGTTCCAGTCCGATTACGGCGGCGACTGGACGATCCGCACTTATCGCAACAAAGTCGATGGTTCGGTGCATCTGGTCCTGCAAAAGGGCGCGGTCCTGCCCGACACCCCCACGCTTGTGCGCGTCCATGCGATTGCGATCCTCGACGACGTGCTGGGCTCGCCTGGCCCCCGCAAGCGCGTGTTGCAGCGCGCAATGGCCGAAGTCGGCCGTGCCGGCGCGGGCATCATCGTGCTGCTGATGCCATCGGAGCCGTCGCACCTGATCAACGAAGTCAGCGGCAAGGGCGGGATGGACATGGACCTGCGCAGCTATGGCATCGGCGCTCAGATCCTGGCGGATCTGGGCGTGCATGACATGATCCTGCTGACCAATTCGCATCGCAATGTCGTCGCAATCGAAGGCTATGGCCTGAATATCGTCGGCGAACAGCCGATCATCGCAGAATAAGGGGCGCACACGTGGCCAAATTCCTCATCGTCGAAGCCCGTTTCTACGACCACCTCAACGACCAGTTGATCGCCGGCGCCAAAGCCGCACTGAAAGCCGCCGGGCACAAGTCCGAAGTGCTGACCGTGCCGGGCGCGCTCGAAATCCCCGCCGCGATCGCGCTCGCCGACCAGAGCGGTGACTACGACGGCTATGTCGCGATCGGCGTCGTCATTCGCGGCGAAACCTATCACTTCGAAATCGTCGCGGGCGAAAGCGCGCGCGGGATCATGGCGCTGACGATCGATGGCCTGGCCATCGGTAACGGCATCCTGACCGTCGAGGACGAAGCGCAGGCCCAGGTCCGCGCCGACCCCGCGCAAAAGGACAAGGGCGGCGAAGCAGCCAAGGCAGCGCTCGCGCTGTACGCGCTGAAAGAACGCTTCTCCTGATGCAATTCGCCCCAGCGCAAATAGCCGGGGCGATGATGATCGGGTCGGGCATGGCCCACGCCACGGTCAACGCAATCTTCAAGGCCGGGGGCAGCGACAAGATGTCGGGCCGCGCCATGATCGACGGATCGAGCGCGCTGATCATGATGCCGTTCGCCCTGATCGTGCCCCTGCCCCACGGCGCATGGCTCTGGCTGCTCGGCTCGACCCTCGCGCACCTGGTCTACCTGACCTGCCTCATCCGCGCCTTCACGGTCGCGGACATGAGCGCAGTCTATCCCGTAATGCGCGGCAGCGCGCCGGTAATTGCCGCCGTCGCCTCGGTCCTGGTACTGGGCGAGCCCATGACCTGGGCCATCACGCTGGGCATAGCCTGCGTCACCACCGGCACGCTGCTCGTCGCCCTGCGCAACGCCCCGCCATGGCACGCGCTGGCCTGGGCGCTGGGCACCGGCGCCGCAATCGCCGCCTACACCGTAATCGACGCCCGCGGCGTCCGCGCCACGCACTTCGCAACCAGCTACATCGTGTGGAATTTCATGATCACCGGCGTCACCATCGGCGGCTTCTTCGCCTGGCGCCGAGGCCAGGAATTCATCGAAGCCGCCCGCACGCAATGGCGCGTGGGCGCAATGGCCGGCGCGCTGTCGATCGTATCATACGGCCTTGCTCTGGGCGCCTACCGCCTCGGCAACGTCGCGCGTCTGGCAGCCTTGCGCGAAACCTCGATCGTGTTCGGATTGGTCATCGCGACGGTGTTTCTGCACGAACATGTGAACCGGACGCGCGCGGTTGGCGGTGGGATTATTGCGCTTGGGGCAATTGTGCTGATCGTGCTGGCGTAGTGAATCCTCCCCGATTCGGGGAGGGGGACCACGCGAAGCTGTGGTGGTGGGGCCTCGCCCCACGCGGAAAGCTTGCGCGGTGGCGCCGACAGCGTTCGCGCCTTGCGTTCGGCGTTGCATCCAGCCGCGCCGCCCCTCCACCACAGCTTCGCGCGGTCCCCCTCCCCCAAGGGGGAGGATTTTCAGACCTTGATGCGGCCGAATGCACCACGCCCGGCATACACCGCCGTGCTGCCCAGTTCTTCCTCGATGCGGATCAACTGGTTGTACTTCGCCAACCGGTCGCTGCGGGCGAGCGAGCCGGTCTTGATCTGGCCGCAGTTCGTCGCGACGGCCAGGTCGGCGATTGTCGCGTCTTCGGTTTCGCCCGATCGGTGTGACATGACGGCGGTATAGCCGGCACGGTTGGCGATGCTGACGGCTTCGAGGGTTTCGGTCAGCGTGCCGATCTGGTTAACTTTGACCAGGAGCGAATTGGCGAGGTTCTGTTCGATGCCCATGGTCAGGCGCCGCGGATTGGTGACGAACAGGTCGTCGCCGACGATCTGGACCTTGTGACCGATCTTGGCGGTCAGCGCGGCCCAGCCGGCGAAATCGTCTTCGCTCATGCCGTCTTCGATCGAGATGATCGGATAGGCTTCGGTCAGCGAGGCGAGGTAGTCGGCAAAGGCTTCGCCGTTCAACGACAGGTTTTCGCCGCTGATTTCGTATTTGCCATCGCGGTAGAATTCGGTGGCGGCGCAATCGAGTGCGAGTGCGATGTCCTGGCCTGGCTTGAACCCGGCTTTTTCGATCGAGGCGAGGATGAAGTCCAGCGCGTCGCGGGTGCTCGACAGATTGGGGGCAAAGCCGCCTTCATCGCCGACTGCGGTGGCGAGGCCTTTTTCGGACAGGCCTTTCTTCAGCGTGTGGAAGACTTCCGAGCCCCAACGCACGGCCTCGGCGAGCGAAGGCGCGCCGATCGGCATGATCATGAATTCCTGGAAGTCGATCGGATTGTCGGCATGTTCGCCGCCGTTGATAATGTTCATCATCGGCACCGGCAGGACGTGCGCGGAGACGCCGCCGATATAGCTGTACAGCGGCAGGCCGCGCGCATCGGCTGCGGCCTTCGACACGGCCAGGCTGACGCCCAGGATCGCGTTGGCGCCGAGGCGCGATTTGTTTTCGGTGCCATCGAGTTCGATCATGGCCATGTCGATTTCGCGCTGGTCTTCGGCATCGATGCCGACGAGCACTTCGGCGATTTCGCCATTGACCGCGCTGACCGCTTTCAACACGCCTTTGCCCAGGTAGCGGCTCTTGTCGCCATCGCGCAATTCGACGGCTTCGTGCGCGCCGGTCGATGCGCCCGATGGCACGGCCGCGCGGCCGAACGAGCCGTCTTCGAGCAGGATGTCGACTTCGACGGTTGGGTTGCCCCGGCTGTCGAGAATTTCGCGCGCATGGATGTCGATGATCGCGGTCATGATCGGCCTTTCGCTGGGCACGGCGTGCGCCCTTTGGCGCGGCTCCTATCGGGTGGCGCGGCGACAGGCAAGGCTCGGCGTATATAGGAAAGGCACAATATAGGGCGCAATCCGAACCAGTTTTTCGGCGCAATCGTGGGATCTATAAGCTAACCTGACCGGAACATTGACACGAGACCAGCGTTCGGTCCCTATAACAGTTGCTCGCATGAGGAGTTTTGCCATGGTCGATTCCAAACTCGAAGATTCCGCCAAAGACACCGGCGAAAAGATTGCGACCGCAGCAGCCGGCGTTCAGGACACCGCCAAAATCGCGAGTGACGAAGGCGAAGCGGCGATAAAGTCGCGCTTTTCCAAGGCGATCGACGACGCGCGTGCCAGCGCCGAAAGCCTGCGTTCGGATGCCGCCGATCTTGCCGCGAATGCGCGCAAGAAGGCCACCGAGCAGGCGAACGCCCTCGCCGCCCAGTCGCGCGACAAGGGCATCGACCTTGCGCGCCAGGGCCAGGGCAAGACCAGCGAAGCGATTGTCGCGGTCAGCAAGGCCATTTCCGACACCGCTCCGGTGATCGACGAAAAACTCGGCGTGACATACGGCAACTATGCGCGTTCGGCAGCGGGCGCGCTGGAAAGCTCGGCCGACCGGCTCGCAGCCAAGGATATCACCGAATTGGGCGATGACGTGAAAGCGTTCGTCCGTGCCAGCCCTGCGGCTGCGCTGGGTATTGCCGCGGTGACCGGTTTCCTGCTGGCGCGGCTGTTCAGCCGTTCGGGCAGTGACAACGCCTGAGCGAAACTGGCGTTCCTGTGAGCACACCCACCCCGGAGACCGGTAATTCCGGTCCTGATTTCGACCCCACCCAGCCGCCAACACTGCCCACAGTGTTGCGCGCGCTGGCTGAGGACGCGCAAACCCTGATCGAGGCCGAGGCCGGCTTTGTCAAAGCCGCGATCGGCTTTGCGGTCAGCCGCATCAAGAGCATCGCCATCGCGGCCGTGCTCGCGCTGTTCTTCCTGTTCTTTACGCTGATGGCCGGTGTCGTCGGGCTGCTGCTTGCGCTGTCGCAAGTCATCGGCGCGTGGGCGGCGGCAGGCGCGGTGACGGGCGTGCTGGCGCTATTGACGCTGATCTGCGTGTGGCGCCTGGTGCGTAGTGGCAAGCAGATGATCGCCGTGCTGACCGGCAAAGCCGGAGAAGCGGTATGACGACAGCGGCAGAACTGATCGAGGCGCGGCGTCTGCGCAATGCAGCGCGCGGCATCGTGCGCACCGACATCGCAACGGTCCGCGTCGAGCTGGCCGAGCGGCCACTGGTCACGCGCGTGCGCGACCAGGTCCTCCTTTCAGCGGCAAAAGCCGCCGACGAAGGGATCGCGCTGGCCAATGAAAATCGCGTCGTCGTCGGGCTGACGGTGGCCACCGCATTTGGCTGGCTGTTCCGGAACCCATTGGGAACATTGTCCCGGCGCACGTATTTCTTGGCGAGACGGGCAATCACGCGCTGGCGTTCCTGAACACCGGCAACCGATCTGCATTTTCGCCCCCAACGCCCTCGCGCGTTTGAAGGATATCCCATGACCGAATTCGAAAAATCCGCCGACAACCTGGTAGAATCCGTCGAAGCCACGATCGAGCCAAGCCTGGCCGAACGCGTCGAAGCGGCCCGCGTGCGCAGTGCCGAACTGGCCAGCACCGCCACCAAGAGCGCGCGCGATTTCGTGCATGACCACCCGGTCGCAACGATCGCCGGCGGCATCGCCATCGGCGCGCTGATCGCCGGTGCATTCGCCCGCAGCCTGCCCGCCAAGACCGAATCCGCCGCGAAAAAGGCCGGAGATGACGTCGATGTGATTTCGCAGCGCCTCAGCCACCTGGCTTCGCTCGGTGCCGACCTGGCGCTGGCCTATGCCACCCGCGCAGCAAGCGCCGGCAAGGAAGGCGCAAGCAAAGTCGAAGACCGCTTGAACGAGCATCTGAGCAAATTGAGCGACGAAGCCAGCAAAACGGCCAGCGATGCCAGCAGCAAGGCCGCCGGATTTGCCGACCTGGTGCTCAATTCACTGCGCGATGCGAGCGAAACTGCGATTTCGCGGTTGAGCAAGTACAAGAAGGATTGATCGGGGCTGATTAAGGGCCTCCGGCGGCCAAGGGCCAGGGGCCCTTGGATCCCGTTACCGTCTTGAACTGCGCGCTGGCTATGCGTTGGCGCGCCCCCGCGTAGCGGAAGTTGTCTCCCGACGCAGCGGCGGGATGCTCCGCCAAGCAAGCGCACCAACGCGGACGGTAACGGGATGCAAGGGCAATGGCCCTTGCCCGCCGGAGGCACCTCCGCGTACTGACACCAATAAAGACGTTCATCCTACTTGAATTTCCGGGGTGCATTTGTCAGGAGGCTGATCTCCCCTCCCCTCGGAAAGTTACCCCATGAACAAGATGCACCTCGTGATGGGCGGGCGGGTCAAGGATCCGCAAGGTCTCGATTTTGTCGATCTGAATGCGGTCGACCTGGTCGGGGTTTATCCCGATTATGCCAGCGCCGAAGACGCCTGGCGCGCATCGGCGCAACGCACCGTCGACGATGCCGAAATGCGCTATGTGATCGTGCACCTGCACCGCCTGCTCGACCCGGCCGCACCAGAAGCCTGATTGTCGAAACGATATCAAAAAAGCCCCGCAACCATCTGGTTGCGGGGCTTTTTTATTGCGTGTGGTGCAACGCGCGAATCAGATGAATTCGATCTTTTCGACCATGTAACAACGATCACCCGCGGGCACGGTCACTTCGACTTCTTCCTCGACCTTGCGCCCGATCAGCGCCTTGCCGAGCGGCGAATTGTAGCTGATCCGGCCGATCTTGGCATCGGCCTCGGCCTGGCCGACGATCTGGTACCGCACGGGTTTGTCATCGTCGTCGAGCAGGGTCACGGTCGCGCCAAACACGATGCGATCGCCCGACAGGGTCGTGGGATCGATGATCATGGCGCGGTTCAGCTTGTCGTCGAGATCCGCGATCATCGCCTCGACCTGGCCCTGGCGTTCCTTGGCCGCGTGGTATTCGGCGTTTTCCGACAGATCGCCGTGCGCACGCGCTTCTTCGATCGCATCGACAATACGCGGACGTTCCTCGCGCAGCGCCTGCAATTCGGCGCGCTGCTTGTCGTAGCCTTCCTGAAGCATCGGCAGCTTTTCAGTCGCCATCGGTAATCCTTTTCTCAAATATCCCCGCCGCACTGGTGGCGCCGAGGGAAAGCCCGTCCTGACCGCAACCGACTGTGGCGCGGAGCAGGCAATCGCTTGTGCAGGGGGATCCTGTGAAAGCTAAGTGTCAGTCTTGAGCATAATAGTCTTGAAGAGACCTGACTTCAAGTTCGGCGCCGCGAAGTGCCTCAATTGCCTCTGCCGCCGCCAGTGATGCCGCCGCCGTGGTGAAGTAACAGACTTTGCCGGTCAGCGCGGTCCGCCGGATCGACTGCGAATCCTTGTGGCTTTGCCAGCCTTCGGTGGTGTTGAAGATCAGCGTGATATCGCCGTCGATGATATGATCGACGATATGCGGCCGCCCTTCGGCGACTTTGTTGACATGCTCGACCGCGATCCCGAGGTCTTCGAGATAGCGCGCGGTGCCGCCGGTCGCGACGACTTTGAAGCCGAGCCGCGCCAGAGTGCGCACGGCCGGCGCGATCACCGGCTTGTCGCTGTCCTTGACCGAGACGAACAATTTGCCCGACGAGGGCAACTCGCTGCCCGCGCCAAGCTGCGATTTGGCGAATGCCATCGCGAAATTGGCATCGATGCCCATGACTTCGCCGGTCGATTTCATTTCGGGCGACAGCACCGGGTCGACTCCGGGGAAGCGCGCGAACGGGAACACTGCTTCCTTCACGGCCATATAGCCGATGTCGCGGCGGATCGGCGGCAAGTCGGCGAGTTTTTCGCCCGCCATGATCCGCGCGGCGTATTTGGCGATTGGCTGGCCGATCGCCTTGGCGACGAATGGCACCGTGCGGCTGGCGCGCGGATTGACTTCGATCAGGTAGACCAGCCCGTCCTTGACCGCGAACTGGATGTTCATCAGCCCGCGCACGCTCAGGCCATTGGCCAGCAGGACCGCCTGGCGTTCCATTTCGGCGATTATTTCGGGCGGCAGGCTGTATGGCGGCAAAGTGCAGGCGCTGTCGCCCGAGTGAATGCCGGCCTCTTCGATATGCTGCAACACGCCCGCGATCACGACCTGGTCGCCATCGGCCAGCGCATCGACATCGCATTCGATCGCATCGCGCAGGTACTGGTCGATCAGCACCGGGCTGTCGCCCGACACTTTGACCGCGGTTGCGATGTAATCATCGAGTTGCGCCTGGCTGTCGACGATTTCCATCGCGCGACCGCCGAGCACATAGCTCGGGCGGATCAGCACCGGATAACCGATGCGCGTGGCGACCGCGACGGCTTCGTCACGGCTGCGCGCCATGCCGCCCAGCGGCTGCAACAGGCCGAGCTTTTCGACCAGGTCGGAAAACCGCTCGCGGTCTTCAGCCAGGTCGATCGAATCGGGTGATGTGCCCAGGATCGGCACGCCGGCATCCTGCAGCGCCTGCGCCAATTTCAGCGGGGTCTGCCCGCCGAACTGCACGATCACGCCGACCAGTTCGCCATTCGAGCGTTCGACATCGAGGATTTCGAGCACGTCTTCGGCGGTCAGCGGTTCGAAATACAGCCGGTCAGACGTGTCGTAATCGGTCGACACGGTTTCCGGGTTGCAGTTGATCATGATCGTTTCGTAGCCGGCATCTTCCAGCGCGTAACACGCGTGGCAGCAGCAGTAGTCGAACTCGATCCCCTGCCCGATGCGGTTTGGTCCGCCGCCCATAATGACGATCTTGCGCCGATCGCTCGGTGCGGCCTCGTTTTCGGGTTCGCCGAACAGCCCGGCTTCGTACGTCGAATACATATACGGCGTGACCGCTTCGAATTCGGCGGCGCAGCTATCGATGCGCTTGAACACCGGGCGCACGCCCAGCCGCTGGCGCAATTCGCGCACTTCGGCCTCGCTAGTCGCGCCGGCCATTGCTTCGACGACATCGTGGACGATGCCGGCGCGCGCCATGTCGGCACTGCCCGCCATCGGCACCGACCGCACGGCCAATTTGGCCAGGCGGCTGTCGGAGAAGCCCATCGCTTTCAACCGGCGCATGCCCGCTGCATCGACCGGCAACCCGTTTTCCGTGATGTCCGCTTCCTCGGCGATCAGTTCGGAAATCTGGCGCAGGAACCATGGTTCGTATTTGGTCACAGCCTGGACTTCGGCGACGGTAAAGCCTTCGCGGAATGCCTGGCCGATCGCGAGCAGGCGGTCGGGCGTGGCGCGCGACAAGGCCGCGTTGATCTGGTCGCGGCCGGCGCCGACCAGTTCATCGACGCGGTTGAAGCCATCGAGCCCGGTTTCGAGACCACGCAGCGCTTTCTGCACCGATTCCTTGAAATTGCGGCCGATCGCCATGACTTCGCCGACCGATTTCATCGCGGTCGACAGCAGCGGCTCGGCGCCCTTGAATTTCTCGAACGCAAAGCGCGGGATCTTGGTCACGACGTAATCGATCGTCGGTTCGAAACTCGCGGGCGTGGCGCCGGTGATGTCGTTGGTGATTTCGTCGAGCGTATAGCCGACTGCCAATTTGGCCGCGACTTTGGCGATCGGGAACCCGGTGGCCTTCGACGCCAGCGCCGACGAGCGCGACACGCGCGGGTTCATTTCGATCACGATCAGGCGGCCATCGACCGGATTGACCGCGAACTGCACATTCGACCCGCCGGTTTCCACGCCGATTTCGCGCAGCACCGCGATCGATGCGCTGCGCATGATCTGGTATTCCTTGTCGGTCAGCGTCAGCGCGGGCGCGACGGTGATCGAATCGCCGGTGTGCACGCCCATCGGATCGACGTTTTCGATCGAGCAGACGATGATGCAGTTGTCGTTCCGGTCACGGACGACTTCCATCTCGTACTCTTTCCAGCCGAGCAGCGATTCCTCGATCAGCACTTCGGTGGTCGGCGATGCCTCCAGCCCGCTGCGCACGATCTGGAGGAATTCATCCTTGTTGTATGCGATGCCGCCGCCGGTGCCGCCCATCGTGAACGACGGCCGGATGATCGAAGGCAGCCCGGTCTTTTCGAGAACGGTGAGCGCTTCCTCGATCGTATGCGCCACGTCGGACCTTGCCGAATTCAGCCCGATCTTGTCCATCGCGTTGCGGAATTTCAGGCGGTCTTCGGCCTTGTCGATCGCTTCGGCATCGGCGCCGATCATCGTCACGCCATATTTGTCGAGCGTGCCGTCGCGAAACAGCGCCAGCGCGGTGTTGAGCGCAGTCTGCCCGCCCATCGTCGGCAGCAGCGCGTCGGGGCGCTCCTTGGCGATGATTTTCGCGACGATCTCGGGCGTGATCGGCTCGACATAGGTCGCATGCGCCATGTCCGGATCGGTCATGATCGTCGCCGGGTTCGAATTGACCAGGATGATGCGATAGCCCTCTTCCTTCAACGCCTTGACCGCCTGCGTCCCCGAATAATCGAATTCGCAGGCCTGGCCGATGACGATCGGCCCGGCGCCGATGATCAGGATCGAGGATATGTCAGTACGCTTGGGCATGGTCGGTTACGCTGCCTGTAATGATGATCTGAAAAATCCTCCCCGCTCCGGGGAGGATTTAAGGAGGTCACGAATTTTTCAAACAGGTAGAAGCTGTCCTGTGGGCCGGGGCTGGCTTCGGGGTGGTATTGCACGCTGAAGGCGTTCTTGCCGGTCAGCGTGATGCCGCAGTTCGATCCGTCGAACAGCGAGACGTGGGTTTCGACCACGCCTTCAGGCAAAGTCGCCGCGTCGACCGCGAAGCCGTGGTTCATCGAGGTGATTTCGACCACGTTGTCGTCGATCCGCTTGACCGGGTGGTTCGCGCCGCGATGGCCCTGGTGCATCTTGATCGTCTGCGCGCCGGTGGCCAGCGCCAGCATCTGGTGGCCCAGGCAAATGCCGAACACCGGGACGTCGGCGTCCAACAGCCCCTTAATCACCGGCACCGCATAGACGCCCGTCGCGGCCGGATCGCCCGGACCGTTCGACAGGAACACGCCCGCAGGTTTCAACGCGATGATCGCCTCCAGCCCGGTTTCGGCGGGCACGACGGTAACATCGGCGCCGGCTTTGACCAGGTTGCGGAAAATGTTGTCCTTCGCGCCGTAATCGATCGCGACGACATGCGGGTGCTTGCCATCGGCCGGCCGGGTAAAGCCTTCACCCAGTTGCCAGATCGATCCGTCCCAGGCCTCGTTGGCTTCGCGGCTGACTTTGACGGCCAGGTCCATGCCTTTCAGGCCGGGCCAGTTGGCCGCGCGCTCCATCAAGGCGGGGATATCGAATTCGCCGGCGGGATTGTGCGCGATCACCGCATTGGGCGCGCCGGATACGCGGATGCGCCGGGTCAGCGCGCGGGTGTCGATCCCCGAAATGCCGATCTTGCCCTGCAATTCCAGCCAGCGCGTGAAATCCGCCTGGCTGCGGAAATTCGCGGGCACGGTCACGTCTTCGCGCACGATGCAGCCGACAGCGCCAGCGACGCCGTGGCTTTCCATGTCTTCGCTGCATGTGCCGACATTGCCGACATGGGGAAAGGTGAACGTGACGATTTGCCCGGCATAGGACGGGTCGGTCATCACTTCCTGGTATCCGGTCATCGCTGTGTTGAAGCACACTTCGCCGACCGAATTACCGACCGCGCCAAAGCCGCGGCCCCACGCCACATGGCCATCGGCCAGGACGAGCACAGCGGTTGCACCATTCGGCGCTGCGCCATCGGGGCGATTGCCCTCAAAACTGGGCGCGTGCGAAAGTGCGGGGTCGGCCATGGTCTGGGGCGCTCCGTTCAACAGGATTTTTGGCGATGTTGCTAAGCCGCGTCCGCTAGGCCCAAGCGCGTGCAGCGTCAACCTAGCATGGCGTTTAATCTTCGCCTAAGGATAGCGATCACATCGCGTCTGGCCTTCATAAACTGGCGACCAGCCTGTTTTCATTCAAGCCGCGATGGCCAATTTGCATAAAGAAAAGAGCATTCGATGATTCGCGATACCATCAAGGCCGCCCAGATTTCCGCGATGAAAGCCGGCGACAAGCCGCGCCTGAACGCCGTGCGCCTGATCCTGGCCAAATTGAAAGACCGCGATATCGAACTGCGCACCGCGACCACCGTGCCCGACGATGACCAGTTGGCGGTCGACGTTTTGCAGAAGATGGCGAAGCAGCGCCGCGAATCGATCGCGCTGTACGAAACCGGCGGCCGCCAGGAGCTGGCCGACATCGAACACGCCGAACTGGCGGTGATCGAGGAATTCCTGCCCGCGCGGCTGAGCGAGGACGAAGTGCGCACGATCATCGCCGCGATCATCGCTGAAACCGGTGCGTCGAGCGTGAAGGACATGGGCAAAGTCGTTGGCGCGTTGAAGGCGCGCCATGGCACCGAGATCGACATGGGCGCCGCCAGTGGTCTGGTGAAAGCAGCGCTTTCGGCGTGATTGCGCGATGAGCCTTTCCCCACAGTGGCTGGATGAACTTCGCACGCGCATCACGCTGTCCGGGCTGATCGGGCGGACGGTGCGCGTGCAGAAGGCGGGGCACGAATTCAAGGCATGCTGCCCGTTTCACAACGAGAAATCGCCCAGCTTCACGATCAACGACGACAAGGGTTTCTACCACTGCTTCGGCTGCGGCGCGCATGGCGATGCGATCCGGTGGATGACCGATCACCAGGGCCTGCCGTTCATGGACGCGGTCAAGGAACTGGCCGCGATCGCCAATATGGACGTGCCCGCGCCCGATCCGCGCGCGGCGCAGCGTGCCGAGGCGGCGAAGACGCTGCACGATACGATGGCGGCGGCGCAGGACTATTTTCGCACGAGCCTGGCCGGCGCGGGCGGTGCGGCGGCGCGCGCTTATCTGGCGACTCGCGGGTTTCCGGCGGCGGTGATCGATGCGTTCGGGTTTGGCTTTGCGCCCGATTCGCGCACCGGGATGAAATCGGCACTGGCTTCGTTTGACGATGCGCAATTGGTCGAATGCGGGCTTTTGATCGCGGTCGAGGGTCGCGATCCGTATGACCGGTTTCGCGGGCGGTTGATGCTGCCGATCCACGATACACGTGGGCGGGTTATCGCATTTGGCGGGCGTATTTTGTCGGCCGAAAAGACCGACGCGCCCAAATACCTCAATTCACCCGAAACGCCGTTGTTCGACAAGGGCCGCACGCTTTACAATCTGCACCGCGCGGCCCCCACCGCGCGGACCAAGAACCGTGTGATCGTGGTCGAGGGCTATATGGACGCGGTCGCGCTGGCGGCGGCGGGCATAACCGAGGCGGTCGCGCCGCTCGGCACCGCGCTGACCGAGGACCAGATCGAGCGGCTGTGGCAGGTCGCGCCTTGCCCCGTGCTGTGTTTCGATGGCGATGCAGCGGGGCAACGCGCCGCCAAGCGCGCGATCACGCGCGCGCTCCCGCTGCTCAAACCCGGGCACAGCCTGTCGATCGTGACCCTGCCCGACGGAATGGATCCCGACGACCTGATCAAGAAACAGGGCCCCGCCGCGATGGAAGCGACGTTGGGCCTGGGCACGTCGCTGATCGAGGCGCTGTGGCAGACCGAGCGCGATGCCGGGCCACTGGCCACGCCCGAGGCCAAGGCCGGGCTGAAACAGCGCCTGATCGAAGCCACCGAAACCATCCAGCATCCCGACATTCGCGCGCTGTACCGCCGCGATCTGCTCGATCGGTTTGGCGAACTGGCTTATCCTTCGCGCGACCGTGGGCCACCACAACGGCAGATGGGCAATGCGCACCGGCGTGGCGGCAAGGATGCTAAGGGACGTTGGTTGCCGCCCGAGCAGCCGCTGGGTGCGGCAGACACTGCGCGCCTGCAACTGGTCGGTCATTTCGGCAAAGTGCTGGCGCCCTTGCTAAATGCGGTGTTGGCGGGACTGGTCGCCAGGCCGGGCGAAATTTCGCGCCATGCGGAAGCCTTGGCACATCTCGAACCAGGTGATGCAGAAATGGCACACCTGCTCGATTCGCTGCTTCATCTCGGCGAATCGCCCGATTCGCCGAGTGGTGCCAATTCGGACGCACCACGTCTTGAAAGCGCAGGCCTTGGTCCCATATTGTCTGAACGCGGGGTCAGATTACCGGATTCCGGGGATTTTGGCGGGTTACCCTATGGCGCGATTGCCGCAGGTGATGCCGATCTGATCGCCGAAGCGGTTGAGCTGCTGGTCGAAATGCCCCGGGTCGAAGCCGCGATGGCGCGAGCCACGCAGGCCCTGGAAAACGAATTGAGCGAACAAAGCTTCGCGGAACAGCAAAGACTTGTGCAACGAAGGCTGGCTTTGCGAGCGCGACTAGGGCACATGGGTCGTGCCCGTGCAGCGTTATAATTATAGAGATATTTTCTGGCGTCCTAGTCTGGGCGCGGCGCGAACGGGTGGTACCGGGGTTCAATGGCATCGAATGACAAGAACGACAGTGGCGACGCTCCACTGATCGACCTCAACGACGCTTCGATCAAGAAGCTTTTGGCGCGGGCAAAGCGCCGCGGAACGATCACGTACGACGAATTGAACGAGGCCCTGCCGCAGGACCAGATGAACTCGGAACAGATCGAGGACATCATGGCCGCGATCTCGGAGATGGGCGTCAATATCGTCGAAACCGATGATGACGCGGTCGACCCCGAAGAACGCGAAGCCGAAGATCGCGAAGCCGAAGAGCCCGAATCGGGCATGGACGACCGCCCGGTCGTCGAAAAGCGCAAGGAAACCATCGAACGCACCGATGACCCGGTGCGGATGTACCTGCGCGAAATGGGCGCGGTCGAACTGCTGAGCCGCGAAGGCGAAATCGCCATTGCGAAGCGGATCGAGGCCGGCCGCGACACGATGATCATGGGCCTTTGTGAAAGCCCGATCACGTTCCACGCGATCATCCAGTGGTCCGAAGCGCTGAACGCCGGCGAAATGCAGCTGCGCGAAATTCTCGATCTCGACGCGATGCTCTCGAAAGAGCCCGCGCCTGAAAACCTGTCCGAAGACGGCGAAGAAGCGAACGGTGAAATCACCGAAGCGACCGCCGGACCGACGTTCAAGGAAGAGGAAGAAGTCGAGGAAGAGCCCGCCGCCGAGGACGAGGACGACGAGCTGCGCGAACGCCGCACGCCGCGCGCCGAGGAAGAGGAAGAGGAAGACAACACCCTCTCGCTCGCCCAGATGGAGGCGCAGCTCAAGCCTTCCGCGCTCGAAAAATTCGCCGAAATCACCGAGACGTTCCGCGCATTCGAAAAACTGCAGGCGGCACGGCTCGATGCGATCGGGCTTGGCATCGTGTTCCCCAATGCCAAGGAAACGCGCTATCAGTCTCTGCGCGAAGAGCTGACCGCGCTGGTTGAATCGGTGCAGTTCCACGCGACCAAGATCGAATATCTGGTCGACAACCTGTATGCATTCAACCGCCGGCTGACCACGCTCGGTGGGCAGATGCTTCGCCTGGCCGAACGCCACAAAGTGCCGCGCAAGGATTTCCTCGACAGCTATGTCGGGCACGAACAGGACGAAAGCTGGATGCCCAGCGTCGCCAATCGTGACAAGAAATGGGCGGCCTTCGTCACCATCGAAGGCGCTGCGGTCGAACGCATCCGCATCGAAATCTCCGACATCGCGTCGGCCACCGGCATGTCGCTCGGCGAATTCCGCCGCATCGTCAACACGGTGCAAAAGGCCGAACGCGAAGCGCGCATCGCCAAGAAGGAAATGGTCGAGGCGAACCTGCGCCTCGTGATTTCGATCGCCAAGAAATACACCAACCGCGGCCTGCAATTCCTGGATCTGATCCAGGAAGGGAACATCGGGCTGATGAAAGCGGTCGACAAATTCGAATACCGCCGCGGCTACAAGTTCTCGACATATGCAACCTGGTGGATCCGTCAGGCGATCACGCGCTCGATCGCCGATCAGGCGCGCACGATCCGCATCCCGGTGCACATGATCGAAACGATCAACAAGCTGGTCCGCACCAGCCGCCAGTTCCTCCACGAGCAGGGCCGCGAGCCCACGCCCGAGGAAATGGCCGAGCGCCTGTCGATGCCGCTCGAAAAAGTGCGCAAGGTGATGAAAATCGCCAAGGAGCCGATCAGCCTGGAAACGCCGATCGGCGACGAGGAAGATTCGCACCTGGGCGATTTCATCGAGGACAAGAACGCGATCATCCCCGTCGATGCCGCGATCCAGTCCAACCTGAAGGAAACCGTCACCCGCGTCCTCGCCAGCCTGACCCCGCGCGAAGAGCGCGTGTTGCGCATGCGCTTCGGCATCGGGATGAACACCGACCACACGCTGGAAGAAGTCGGCCAGCAGTTTTCGGTGACGCGTGAACGTATTCGCCAGATCGAAGCAAAGGCGCTGCGAAAGCTCAAGCATCCGAGCCGCAGCCGGAAAATGCGGTCGTTTCTGGATCAGTGAATTATGTGAAGCGCCGGGGGAAACCCCGGCGTTTTGCTGTGCTTTGAATTATAACAAACCCCGCTCGTCCTGAGCCTGTCGAAGGATGCGCGCCACGGTTGGGCCAGGTGCTGATCGGGCTGGCGTTTGCGCGCATCCTTCGACGGGCTCAGGATGAGCGGGTGTGGGGTAGGTGCGTCTCGTACGTGGGTGTGGCCCGCATGCGCCTGTCATCTCACACCATTCACGAAACCGGCCGCGTTGTCTGGCTATACGGCGGGATCGTATCCGAGATCGGCGCGGCGCGGATCATCAGGGCGACCACGACAGCCGCCAGCCCGAACGCCAGCACCGCGACGCGGCGCGAGCGGCGTGGCATCGGGTGCCATAGCGGCAGGATCGTCACCGTTGCCAGCACAAGCGGCAGCGCGACGACGAGCGGCAGATCGCTGCCCACACCCTGGATCAACTGGTGGCCCAGCATGAACTGGTACCCGATCACCCCGCCGGCGATCACCACCGCGACCGCGCGCCAGCCCCTGCCCGCAGGCAGCAGCGCGATCACCGCGGCCAGCAGCACCGGCACGACCACGATATAGGCCGCGACCGGCGCCAGCACCTGCAACGCCGCGCCCGCCAGCCACAGCGGCACCAGTGCGCCGACCAGCGCCGAACGCATCGGGCGCCAGCGGGCCACGACGATGAAGAACGCGGTCAGCGCGCTGAGCACCGCCATTGTTTCGAGCCGGGGGGTCGCGGCCAGGCGGTCGTAATAATTCGGCCCGCCGACGTGGAACGACACCAGGTTTGCGCCCATCGTCAGCAGCGCGGTCATCCCGGCAAGGCCCAGGATGCGCCCTGCCCCGCCCAGCGCCGCGCGCACATGCCCCCGGCCGCGGCCGCGCTGACGCCAGATCGCGCCGATCGCAACGAACGCCACCGCGAGCATGACCCACCCGACAAACGCCGGCATCGTCACCATGGTCAGGCCGAACAGGTCGAAAAACACCACGTCGTCCGCCGGTTTCGGCAGGTCGGGCGCGACCAGCAGCGCGCGCGTCAGGTCGAGCACTTGCCCGCCGATATCCTGCAGCGATCCCTGGTCGAGCCGGTCGGCGGTCGCCTTGGGCGAATGATATAGCCCCGGCCGACCGATGAAGGCAAAGTTGTAGGCCGCCGCATGGTGCGTCGCGGTCCAACCCAGCGCCTCCGACAAGTCGGTATCGTTGGGCAGGACCTGGTAGAGATACGCGGCCAGCGACGACCCGCCCGGATGATGGATCGCGCGTGCGGCCAGCGCGACAGCCTCGCCATTGTCATCCGCGGTCTGAAACAGCGTCGCCCGGCCCCCGCCCCCGCGTGCCTCCAGGTTTATCAGCGCGCCAATATGATCGCGCAAGGGGTCGGCGGGCGACGGCAGTCCGATAAAGAACCGCCGCGCGCCGTCCAACCCGATTTCCTCGCCATCGGTGAACAGCACCACCAGACTGCGCGGTGGACGCGGCCCCGCAGCAATTGCGCGCACCGATTCCAGGATCGCCGCGACACCCGTGCCATCGTCCGCAGCCCCGGGCGAACCGGCGACGCTGTCATGATGCGCGATCAGCGCAACCGCAGGTAGTGCCGGATTGGTCCCGGGCAGCACCGCGATCACATTGGTCATGACATGCGGCCGATCGGCGGGGCCACCCCAATCGATATTGCGCGCCATCCGGTCCTGATCGGGCGCAAAGGCGTCGGTGCGCACTGTCATCCCCAGCCCGGTCAGTCGCGCCACCAGGTAATCGCGCACAGCCGCATCGGCGGGCGAGCCCGAAGGATGCGGCGCACGGGCAATCACGCGAACATCGGCCATCGCGCGCCCGGCGGAAAATTCAGGCAGCGGCCGGTTCGCAGGCGCCGGCCATGGCGTCGTCGTGCCGACGATCGCCAGCACCAGCGCGAGCGCCAGCGCCAATATCGCAGGCAAGTGGCGCATGACCGTGTCGAGTGGCTTGCCCATAGCGCTTGTCTCCTGTCCCACGTCGCCGCAGTTTTTTACCACCTAACGCGCGTCGCGGTATAAAGGCAAATTATGTGGTGCCTAAGCGCAGTTGGCCTTATGGGCGGCGCACACCGATTCCCCATCATAAGACAGTCAGGGTTCCACCGCCGTTGCGTATCGCCATCGCCTCTGACCATGCCGCGTTCGCGCTGAAGGCCGAACTGGCCGCCGCCCTGGCCGAGTGGGGTCACGACGTGATCGACCTTGGGCCCGACAGCGATGCGCGCGTCGATTATCCTGATTTCGGCTACAAGCTGGCCGAAGCCGTGGCCAATGGCACCGCGAAACGCGGCGTTGCGCTGTGCGGATCGGGCATCGGTATTTCGATCGCGGTCAATCGCAACCCGGCGTGCCGCGCCGCGCTCGTGTCCGATCCCTATTCCGCCACGCTGTCGCGCGAACACAACGATGCCAATGTCATCGCAATGGGCGCGCGCCTGGTGGGCATCGATCAGGCCAAGGCCTGCCTCGAAGCATTTCTGGCGGGTCAGTTCGCCGGCGGTCGCCACGAGGGCCGCGTCAATAAACTTTCCAATCCAGTATAAGAGGGAGCGCACGACGATGACCGCCACCACCACCGCGCCGGACATTCGCAAACCAGGATTCTTCACCGAACATCTGGAAAGCGCCGATCCTGAAATCTATTCGGCGATCCGCAAGGAACTGCATCGCCAGCAAACCAAGATCGAACTGATCGCGTCGGAAAATATCACGAGCCTCGCCGTGCTCGAAGCGACCGGATCGATCTTCACCAACAAATATGCCGAAGGCTATCCGGGCAAGCGTTATTACGGCGGCTGCGAATATGCCGACATCGTCGAAAACCTGGCGATCGAGCGCGCCAAGGAACTGTTCGGCTGCGATTTCGCCAACGTGCAGCCCAATTCGGGCAGCCAGATGAACCAGGCCGTGTTCCTGGCGCTGCTGACGCCGGGCGACAGTTTCATGGGGCTCGATCTCAATTCGGGCGGTCACCTGACGCACGGTTCGCCGGTCAACATGAGCGGCAAGTGGTTCAAGCCGATCCCGTACGGCGTGCGCCCCGACGATCACCTGATCGACATGGACAACGTCGCTGCGCTCGCGCGTGAGCACAAGCCGAAGCTGATCATCGCCGGCGGCACCGCTTATTCGCGTCCGTGGGATTGGGCCGCGTTCCGCGCGATTGCCGACGAAGTCGGCGCGTACCTGATGGTCGACATGTCGCACATCTCGGGCCTGGTCGCCGGCGGCGCGCACGAATCGCCGTTCCCCCACGCGCATGTCGTCACCACGACCACGCACAAATCGCTGCGCGGTCCGCGTTCGGGCGTGATCCTGACCAACGACGAAGTGCTCGCCAAGAAGTTCAACATGGCGGTGTTCCCCGGCCTTCAGGGCGGCCCGCTGGTTCATGTGATCGCGGGCAAGGCGATCGCGTTTGGCGAAGCCCTGCGCCCCGAATTCAAGGCCTATGCGCACCAGGTCGTCGCCAATGCCCGCGCGCTCGCCAAGAGCCTGCAGGACAACGGCATCGAGATCGTCTCGGGCGGCACCGACAACCACCTGATGCTGGCCGACCTGACGGTGAAAGACGTCACCGGCAAAGCGGCCGAAAAAGGCCTCGATCGCGCGTGGCTGACTTGCAACAAGAACGGCGTGCCGTTCGACAAGCGTTCGCCATTCGTGACCTCGGGCATCCGCCTGGGTACGCCGGCGGCAACGACGCGCGGCTTCCGCGAGGAAGAATTCCGCATTGTCGGCCAGTTGATCGCCCAAGTCGTCGAGGGCCTTGCCCGCAATGGCGATGAAGGCGATGGCCAGGTCGAACAGCGCGTGCGCGACAAAGTCGCCGAATTGTGCGCTGCCCACCCGATCTACCCGGAGATGTGATCCTTTGCGCTGCCCGTTTTGTGCCCATGATGACAGCCAGGTCAAAGACAGCCGGCCGAGCGAGGATAACACCTCGATCCGCCGCCGGCGGGCCTGCGAAGGGTGCGGCGGGCGGTTCACCACGTTTGAACGCGTGCAATTGCGCGACATCATGGTGGTCAAATCCGACGATCGCCGCGAAGTGTTCGACCGCGCCAAGATCGAACAGTCGGTCACGCTCGCCTGCCGCAAACGCCGGATCGACCAGGAACGGCTGGACCAACTGGTGACGGGCATCCAGCGACAGATCGAAACGCTGGGCGAAAGCGAAGTGCCGTCCAAGCGCATCGGCGAAACCGTGATGGACGCACTGCGCCAGATCGACAGCGTCGCCTATATCCGCTTTGCCAGCGTCTATCGCGACTTCACCGAAGCGCGCGATTTCGAGGAATTCGCCAGCACCGTGCGCGAAGTCGGCCACCCTTGACCACTTTGAAACCGGTAATCGTCCTGGTCCGGCCCCAATTGGGCGAAAACATCGGCAAAGCCGCGCGCGCGATGCTCAATTTCGGCCTGACCGAATTGCGCCTCGTCGCGCCGCGCGACGGCTGGCCCAATCCGTCGGCCGGGCCATCGGCCGCCGGCGCCGACAGCGTCATCGCCGATGCCAAAGTCTATGACACGCTGGCCGACGCCGTCGCCGATTGCGCGCATGTCTATGCCACCACCGTGCGCAAGCGCGGCGTGACCAAGCCGGTGATCACGCCCGAGGCTGCCGCCAATGAAATCGTCGCCAGCCCGGCTTTGAGCGCGTTCGTGTTCGGCCCCGAACGATCGGGGCTGGATACCGAAGACGTCGCGCTATGCCGCACGATCATCACCGTGCCGATCAATCCCGAATTCGGCTCGCTCAATCTCGCCCAGGCGGTGATCCTGTGCGCGTACGAATGGTCGAAGCACCAGGCGCTGGCCCAGCCGCCGATCGAGGAAATCCTGCCCCCTGCCCCCCAGGCCGAATTCGAAGGCATGTTCGAGCAGTTGTGCACGCTGCTGGAACCGCTCGGCTATTTCGAACCCGAGATTCGCGCCGCCACCACGCGCCGCACCTTGCGCTCGATCTTCACCAAGCCCGCGTGGAACCACTTTGAAATGCGCACGATCCGCGGTGTGTTGACCACAATCACGCGCAGACCGCGATAACGTCTACAGCATCAGCAACGCTTTGATCCTGGCCTGCGTTTCGGCGAGCACATTTGCGGACACTTTGCCTTTGAACGTGGCCTGGCGCGCCCGCCAGTCGAGGCTTTTGATCTGATCGGACAGGACCGCGCTGGGCGGCAAGTCGCTTACGACCACTTCGAACGGATAGCCCTTGATCTTCGACGTCATCGGACAGCAGATCATCATGCCGCGAATTTTGTTATACCGGGCTGGCGACAGCACCAGCGCGGGGCGATGGCCGGCCTGTTCGTGTCCAGCCTGCGGATCGAATTGCAACCACACGATGTCCCCCGCATCGGGTACATACGTTCCGGTTACCATGCCTCATTGCCGACATCCGGCCCAAAATCAGCAATGTCGGGAAACGTGTCCGGTGCCATGGCGCCGAGCAACTGGTCGAGATCATAGCTGGGTGCAGTTATCGGATCGATAATGATGCGGCCGCCTTCTTCGCGGACATCGACCGCCTGATCGATACGCAGGGCCGCCGCCGCCATTACAGAGGCTGGAATACGCACCGAAGCGCTGTTGCCCCATTTCTTGACCTGAACCTGCACACGCCTTATCCTTGTATCGACATTTGTGATACGTAGCGGTTTTGCATCGCCAGGCAAAGCGCTAATTCGGCGACTCGCCTTGACATCCGCCCATAACTCTGGTCATGCGCGCCCTTCCACGCGAACCCCGGCGGCCACGGCATGCCGGAACAAGGTCCGATTGGCCCCGCAAACTCGGTGAAGCGGAGGCCGCATGGCACATCTCGGTGTCATGGTGCGAAGCCGGGTCTTGAAAGAGGGCAATGGCAATCGCGCCGCGCCCTCACGCAAATGAAAGGTACCTTGCGTGTCGAAACGTAAGACTTCGAAGTACAAACTTGACCGCCGCATGGGTGAAAACATTTGGGGCCGTCCCAAGAGCGCGGTAAATCGCCGCAGCTATGGTCCGGGCCAGCATGGCCAGCGTCGCAAGAGCAAAGTGTCGGATTTCGGCATTCAGCTCCGCGCCAAGCAGAAGCTCAAGGGCTACTATGGCGACGTGACGGAAAAGCAGTTCAAGGCGACTTACCAGGAAGCGTCGCGCATGAAGGGCGACACCGGTCAGAACCTGATCGGCCTGCTCGAACAGCGCCTCGACATGGTCGTGTACCGCGCCAAGTTCGCGCCGACCATCTTCTCGGCTCGCCAGATCGTCAGCCACGGCCATATCCGCGTCAACGGCGTCCGCTGCAACATCGCCAGCCGCCGCGTGCGCCCTGGCGACGTGATCAGCCTGGGCACGAAGGCCAAGGAAATGGCTCTCGTCGCCGAAGCACAGACGCTGCCAGAGCGCGACGTGCCGGAATACGTATCGAGCGAAGCCGACAAGGCCACGTTCGTCCGCGTCCCGACGCTGGACGAAGTGCCTTACCCGGTGAAAATGGAACCCAACCTGGTCGTCGAGTTCTATTCGCGCTGATCAGCGGGCTTTATTGCCAGTGTTACGAAAAAGGCGGGGGCAACCCCGCCTTTTTTTTGGTTCCGAAAAGGCCCCCCCTCAAAGACCCATCGCTTTACGCAGGAACGTATCGCTGCGTGACAACAGCGTGGAGCGCGCCGCGGCACTGTCGAGCTGGTGATCCAGGTTCTTGAACTCGACCAGATCGACCGACTTTCCAGCGCCGCGCAATTTGTCCGCCATTTCACGCGAATGGCCGATGTCGACGTTCAGGTCGTGGTCGCCATGAAACATCAGCACCGGCACCGTGATGCGGCCGGCATTGAGCGCGGGCGACCCGGATGTCACATAATCGCCATGGCCGATCTGATTGTCGACCAATCCCCCAGACGTATATTTCAGTGTGTCCTGGCGCAGGCGCGCAAGATCGGTCACCGGCGCGACCGCGACAATCGCCTTGAACAATCCCGGATCGGTCACTCCCGACTGCAGCGCGGCATACCCGCCATAAGACCAGCCGACGATCGCGAGGTGGCCGGGCGCGGCAATCTCCTTGGCCAGCAACCAGCGCCCGGCATCGTCGATATCGCCAATCGCTGTGGGCCATGACTTGAACGCGTTGATTTGTGACCACCCGGTGCCATAGCCCGACGACCCCCGGTAATTGGGCTGCAACACGGCATAACCGCGCGCCGCAAAATATTGCACCAGCCAGTCAAACCCCCATTCGTCGCGCGCCGACGGTCCGCCATGCGGCATGACGATTGCCGGCAGCCCGGTGCGCGGGCCGGTTGGCGGCAAAGTCAGGTATCCCGGAATCATCGTGCCATCGCGCGCCGGAAAGCTGACCGGCGTCATCGTGGCCAGAGTCATGCCCGCCAACTCTGGCCGCAGCGGCAGGACTTTTTCCAGACTGTGCGTGGTCTTGTCGTACCGGTACACCATGCCCGGATCGGTATCGCTCGACGCGACCAGCAGCAGGCGTTTTTCATCCGCGCTGGCACCGATAAACCCGACACTCGGCGCATTGGGCAAGGCTCGGCTCAGCGCCGCGCGTAGCGCCTTCAGTTCCGGGTCAAAGAATTCGACTTCGCGCCGCTCCGTAGCATACGACGCGCCCACGACCCGCCGCTGCCGCCCGAGCATGATCACATGGTCGACATCGACATCGTCGCGCCCCAACAGCAAAGTTCGCGTACCACTGCCGTCAAGCCGAATGCTGAACACCCCGAGCCGTCCGTCCGGCTTTGTGTCGAATCCAACCGCCGCGTCGAGTTTTGCATCTACTGCCACCGGCAAAAAACCTTTAAACCTCGATCCATTGCCAGCATCGACCGCGCCAAGCGCATGCCATGCGCGGTCATTGGCTTTGCGGTACAGATAATCGGCAACGCCCGAGGAGTAGCCCGTGGCCGATTGCCGCTCGGACTCCATCAGGCGGACATGACCCAGGCCATCGGTGATATAGTCGGACGCATTGTCGCGCGGGGTTTCCACCAGACTGCGCGCGAGTGTGGTCACATTGACCGATTCGACCCCCAATCCTTCCTTGGTTTGGGCAAGACGCGTATTCATTGTGTTTTCGGGTATAAATTGCCGCGTCATCAGGACTTGCCCCGGCGTGGTCCCGTTCCAGTCGATCACCCCGCCGCCATTATAAGCGACGGCCGTATCGCGATACGACCCGTGCGGCGTGACGACGGCGAGATTGCCGCCGTTGGCATCCATGGCAACCATCCGATAGTAAGCGACCTCAATGCCGGTATCCATTTGCTGGAACCGGATCTGGCAAAACAGGCGCTTGTCGGTGGCCCACTGGCAGCTCGTGAATTGTTCGAGCGGACGGTTTATCGTCAGGATCGTCTTTGGTGGGCCACCGGCAACAAAATCGGCGACCTGGATTTCCTGCCCATCACCATGGGGCACGATCAGGGCGAGACGATCGCCATCGGGCGACAGCGAACTGGCCTCAATCCCCAGACGCGCGCCAAAGCGGTCGGCCAGCGACTGCGCATCCGGCACTGGCGCGGCCTGCCCCCAGGCGATGGCAGGCAAGCTCGCCGCCGACAGGCATGCCAGAAGTGTTATACGCTTGATTTGCACGCCATTCCCCAACATCCAGCCCAAGCCGATAGACGCCCGATGGTGGGTTCAAAAGCAAGCTGATTTCGCTGGGGGGCAGAATTACCGGTTGAAATAATCCCGCCGGAATTGCGCGGCAAATGCAGCAAACTGCCCTTCGCCAATCGCCGCGCGCATGGCCGCCATCAACTGCTGGTAAAACCAGATGTTGTGCTCGGTCAGCAGCATCGCGCCCAGCATTTCGCCTGCGCGGTGAAGGTGGTGCAGATACGCGCGGCTGTATTTCGCGCAGACCGGGCAGGCGCAGCGCGGATCCAGGGGCGCGCCGTCTTCGGTGTGGCGCGCGTTGCGGATGTTGACCGGGCCGGCCCAGGTGAAGCCCTGGCCGTTGCGGCCCGAGCGGGTGGGCAGAACGCAGTCGAACATGTCGATCCCGCGCTCGACTGCGCCGACCAGGTCGTCGGGCTTGCCCACGCCCATCAGGTAACGCGGGGCGTGTTCGGGCAATTGGCCGGGGGCGAAATCGAGCGTGGCGAACATTTTCTCCTGCCCCTCGCCCACCGCCAGGCCGCCGATCGCGTAGCCGTCAAAGCCGATCGCTGACAAGGCGCCTGCGCTTTCGGCGCGCAGGCGTTCGTCGAGCCCGCCCTGCTGGATGCCGAACAGTGCCGAGCCTGCGGCATGCTCGCCGCCCGCATCGAACGCGGTGCGGCTGCGCCGGGCCCAGCGCATCGACATTTCCATCGAGCGCGCGATCACGTCGCGCGGCTGATCGATTTTCGGGCATTCGTCGAAACACATCACGATGTCGGAGCCGAGCAGGCGCTGGATTTCCATCGAGCGTTCGGGGCTGAGCATGTGGCGCGAGCCGTCGAGATGGCTGGCAAAGGTCACGCCGTCCTCGGTGATTTTCCGCAACGAGGCCAGGCTCATCACCTGGTAGCCGCCGCTGTCGGTCAGGATCGGGCGGTCCCAGCCGCCGAATTTGTGCAGCCCGCCCAGCCGCGCCATGCGTTCCGCGCCGGGGCGCAGCATAAGGTGATACGTATTGCCCAGGATGATGTCGGCGCCGGCGGCGCGCACGTCTTCCATCTTCATCGCCTTGACCGTGGCGGCGGTGCCGACGGGCATGAACGCGGGCGTGCGGATGTCGCCGCGCTGCATCCGGATGACGCCGGTGCGCGCCTTGCCATCGGTGGCGTGGATATCAAATGCAAAACGGGTCATCATCAGGCGCAGTTCGACGGGGAATGGGATTGCGGCCTTTAAGCGCGATTGCCATGACGTGCAAATGACCTTGCTCACCATGCTCGAACCCGTTTCTGTCAGCCCGGCGCTGTTTGGCGTGCTGGCCTGCGTGGCGGTGGTTTCGGGCACGGTCGATGCGATTGCCGGGGGTGGCGGGCTGATCATGATGCCGGTGCTGATCACCACCGGCCTGCCCCCGCATCTCGTGCTGGGCACCAATAAGCTGCAATCGATCATGGGCACCACCATGGCCGCATCGCGCTTTCGCCGCGCCGGGATGCTATCGCTGCGGGCCGGTTTGCCGCTGGCCGTGCTCAGCCTGGTGAGCGCGGTTGCCGGGTCGCTGCTGATCCGGCGGATCGATTCGCATGTGCTGGGGCTGGTCGTGCCGCTGCTGTTGATCGCGGTGGCCGGGTATACTGTGCTGTCGCCGCGCATGGACGATCACGATATTGCGCCGCGGCTTGGCGCGCGCGGCTTTGCGCCGGTGATCGGCGCGGTCGGATTTTACGACGGGTTTTTCGGACCCGGCGCGGGGCAGTTCTATGCGACTACGCTGGTGTCGCTGCGCGGCATGGGGCTGACCCGCGCGATGGGGCTGACCAAGATGCTCAATGTCGCGAGCAACCTGGGCAGCCTGATCGTGTTTGCGTCGGGCGGGCAAGTGCTGTGGCTGCTTGGCCTGACGGTGGGTTTGGGCGCGATGACCGGTGCGTGGATCGGCAGCCGGTTGGCGACGCGGCATGGCGCGGCGGTGATCCGGCCGCTGCTGGTTACGGTCAGCCTGTTGCTGACGGCCAAGCTGATCTGGGCGTGGTTTGCTGGGTAAAGCAGCGCACCGATAATCGGATCCAAAAAAGCCCTCCCCCTCAGGGGGAGGGTTGGGTGGGGGTGTCCGAGGCTGAGAGGTCACGCACCAGATCGGGCGTCGGACACGCCTCCCCAACCCCTCCCCTGAGGGGCGGGGCTTTTTAGGGCCGCAGGGCTCGCTTAGCCCATTGCCAGGACGAGGTTCCTAACCTGGGGATAGATTTCGTTTTCCCACTTCGACCCGGAAAACACCCCGTAATGCCCAACGCCGGGTTGCAGATGGTGGCGCTTCAGATGCGGCCGCAAACCGGTGCACAGCAGATGCGCGGCCGCGGTCTGGCCCACGCCGCAGATGTCATCGCGCTCGCCCTCGACCGTCAGCAGCGCGGTCTGGTGGATCGCGGCGCAATCGACGCGCTTGCCGCGATGCATCAGCTCGCCTTTGGCCAGCAGCGCCTGTTGAAACACCACATCGATCGTTTCGAGATAGAATTCCGCGGTCAGGTCGAGCACTGCGAAATATTCGAGATAGAAATCGTGGATCTTGGCTGCATCGGCATCGCGGCCATCGACCCGCGCCTGGTACAGCCGGCGAAACTGTTCGAAATGGCGCCCCATGTTCATCGACATGAACGCGGTCAACTGCAGGAATCCGGGATAGACCTCGCGCCCGGCGCCGGGATAGCGCGCCGGCACTTTCGAAATCAGATTGCCCGCAAACCAAGCCATCGAATGTTCGCGCGCCAGGTCGTTGACCACCGTCGGCGCCTCGCGCACGTCGATCGGCCCGCCCATCAAGGTCATCGTGCGCGGCTGGCACGGATCATGGTCGGCCGCCATCACCGCCACGGCGACGAGCGCGGGCACGCATGGCTGGCACACCGCAAACAGATGACTGTGCGGCCCCAGGTGGTGCAGGAACTCGATCAGATAGTCGGTGTAATCCTCCAACCCGAATCGCCCATCGGCCAGCGGCACCTGGCGCGCATCGCGCCATTCGGTGACATAGACATCATGATCGCGCAGCAGCACTTCGACCGTGTTGCGCAGCAGCGAAGCATAGTGGCCAGACAGCGGCGCGACCACGAGCATTTTGGGCTGCGGCGTGTCGACGTTGTCCTTGGCAAAATGGATCAGGTCGCAAAACGGCAGCGACACCACGATCTCTTCGCGCACCGGCACGATCGCATTGCCGACCGGCACGGACTCGATGCCGAACTCGGGGCGCGTGCTGATCACCGAGGAAAGGCTGAAATTCTCGCACAGCGCGTGAAACCGGCGGACCCATTCGTTGCTATCCGCGCCGGGGTAATAGCGATCGCGCATGTCCAAAGCGCTGCGCGCAAGCCGCCGCGATGGTTCCATGAAATCACTGAATGCCTGAAACGCTGCGTACACGCGGTTTTGCCTGTTGGTGCCCTGATTGCGTATGCTGCACTGCATCATTGCGCTTGGCAAGCCTGCCGTGACATGATTAGCTCCACCAGGCAGACACACCCAAATCGAGACAGGGCGGGAATTACGCGAATGGCCGGCAAGAAAGCGACCCCGATCGTCAAGTCCCGCGCGGTGCTGACGATTTCGAGCAAGACCTATTCGGCGTGGTCGCTGCGCGGGTGGCTGCTGTGCCAGCTCGCCGGGCTCGATGTCGAGGAACACCGCGTCGAACGCAGCGCCGCCGATCGCGCCGAGCTGCTGCTGCTCAGCCCCTCGGTGCTGGTGCCGCGCCTGACGCACGAAGACGCCAGCGTGTGGGATACCCTGGCGATCGCCGACTATCTGCACGAGCTGTATCCCGAGGCAAAAATGCTGCCCGCCGACCGGATCGCGCGCGCGCACTGCCGATCGATCTGCGGCGAAATCCATTCGGGGTTTGCCAACTTGCGCTCTGCGCTGCCGATGAACCTGAAAGTGCGTCACGATCATTTTCCGGTGTTTTCTGGCGCCCGGCCCGATATCGAGCGGATCGAAACGATCTGGCAGGAATGCCTGGGCAAATACGGCGGGCCGTATTTGTTTGGCGCCGAGCCGACGATTGCCGACGCGATGTATGCGCCGGTGACGACGCGGTTTCGCACGTACGCGGTGAAGCTGAGCGGCCCGAGCGATGGCTATTGCGATACGATCGCCGCCTGGGAGCCGATGACGGTGTGGCAAGCAGGCGCGGAAGCCGAAGTCGAGGATTTCGAAGAACTCGAAGTCGAGTTTTAAACGGAATTCTTTAAAAACCGCTCATGCTGAGCCTGTCGAAGCACGCGCGCGACAGCCGTTCCTGGTGGTCGAAGCACGCGTTGGGCTGGCGTTGGCGCGCGTGCTTCGACAGCCTCAGCATGAGCGGGCATTGGGAGTTCGGCGCTTTTTGGGCGTCTTTTGCTCTTGCTATGCCTGCTTACGGCAGCAGCAAACTCGCGTCACCGTAGCTGTAGAACCGGTACTCCGCCGCAATCGCGTGCGCATACGCCGATTGCATCCGGTCCAACCCCATCAGCGCCGAAACCAGCATGAATAACGTCGATCGCGGCAGATGGAAATTGGTCATCAACCCGTCGATCGCGCGAAACACATAACCCGGCGTGATGAAAATCGACGTATCCCCGGCAAATGCCCGGATCACGCGATCTTTCCCAGTCGCGCTTTCCAGCAGCCGCAAACTGGTCGTGCCCACCGCGATAATCCGCCCACCAGCCGCACGCACCGCGTTCAGCCGGTCAGCAACATCAGGCTCGATCCGACCCCATTCGGCATGCATCGCATGGTCCACCGTGTCGTCGACCTTCATCGGCAGAAACGTCCCCGCGCCAACATGCAACGTCAGCGTCTCATGCCCGACCCCCGCCGCCGCCAGTGCCGCCAGCAAATCAGGCGTGAAATGCAAAGCCGCAGTCGGCGCCGCCACCGCACCATCGCGCGCCGCAAACATCGTCTGGTAATCGCTGCGATCGTCAGCATCGGTGGGCCGCTTGCCCGCGATATACGGCGGCAAAGGCATCCGCCCAGCGCGCTCGAGCAAGACCTCGACCGGCTCATCGCCCGCAAACGCAAATGTCCAGCTACCATCGGGATGCAGTTCTTCGGCCACCGCAGTCACATCCGCGCCGAACGCAACCACATCGCCCACATGCAGCCGCTTGCCATTGCGCACGAACGCCTGCCACCGCCGCAGATCGATCCGCTTGTGCAAGGTCGCGCCAATCCGCGCCTGCCCGCGCTGACCCTCCAGTTGTGCCGGAATAACCCGCGTATCGTTGAACACCAGCACATCGCCAGCACGCAACAGGCCAGGCAGATCGCCTACGCCAAGATCGCCAAACGCCCCCGACGCACCGACATGCAACAGCCGCGCAGCATCGCGCGGACGCGCCGGGCGCAGCGCAATCCGATCGGTCGGCAAGTCAAAATCAAACAGATCAACGCGCATAATCAGCCATTCAGGCGCGCATCAATGCGCCGTCGAATGATTGAGCATATCGGCCGTGATCGACGGCTGCACCGCCGTCGGCGCACCAACCACCGGCGCCGGCTTGTGATCCGCCGCGATCGATGCCTGCAAAATCCGCGTCGGATTCTTCGGCGGCTCGCCCCGCGTAATCGTATCCGCCGCCGCCATGCCCGAAATCACCCGGCCGAAATTGGTGTATTTCCGGTCAAGCGCAGACCGCGGATAAAACACGATAAAAAACTGACTGTTCGCCGAATCGGCCGCATCCGTCCGCGCCATCGACACAGTCCCACGCCCATGCGGCACATCGTTGAATTCAGCCGCCAGGTCAGGCAATTTCGACCCGCCCTGCCCGGTCCCCGTAGGATCCCCGGTCTGCGCCATGAACCCGTCGATCACGCGGTGAAAGATGATCCCGTCATAAAAACCCTGACGCACCAAAGTCTTGATCCGCTCGACATGATGCGGCGCCCAACCCGGCATCAACCGGATCGCAACCCGCCCACCATTCGACAGATACAAGATCAGCACGTTCTCGGGATCATGGTCCTCACTGCCGTCGATCGCATATTGCAACTTGTTCGACGACACCAACCGATCAATCTTGAACGGCTTGACCTCCTCTTTGGCACTCTTCTGCTGGGCAAATACCGGCGACGCCACCAGCGCAGCACCGAATGCAAGAGAAAGAGCCAGGCGAAACCGCATCAAAATATTCCCGTCGAAAGTGTTGTGTCGCGGATAGGCGAGCGGCGCTTGCGCTGCAATGAACAATTGTGTCGCAGGGGGTAGTGGGCTGGAGAAGGGCCTCCGGCGGCCTAGGGCCATTGCCCTAGGAACCCGTTACCGTCCTGAATTGCTCGCCATCTCTGCGTTTGCGTCCCGCCGCAAAGCGGCAGCATTACAGCCGCTTTGCGGCGGGGTGCAACGGCCTGGGCAGTGCGCAGGTCAAGACGGGTAACGGGATCCAAGGGCCCCTGGCCCTTGGCCGCCGGAGGCTCTTAAACCCCTTCAATAATCCCCCAACCGCCCCAGCACGCCAACCCGCTCCACGACATCATCGCGCACTTTGGGTGAAACGAAGTGCGTAATGTCCCCCCCGAACAGCGCGATTTCCTTCACGAGTTTCGACGCGATGGGTTGCAGGCTGACGTCGGCCATCAGGAACACCGTTTCGATGCGGTTGTTGATCTGCTGGTTCATGCCGGCCATCTGGTATTCGTATTCGAAATCGGCGACGGCGCGCAGGCCGCGGACGATGACGCTGGCGCCTTGTTTTTCGGCGAATTTCATCAGGAGTGCGTTGAATCCGGTGACTTCGACGTTGGCGATGCCTTCGATTTCGACTTCGCGCATGACCATGGCGATGCGTTCTTCGGGGGTGAACATCGGGTTTTTCGACATGTTTGTGGTTACGCCGATGATCAGGCGATCGACCAGTTTTGCGCCGCGGCGGATGATATCCAGGTGGCCGCGGGTGATCGGGTCGAACGTGCCCGGATAGACTCCGATGCGTTCTTTATGGCTGGCCACGGGAAATCCTCTCCTAAATTTCTGCGGCTGTAAAAGTCAGCGGTCGCGCGCGACGATGAACTGCGCGATTGCGCGGAGCAGGTCGGCTTCTTCGCCGTGCGAGGCGAGATAGCCGACGGCCTGGTCGACGAGCATGTGGGCCTGGGCGCGGGCGCGATCGGGGCCGAGCAGCGAGACGAAGGTTTGCTTGCCGGCGACTTCGTCCTTGCGCAGGGTCTTGCCGGCGACTTCGGCGTCGCCTTCGGTATCGAGCAGGTCGTCGATGATCTGGAACGCCAGGCCGATATCGCGGGCGTAGCCGCGCAGGTGGCCGCGGCCCTCGGGCGAAAACCGGCCCAGGATTGCGCCCATTTCGACGGCTGCGCTCAGGAGCGCGCCGGTCTTGAGCTGTTGCAGGCGGGTTACCGTGGACAGGTCGAACGACGTGGTTTCGGCGACCATGTCCATCATCTGCCCGCCGGCCATGCCTGCTGCGCCACTGGCGATGGCGAGCGTGCGGACGAGTTCGATGCGGATGCCGGGGTCGCCGATCAGCGCGGGATCGGCCAGGATTTCGAACGCCAGCGCGTGCAGCGCGTCGCCTGCGAGCACGGCGGTTGCCTCGTCATAGGCGACATGCACGGTGGGTTTGCCGTGGCGCAGTGCGTCGTCGTCCATGCATGGCAGATCGTCGTGGATCAGCGAATAGACGTGGATCGCCTCGAGCGCGCAGCCGACGCGCACCGCGACATTGCGGTCCACTCCGAACAGCGCGGCGACCGCGGTGACGAGCAGCGGCCGAAGGCGCTTGCCCCCGCCGATCGCGGCATAGCGCATCGCGGTATACAATTGGTCGCGCGCGTCGCCGGGCACGGCCAGCAAGCCGTCGAAACACATATCGACATCGCGCTGGATGCGCACGAGCGCATCGGCCAGCAATGGATCGGGCGCCGGTTCCAGGTCCACGACGGTCACGGTGTCACGTCGTCGAATGGCCGTGTGCCGGTGGGTGCGCCATCGCGATCGGTAACGATTGCCTCGATCCGCGCCTGCGCAGCGTTCAGCCGCGCCTGGCAATGCGCGCGCAGGGCATCGCCCCGGGCATAGAGTTCGATCGATTCATCGAGTGGTGCCTCGCCGCTTTCCAGACGCCTGACGACATCCTCCAGCGCTTTGAGCGCGTCTTCGAACGACAATGTGGTGATTTCGGTTTGCGTGTTCATCAAAGGGACAATTGACCGCCCGCGCGGTCAGGGTCAAGCCTGTCGCCGGGGCAATTCGTACGCCACGACCAATTACGAAAGAACGCATGATGAAATGGCTGATCGGTTATGGCGTCGCTGCGCTGGTATTCGGCGGGCTGGACGCGTGCTGGCTGAGCTGGGCCGGATCGCGGCTGTATCGTCCGCTACTGGGCGATCTGCTCGCGCCCGACTTTCGCGGCGGGCCGGCGGTGGTGTTTTATGCGGCGTATCTGGCGGGCATGGTGTGGTTCGCGGTGCGGCCCGGGCTGGCCGGCGGGGTTGGCGCGGCGGCCTTGAATGGCGCGCTGCTTGGCGCGTTGTGTTATGCAACGTATGACCTGACCAACCAGGCGACGCTGGTGCGCTGGCCGATAACGCTGACGCTGTGCGACATTGCCTGGGGCAGTTTTGCGACGGCGGTTGCGGCGAGTGTTGCGACGGCGGCGGCGCGGCGTTGGGGGTAAGTGCGAGGTTGCGTGAATGACTGAAGCTGATTCACCGTCTGCCCGGATCGATGCGAAGCTGGCCGCGATGACGGATTGGCGCGGTGCGACGCTGTCGCGGTTGCGCGCGTTGATCCACGAGGCCGATCCCGATGTGGTCGAGACGGTGAAATGGGCCAAGCCGACCAATCCGGCGGGGGTGCCGGTATGGGAGCATGCGGGGATCATCTGCACGGGCGAGGTGTACAAGGAGTACGTCAAATTGACGTTTGCGCATGGGGCTGCGCTCGATGACCCGACTGGGGTGTTCAACGCGGGGTTTGGTGGCGGCACGCGTCGGGCGGTTGATCTGCGCGAGGGCGAGATGGTTGATGATGCGGCGTTTATTGCGGTGATCCGGGCCGCGGTCGCGTTCAACCTGGCCAAGCAGCCGAAAAAACGCGGTTGAGCCAAAGTTCGCTCTCAAGAATCACAAAGACCCGTTCATCCTGAGCTTGTCGAAGGACGCGCGCCATGGTCGATCAGGGTGATGTTGCCATCGCGTTGGGCGGGCGTAGCGCGCGTCCTTCGACAAGCTCAGGATGAACGGGTCTTGTTAAATTCCAATACCTTAGCGCTGTCTCGGCCTCAGGTTCAGCCTTGGCCTTAGCCGCCGCCTGGCCCCACTGCGCCAAACACCACACCGTGCACATCGGTCGCAACGATAATGCGATCGCCACCGGGGACTTCGTGCGGCCCCTGAAGCACTTTCCCGCCCGCTTCACCGACTTTGGCCGCAGTCGCGTCGATGTCGGGCGTGCGGAAATAGAACCGCCAGCCGGGCTTCGCATCGCCCGATACTTTCATCGTTGCGCCGATCCCGACTTCGCCGACCGCGACGAACACATACTCGCCCATATCGCCGGGCATCGTCATCGACCCGGGATAAGTCCAGCCGAACACATCGCCATAGAACGCATTGCCCGCGACCTGATCGCTGGTGATCAGTTCGTTCCAGTTGCATTTGCCCATGCCCATGCGGTCGAACGCGGTGCTGGTGCCGTCGGTTGCGCCCTTCATCACGTAAAACGGATTGCCCTGCGGGTCGGTGACGAACGCCATGCGGCCAACGCCCGGCATATCCCACGCGGGCATCACGACAACGCCGCCTTTCGCCACGAGCTTGGTGATCGTCGCATCGACATCGTCGACACCGATATAAAACAGCCACGTCGGTTTGGCGCCGCTGGCGGCCATTTCCGGGGTCAGCCGCATCAGGCCACCCGTCGAATCATCGCCGATCGCGATCATCCGGTAATCGAAATCGGCCGACATCGGCGCCCCGATCGTCCAGCCGATCACATGGTCATAGAACGCTTTCGAGGCGTCGGGATCGGCGCTGATCAATTCGTACCAGATCGGCGTGCCATTGGGATTGGTCATGCGTCAGGCTCCTGCGCTTGGGATTTTGCCATCGCGGCGTCATCAATAAAGTCGGCCATCTGCGCGGCCAGCGCGCGGACATATGCCGGCCGCGCCTCGCCGCGCGAGACATAATCGGCCAGGTTGGAAAATTCCTTCAACAGCCCGCAATTGTGCAATTCGCGCAGCACCGAAACCATGATCAGATCGGCGACCGTGAACATGTCGCCATCGAGCCATGGCTTGTCACCCAGCGCGTCGGACAGGTCGGAAATACGTTGCCGCACATCGGCGATCACTTTGGGCCGCCGCATTTTCGACCATTCGCAATCGGCCTCGAACGTATCGACCACCGCGACCTGCATGACCCACGGCTCGACCGAATTGAGCGCGGCGATCACCCATTGTTCGGCCCTCGCCTGCCCGGCCGGATCGGCGGGCAACAGGCCGGGCGCACGCCGGGCGATATGCAGCGCAATCGCGCCCGATTCAAAAATCTCGACGTCGCCGTCCGTATACGTCGGCACTTGCCCGAACGGTTGAAACACGCGGTGCGCGGGTGATTTGACCGTGGCGAAATCGATCGCGTCGACCGCATAGGCTTGCCCGGTTTCTTCGAAAGCCCAGCGCGCGCGCATGTCGCGGACATAGCTGCGCGCGAACGGTGGCACCCATTTGAACGCGGTAATTATGGGGATGGTCATGGCATCATCCTCGTCTGGCGATCGCCTGCCGCCTGAATCCCTATACGACCGCAAAAAACGGGGTGCAACTTTCGTGCGCCATGGTCTAGAGCGCCGGGCATGTCAGGACAACTCACAGCAGAAACCATCGCCGCCCACGGGTTCACCGATGAAGAATATGCCCGCGTATTGCACGCATTGGGGCGCGAACCGAATATGGTCGAGCTCGGCATATTCTCGGTGATGTGGTCGGAGCATTGCTCGTATAAATCGAGCCGGCTGCACCTGAAGAAGCTGCCGACCGAAGCGCCCTGGGTGATCTGCGGCCCCGGCGAAAACGCCGGCGTCATCGATATCGGCGATGGCCAGGCCGCGATCTTCAAGATGGAAAGCCACAACCACCCCAGTTACATCGAGCCCTATCAGGGCGCGGCGACCGGCGTCGGCGGCATCCTGCGCGATGTGTTCACGATGGGCGCGCGCCCGGTGGCAAACATGAATGCGCTGCGTTTCGGCCGCCCCGAACACCCCAAGATGAAGCACCTGGTCCAGGGCGTGATCGCGGGCATCGGCGGCTATGGCAATTGCGTCGGTGTGCCTACCGTCGGTGGCGAAACCAATTTCCACAAAGCCTATGACGGCAATATCCTGGTCAATGCGATGACCGTCGGCGTCGCGCAACAGGACAAGATTTTCTACTCGGCGGCTACGGGCCTGGGCAATCCGATCGTCTATGTCGGCTCGAAGACCGGCCGCGACGGCATCCACGGCGCAACGATGGCGAGCGCCGATTTCGACGACAAGAGCGACGAAAAACGCCCGACCGTGCAAGTCGGCGATCCATTCACCGAAAAACTGCTGATCGAGGCCTGTCTCGAACTGATGGCGACCGACGCGATCGTCGCGATCCAGGACATGGGCGCGGCCGGCCTGACCTCGAGCTCGGTCGAAATGGCCAGCAAGGGCGGCGCCGGGCTGCTGCTAAACATGAACATGGTGCCATGCCGCGAAACCGGGATGACGCCGTACGAAATGATGCTGTCGGAAAGCCAGGAGCGCATGCTCATGGTGCTGAAACCCGGCAAGGAACCGATGGCCGAGGCGATTTTCCGCAAGTGGGAACTCGATTTCGCGGTGATCGGCGAAGTCACCGACACCGGCCACATGGTGCTGGAATGGAACGGCGAAGTCGTATGCGACATCCCGCTCGACCCGCTCGCCGACGAAGCGCCGCTGTATGACCGCCCGCACCTGTCGCTCGCCGATTACAAGGCCTGGGCGGCCGTGCCGGCGATGCCCGAAGTACCCGCCAGCGCAGATCTGGGCGCGGACCTGCTGACCTTGATCGGATGCCCCGATCTGGCCAGCCGCCGCTGGATCTGGGAACAGTACGACAGCCAGGTTGGCGCGGATACCTTGCAGAAATCGGGCGGCGATGCCGCGGTCGTGCGCATTCACGACAGCGAAAAAGCGCTGGCGATCACCACCGATTGCACTCCGCGCTATTGCTATGCCGACCCTTATGAAGGCGGCAAGCAGGCGGTCGCCGAAACCTGGCGCAACCTGTGCGCGGTCGGCGCGACCCCGCTGGCGATCACCAATTGCCTGAATTTCGCCAACCCGCAGCGGCCCGAAATCATGGCGCAGATCGTCGAAGCCTTGAACGGCATGGGTGATGCGTGCCGCGCGCTCGATTACCCGATCGTGTCGGGCAATGTGTCGCTGTACAACGAATCGAAAGCCACCGGTGGTGGCAGCGCGATCCTGCCTACGCCGGCGATCGGCGGCGTCGGGCTGATGCTCGACCACACCACGATGGCGACGATCCGCTTCAAGCGCGAAGGCGAAGCGGTGTGGCTGATCGGTGCGCCTGAAACTGGCGGCCATCTGGGGCAATCGCTGTATCTGCGCGAAATTCTGGGCGCCGAGGCTGGCGCACCGCCGCCGGTCGATTTGCTCGTCGAGCGTCGCAATGGCGAATTCGTGCGCGAACTGATCGCCGATGCGCGGGTCAGCGCGGTGCATGACGTCGCCGATGGCGGTGTGCTGGTCGCTCTGGCGGAAATGGCCATGGCGAGCGGGATTGGCTGCACGGTCGATGGCACGCTCGATGCGGCAAGCGCGTTTGGTGAGGACCAGAGCCGGTATATCGTGACCACCGCTGTCGGTGAAGTGCTCCCTGCCCCGGCACGGCGAATCGGCACCACCGGCGGCGTTGCGGTTAATGGCCAAGGCTTCACCGTCCCCATCGCCACACTAAAAGCCCGCAACGAAGCGTTCTTCCGCGACTGGATGGAAGCCTAAAAATCCTCCCCGCCCCGGGGAGGGGGACCGCCCGTAGGGTGGTGGAGGGGCTTCGCGGCTACAGAACTATCCGCGTGGGGTGAGCGGCGCCAACGGCCAGGTTTGGCCGCCCCATAAACCAACCCGCGTGGGGCAACCCCCCTCCACCACAGCTTCGCGTGGTCCCCCTCCCCGGAACGGGGAGGTTCCTTTTCAGGCAGCCATCAGGTCGTAGGGATCGATGCCTTTGGCGCGCCAGATCTGGTGCGCGTGGTGGTAATGCTTGGGCGGCGTGATGTTCAGCCGGCGGCGAACTTCGTCCAGCGGCAGCGGCAGCAATTCGGTGATCGACTGTTCGCACAACCGCGGACAGGCTTTGCCCAGGCGCTGGCCCTCGCGCACCGCGCGCAGCAACGGCGCATCGCTCTTGACGGTCTTCTTCATGTTGAGCGCGGCCATATACCCGATAAACAAGTGCCCCGGGCTCGGCTGCTGGCTGTAGGTAAACGCCAGCACGCACGCCTCACCCAGCGAATCGCGGCCATAGCCGGTCAGGATATGCAGCAGGTCGTGGCAATCGCGCAGCCGGTGCAGATACCACGAAAACTGGTCCTGGAACTTCGGCTTGCCATGCGCGAACTTGGCGAATTCATCGACCAGACCCTGCGCGCTCAGCCCTTCGCGTTCCATGAAATCGCAATAGGCATGCGCGAGCGATCCCGGCGGCGTGCGGCGCAGGGCCACGTGATCGTCGAGGATCGTCGGCAGGAACGGTTCACGCGCGATATTGGCTTTGCCGACCGGGCTCGCCAGATAGCGCGTGCCCGCCTTGCGCAGGCCGCGCCACGGCAGCGCTTCGAAGATAAAGAACACCTGGTCGGTGCGTTCCTTGTCTTTCAGCAGCTCGCGAAAATGCTTCAGCGCCTTGCGCGGGCGCGTTTTCAGCGCCTTGCGGCGGTCATCCCAGATCGGCAATTCGGGCGAAAACGTGGTGATCATGGCGCGAAGTCACTCTCGTAGGTTCGCGCCACTATTTACATCGATGTAAATAACGCGTCAAGCCAGAACCCAAGTGTCGCGTGGAACGCCATAAAGGTCAAGAATTGCGGTCAGATCGCCATGATCGACACGGCCATCGGCTGCCTCGCGCGCCTTGGGCTTGGCGCGAAACGCGATCCCGTGAGTCGCGGCTATCAACATCGGAATGTCATTGGCGCCATCGCCGGTGGCAAGACTAACCACCCCTGCCCCAAGCCGCTCCGATTCTTCGACCAGCACCGCACGTTTCACGCTGCCATCAACGATCGTACCCGTGACTTCGCCGGTCAGCACGCCATCGGCGACCGCCAATGTGTTACCCACGACCCGATCGAACCCCAATGCAGCGGCCACGGTATCGGCAAAGGCATGAAACCCGCCCGTCACCAGCACGCAATGCGCGCCATGCGCTTTCAACGTGCGCACCAGTGTAGCCGCGCCCGCCATCGGCCTGATCCGCTCATCGAGGCACTCCGCGATCGTCGCGACCGGCAAGCCCTTCAACAGCGCCACGCGTTCGCGCAAGGCCGCGTCGAAATCCATCTCACCGCGCATCGCGCGCTCGGTAATCGCGGCGATCTGCGGCTTCAGCCCCGCAAAATCAGCCAGTTCGTCGATGCATTCCTGCCCGATCATCGTCGAATCCATGTCCGACACGAATAGCCCCGGCAGCACGATCGGCGCAGTCGCGATCAACAGGTCGGCATCGCCAAAATGCGTTTCGAGCACACGGCGCAAGGTCGCGGCATCACCGTCCTCGACTTCGAGTTCGAGCACGTCGGGATTGGTTTCCAGCATGCCCGCGCCGACGACTTCGGCGCCGGTCTCTTCGATTTCTGCCATGGCGACCGCAAGCCGGTCTCCAAGTGTTTCGGTGTCTGCTATCAGGCGGGCGATGAGCACCAGCAATTCCTCAAATGAACACGATGACCCGACGGGCCCAAGGCTCGCGCTCATCGCAGGGCCGACCGCCAGCGGCAAGAGCGATCTTGCCATACGCCTTGCGCGCAGTGTGCCGCGCGCAGTCGTGGTCAATGCAGACAGCGCGCAAGTCTATGCCGACCTGAGCGTGCTGAGCGCGCGGCCCACGGACGAAGAGATGCAAGGCGTGCCCCATCGCCTGTTCGGCGCCTGGGACGGCGCATTCGCCTGTTCCGCCCCGGACTGGGCCGCCGCCGCCACGATCGAAATCAACGCGGCCCACGCCGCCGACGCGCTGCCGATCCTGGTCGGCGGCACCGGCCTTTATATCCGCACACTGCTCGACGGGATCGCGCCAATTCCGCCGATCGATCCAGCGATACGCACGGAGGTGCGCGCCCTGCCCGTGGCCGAGGCATACGCGGCACTGTCGCGCGAAGACCCCATCCGCGCCGCGCAACTGGGACCCGCCGACACCACGCGGGTTGCGCGCGCGCTCGAAGTCGTGCGCTCGACCGGGGCATCGATGGCGCACTGGCATGCCCAGCGCACCGGCGGGATCGGCGATAGCGTCGATCTGTCGGCGGTCGTGCTGATGCCCGATCGCGCATGGCTATACGAACGGTGCGACCGGCGCTTTGCCGCGATGTGGCAACGCGGCGCGGTCGATGAAGTGCGCACGCTGCTGGCGCGCAACCTCGATCCTGATCTGCCGGTGATGCGCGCGATCGGCATTCGCGAAGTCACCGCCGTGCTCAACGGCGAAATCGACGCCGACGCCGCGATCGCCGCCGGCAGCCAGGCCACGCGCAATTATGCCAAGCGCCAATACACCTGGCTGCGCAACCAGATGCCAGCCGGTTGGCCACGGCTTGCGATAGAAAATTACATCCACACGCCAAACGTAGCATCTTTATTTCAAGTTTAGTCGGTTGACATGATCGAATATGTCACGTAGCAGACCCTCACTCACCTGGCAGTCCTGTTTATCGGGGCCGCCGCGTGGGAAAGAGGGCCCGGCGCACATGACAATGTGGCCGGGCCGCATTTTTACGTTGGATCAAATTAAGCAGCACCCGGCCCGTAATCGGGCTTTTTCGCTGTTTTTCAGGTGCGGATGGGTCTATCGGCCCGCATTTCCGCCAAATTGGGGATTGATACCGTGAACACCGAGCGCAGCGGCGCGGAAATCCTGGTCGAGAGCCTGGTCGCAAAGGGAGTCGAATTCGTATTCGGCTATCCCGGTGGCGCCGTGCTGCCGATTTACGACGCGCTGTTCGGCGAAAACCGTATCCGCCACATCCTCGTCCGTCACGAAGCCGGCGCAGCGCATGCGGCCGAAGGCTATGCGCGCGCTACCGGCAAACCGGGCGTCGTTCTGGTCACCTCGGGCCCCGGCGCGACCAATGCGGTCACCGGGATTGCCGACGCGTTCATGGATTCGATCCCGATGATCGTGATCACCGGCCAGGTTCCGACCGCGCTGATCGGCACCGACGCGTTTCAGGAGGCCGATACCGTCGGCCTGACGCGCCATTGCACGAAGCACAACTACCTGGTGAAGACCACGGGCGAGCTGGCGGGCATTGTCGACGAGGCGTTTCATATCGCCACCGCCGGCCGCCCCGGCCCGGTCGTGATCGACATTCCAAAGGATGTGCAAATCGCCACCGCGCCGTGGACCGGTCGCCTGCCCAACAGCCGCACGCGCTATGCGCCGCAGACCACGGGCCTGCCCGCCGATATCGCGCAGGCCGTCGCGATGATCGCGGTCGCCGAGCGTCCGGTGTTCTACACCGGCGGCGGGATCATCAATGCCGGGCCCGAAGCAAGCCGCGCGTTGCGCGAATTGCAGGCGATGACCGGCGTTCCGGTCACCTCGACCCTGATGGGCCTGGGCGCGTTTCCGGCCGACCATCCGGCGTGGCTGGGCATGTTGGGCATGCATGGCACGTATGAGGCCAATCTGGCGATGAACCGCGCCGACCTGGTCATTGCGCTGGGATCGCGGTTCGATGACCGCGTCACCGGGCGGCTCGACGCGTTTTCGCCCAACAGTTTGAAAATCCACGTCGATATCGATCGCGCCTCGATCAACAAGATCGTCAAGGTCGACCTGCCGATCGTTGGCGATTGCGCAATCGTGATCAACCAGATGATCGCGGCATGGCGGGAAGCCGGTCACGAAAAGGCCGACCTGTCGGAATGGAACGCGCATATCGATGGCTGGCGCGCGCGCAACAGCCTGGCCTATCCGCTGCGCGGGCAGGACATCATGCCGCAAAAAGCGATCGAGCGGCTGTATGAACTGACCAAGCATCTCGACCCGGTTATCAGCACCGAAGTCGGGCAGCACCAGATGTGGGCCGCGCAGCATTTCCATTTCCAGGGGCCGAACAAATGGCTGACCTCCGGGGGCCTTGGCACGATGGGCTATGGCCTGCCCGCGGCGATCGGTGCGCAGGCCGGCCTGCCCGATGCGCTGGTCATCGACATCGCGGGCGACGCCTCGATCCAGATGAACATCCAGGAAATGGGCACCGCCAAGCAGTACCGCCTGCCCGTCAAGGTGTTCGTTTTGAACAACGAATGGATGGGCATGGTCCGCCAGTGGCAGGAACTGATCTATGAAAGCCGGTTTTCAAACACCTATTCGGACAGCCTGCCCGATTTCGTGAAACTGGCCGAAGCCTATGGCTGGAAAGGCATCCGCATCAATTCGATGGACGAACTGGACGCGGGCATCCAGGCGATGATCGATCATGACGGCCCGGTGTTCGTCGACTGCCTGGTGGTCAAGGAAGCGAACTGCTTCCCGATGATCCCGTCGGGCGCCGCGCACACCGACATGATCCTGTATGGCGACGAAGTCGTCCCGATTACGGATGACAGCGCCAAAGCGCTGGTCTGAGAAAGCACCAGTCATGAATACTACCGAGGTTTCAGAACGCCACGTTCTGACCATCACTGTCGACAACGAAGCGGGCATCCTGGCGAAAATCGCCGGGCTGTTCACCGCGCGCGGATACAATATCGACAGCCTGACCGTGGCGGACATTACCGAAACCCACGAAGTCAGCCGGATCACGATCGTCACCCATGGCCCGCCGTCGGTGATCGACCAGATCCGCGCGCAGCTCGAACGCTTGGTGCCGGTGCACAAAGTCGTCGATCTGACCGAACTGGGCCCTTATGTCGAACGCGAGCTGGCGCTGATCAAGGTCGCCGGCACGGGCAACATCCGAGTCGAGGCGCTGCGCGTTGCCGACATCTTTCGCGCCAAAGTCGTCGACACCACGACATCGAGCTTTGTCTTCGAACTGACCGGCGCGCCTGACAAGATCAACTCGTTCGTCGCGCTGATGAAAGAGCTGGGCCTGGTCGAAGTCAGCCGGTCCGGCGTCGTCGGCATGGTGCGCGGCAAGGATGCTGCCTGAAATTTCCCGATAATTTGAACCCTTACATTTGCAGAAACGGAACCGACATGAAGGTCTATTACGACGCCGACGCCGATCTCAACCTGATCACCGACAAGAAAATCGCAGTGCTCGGCTATGGCAGCCAGGGCCACGCGCACGCGCAGAACCTGCGCGATTCGGGCATCAAGAACGTCGCGATCGCGCTGCGTCCCGGCTCGGCGAGCGCGAAGAAGGCCGAAGGCGCCGGCTTCACGGTCATGGCGAATGCCGAAGCCGCAAAATGGGCCGACATCCTGATGATCCTGGCGCCCGATGAGCATCAGGCCGCGATCTATGCCGACGACATCCACGCCAACCTGCGCCCCGGCACCGCGCTCGCGTTCGCCCACGGTCTGAACGTGCACTTCGGCCTGATCGAGCCGCGCAAGGACATCGACGTGATCATGATCGCGCCAAAGGGCCCCGGCCACACCGTGCGAAGCGAATACGTCCGCGGCGGCGGCGTGCCCTGCCTGATCGCGATCGCACAGGACGCGACCGGCAACGCGCATGACGTCGCGCTGGCGTATGCGTCGGGCGTTGGCGGTGGCCGCTCGGGCATCATCGAAACCAATTTTCGCGAAGAGTGCGAAACCGATCTGTTCGGCGAACAGGCCGTGCTGTGCGGTGGCCTGACCCACCTGATCCAGGCCGGTTTCGAAACGCTGGTCGAAGCGGGCTACGCCCCCGAAATGGCCTATTTCGAATGCCTCCACGAAGTGAAGCTGATCGTCGACCTGATCTATGAAGGCGGCATCGCCAACATGCGCTATTCGATCTCGAACACCGCAGAATACGGCGACATCACCACCGGCCCGCGCATCATCACCTCGGAAACCAAAGCCGAAATGAAGCGCGTCCTCGCCGACATCCAGGCCGGCCGCTTCGTAAAGAACTTCGTCCTCGACAACCGCGCCGGCCAGCCCGAACTGAAAGCCGCCCGCAAAGCCGCCGAAGCACACCCGATCGAACAGACCGGTGCTGCCCTGCGCGCGATGATGCCGTGGATTGGCGCGAACAAGCTGGTGGATCAGACGAAGAACTGATTTCGCCACTGCGTTTTGAAGGGGGGCTTCGCGGTTGCGCGGAGCCCCTTTTTTATTGCACCAAGAGCGCACCCCCATCGTCATTCCCGCGCTTGCGCATAAGCGCTAACTTAGCATATTTCGTCGTCCCGGACTTGATCCGGGACCCCGCTTTTCTTTGCGCCGGCGCCTGAATTAGGGCGTCCGAACAGAAAGGCAGCGGGGCCCCGGATCAAGTCCGGGGCGACGATGCTCTTATGTTGGCGCCTATGCGCGTTCGCGGGATCGCCAATCGTTTCGAGATCGCGTTCGCCCTCAACGATAAAGCACTTTCGCGAAATTCGACCGCATGAAATCATGCGGTGGCCAGCCTCAAATACGTATGTCGGTTCCGGATTTCACCGCATTTCCCCTGTGCAATCACTTTGCCCTGAAGCATTGAATTCCCCTCCCGCCCCAGGCTCGCAGCCGGGTCTCATCCGATGGAAACGATATGCGCCGCACAACGCCGTTGGCCTTTCTCGCACTCGCGCTTCCGGGCATCGCGTCGGCCGCGACCTGTCCGAAGCCCGACCCTGCCGACGTGGTAAAGACCATGACCGACATGTACGCCGCAGCCAGTGTGGATGACGGCGCCAGGCTGGCAACGATCTTTACCCCCGACGCGGTGGAATTTGACGGTGGCAAGCGCTTTACCGGCAGCGCGTTGTGGGACTTGGTAAAGACGGTGCACGCTGCCGGTGTGCGCATTGTCTGGACGGTGCAGGACGCGGATGTGCATTTCGTGCGTATTCCGACGAAGTGGGCCGGGTATTCCGACCTGAAGTGGGCCACCGCGCCGACGTGAAGCGGGCCACCTATTCCGACGCGAAGCGGGCCATCTGGGATGCCCCTGCTTGGGTCGTGGGGGA
>Ga0302314_10000171_pt1 | contig 113133 bp, 65 predicted proteins | sample III_Palsa_N2_3_FD_200533 | JGI IMG/M metagenome (GOLD analysis project Ga0302314, IMG submission 200533) | Peat permafrost microbial communities from Stordalen Mire near Abisko, Sweden - III_Palsa_N2_3 | ecosystem: Environmental > Terrestrial > Soil > Palsa > Peat permafrost | place: Sweden... | reverse complement strand
CCTCGAACATCAGGGACAGCGCCCCGTTCCTGTCCCTCCACCGGGAGGACCTGACCCAATCGGACCTGGCGTCGTGGGGACGGGCGTTCAACAGGGGGCGGATCGAGTGGCTGCTCGGCGAGGTGGACCCGGCGCGGGCCGACCTGCTTCAGGCGCTGCGCATCGATCCCCAGTACGCCGACACGTCGTTCATTCTCGGCTCGCTCGAGCTCCAGTCGGGAACCATCGAGGCCGCCAGGCAGTATCTAATCGACGCCGAACACTGGGACGGCCTTCGCTTCCGGCCGGATCCCCGGATCAATGAGATCATCCGGAGGGTTGCCGGCGGGAGCGACGCCTCGGTCAGTCTCCTGGACGCGGCCGTCCTCATGGGCTCGGATCCGGCATCGAGCGCGCCGCCTGCCGGAAGGGGCCTTTTCTTTGAGCATGTCCACTTCGACTGGGACGGAAACTACCTGCTGGCGCGATCCCTGGCCGAGAAATCGGAGGACGCCCTGCTCGGCGCCGGGAAGGGTCGCGGCCCGTGGCTCGACTCATCCGGCTGCGCGGCGGCCGTCGCGTACACGCCCCATGAGCGGCTCGGCGTGCTTCAGAAGATCTCGACAATCGTCCAGAATCCCCCGTTTACCAACCAGCTGACCTATTGCGAGGACGAGGCGAGGCTGGCCCATGAGCTCGCCCTGGCCAAGGCCGACGTCCGTGACCCGGAAAAACTGGCGCAGGCGAAGGAAGTGGCCGCCGCCGCGAGCGCAAGGGATCCGAGGAATGCCGCGCTGGCCAAGATCGAGGAGGATGTGGATGACGACCTCGGGGATGTCGGCGGAGCCCTCTCCCAGTCCCGGCGCGCCCAGGAGCTCCAGCCGAGGAATTTCGCGCTGGCGGCGGACGAGGCGATCAAGCTCTCCCGGCTTGGGCGCTTTGACGAAGCTGAGAAGCTCCTCAACCAGACCGCGATGTCCTGCACGCCGAGGGACCGCGCGGCGATGGCCCCCGCCTTTGCCGACTTCTTCACGCGGACGAAACGTTTCGAGGACGGGAGGCGCTATCTGGACGGCGAAATCGCCCGGCGCCCTGGCGACCAGAGCCTTCGGCTGATCCGCGGCCGCCTTGCGCGGCTCTCGGGCGACTCCGCCGCCGCCGAGCGGGAATTCCGCGCCATCCTTGCCGCGGATCCGGGAAATCAGGGCGCCCTCGAGGAGCTTCTGGGCCTGCTGAATGCCTCGGGGCAGGCCGCGGCCGCGGAAAAGGAGAGCCTCGCGGCCACGGACCTCCAGCCTAGAAACGTGGCCAACAATCTCAGGGCGGCCATTATCAACGACTCGCATGGGGATGACGCGCAATCGGTCCGCTGTCTCCTCGCCGCTGAGCGGAGCGGGCCCGTGACGTCCGGGGTCGAGCTTTGGCTCGCGCGAAAACTGTTCACCCTGGGGCGGCCGGACGAGGGATTGACCCATCTGGCCGAGGCCAGGCGCATCTCGCTGGTCGAGGGCGATCCCGCGGTGACGGAGTCGATCAGCCAGGCAATCGAGCACGTGCTGTCCCAGATGCGCTGAGTGGGGAGGCGTCCCTGCCGGCGTCCTGCCGGCCGGACGCGGGAACGTTTCTGCGGGCAACCCACCTTCGCGCCGCGGCGGGACCGGGCTCGTCCCGGGGGGAGACCCCGGCTGCTGACGATGAAAACCGCGCGGCGAAACCGTCCCGGCGGCCTTTATCGCGGTTTTTTCCGGGTCATCTCGGTTTTTTGAAAGACTTGGGGGTAGCGAAAAATGCGCCGTTCCAAATCCTCGGTGCATACCCAAGCCACGCACCAAGGTGGCTTTCTGCCCCGACATTATCCCAACCCAAGCCCAAAGCTGAGTCGTCAAGACGCCGCGTCCTGCGTCGTTTTGACGAGCTGATTCCCCAACCATGCACACCGAAGCTTCGAAACACACTCCACGCGCGGGCCGATACAGGCTCGTCTCCGTCGGCCTGATCTCCCTTGCCGCCTCATTGCCGGCGTTCTCCCAGACGGCGAGTCCGCCGCCGCCCGCCGCCCAGACGCAAACCAGCGGCACCCAGCCGGCAGTCACAACCACGACAACCACGACGACCAGCCAGGCGACCACGCCCAGCGACCAGCCCGTCGTCCTGAATGAGTACACGGTGAACGGATCCTACGCGAGCAGCCTTGAGATGGCGGCCGAGCTCAAGCAGAATTCGGACGCGATCGTCGAGATCATCGCCCCCGAGGATATCGGCAAGCTGCCCGACGTCAGCATCGCCGACGACCTTGTGCGGCTGACAGGCCTGACCAGCGAGCGTGAAAACGGCCGCAACCAGGAGATCACCATTCGCGGCTTCGATCCGGACTTCATCGTGGGCACGCTCGACGGCGTCGAGCAGGCCACCACGGGCGACAACCGGGACACCCAATACGACCAGTATCCCTCCTCGCTCATCGGCGGGGTGACGGTCTACAAGTCCGGCCAGGCTGACCTGGTGGGCGGCATTGGCGGGACGATCAACCTGCAGACGGTGTCCCCCCTGGGCTTCGACCACAGGGTGATCGCCGTCGACGCGTACTACAACTGGACGAATTACGGGGAGCTCACGCCCGGCCAGAAGGCGACCGGCGAGAGCTACTCCGCCTCCTACATCGACCAGTTCGCCAACGGGACGGAGGGCGTCTACGTGGGCTACGCCCACAGGGAGACCCCTTACGAGGGCCAGCAGTTCCAGGCCTGGGGCTATCCCACGGCCCCCGACGGCAACCTCATACTCGGCGGCATGAGGATCTACGTCCAGAACGACCTCCTCAAGAGCGACTCCGCCGTCGCCGTGATCGAGAGCAAGCCAACCGACTGGATCCACAGCAAGGTCGACCTGCTTCTCTCCTATACCAACGAGAACCAGCTGCTGCGGGGAATGGAGGTCCCGATGGCGGAATGGGGCAACCCGACCCTTCAGCCGGGTTACACGGCCACCAACGGCCTGATCACCAATTACACCCTCACCAGCGTGAACCCGGTGATACGAAACATGGACACGGAGACGCTCTCCCACCTGGCCTCCGTGGTCTGGAATCTTGATCTGGGTGCGCCGGCGAGCAGCTGGCCGGTGCATTTCCAGGCGGGCTGGTCCTCGGCGAGCCAGAGGCAGGAGGTCCTGGAAACCTACGCGGGCCTCGGCTTCAACAACACGGAGACCGATGGGGGCACGTGGGTCGTCTCGCAGCCGGCCGGCCCGAACCCGCCGTCGGTCGTCTCGAGCACGAATTTCGCGGACACCAGCCTCTTCACGCTCACCGACACGCAGGGGTGGGGCGTCGGCGTCTTCCCGGTCACCGGCATGGAGGGCTACCTCAAGTACTTCATCAGCTATGACATCGCGGACTCGTTCAAGGTGCTGACCAAGCACGACCTGAACGCGTCGATCTTCAAGGATGTCGAGATGGGAATCAGCTACACCGAGCGCTTCAAGCAATTCGGTCAGAATCCCACCGGATACCTGGTCAATTCCGACGGGCAGCCCGAGGCGCCCCTGCCTCCCCTCGTCGGGACCACGGACCTGTCGTTCATCGGCAACCTGCATCCGATAGCCTATGATCCGAACGCCGCGCTCGACAGCGGGCGTTACACGTTCGTCCCGAACCCCAACCCGGGCAGCTGGGAGGGCGACAACTACGACGTCTGGGAAAAGCTCACGCGGCCCTATTTCCAGTTCGACCTCAAGGGCAATGCGTTCGGCGTGCCGTTCAGCGGCAACATCGGCGCCGTCGTCGATTTCGCCAACCAGAACTCAAGCGGGTTCTCGGGAAACGGCGGCAACATCGTCTATCCTGTCACCGGCGGCGCAACCTATGCGGATTTCATCCCGAGCCTGAACCTGATCTTCAAGCCGACGCCCAACGACCTCATCCGTTTCTTCATCGGCCGCCAGGAAATGCGGCCGACGATGTACCAGATGAGAGCCGCGCGTGACTACGGCTACAACGCAACCGACGCACTCTCGACCATCAACAGCCCGTGGAGCGGCACGAGCGGAAACCCGAGCATCCATCCGTGGATCGCGAACTCCGTCGACCTTGATTTTGAGCACTATTTTGCGCACGGCGGCGGCTACGTCTCGTTGGCGGCCTTCGAGAAACAGCTTCTGACTTACATCTACCAGCAGAACACCGTGACCAACTTCGCTGGATACCCCTACACATCCGCCCAGCCACCCGTGCTCACCCAGGGCATCACCTCGGAGTACGTGAACGGACAGGGCGGCAATGTCAGCGGCGTTGAGGGCACCGTGCAGTTGAGCAGCGAGATCCTCAGCGGCGGAATCGTCCGCGGATTCGGAATCCAGCTGAACGCCCTCCTCGTCGACAGCAACATCAAGCCCTGGGGCCCGAACAACCCGAGCGCGCCGCTTCCCGACATGTCGAAGAAGAGCGCGAACCTCCAGTTGTACTACGAGAGCCACGGCTTCGCGGCCCGCGTCAGCGACCACTATCAGGGGGAGACGAGGGAGTACATCGTGCAGTTCGGCGTGCCGACCTTCGCATCCCTGGGGACGCCCGGCGACGGCTTCTCCGAGGAGATACCCTACCACACGATCGACGCCCAGCTCAGCTACGCGTTCAGGAGCGGACCGATGAAGGGGCTGACGCTCTACCTCGAGGGCAGAAACCTCAACAATGCGCCCCAGATCACCTACAACAACGGGGATCCGCGGCAGCTGTCGAACTGGCAGAAGTACGGCTCGTCCTACGACACCGGGGTGTCCTACAAGTTCTGACGGACACCTGACAGGGCCTGCTCACCAGAAGGCCAGATCGGGCGGCTGCCGGATTCGTCCCGGTGGCCGCCGCCATACCCGGCGGGCAGGTTCCATCGCATTGCCTGACACCCAACCCAACCTCAATGGGCCCCGCCTCGTCCACCTGGCTCACCACCCGCAGCGCCGCGGTGCTGGCCCATATATCCTCCCTGCCCGGCGGCTACGGCATCGGCAACCTCGGGCCGGGAGCCCGGAGGCTCGTGGACTTCCTTGGACGCGCGGGGGTGCGCTACTGGCAGATCTGCCCCATCGGCCCGACGGGTTATGGCGACTCGCCCTACCAGACCTTCTCGGGCCACGCCGGCAACCCGTATTTCATCGACCTGGGCGAGCTCGTGGGCGCCGGCCTTCTGACGGCAGACGAGGTGGCGCCCCTCCGGGAACTGCCGGACGCGCGCGTCGACTACGGCCGCCTGTACGAGGAATTCTGGCGGGTGCTTGCGCGGGCATACGACCGCTTCGCCGCATCGGACGGAGACGACCTGGAGGGCTTCGGGTCGGTGTCCGCTTTCCGCAGGCAAAACGCCGTCTGGCTGGAGCCCTTCGCCGACTTCATGGCGCTCAAGGCCCACTTCGGCGGGCGGCCGTGGACGGCGTGGCCCGAGGAATTCCGAAGCTGGACCCCCGAGCTGCACGCAACCCTTGCGGAGTCGGTGCGGCGCGACGCCGACCGCCACGCCTTCTATCAGCACCTTTTCTTCGGCCAATGGGAGCGGCTGCGGCGATACGCGGCGTCCCGCGGCGTCGGGATCATTGGCGACGTGCCGATCTTCGTCGCGCTCGACAGCGCGGACACGTGGCAGAACCGCGCGGTATTCCGGCTGGATGGGCACGGGCAGCCGCTCGCGGTAGCCGGGGTGCCTCCCGACTATTTCTCCGCGACGGGCCAGCTTTGGGGCAACCCGCTCTACGACTGGGATCATCTGGCCCGCACCGGCTACGCCTGGTGGATTGACCGGCTGCGCGCGGCGTTCGAGCTCTACGATATCATCCGGCTCGATCACTTCCGGGGCTTCGACACCTACTGGGAGGTGCCGGCGGGCGCGCCCGACGCCCGGGGGGGGCGCTGGCGAAAGGGGCCGGGGCTGCCTTTCTTTCATGTGGTGAAGACCGCCCTGCCGTCCGCCCGCATCATCGCCGAGGACCTCGGCTATATTGGGCCGGATGTCGTGGCGCTGCGCCGCGCGGCCGGCCTGCCGGGAATGAAGATCCTCCAGTTCGCCTACGGACACGACGCGAGCAATGTGAACCTGCCGCATTTCTATGGGCCGGAGAGCGTCGTCTACACCGGGACGCACGACAACTCCACGACGCGAGGGTGGCTTGAGAAGCTTCCGGGCGAGACGGCCGGCCAGGTCGCCGACTATTTCCAGCTCAACGGCTCCCGCTCGGCATGGCCGATCATCCGGGCGGCGCTCGCCACCGTCTCCCGCCTCGCGGTCATCCCCATCCAGGACCTCCTCGACCTGCCCGCCGAGACGTCGCTCAACCAGCCCGGGACGGCGCAAGGCAACTGGCAGTGGCGTTACACCGATGGGCAGCTTCTTCGCCTGGGCGAGGAAAAGCTCGCGACGCTCCGCCACTGGATCACCCTCCACGACCGTGCGGGCGACAGGACGCCGTCCGACTACAGCGAACCCCCGGCTGCTCCCCAAGCCCATTCATGACGATCTCGCGCAGTCCGCTGACGCTTCCCGCCATCTGGAACATGAGCTTCGGCTTTCTCGGCATCCAGTTCGGCTGGGGCCTGCAGATGGCCAACATGAGCGCCATCTACCAGTACCTCGGGGCGAGCGAGAGCGGCCTCGCCATCCTATGGCTTGCTGCGCCGATCACGGGCCTGATTGTCCAGCCTATCATCGGCTACTACAGCGACCGCACCTGGACCCGCCTGGGCCGCCGCCGCCCGTATTTCCTCGGCGGTGCGATCCTCGCGAGCTGCGCCCTCCTCGCGATGCCCAACTCCTCGTCGCTGTGGATGGCCGCCGGCCTCCTTTGGGTGCTCGATACGTCGATCAACATCACCATGGAGCCCTTCCGCGCGTTCGTCGGCGACCTGCTGCCGCCGGCGCAGCGCCAGCTCGGCTTCTCCATGCAGAGCCTGATGATCGGAATCGGCGCGGTTCTATCGACGGCGCTTCCCTGGCTGTTCACGCATTTTGGAATGGCGACCGGCGCGGCGGGCGCGGGAGTCATCCCCGAATCGGTGCATGTCTCCTTCTACGTGGGCGCTGCCGTTTTCCTTGGCTGCGTGCTCTACACGATCGTGACGACCCGCGAGTACCCGCCGGAGCCGGAGACGGCGGCGCCGGCGCACACGGGCCGCTCGACCCTCTCCGAGATCTTTCGCGAGATGCTAGAAATGCCGCGCGTGATGCGCCGCCTGGCCGTGGTGCAGTTCTTCACGTGGCTGGGGCTGTTCTGCATGTGGATCTACTTCGCCCCGGTCGTGGCGCACCGCTTCTTTGGCGGCGAGCCGGGCACCCCGGCCTACCAGCGCGGCGTGGAATGGAGCGGCGTCTGCCTTGCCACCTACAGCGGCGTCGCCTGCCTGGTTGCGTTTGGCCTCGTTGCCCTTGCCCGGCGCGGCATTCCCACGAGGATGCTCTATCGTTTCGGGCTGATCTGCGCGGGCGCCGGCCTGCTGGCTGTCGGCCTTTGGCAGAGGCCGGAATACCTGCTGATCTCGATGGTTGGCGTGGGAATCGGCTGGGCGACGATCCTGTCGATGCCCTACGCGATGCTGGCCGACGCGATACCGGCTGCCCGCATGGGTTTCTACATGGGCGTCTTCAATTTCTTCATCGTGCTTCCGCAGATCCTCGCTGCCACCGTCCTGGGGCCGGTGGTCCAGTATTTCTTCGGCGGGCATGCGCTGCCGGCCGTGATGGCGGGCGGAGTCTCGTTTTTCGTCGCGGCAGCCGCCCTGTCGTGGGTGCCCCGGGACACCGCCCTGGCGCCTTCAGGGGACGGGGGCAGCCTCGCCTAGAGTCACGGGCGATTTCCGGCCCCCGGTGTCCTGCTTCGGGCGCCCGTGGGAGAAATCCAGCCGGTCGAAGTAAACGGTCTTGGGCTGCGACTCGACCCTGTTGCGGTCGGCGTCCATCTGCGCCCGGTATTCGTGGGGCGTCATCCCCTTGTGCTGCTTGAAGACGCGCGTGAAATAGGTCGGGTCCGTAAACCCCCCGGCGTAGGCGATCTCCGAGATATTGAGCGACGTCGTTTCAAGCGCGAGCACGGCCCCCTCGATGCGGATGCGCTGGATGTAGTGCGTGAGGCGCTCCTTCGTTTCGACGTTGAACAGGTGGGAGAGGTAATCGGCCGAGCAGCCCAGCAGTTCCGCGATGTGCTGGACGTTGAGGTCAGGGTTCGCGAATCGCTCGCGCACGAGGCATTTCGCCTGGAAGACCTTGCCGATGTCGCTGTTCAGCTCGCCGGTGCCCGTCTCGACCACGTTCCGGAAAAGACCCAGCAGGGCGATGAGCAGCCCCTTGAGCACCGATTCCCGCGCGGGCCCGTGAGTGTGGAAGGTCTGGGCCAGGCTGTTTGCCAGGGTGAGGAAGACATCCAGGTTGGGGGCGTCGAAAAATTCGATGACCTCGATGTCGGGGTGGCGCGGGCGGGCCTCGTAGGCGAAATGCAGGCTGACGGTGTTGTTGTAGAAGCCGGCGACAAGGTTGCGGAACGGCTGCGCCGCCTCGGCGTGGACGATCTCGCCGTGCGGCACCCCCGCCGGAATGACGCAGAGCTCGTCCGGGCTTAGGCTGAAGGCGTCCTTGGGGAACTGGAAGTCCGTGCGGCCCTGGAGCTGGAGAAACAGCTCCGGACGGTAATGGTAGTGCATTCCCCGCAGCTTCTGCACATGCTTGACCTCAAGGGGGACCCGCATGCGCAGCTGGCCACGCTCGGCAAGTTTGATTGCGCGTTCGAAGATCTCCCGCATTTCTGCGCGGTTATGGTCGCTCAGCCGCTTTGCGGCAAATAGCCCTGGTAGATCTCCTTTGCCATTCATAGGTCAGGTACGATGACGGGGAGGGGGTGAGGTAACTGCGACCCGTAGCTTCCCTCCATCGCGAAGAAACTCAATTTAAAACTGGCCATGGTGCCTGATTGGCGGATCCCCCCGGCGCACCCGGCCTCCAAGGCACGCCGCGGGGACCGCGGCCCGGGTTTTGCGTGGAGGCGTCGGCGGCCGCCTCCATGGCGGTCATTTCTTCACGCCCAACAACGCGACGTGGCTCGCGGTCTTGTAGAAGTCAACCCGCCCGTTCACCGTATTTAGGAGATGAATACTGCGGCAGGCCGCCTCTATCTGCTTGTAGTTGTTGAACACGGAATAGGAGTAGGCCAGGCCGTCTCCGGCCGACATCGTGTACCCCTTCCCCCTTGTCTTTAGCAGGTTGGCCATCTTCCACAGCCCCAAGAAGTTGATCGCCTGCTTGATCGAGCGCATGGCGCGCGAGCCGTGCCCGAAATTGTTTGAGTCCGATATGAATATGGCCTTGCCCGCGACCCTCAGCATTTCCGAGACGGCAAGCTCCGGGCGCCTGATGTGGTGCAGCACCGCAAACTCGCAGACCAGGTCGAATTCGCCGGCGCCAAACCTCAGCTTCGTCGCGTCGCCGTCCACGAGCTCCCCCGTCGACATTCCAAGCGAATATCCCACTTCCCGCAACTCCCTCACGGGCTCGATTCCGACTATACGCAGCTCCGGGCGCAGCTTCTTGATGTGGCGGATCGCCCGTCCCGTGCCCGAGCCGATATCAAGGACGGATCGCACCTGAAGGAAATCAAGCACCGCGACCAGGAGGCACAACGCGAAGGAATGCTCGTCCTTTTCATCCACGTGCATCGCATTGTAGGCACCGGCCGTCTCCGCATAGTAGCGCCGCTGCATTTCAGCCTCGCCAGGGGTGCGCGCCTCGGGCTCTTGATCCGCCGGTTCCCTGGGGAATGAGGACATTTCGATTCAGGCCGGCGGCTGCCGGCCGGCGGGACCGTCAGGTTGCCGCGACGTGAGGTTCATGTTCAATGGCAAAGGATCTTCGGGTGCGGCACTCGCGGAACCCGAATTGAATCGCTTCCGGTCGCAGCGGGCAACGGCAGAAAACTCGGGTCGTCGCAGGCATTCTGCAGCTCATGCCGGACGGGACGGGCTGATCAGGGTAGCTGGCCCGGCGGAAACAGCTGCGGGAAATAAGTGCCGAGAACCTTGGCCGGCAGCGCGAGCCGAACGGGCGATTTTGGGGTGCTGGACTTGAGGAGACCTGCTTCGACGGCAGTGGCCAGTGCTGCGCGGCCGGTGCGCTCGCCCGAGCCGGCGATCCGGCCCGCCTCGCCCCTTGGGAATTCGCCCCGGTAGAGCGCCTCGCGCAAGAGGAGAAATACCCGCGCACCGGCCTCGCCCAGGCCGGCCTCCAGCCGGACATAGTGCTCCATGCGGTCGGCAAGGGTGTCCAGTTCAAGCAGCCTCTCCATGAATGCGATCTGGTCCAGCATGACCTGGAGCATGAACTCGCAGAATTCCCGCAGAGCTCGCTCGCTGAGGTGGGCGTTCCCGTCGCCGGCCAGGGACGGGCTGCGCTCCCGGTCGGCGTTGGCCAGGCGCTCATAGTATTCCTCGCGCCGGAATGCCAGCCCGCGGGAAAGCGACCAAAGGCCGCCGGAGTCGACGCCCGCCCTGCGGATCAGGGAGTCCGAGAACAACCGGACCACGCGGCCATTTCCGTCGCGAAAGGGATGGATCCATGCGAGCCGGTGGTGGCTTGCCCCCACCGCGACGATCGCCGCGGCGCGCGACCGGCCCGGCGATTCGTAGCGCTGGCAGAAATGCCGGAGAAGACCCGGCACAAGCTCGTAGGGCGGCGCGACGTGAGCACCCACCTTCACCTCGATTGCGCGCAGCACGCCGGGTTCGAGAGGGACCTTCGCCCCGGCCCGCGTCGTGGCCACGCACAGCGACGCAGGAAGCTCGGAGTAGAAGCGGCGGTGCAATTCGCAGAGGAATCCCGGGGCGAAGGGGGACCCGTCGCTGCCAGCCGCCCAACGTTGGCAGGCGAGGTGGGCGATGGCCAGTTGCTGCAGGTCGCGCTTTTCCGGCTCCGATGAGAAATCATGGCGCAGCGCGGCCTCGATGTCAGGCACGCGCGTCTGCTGCCCCTCGATCAGGTTGGAATAGTAGCAGTGCATCCACCGCGTGACTTCGGCCAGGTCCTCCAGGAGGGGGCCCCGGACCTTTCCCTTGAGTCGAGCCGCGTGCTCGATCACCGCGCATGCGAGGTCTTCGAGGACAGAGCCCTCCTGCGCGGGGAAGGCGGGTTCAAGGGCCGTTTCGGTGAGGTACATGGTGCCGATCTATTTGCCGGTCTTTGTATTATGTGTAATATTAAAAATCAACAAATTAGGTATCATATGTGACATAATATTGTATGGATATTGCCGATCTTTTTGCCGATCGAAATAAGGAACATTAAGTCCTTGTTTGAGTGAGATTTAGAGCGTTATGAATGCCGCGGAAAAATCGGATCGCCCAGGAATTGGCCGCCCTCCCTCCTGGGAAAACAAAAGCAATTGCAAAAAGGCGGCCGCCTGAGGAAATGGAAAATCCCGATGCAAAGGACGCCTCCCGCTGACCTTCGCCATTCGCCGCCGGCGATCTACCCGGGCATTCCCAAGGCTCCCCGCCGCGCGCCGAGGCCTTCGAGCAACTTGACCCTCGTCCTCGGGGCGATTCCACAGGAAACCGATCTCGTCGAGTGGGCGGTGATGGGGAAAAGAAGGGGATTGCTCGATGGCTTCCCCTTTGTGCGGGGCCGCCTCGCAGGCCGCGTGACGATCGTTGCGGTCACCGGGATCGGAAAGACAAACGCGTCGCTGATCTCGACCCTGTTCGTGGAGCACTTCCGGCCCCGGGAAGTTATAATGACCGGCACCGCCTCGCGCATCAACCCCGCCGTGCGAAACGGCGACGTGATCGTCGGGGAAGTGACGTGCAATCACGATTTCGGAAGTCTGGGCGGCGATTACGCCATGGAGTACTTTGGCGCCGAAGGCCCCCTGGGCGACTCGAGTCCCATCGTCTATCCGGCCGATGGGCGGCTGCTTTCGGCCGCCAGGCGGGCCCTGAGGCACCACGTGCCCGAAGCCGCATCCCAGCACAGGCCCACCTACCTGCCAAGGGTGCGGCTCGGCCGCATAACCTCGGGGGACCAGTTCGGCATCACGCCGGCGCGGATCAGGGATATCCGAAGGCAGATCAGACCGGACCTCATGGAAATGGAGAGCGGGTCGGTGGCGCAGGTCTGTTGGTACTTGCGGACGCCCTTCATCTGCATCCGGAGCGGGAGCAACCGGACCCAGAACCTGCCGGACAACGACTACCAGAAGCTTTCTCCATTTGCGGCGCGGCAGGCGGCGCTGTTCACGATCTCGCTGGTTGGCGAGCTCGCGCGCTAGGGCCACGCGTTCATGAAGCTCTTCTGCCGCGGGGACGTCGACGGCTTCTGCGCAATCGCCCTGGACAACATCGTCCAGCTTCTGCTGATACCGCCGATGTGCATAGGCGTGCTCGGCTTCCGGGCGGAGCTGGTCTACGGCCGGATACTCCCTGGGGTCGCCGTGTCGTTTCTCGTCGGGAATGTCTTCTACGCCTGGCAGGCCCACCGCCTCGCCCGCAAGGAGAACAGGAGCGACGTGTGTGCCATCCCGTTCGGGCTGAACACGCCGACGCTGATCGCGTACATCTTCCTGGTCATGGCTCCCGCCAAGCAGCTCGCGATCGCCAACGGGGCCGCCGATCCGGACCTCGTCGCCTGGCGCGTCGGGCTGGTCGCCTGCGTGGGCAGCGGCATGATCGAGTTCTTCGGGGCGTTCGTGGCGGAGCGCATCCGCTCGATCACGCCGCGCGCAGCGCTCCTCGCGTCGCTCTCCGGGGCCGGCCTGGCGTTCCTGACCATGAATTTCCTGTTCAGCACCTTCGCCCATCCGATCGTCGGGTTCGTGACGCTCGGGCTGGTTCTGCTTTTCTACTTCGGCCAGCTCAAGCCGCGGGGAGGAATTCCGCCTGCGCTCGTCGTCCTTGTCGTCGGCGTGGCACTCGCCTGGGCCACGGGGCTTGCCCCCATGGGGAAGCTCACGCTTGGCGACATAGGCTGGCGGCCGCCGGTGCCCGTCGTCGCCGACTTGCTGGGGGGGTTCGCCGGCGGCAAGTTCCTCCCCTATCTGTCGGTCATCCTCCCGATGGGCCTCCTGAATCTGCTCGCCTCCCTCCAATGCATCGAGTCGGCAGCCGCCGCCGGCGATTCCTATTCCCCCCGATCGTCGCTCTTGGTGAACGGGGCCTGCACGTTCGCCGCGGCCTGCTTCGGATCCCCTTTTCCCACGTCCCTCTACATCGGGCACCCCGCCTGGAAGCGGATGGGCGCGCGCGCGGGCTATTCGACGGCCAACGGAATCTTCGTCACGATTGTCTGCCTGACCGGGGCCATGTCCCCGATCGCCTGGGCGGTCCCCGCCGACTGCGGGCTGGCGATAATCATCTGGATTGGATTCATCATCACGATCCAGGCCTTCGAGGCGACGCCCCAGCGCCACTGGCCGGCCGTCATCATGGGCATGGTTCCCGTTATCCTGGCCTGGGTCACCTTTTCAATGATGAACTCCGCGCGCATCGGCGGCGCGGGATCCGCTGCCGGCCCCGCGTTCGGCCCAGGGCTTCTCTCGGCCTTCCACGGCGCCGGGATAGCGATCGAGGGCGGCTTCGCGATAGGGCAGGGCACCTTCTGCAGCGCCCTCATATTCTCGACGATCACCGTGCTCGTGATAGACCGGAAGCTTGTTTCCGCGGCCCTGTGGTCGCTGGCGGCTTCACTCCTGAGCCTTCTCGGATTCCTCCATTCGTGGCGATTCGTGCCGGGCGATGCGGTGGGTTCGATGCCGCTCGTCGACCGTCTGGTCGGGGCCCCTTCAACCTCGCCCACGCTTTTTCCCGCTTCCCAATACGCCATCGCCTATGCGTGCTTGGCCGTGGTTCTCCTTCTCGCCCGGGCATTCACGGTGCACGACAACTCGGAGCCGCACATGTAGGAGCGCGGCGTGCGGGATCAGGGCCAGCCGACATTGAGCGCCGCAAGCCCGTGGAAATGGTAGTTGTCGCGGTACCGCGGCGGCTCCAGGAGGAAGATGCCGGGAAGCTCCTCGAAAAGGATCGGCAGGGCGATCTGCAGCTCAAGCCGGGCCAGAGGCGCGCCGAGGCAGAAATGGATGCCTCCGCCGAACGCCGAATGCGCGGAGGCCATTCCCGTCGCGGGCCTCCCCGGGTTGAACACGTGCGCCTGCGGATACCTCGATGGGTCGCGGTTGGCGGCGCCGTAGAGCAGGGCGATCCCCGTTCCCCTGCGAAGCATGATCCCGGCGATCTCCACGTCCTCCTGGGCGTAGCGGCTGAAAAGGTGGAGGGGAGGGTCGAACCGGAGGCATTCCTCAACCGTCGCCTCCGTGGCCGCGGTGCTGGCGAATGCCGCGCGCAGGTCGGTCTTCTCCTCGAGGAGCGTCTTCACGCCGTTCCCGATCGCGTGGACGGTCGCCTCGTGGCCCGCATTGAGCAGCAGGATGCAGGTCGCGATGAGTTCATCCTCCGACAGCCGGTCCCCCGTCGCCTCCGCGGCCAGGAGATGGGTGATCAGGTCGTCAGCCGGCCGCCTGCGGCGCTCGGCCACATAGCCGCGCAGAAATCCGGAGAATTCCCTGCTCGCCGCCTCCGCCGCGAGCTCGATCTCCCGGGTCCGGTCTAGCTGGAACATCCCGACCATCCGGTGGGACCAATCCAGAAGCTGCGGCGCCATCTCCGCGGGGACGCCGAGGAGTTCGGCGATGACGACGATGGGAATGGGTGTCGCATAGGCCGCGATCAGCTCGGCCCGGCGCGCCGGCCTGATCCGCTCGATCAGCTCGTGGGCCAGCGCCGTGATCCTGGGCCTCATCCGCTCTACGTTGCGCGACACGAACGCCCGGTTCACGAGCGTCCGCAGCCGCGTGTGCACGGGCGGTTCGCGCTCCAGCATGGAGTCCCGGTTCACCTCGTGAAAGACCGCTAAGTGCGCGGGCACGGGCCGCGGGGGAGGCGCCGGCTGCCCGACCAGGGGAAGGAGCTCGCGGCCGAACCTGCGGTCCCTGAGGATCGCCCCGACATCGGACGCATTCAGGAAGCACCATTGCCCCTGTTCCTCCCAATAGAAGACCGGCGTGAAGGCCCGGATCTTCTCGTAGGCAGCGTAGGGATCGCCGTAGAATTCCGGATGGGATGGATTGATCGAAACCGATCGCCTCTCCGGGTCGATTCTTAGCCACGGTGAATCGTTGGACGACATGCCTCCTCTGAAATGCGCCGCGTTGCGGAAAAAGAGAAGGGCGGAATATCCTGCTCCCGTGCCGCCTGCCGGGGCCGGTCGGGAATGGGGAAGCCCTTTAAAGCGTTTGCCCCGGCAAGACGGCTGTCATTTTCTGTTCTCTTCCCGCCTTCAGCCGATAAGGCTCGAACCCCTTAGCCCCAGATGCCGCATGCGACACAGATCGATTGACCCCCCACGGGCCGTTGCGCCGCCGACAGCATGAACGTCACGGAATCGATCATCGCCTACCACCGCGGCCGCAACCCGGTCCTCCTCGCCATCAAGTGGGTCAAGATGGGCGGGAGCGCATTCGCGTTTTTCCGCGGGACGGCTCCGCTCTTCTTCCAGACCTGGGCCAAGCTGTCGCCTCGCGGCTCGCCCCTGGCATGGATCTGCGGCGACGCCCATATTGAAAACCTGGGAAGCTACCGGGGCTCAAACCGGGTGCCTTATTTCGACCTCAACGACTTTGACGAATCCTGCCTGGCCCCGGTGGACTGGGAGGTCGGCCGGGCCCTTGCGGCGCTCTACATCCTGGGCAGGCCGAAGATGGCCCGCCTCTTCCTCGCCAACTACGCCAAGACGCTTCGTGGCGGAAAGCCGGGCCACATCGAGCCCGAGGTGGCGGAAGGGCCCATCGCGGAGCTCCTCGACAAGGTAGGGCGCCGCACCCGCAAGGAGTTCGTGGAGAAGTGGGTGTCCGGGGAAAGGCTGAGAATCCGGCCGGGCCGCTCCTTCGCGCTGACCCGGGCCGGGAAGGCGAGGGCGCGCAGGAAGTTTGAAAGCTGGGCGCGGCGCCAGCCCGATCCCGATTTCTACCGCGTGCTCGACCTGTGCGGAAGGATCGCCGGCAATGGCAGCCTGGGACTCGAGCGGTACATCGTCTTGGTCAAGGGCAAGAAGCAGCCGTTCATCCTGGACATGAAGGAAGCCGCCCCGGAGGCGCCGCGGGCCTTTTTGCGGGCGAGGCAGCCGGCATGGCCGAGCGAGGCCGAGCGCGTCGCCACCGTGCAACACTTCATGCAGTATGTGCCCATCGCGCGGCTGTCCTGGATCGCGACCGCGCCCGTGTCCTACATTGTCCATGCCCTGCAGCCGGCCGAGGACCGCATCGTCGTCGACGACCTGTCCGAGGCCGGATACCAGGAATTCATCCTTCAATGGGCCCGCCTTGTCGCGTCGGCGCACCTGCGAAGCGGGGGTTGGAAGGGGAGCGCCAACCTGAACGTCCTGATCGGCTTCGGCCAGTCGCTCGACGGGGCCGCCCGGCGCAGGCTGCTCGCGGCGGCGAGCGAGGCGGCCTCGAGGCTGCGGCACGCGTGGCTGGAGTTCAAGGGCTCCAAGCTCGCGGTCGCCCCCGCCGCCCGCGGCTGAACGGATCGCGGCGCGCAGGTTTGCCGCGACACCCCGAAATATCGCTTTGATGCCGGGGGACATTCCTGCCAGCCATCGTTGCGCGGCGTCTCCGCGATGGCGCAACACTCCATGTTCGAGAAAAAAGGCGAAAAACTGCTGCCATGGCCGCGATTCTTCGGGCGGATGGCCCTTTCGGGCCTGCTGGCCTTTGGCATAGTCTCCGCGGCATTGGCCATCGGGGTGGCTGGCTACCATTCCATCGCGCGGCTCAGGTGGATAGACGCCATCCTCAACGCGTCGATGATCCTCACCGGGATGGGGCCCGTCGACCCCATGACCAGCACGGCCGCCAAGCTTTTCGCCTCGGCCTACGCATTGTTCAGCGGGGTCGTTTTTCTCTCGGCGGTCGGGATTGTCCTGGCGCCGGTTTTCCACCGGATCCTGCACGCGTTTCACATTGCCGATAGGTGACCGAACCCCCGCCTGGCAGCGGCAACGATGCCGAGGCGCCACGATTTCCATGCAAAAAATCAATACCAAGGACATCCCCGAGGAGCCCTGGGCATCGCCCGGGGGAAAGTTTGCCAGCGCGGACAGGAACATCTCCATCCAGCTGGGTCGCGAGCCCGACTCCACGGACCTTTCAAAGCGACATCCCTTTGACGTGGAGATCTGCCGCATACCGCCCGGCAAGAGCGCGTGTCCGTACCATTCGCACAGTGCGCAATGGGAATTCTACCACGTGATCTCGGGGACGGGTCTCGTCAGGGACCGGGAAGGCACGACACTCGTGGAGGCCGGCGACGCCTTCATGTTCGAGCCCGGCCATCCCCACCAGCTCATCAACGACAGCGCGGCGGATATGGTCCTGTACATCGTCGCGGACAACCCGCTCGGGGAATCATGCCATTACCCGGACAGCAGGAAATGGCTCGTGCGGTCGCCCGCGCGGGTTGTCGTCCGCTCAAACCCGCTCGACTACCTCGACGGCGAGGAATGATCTCCCAAGGGCGATGAAGTTCCTGCTTTGCCGCAACCGGGTGTCTGATTTTCGCCGGTGGAGGCGCATATTTGATTCGCATGCGCCTGCCCATCGGGCGGCCGGGCTCCTGCTGAGGGGGCTCTGGCGCGAGGAGCGGGCGCCAAGGGAGATCTACTTCCTGTTTGAGGTAAGGGACGCGAGAAAGGCAACGGCGTTCCTCTCGACGCCGCATGCGGCGGAGGCCGCGGCGGCATCTGGGGTCATGGACGGTGAATATCATTTCATCCGGGCCTCAAGCATGGGAAGGTATCGTTGACCCCGGTGACGCCGCCGTCGTCGGCTGACGGAAGCGATGGCAGGATTTCCGGTAGATTTTGCTGTTGGTGTCGGGTGGCTCAGTGGGGAAGCGTCAGCCCCGTGATGGCGACCACTTCGTGTCAACAGGGAGTCGGCCCTGAAGGGCTGTCTGCGCTCAGGTGATTCCGGATTCCGCCGCGCGAAAGGGCTGCGCGATTGACATGGTTTCCCCCCGAAGATTTTCTCCGACCCAAAGGATCAGTTTGCCTTAGGAAGTCCCGGTTACCCTGGGTTTCGCCGCGATGGCGCGGCGGGATCCGATTCTCAGAGTGCTTTTTGCATCACTATCAGCCCCAATAGTGGCGCTCGTCGCCGCGGCCCTCGGCGGCGTGGCTGCGGTTGGCCTCATGGCTCTGGGCTCAAGGAAGGCGGCGCCCGCTCCCGGCGTGGCAAAAGGCGGAGATGACCCGAACGCCGCCAAGCTTGAGAACTACCAGATGATCCTCGATACGCTCGACCAGTCGAACATCCTTCTGTGGTGGGCGCGAGTGACGCGCGAGGGATCGGCGTACAACTGGAAGATCCGGGCGCCAAAGCTTCGCAACAACCCCACCTACCGGTTGGCGGCCCTTGTGGACGAGGGCGGCCTTTGGAAGGATGAACAGGCGCCCGACAATGAACGGACGAAGCTCGCCACGATAACGGCGCTGGCCCAGGGAGCGAGGGAGTACCACCAGGAGTTCCGCATCATCGGGTCCGATGGAATGCACTGGCTTTCCGAGGAGGTCGTCATACGACCTGCGGGCCCGGATGAATGGAATCTTGCGGGAGCCATCGTCGACGTCACGAAGCGGCACGAAGCCGAGGAGGCGCACAGGCTTACGGAGGGCCAGCTCGAGGAGATCCTGAAGCGGGCCGACTGCCTCCTTTGGCAGGCGGCGGTGACCGGCGGCCCTGACACCGAGCTCAAATGGCAGATGTTCATTCCACCCTCCGTCCTCTACAGGAGGATTTTCGGCGACGATCCCGTCCCTGGCCAGAACAGGCTCTGGACGGAGACCCTTGTGCCCGAGTGGGCGCAGATCCAGGGCGCCTCGACGGGGGCGATGCGCGAAGGCAGGCCCAGCTACGACCATGAATTCCACGTTGTCACCGGGGAGCACGCGTTCTGCCTCCATGAGCACGTGTCGGTCGTGCAGCTCGGGCCCGGCAGGTGGAACCTTGTCGGGGTCATTGTCGACATCACGGCGCGGCGGGATGCCGAGCTGGCCCTCGCCTCGGAAAAGGAGCGCCTCGCGGTGACGCTCGGCACCATGAGCGAGGGAGTGATCACGATGGACGCCCGCGGGCGCGTCCTCTTCATAAACCGCGCGGCGGCCGACATGGTGCAGTGGAACGCCGCGGAAACCGTCGGACGCGAGGTTTCCGAGATATGCCGCCTCCTGAACGCCTCGAGCGGGGCCGAGACGGTCCTGCCGGTCAGGGAGATCCTCGAGGGCGGCTCGCTCGCCGAGCTTCCCCCGCAGACGCTGCTCAGGGGACGCTGGGACAGGATGCGGCTTGTCGAGGGCCGGATGGCCCCGGTCGCCGACTACACCAGCAAGAGGGTGGGGGCCGTCTTTGTCCTGCGCGACGTGACGGAGCGCCAGCGGATGGAGGAAAAGCTCCAGAACGCGGCCAAGATGGAGTCGGTTGGAATCCTCGCCGGCGGGATCGCGCACGACTTCAACAACATCCTGACCGCGATCCTCGCCAACCTCACCCTCCTCCAGCTCGACCTCATGGGAATGCCGCAGGAGGCGGGGCTTCTCGAGGACGCCGTCCGCGCCACGAAGCGCGCCGGCGAACTCACGCTCCAGCTGCTCACGTTTGCGAAGGGGGGCGACCCGGTCCGGACGGCCGTTCACCTGAACGAGGTGATCCGCGAGTCCGCGACCTTCGCCAACCGGGGATCGGGCGTGAAGACCGAGTTCGAGATGCCCGGCGACCTCAGGGCGGCCGATGTCGACAAGGCCCAGATCAGCCAGGTGATCCAGAACCTGGTCATCAACGCGAACCAGGCCATGCCGGGCGGGGGAACGCTCCGGATAGCCGCCTCGAACGAGCGGATTGCGGCCGGCGCAAATCCCGCCCTCGCGGAGGGCGACTACGTCCGAATCACCGTGACCGACACCGGGATGGGAATCCCGCCGGAGCATATCGCCAAGATCTTCGACCCCTATTTCACCACGAGGGTCCAGGGGCACGGGCTTGGACTTGCGACCGTCTTCTCGATCGTGCGAAGGCACCAGGGGCACGTCGAGGTGAACTCCGTTGTCGGGAAGGGATCGGTGTTCACCATCTGGCTGCCGGCGGCGCCTGTCCCGCAGGCGGCCGCGGCCCGAAGCGCGCCCGCCGCCGGCATCGAGCGGGGCAAGAGGGTTCTTTTCATGGACGACGAGGAGCCGATCCTCAGGCTGACCGAGAGGCTCATGGTGCGCCTCGGGCTCGAGTTCGAGTCCGCCCTCGACGGAAGACAGGCCATCGAGCGCTTCCGCGCCGCCAGGGATGCCGGCAGGCCCTTCGACCTGGTCGTCATGGACCTGACCATTCCCGGCGGGATGGGCGGCAAGGAGGCCATCGCCGTCCTCCGCGAGATCGATCCCGGTGTCAGGGCGATTGTCTCGAGCGGCTATTCGAGCGACCTGGCCATGGCGGATTTCCGCAAGCACGGCTTCCGCGGGATGGTTGCCAAGCCCTATGACGTCGCGGAGCTGGCCTCGGTCATCCGCTCCGTTCTGAACGAGCCGCGCTAGGAACGCCGACGCGGGAAGCTGAAGGGTGGCGGCTTCTTCCGGTGTTATGCCCGGAGAAGCGTCCCTTTCACCGTGAATTGGCGAGACTCCCCGCGATTGCGCTGCCGGGTATCCGGCCCTTTCATCATGTACCTCCAGCGAGCGTCGCAGGCCGCCACGCAGCCTCCCAAGACTTGAACACCCGCCACCCCATCCCGTCCGGCTCCGCGCGCGGTCACCCGCGCGCCGGGAGGCTGCTGCGCCAAGGGATGAATGTCCTGCTCCTGCTGGGAGCCGGCGCCTGCCTTGCCTGCGAATCCCGCGCTTCCGAATCCGGGGGCGCGGACGACATCACCGCCGTTTCCTCAAGGACAGCCAGGGATTACGTGCGCACGCGGCTGGCGAACAAGTCGTACGCGCCCGAGTCCTACACCTTCGGGGAAGGCGGCGCGTGGCCGGGCTCCATGAAGGACCTATCGATCGAGAGGCTGAACTTCCAGGGCGTCGCGCGAACGATCGCGGGACCGCTCGCAAGCCAGAACTACCTCCCGAGCCAGAATCTCCACAACACGAAGCTGCTGATCATGGTGTACTGGGGCGCGACCATCGGGACCGAGTCGCCGTCAGACTCCGTCGCATACCAGAACCTCCAGGCCCACCAGGCGCCGTCCACTCCCCCGATCACGCCACCCCCGACCACGCAGGGGATCCGAGCCGGGGCGGGTCCGCAGGGCGGCGGGGCGGCCGAGGTGGCCCTCAAGAACTCGCAGCAGGACGACTCCTCGAGCGAGATGGCGACGGTTGCCGCGGTGGAAATGCGGCGCGAACAGGCCGACATCCGGACCGCCGAGCTTCTTGGCTTCGACTCGGCCCTGGCCGAAGCCACCGGGGCGCAGTTCTCGGCGTTCAAGCTTCGTCGGGACGACCTGATCGCGGAGATCGAGGAGAGCCGCTATTTCGTGGTCCTGATGGCCTATGATTTCCAGGCCCTCTGGAAGGAAAAGAAGCACCGGCTTCTCTGGGAGACCCGCCTCAGCATCCGCCAGCGCCACCATGCCCTCGACGCGGACCTCCCGGCGATGGCGCAGTACGCCTCGCGGTTCTTCGGCCAGGACAGCCACGGCCTGGTCCACGAGGCGGTCCCGCTCGGCCGTGTCGACATCGGCGACGTGAAGACCTTTGGCGAGGTCCCCGATAAATGAGGCGCCCATCCGGTCCGGGCCACGCGGAACCGACCCTCCGTCGCAGATAGCCGGATACAGGCGCGGGGCCGGCCCCCTGGCCCCGGGAGCCGCGGTCCGGCCGGCACAGGCGGACCGCGTCCCCACGCGCAACGCCTGTTGACGCCGGGGCAAAGACGCGCAGGACTCATCCGGAGGCCACCCCCAACCCCGCCCAAGATGGACGCCACCCCTGCCAGCGGCCTTGCGCCGAATCCCGCCCCTTCCCGCCCGGCCGCAGCCGGGGACAAGGTGCCCCCGCTGCAGAAGATCGGCTATGGCCTCGGTTGCTTCATCGATATGTGGGGCCACTGGTTCTACGCGACATTCGCCTACCTGGTCTTCGCCCTCTACCTCGGGGTGCGGCCGGAACTCATCGGGATAGCGATGATCCTCAACCGCGTGTTTGACGGCATCTCCGACCCGCTCTTCGGCTGGCTGTCCGACAACACCAGGACGCGGATGGGTCGCCGCCGGCCCTACATGCTTGTCGGCGCCGTGACCGCGGGGCTCGGCCTGCCCCTCCTCGTCGCCGTGACGCCGGGCTGGGGCACGACGCACCTGCTCGGCCACAACATCCCGAATTATTTCTGGTTCATGCTGGCCTCGTCGGCCGCGTACCTGCCGCTCGTGAGCTGCTTCAACATGCCGTACCAGAGCCTCGGGTTCGAGCTCACGCCGGACTACCACGAGAGGACCTCCGTGTTCTCGTACAAGAACATCATCCAGAAGTTCCCGGAGCTGGCGCTCTTCTTCTGCGGGCAGTTCCTGAGCATGTCGGTCTGGGTCGGGGCCACCACCGGCAACGTCTGGTCGCGGGTGAGGCTGCTGTTCACGAGCACGTCGGCCTGGTCCTCGGCCGCCGCGGACGCCAAGCCCAACATGCTGATCGGCGCGCAGGTCTTCTGCACGCTGGCCGGCATCATCATGATGCTGGCGGGTCTCGCGTGCGTCTTCCTGGTGCGCGAACGCTACTATGGGAAGCTTGTCGCCGGCCAGCAGGCGAAGGTCTCGATCAAGGAGACGCTGTGGCAGACCCTGAGGTGCCAGCCGTTCCGCATGCAGGTCGCGATGAACATGGCGTACAGCATGGGGCTCAGCATGGTGTCCACCCTCGGCCTGACCGACACCCTGTACTACGTCTGCCGCGGCAACCTTTCGGTCGGCAATCGTTGGAACTTCTGGATGGGGGTCTCGGGCATGGCGCTGGGTTTCCTCGGCATACCGACCTTTGTGTTCATCGCCCGCCGCCTGGGAAAGCGGCACGCCATGATGTGCGTCTTCGGGGCGGCGATCGCCGTGTTCGTTGCGACATGGTGGCTGTACACCCCGGAGATCGTATGGCTCCAGATTTTTGCCTCCGGCCTCATCGCCTTCACGGGCGCCGGTTTCTGGATGCTCTGGGGCTCGATGACGGCCGACGTCGTCGATTACGACGAGCTCAAGGGTGGAAAGCGGCGGGAGGGGGCCTTCGCCTCGAGCAACTCCTGGATCATCAAGTTCGGCGTGGCGTCCGGGGCGGGGATCTCGTTCTTCATCCTCGATTGGGTGGGCTTTGACTCGAAGCTCGGGGGCAACCAGACCGAGCACACCCTGTTCATGGTTCGGTTCCTGCTTGCCGCGATCCCCATCGCGGGCCTCTGCGTCGCCCTGGCCGCGCTCTACCGCTTTCCGCTGACACAGGCCCGCATGGCCGAGATCCGCGCGCAGCTGGAAGCGCGGCGCGGGACGGTCTAGTCAGCGGTCCCGCGCGCCGGTCCCGGCTTTCAAGGTGAACGCGACCCTTGCGCAGCGGCTTCGTGGGCGGCCGGGCGATCAATGGTGTTGATTGCCCGCGCGCCGGGAGCCAGATTGGGTTCCCCCCCCACTCCGACCGATGACGACGCGCAGAGACCGGACCCACTGCTGGCGGAACCCGACTGGCGCTTCGCATGCATGAGAGAGTCGGCTGCGACGAACGACTCCTTTCCGGCATCGGGCCGCGCGCAGACGGTTGCGGCGGTCATGGTCATCGCTCTCGCGGCTCTCGCGGCATACAGTGATTCCCTGCGGGCCCCGTTCGTCTTTGATGACGGGCCGGCGACCCTGGACAACGCGAGCATAAGGACATTGTGGTCCGTCTGGGGCGCGCTTTCGCCGCCGGCGGGGACGACGGTCGCCGGCCGCCCGATCGCCAATCTCACGCTTGCCGTCAACTTTGCGCTCAGCGGCACGAACGTCTGGAGCTATCACGCGCTCAACCTGCTGGTGCACATCCTCGGGGGCGTGACGCTTTTCGGCATCCTGCGGCGGACCCTGAGGCGTCCCGCCTTGGGCGGGCGCTTCGCGCGGGATGCCTTCCCCCTGGCGCTGGCGGCCGCGCTGCTGTGGACCCTGCATCCGCTGCAGACGGAGGCGGTGACCTATGTCGTCCAGCGGGTCGAATCGCTGGCGGGATTGTTCTACCTGCTGACACTCTACTGCTTCCTGCGGTCGGTCGAATCGACCCGGCCCCTCCGGTGGCAGGTCTGCGCCGTCGCCGCCTGCCTGCTCGGCATGGGCACGAAGGAGGTGGTCGTGACGGCTCCGCTTCTGGTCCTGCTCTACGATCGGGCGTTTGTGGCCGGAACTTTCCGGATGGCCTGGCGTCAGCGCCGGGGGCTCTACGTGGGCCTCGCGGCGACATGGCTGCCCCTGACTTTCTTGATGGCCAGCGCGGGATGGAGTCGCGGCGGCTCGGCCGGGTTCACCGGCAACATACCGCCGGGAGCCTACTGGCTCACCCAGTTCGAGGCCGTCACCCGCTATCTCCGGCTTTCCGTATGGCCCCATCCGCTCGTCTTTGACTACGGCACCTTCCTCGTTCAGGGGCCGGGCGATGCGGCGCCCTACGCCCTGTTTGTCTTCGCGCTGGCCGCGCTCGCGCTGGTCGCGCTCTGGCGCTGGCCGGCGCTTGGCTTTCTCGGGGCCTGGTATTTTGCGATACTGGCCCCGACGAGCATCGTCCCGGTGGCGACGCAGACGATGGCCGAGCATCGCATGTATCTGCCGCTTGCCGCGGTCGCCTGCCTTGCTGCGGCGGGCGCCTACGCCTTCGCGGGGCGGCGGTGCCTGGCGCCCCTCGGGGCGCTGGCGCTCGTGCTCGGGTTTCTCACCTTTGAGCGCAACGAGACGTACCGCAGCGGGCTCACGCTCTGGGCCGACACGGTGGCAAAACGCCCGGACAACGCGCGAGCCCATTGCTCCCTCGGCCTGATCCTCTCCGGCATCCCCGGCAAGCTGCCGCAGGCCATCTCGGAGTATGAGGCCGCGATCCGCATCCATCCCGACTATTCGGATGCGCACAACGACCTGGGAATCGCCCTGGAGAACACGCCCGGGCGCCTGGGCGACGCGATTGGGCAGTTCGGGGAGGCGCTGCGGATCAGGCCCGAGTTTGCGCAGGCCCACAACAACCTGGGAATGGCCCTGGCGCAGACGGATCGCGCCCAGGAGGCCATGCAGGAGTACGAGGCCGCTCTGCGGATCAAGCCGGACTATTTCGAGGCGCACGGCAACCTGGGGCTGCTCCTGTGCCGGGCTGGGAGGAGCGACGAGGGGATCCTTCAGCTGGAGGCCGCCTTGCGGATCAACCCGGACTATGCCCCGGCGCACTTTTACCTGGCCAACGCCCTGGTTCAGTCCGGGAGGGTTCCGGAGGCGATCCGGCACTATGAGGACGCCCTCCGTGCGCAGCCTGATTTTGCGGAGGCGAGCAACAACTACGGGATGGTTCTCTGCCGCATCGGGCGGACGAAGGAGGGGATCGAGCACATCGAGGCGGCGATCCGGATGCAGCCCGATTTTGTCCAGGCTCACTTTGCACGGGGCGTGGCCCTGCTCCAGACCGGGCGCAGGGACGAGGCCATCGCGGAGTACGAGAGGGTGCTCCAGCTGCGGCCGAACGACCCCTCGGCGCTCAGGATGCTCGAATTGATTCGAACTGCGCATTGAGCGGCCGGGCCGCGCGTTGCACCTCAACATGCCAGCGACGAGCGCACCCCCAGGAACCCCGGCTCCGGGCCGCCCGCCCGTTCGGCGCGTGGATTGGCCCGGGATAGTGTGCGCCGCCGTCCTCGCGTCCGCCGCGGCCCTTGCCTATGCCCGCACCTTTTCCGACCCGCTGCTCTTCGACGACGCGGGCTCGATCACGGGCAACCCGTCCATCCGGCACCTGGGCACCGCGTTTTCGCCGCCGCCCGACGCGACCGTGAGCGGCCGGCCCGTCCTCAATTTTTCCCTGGCAATCGACTACGCCATCAGCGGTACGGCCGTGTGGAGCTATCATGCGTCGAACCTGGCGATCCATGTTCTGGCCGGATTGCTTCTCTTCGGAATCATCCGGCGCACGCTTTCCGCCAGGGCGGCCCTTTCGGCCAATTCCATCGCCTTCTCGGGCGCCCTTCTTTGGGCGCTGCATCCCCTGCAGACCGAATCGGTTTCCTACACGATCCAGCGCGCAGAATCGCTGATGGGCCTGTTCTACCTGCTTACGGTGTACGGCTTCATCCGGGGATCGGAGGCGGCCGCCGCGGGAAGGCGTCCCTGGTTCGTCGTTTCCGTCGCGGCCTGCTTCCTCGGCATGGCCACCAAGGAGGTGATGGTCTCCGCGCCGCTGATCGTGCTTCTTTACGACCGCACCTTTCTCGCCGGCACCTTCCGGGAGGCATGGCGGCGGCGCTGGCCGGTGCATGCCGGGCTGGCGGCGACATGGCTGATTCTGGCCTTCCTGGTCCTCTCCACCCACGGACGAAGCGGGACCGCCGGGCTTGGCAGCGGCATTTCGCCGTTGAGCTACGCCCTGACCCAGTCGACGGCGATCGTCCATTACCTGCGGCTCTGCTTCTGGCCGCATCCGCTGATCTTCGACTACGGAAGGGCCCTTGCCCCCCCGTCCCTTTGGGTCGGGCTCTGCGCGCTGGCCGTCGCCGCCCTCATTTCGCTGACCGGGTGGGCGCTCCTCAGGAAGCCAGCCTTGGGGTTCCTTGGGGCTGGCTTCTTCGCGCTCCTGGCGCCCAGCTCCAGCATCCTCCCCGTGGCCACCGAGGCGATCGCCGAGCACAGAATGTACCTGCCGCTTGCCGCCGTCGTCGTGCTGGTGGTGATCGGGATGCACCGGTGGCTGGGCCGCGCGGCGCTGCCGTCATGCCTGGTCCTGGCCGCGGGACTATTTGTGCTCACCTGGCGCCGGAACGGGATCTACCGGAGCGATGAGGGGATCTGGAGCGATACCGTCGCCCAGCGCCCCGGAAATGAGCGGGCGCACAACAACCTTGGCTTTGTCCTTTCGAGGATGCCCGGCCGGTTGAACGAGGCGATCGCCCAATATGAAGATGCGCTGCGCCTGGCGCCGGATTATGCCCAGGCGCATGTCAATCTTGGGGACGCACTCGTGGCGACGCCGGGGCGCCTGGACGAGGGAATCGCCCAGTATGACGAGGCACTGCGGCTGAACCCCGGGCTTTTCGAGGTGCAGTACAATCTGGCCTGCGCGCTGGACTCAATGCCCGGCCGCTTGAACGAGGCGGTCGCCCACTATGGGGAGGCGGTGCGCCTTAAACCGGATTACGCCGAGGCCCATTACAACCTGGGTTGTGACCTGGCCAAGATGCCCGGCCGTTTGAACGAGGCGATCGCCCACTATCAGGAGGCGCTTCGCCTGCGGCCCGATTACGCCGAGGCGCATTTCAACCTGGGAATTGCCCTGGAAACCCTCCCCGGCCGGATGAATGACGCCCTCGCCCAATACGGGGAGGCCCTGCGGGTTAGGCCCGGTTATGCCGAGGCGCACTACAACCTGGGCTGCGACCTGCAGGCGATGCCCGGCCGGCTGGAGGAGGCCATCGCGCACTACGCGGAGGCGATACGGCTGAAGCCGGATTTCGCGGAGGCGTACTGCAACCTCGGGAATGCCCTCAACTCCGCGGGCCGGCCATCGGAGGCGATTCCCCAATTCGAGCAGGCGGTGCGCCTGAGGCCTGATAATGCCGCATTCCACCTCAACCTGGCCATCGTTCTCCTGAACACCGGGGGTCGCGTCGATGAGGCCGCCGAGCATCTTAGGGAGGTGCTTCGGCTTCAGCCCGGCAATGGGATGGTCCGGGAGATGCTGGACCGGATCGGCGCGTTCCCGCGCTGAATTGATTGACACGTCCGGTTGAGTCTCGCCGCAATTGGCGGCCGGGTCCGGTTGCCACTGTTCCCGAAACGTCCCCTCGGGATCGGGGCCGGAGCCAATTCGATTGATCCGACGTGGGCCTTCCCCTACTCACGTCGGACCCCGTCCAGCTTCACCGATGGGACCAGTCCCCGATGGACCAAGGCTGCCGCATCTTGAAGCGCAGCGTTCCGCAGCCCCCAAAGAAACCGCAATCCCATGACAAACCCCGCCGCCACCGATTACCACGATCGCCGAACCGGTCTTATCCTGTTTGGAATATTTGAGATCCTGATGGGCGGCTTCTGCGCGCTCATGATTCTGTTTATGATGTTCGCGCAGGCCATGGGCAACCGGGCCGGGACTCCCCCTCGCAACGTCGCTCACGCGATGATGATTTATGCGGTGGCTGGCGTTGCCTTCATCTGGCTCGGGATCGGCTCAATCAGCGCCCGGCGCTGGGCTCGCGCCCTCCTGGCTTGCCTTTCCGGCATGGCGCTTTGCGGCGGGTTGATCGGGGGCGCGTGCCTGGCATTCATGTTGCCGCATCTCAATCGGATCATGGCCCTGAACCAGGCGGCATTGCCGCCCGGCACGCTCCACATCGTGGAAATCATCATGACCGTCGTTGTCTTGGTCATCAACATTATCATCCCCGGCGTGCTTTTTCTTTTCTATCGCAGTCCCCATGTGAAGCGCACCTGCGAGGTGCGCGACCCGGTGGAGCGGTGGACCGACCGTTGTCCGCTGGCCGTATTGGCCTACAGCCTGCTCATGGGTTTCGGCGGAATCTTCGCCCTCGGCCTCCTGGTCAATTTTCACGTTTTCCCCGTGTTTGGCATCTTTGCCACCGGGGCCGCGGGCTATGCCGTGACCGTTCTGGCTGCCGGGGTGCTTCTGTACCTGGCCTGGGGCCTTTACCGACTCCAGGTCGCGGCCTGGTGGATCGCCCTCGGGATGCAGCTGATATCGGCGATTTCCGGGGTCGTGACATTCTGGAGGCCCGATGTCACCGAGCTGTACCTCAAGATGGGCCTTGATCATCGCGCGGCCGCCGCCGTGGGCGATATGTTCTCCGTGCCCGCGTTCACGTGGATGATTCCAATCTCAATCCTTCCCTGGCTGGTGTGGTTGCTGTGCATCCGCCGCTATTTCATTGCGCCGCCTGCATTGCCGCCGTTGCCGAAAAGCGAGATGGCGTGAACCCGCAAGGGAGCCCGGATTACCCATCGCGAGCCGGCAGCCCGCCGGGCATGTAGACGTGGGCGAGCTCAAGTCGCCGGGCGGCGTGCCGGGAGAATGGGCGCAGGCGGGTTCGATCCCGGCCCTTCGCCGCGTCGAGCGCCTACTTCTGGGGTGGGTTGACCTCGCCAAGAGACTTCACATCCCCAAGCTCGACGCGTCCCTCGGAAACCCGGGCCATGAGCAGGCCGCCGCTGTCCACGCCGAAAGTCTGCGAGGCAAACTGGGCCATGATGGGAAGCGCCTCGTCGAAGGCGTTGCGGCGTTGGTTGATGCTGAAGCGCGTCTCCCAGAGCAGCCTGATTTTCTTCTCCTTCAGGGAGGACTGGAAATCGAACGCCCGAAGCACCACGAAATAGCGGTTGGACTCGAGGGCATCCATCATCTGCGAATGCACCTGCTTCACGATGTTCGACCGGACATTGTTGCCGAAGCCCTGCGCGAAGGTTCCCTCCCTGTCGAAGCCCAGGAGCGCGGCGTTCTTGATATCCAGGAGGTCCCTGAACTTCCCCTTTCTCTCGTGGTACCCGCCCACCGTCGTGCCCCAGAACACCATGATCAGGAGGTTTGTCGCGTTGGGGTCCTGGGTCAGCACGTAATTCTGGCCCGCGAGCGGCGCCTCCATGGCCTTTGAAATCGTATCGAATCCCAAGGCATCAATGGTCTCGTCGCGCGCCGCACCCGGGGTATCCGCCCCGGCGGGCCCCGACACGTTGAACCCCCCGTTTCCAAAGGCATACGTCTCGGGTTTGAGCGAGCCGTCCGGAAGACGGGCGCGGACATAACTGTTAAAAACCTTCGAGGAAACGGCGGTGATGCCCTCGATACTATTTGAAGCCAGGGCTCGCGGTGGCGCCGCGAGCGGGATGCTGCCCATGAAAAGCGTCATGCCCCATCGAATCGCGCAGGCTGTCTTGAATGGCTTCCGTGGCGCATCTCCCGGTTGGGGGTGCACGAAAAAGAGGGCGCAGGGGCTATGCATGGTAATGCGCGGTTGGCCGGAATATGAGGACAATCCGTCTAAGAACACGGAAATGACACGTCAATGACGGCGAGAAGAACGGCACCTTATCCGTCATCGAGCTATAAACCATGCGTTCATCTATGACGAAGCGGACCGGCTTTGGGCTCTCTCGCCCGCTTGCGACCTGAATCCCAATGTGAGCGCGGTTTTGACCGCGTTGTCATGGCTTCACAGCATGGAGATTCTACAGTCGTTTCTGCCCCTGCGACAGTTGGCTGAAATAGGCGGCATCAGCCATCAAAGAGCTCGTGAGATCTACGGGCAGGATAGTCGTCGCGGTTCGTCGACATAAGGTTGAAGATCGCCCTGCGAAAACACTCCTCGGGGCCTGGAGCGCCTTTAGATCACTGATTATTTAACTCAATGCAATAGATAATCTTGTGTGATTATGAGATAACTCGAATTTTGGAATCGGGTGCCAAGTTGGGTGACAACATTTTGAGGCGGGGCTTGACGTTGAAGTAAGACTGTATCCACATGTAGATATGTCTCCTGCAACAACCCGCGCCAAACTTTTTCGACATGGCGGTTCTCAAGCCGCCAGGTTGCCTCGCGAATTTCGCCTTCCCGGCACGGAGGCCGCGATTTCCCGGACTGCGAATGGCGGTGTTCTTCTTGAACCTTTGAATGCTGATTTCGAGGCCAGACGTAGGCGTTTCATTGCTCTAGCCGGCTCGTGCCCCGACCTCCTCGATGTTCCGCCACATTCCGCGCCTGACATTCCTCGCGACGAATGATCTACCTGCCCGATACGAACGCGGTTTCCGCCTACATGAGGGGGGACAATCTAAAGCTTGTGGAGAAAATGAGAGACTCCTTCGGTGAGCTTTGTCTCTCTGTGATCGTGCTCGCAGAAAGGGAATTTGGCGTAACCAAGGGCACAAACGCAAATGCTCGCCTAAAGCTCGCTGAACTGGCCCAGACACTCCCGGTTGAGCCGTTTACAAGGGACGATAGCACCCACTATGCGGCGATTCGCCACGATCTTGAAGCACGCGGCGCCGGAATTGGGCCGATGGATACGCTGATAGCTGCGCAGGCCCTAAGACTCGGGGCGACGGTTGTTACCCGGAACGTTCGAGAATTTGAACGTGTCAGCGGATTGAAGATAGAAAATTGGCAGGAGTGAAGCCGGGTCGAGCCAAGGGCGAAATTGCTTGTCACTCCATATGAGGAGACCGTAATACGCGCCACCCATCTTCACTTGGCAAGATAGCTCAGTTGGTAGAGCAGAGGACTGAAAATCCTTGTGTCGCCGGTTCGATTCCGGCTCTTGCCACCAAATTTCGGGTCAGCACCAACGCCGAATCGTCCTAGGCGGTCCGTTTCTCAGTCAGGGCTCGAAGCGCTTTCGGTACTCGGGAGGCAACAGGTCGAAGGCGACTGCGCGAAGGTGTGCATCGGCGATGCCAAGGCCAAACGCATTGCTCAGGACCTGCAGGCGGTAGAGCGAGCCGGTGGTGAGCCCGCGCAGCTTTGCCTCGTCGACCTCCTCGAGGCAGCGAATCACCTCCATGCGGGCCAGGTCGACCTGCTGGGCCTGCGCCAGCACGACCGCGAGGCTGACGCGCCGGTCCCACGGCAACGCCCGGTCAGCCCCGCCTGAAACGCGGTGCAGCACGAGGTCTACGGTCTGCGCAAAGCCGTCCGTGTCCGCCCTTGTGAACTCGACCTGCGCCCTCGCCACCAGGGCGCCAAGGTCCGAGGGAAAGCGGCGGAGCGCCGCCTCCGCCGAGGCCGCGAGCTCGGTCTGCTCCATCTCTGCGAAATATTCCGCGAGCCGGCCCTCGGCCGTCGCGTCGTCCTGGTCCGGGACCACCTCGAAGATCGCGACCGACTGCCCTTCAAACCCGGCGAACTTCAGGAGGGGATAGGGCACCGGCCGCAGCCACGGCGGCAGCTCCCAGCGGCGGAGCCTGCCCACGAACGTGTCCTCAAGTTGGCCGGGCCCGACATGCGCATACGTGTCGAGATAGGTATCCCACGACGGGAGGACGATGAGGCTGATCTCGCGCCGCTCGATCATTTCCCGCGCCTCCTCGGGTGTCGACGCACTGTAGATCCTTATCGCGGCCGCCATCCCCTCGCGGTTCTCCCAGCCGTAGGTCGCCAGCCCGCGGAGTCCGCCATAATAGTACAGGGTCACCGTCTCGTTGAACGGCGCGAGGACGACCGCCGCCGGGCCCGTGTGAATCGCAAGCCAGCGGGCAAGGTCCCGCTCGATGCGCCCGACCTCCTCGGTCTCGCTGAGGACGATTCTTGCGCCGGCGTCCGGCCGCGGACGGATCTGGATTGCGCCGGGCAGCAGCACCAGCACCGCGAAACCGGCCAATGCCCAGCGGCCCGCGCGGTAGTCGGCGGATCCGGGCATCGAGGCCGCCGCGGCGGTGAGGAGCACGAGGAGGACGCCGTCGACGCCGTTCCACCAGGTGAGCTCGCGGAACGCGAAGCCGAGCGCGACCATCACCGGGCCAAGGGCCACGATGATCGCCGCGCGCGCCCCGGGATCGACCCCGCGGCGGGCCAGCAGCCAGAGCGACGGCCCGACCAGCAGGAGGGGCAGGAGGGTCGCCCATAGCCTGGAGGACAAACCGTCGCGCAGGATCCACGCCGGCAGGTCCGTCGCAACCGGGCTGTCCGGCAGCCTCGCCAGGCGCAGCGCGGGCAGGTCCAGCCCCATGAAGCCTAGGTCGCGGGTCCGCCACATGACCACGGGCACCGTGGCAAGGGCGAGCACGGCAAGGGCGCCGGCCACATTGTCGCGCCGGCTCCGCTCGGGCTTCCTTCGCTCCATCCAGGCCGCCTCGATGGAGTCGGCTTTGAGCACCCCCCCGGGATTGGGCGGGGGACCCACGGGTATCTTCCGCCGGATCCAGGCCTCCGCCTGCGCCAGCACCTCGCCCCCGCCCAGCCACGCGAGACCGTAGAGGGGATGGATCGCCCGAAGCTCCAGCGTGCCCATGTTCGCGGGAAAGTATTCGATGAGGAAGGCCCCCAGGCTGCTCGCCGCGCCCCCGAGCGCCCAGGTCCGCCACGGAGCGCCGGCCTGGGCGCCCGTCGGATCATCCCGCGCGACGCCGGCCGCCATCAATGCGCCCAGGGCGATCCCGAGGAGGAGGGGCACCTCATGGGAGACGCTGACCCACAACCCAATGCCGCCCGCGATCCCGGCCAGGAAGAACCACCGGCGCCCGCGCCGACCGGCGTCCGGCGCGGCTGAATGGGCTGCGCGGAGCCCGGCAAGCAGCGGGAGGACGCTCCAGATGGCGCAGGCCTGGGCGAGGCCGTGGTCGTCGGGCGCCCCTGGGATGAACTCCGCCGCGAACGGGAACAGGGCCACAAGGCAAAGCGAGAAGATGGCGGCCGGGAAAAAGCCGAATTGCCACGCGACAAAGGCGGCGGTCGCCACCAGCAGCAGCATGTGCAGCAGCGGATCCGCGAAAAGCGCGGCCCGCTCGACGGTCAGGTCGAGCGGATTTCCGGACAGGGCGTGGTCGACCCACGCGATGAGCCCCAGCCACCACCGATAGGGTGAGGCGGCGTGCTCCTCGCGGCCGAACGGCGCGTTCTCATAGGCGATGTGGCGCACCCTCAGCTCCCTCTGGGCGAACATCTGCCGGGTCTGGTCGAGCCACTCATAGCTCTCGTTGTCGTGCTCGGGGACGACCAGCTGGTGCGGACCCCCGGAGTCGCCGGCGGGAGAGGCCGCCGCCGCCGCCGCACCCGCCGCCGACCAGCCCTCGGTTCCCGACACATACTCGACCCGGTGGATCCTTGCCGTGTCGATCCAGAAGAGGAATCCGAACGCACAGAGCGGTATCATCAGCCACCCGCTCGAGGAGAGGCGGGACGGGATGCTCAACGGAGTCGGTTCATTTGACGGGGGCTTCTGAATCACGCACGCAATCGAAAAAAGAAGATCGGGGCAAGCAACGTTCGGGAAGCGGCGTGCGGACGCGCGCCTAATCTGGCGAGGGGCGGCAGATAGTTGTTTATTCGGCGGGCACGAATGCCCTAGATTGGACCTGTCATGGCGAAATCTGCCCCTCCCTCACCACCGCCCGCGGCGTCCCCCGGCGATCGGGGCTCACCTGCGGGCATCGGGCCCTTGCGCACGGGCCCGGGGCCGGCCGCCGGCGCAGCGATCCGGGAGATGGTCGACCGCCGGGCGTTCCTGAGGTCGGCCTTCGGGGGATCGCTTGGCCTGGCCGCGGCCCTGGCGTGGCCCATCAGGATGGCGGCCGGTTCATTGGCGGCCGCGGCTCCGGGCCCCGACGTGGCGGCGGCGGCAAAGGCCGCGACGGGCGTCGCCCGCGCGCGCCAGCCCGAAAGCACGCGGAGGATGGCGGCGCTCCTCGAGAAGATCACGCGCGAGGCGGACCCGCTGCGCAACCCCTTCCGAAACGTGGAGCAGGTGGCGATCCTGAGCAGGATGCAGTCGGAGGCGACCGAACCCGCGGCGCTCCTGAAGATCAGGATGCAGCTTGCATGGCAGTACCTGGATGCCGGCAACCCCGACGAGGCGCTGAAGGAATACGAGGCGATCCAGCAGGTCATGGAGGACAACCGGGTGCCCCCGGCGGAGCGGCAGGAGCCGGAATGGCTGACCTTCGCGGCGATGTGCCACCTGCGGATGGGTGAAAACGAAAACTGCTGCGCCAACCACAACGCCGACTCGTGCCTGTTTCCGATCCACGGGAAGGGCATACACACGCTCCAGCGCGGCTCGCGCGGCGCCGTGGGGGTGCTGACCGAGCTGCTCGAGAAGTACCCCGGCGACCTCCGCGCGCGCTGGCTTCTGAACGTCGCCTACATGACCCTGGGCGAGTACCCCGACAAGGTGCCGGTGAAGTGGCTCCTCGAGCCCAGGCTCTTTGCGTCGGACTTCGACATAAAGCATTTTCCCGACATCGCCGGGGACGTGGGGCTGGACGTCCCGGGGCTCGCCGGGGGCGTCGCCCTGGAGGACTTCGACAACGACGGCTTCCTCGACCTGATGGTCTCGTCGTGGGGCGTGAGGGACCAGCTGCGGCTGTTCCGAAACAACGGCAACGGCACCTTCACCGAGCGCACCGAGGAGGCCGGCCTCACCGGCCTCACGGGCGGCCTCAACCTGATCCACTGCGACTACAACAATGACGGGTTCATGGACGTGCTGGTGCTACGGGGCGCATGGCTGGGGACCGAGGGCCACTACCCGTGCTCGCTGCTGCGCAACAACGGCGATTTCACGTTCACCGACGTGACGGAGGAGGCGGGCCTCCTGAGGTTTCATCCGACGAACTCGGCGGTGTGGTTCGACTATAACGGCGACGGCTGGATCGACCTCTTCATTGCGAATGAGTCAAAGGCCGGCGACCGGAATCCCTGCGAGCTCTTCCGCAACAACGGCGATGGGACGTTCACCGAGTGCGCGGCCGAGAACGGCGTCGACCTGGTGGGGTTCTACAAGGCCGTCGCGAGCGCGGATTTCAACAACGACGGGCGCCCGGACCTTTTCCTCTCCAGGCTGGACGGCCCGAAGGTGCTCCTTCGCAACGACGGGGCCGCCGGTGCCGACCGGTCCGCTCGCGCGCCGTGGAGGTTCACCGACGTGGCCGAGGCGGCGGGCATCACCGGGCCGCCGGCGTCCTTCACCTGCTGGTTCTGGGACTACAACAATGACGGATGGCCCGACATCCTTGTCACGGGCTATGTCATCCAGGACGTGGGCGACATCGCCGCGGATTACCTGGGCCTGCCGTATTCCGGGCAGCGCGCCAAGCTGTACCGCAACAACGGGGACGGCACGTTCACCGATGCCACGAAGGAATGCGGCCTGGACAAGCTGCTGCTCGCGATGGGAGCCAATTTTGGGGACCTGGACAACGACGGCTGGCTGGACTTCTACCTTGGCACCGGGAACCCGGAGCTCTCCGTGCTGATCCCGAACAGGATGTTTCGCAACGACGGCGGAAAACGCTTTCAGGACGTGACGACGGCGGGCGGGTTTGGCCAGCTGCAGAAGGGCCATGGCGTCGCCTTCGGGGACATCAACAACAGCGGCACGCAGGACATCTATTGCGTCATCGGCGGCGCGGTCGAGGGCGACCACTTCCACAACCAGCTCTATGCGAACCCGGGCCACGGCAACAACTGGCTCAAGCTCAAGCTGGAGGGCGTGAGGACCAATCGCGCCGCCATCGGGGCCCGGATCAAGGTTGTCGTGCAGACCGACGACGGGGAGCGCGCGATCCATCGCATCGTCGGCACCGGGGGCAGCTTTGGGTCCGCCACGCTGCGCCAGGAGATCGGGCTCGGAAAGGCCAGCGTCATCAGGCGCGTCGAGATATACTGGCCGGTCACCGGAAACACCCAGGTGGTCGCCGGACTGCAGGTCAACCGGCTCTACCACGTCAGGGAGGGCGTGGCCGATCCGGCCGCCGTCGACCTGAGGAGCTTCAGATGGCCGGCTGCATCGGGGGCCTAGGCCCCGGCGCAGCCACGGCGATGCGCGGGGAATCCCGGCAATGACAACCCTCGCGACGAGGTCGATCTGGGTCCTGATGCTGGCGCTTGCGCCAGCCGCCATCGGCGCGGACCCCCCGCCGGCGGCGGGCGCCTCGGACCCGGCGGCTGCCGCCGTGCTGCCGTCATCGCCTCCGCAGGGTTTTCCGCTGTCCGCATACTCGGCGTTCGGATCCTCGCTGGCGCAGACGGGCCACTTTGCGGAGCTCGGATGGAGCGAGGCCCAGTTCAATGCCTTTCTTGATGGCATCCGCGCCGCCTTCAAGGGCAACGGTTACCCGATGGACGACTCATCGCGGAAGCTGGCCTCCGAATTGAGCAGGCGGATCGGCGAGATCGTCACGCGCGAGAGGCAGATGGCCGCCAGCGCGCCCGACGCGAAGCGGGAGCTGGACAAGTACTTCAGGGAGATGCAAAAACGCCTGGGGCTCCAGGTGTCGGACAGCGGCCTCGAGTACATCGTGCAGCCCGGCAGAAACGGGATCAGGCCGCGTCCCGGCGACACCATCGTCTTCACCTGCGTCGCGACGGCGGCCGACGGCTCGACGAAGCTGCCCCAGCTTTCCTCCGAGAGGATCCGGGTCAAGATGGAGGGCATGCTGCCTGGCTTGATGGAGGGCCTTCAGATGATGACGGTCGACAGCCATGGCATTTTTGTGCTGCCGGCCTCGCTCTCGTTTGGCGCGGGTCCGTGGCCCGAGGGCGTCGATCGCGGATCCCCGCTGGTGTACTGGATCACGCTCCACGACGTGATCGCCGCAGGGTCCGGGCCGTAGGCCCCGGCGCCGCGGTTGACATCCGCCCGACGATTTCGTTTGGCATAGCAAAATGCCCGAGTCCAGAACCGAGAGTGTGCGCGTGCGCGGCCTGACCAAGCGCTACGGACCGGTCGAGGCCGTGCGCGGCGTCAGCTTCGACGTTGCCGAGGGGGAGATCTTCGGGCTGCTCGGCCCCAATGGCGCGGGCAAGACTTCCATCCTTGAATGCCTGCTCGGCCTTCGCCGCCCCGATTCCGGGAGCGTGGCGATCGGGGGGATCGATGCGGTGGCGCTGCCGCGGCTGGCAAAGGAGAGGGTCGGGGCGCAAGTCCAGCTGGCTTCCCTCCAGGACAGGATCACGCCGCGGCAGGCCCTGGGTTTTTTCGCCTCGTTCTACCGCGAGCCCGCCCCGGTGGCCGGGCTCATCGCGCGGTTTGGCCTGTCGGCCAAGGCCGACTCCCCGTTCGAGTCGCTCTCCGGGGGCCAGCGGCAGCGCCTCTACCTCGCGCTGGCCTTCGTCAACAACCCCCGCCTTGTCGTCCTCGACGAGCCGACGGCGGGACTCGACCCGCAGGCGCGCCGCGAGCTCCACCGCATGATCAGCGGCATGCGGGCCGACGGGCTGGCGGTCCTCATGAGCACCCACGACATGGAGGAGGCCCGCGCTCTCTGCGACCGCATCGGCATCCTCAACGAGGGACGGATCGTGGCGGCGGGCAGCCCCTCCGGCCTCGTTTCCCGCTCGGGCGCGATTCCGCGCGTGGCGGTGAGGGCGGCGAGGGCGATGACCCGGGCCCAGGCGTCGGCGCTTGCCGGGGTGGTCAGCAGCAGCGCCGAGGGCGACACCTGGATGCTGGGCACCGCGGACGTGGGCGCGACGATAACGGCCCTGATGAGGCAGCTGGAGCGTGACGAGAACCCGCTCCTCGACCTGCAGATCCACAGGCCGTCCCTTGAGGACGTGTTCATAGAGCTCACGGGCCGCCCGTGGCCGGCGGGGCCGGAGGGCAGGCCATGAGCCGGGCGCGCGTGGGACGGGGGCTTGCGAGGCATTTCCTCCTCACGCTTGCGCTGAACTTCCGCAGCAGGCAGGCCATCGTCTACGGGTACCTTGTCCCGGTGCTGTTCCTTCTCGCCTTCGGCGGCATTTTCCGGGGAGACACCCCCCTGCTGCAGCATGAGATGGGTCAGCTCCTCACCATCAGCATCCTCGGCGGGGCGTGCTTCGGCCTGCCTACCGCGCTTGTCTCGGAACGGGAGCGCGGGCTCTGGCGGCGCTACCGGCTGCTTCCGGCCAGCATGGGAAGCCTGCTGGCGTCGACGCTGGTTGCCCGCCTGGTGCTGCTGGCGTCGGCCGCGCTCATGCAGGTCGCGCTGGCCCGGATCATCTACGGAACGCCCTTTCCGCTCAACCCCGCGCAGGCGCTCGTGGCATTCCTGTTTGTGGCCTTCTCGTTCCTGGGGCTCGGGCTCCTGGTCGCGGCCCTCGCCGACGACGTGCCGGCGGTCCAGGCCCTGGGCCAGTGCCTCTTCCTGCCGATGATCATGCTCGGCGGGGTGGGCGTGCCGCTCACCGTTCTGCCCGCGTGGGCGCAGGCGATCGCCGGCTTCATGCCGGGCCGCTATGCCGTCGAGGCCCTGCAGCGCTGCTTCAGCGATTCGCGGGGGCTGCAGGGGGCCGGCTTCAGCCTCGTCGCGCTGGCGGTGATCGGCGCGGCCGCGGGAATCGCGGGCGCGAGGCTTTTTCGCTGGGACGCGGGTCGCCACACCGGCCGCGCCGCCTTCGCCTGGGTGCTTGCGGCCCTCCTCGCGTGGGCCGCGGTCGGCGTCGCCGCCGCGATGACGGGCAGGCTGGAGCCCCTCGGACCCGGGGGAGAGACATTCGAGTCGATCACCGACGAGCAGATCGCGCGGATCAGCTTTGACGATCTGCCGGGCGACAACGAGTTCGCCACGCGCCTCGCGCCCCCGTTCCGGGGCGCCGACGGGGAGCGCATGGGCGGCTTTGCCACGGCGCTCAGGGCGTGGGCTCCCGGGCGGGTGGGTGATCCGGCCCAGGCCGCGCGCAACCTGCTGAGCGTCGCCTCCAATGCGGACGTCACGGCGAACTACCGGGAGGCGGAGATCGCCCGCGTCGTGTTCGACCTGCTGCGGGAACGCTACAAGCGGGAGCAGCTGGTCCGGATGCTGGCCTGGATAATCCTCAATCCGGACGAGGGCGGCGTGGTCGCGCAGGCGCCCGAGCTCGGGCTCCAGCGCCGTCCGCCGGAGCCGATCATCCGCGACCGCAACTCGCTTTATGCCAGGAAACTCCTCGGCAGGCTGCTCGGCAAGATTCCGGACTGACGGGCGGGGACAAGGAGTGACAAGCGCCTGCCGCGGGATCATCGAGGACGCCACCCACCCTTGACCCCGGACCGCCTGCCCCTCCTTCGATGAGCTCACCCGATGCCGCCGATTATGCCGCCCGGATCGAGGGCGACCTGCGCCGGAACATCCTTCCCTTCTGGATGGACAGGGTCGTCGACCGGGAGCGGGGCGGCTTCGTTGGCGCGCTGACAAACGAGCTTGTGGCCGATCCCGGCGCGGAGCGGGGCGCCCTTCTGACTTCGCGCATTCTCTGGACCTTTGCCGCCGCCTACGGTCGGTACCGGGACCCCGCCTACCTCGGGATGGCGGACTTCGCCTACGCGGACCTGGACGCGCACTTCAGCGACCGAAGGGACGGGGGATACTGGTGGTCCATCTCCGGCGACGGCCGGGTCCTTCGCGACCGCAAGCAGGTGTACGGGCAGGCCTTCGCCATCTACGCCCTGACGGAGTACCACGCCGCCACCGGCCGCAGGGAACCGCTCGAACGGGCGGTCGCCGTCGCCGGGCTGCTCGAGGAGCGCGCGGTCGACCGACGCCACGGCGGCTATCTGGAGGCCTTCGACCGCGGGTGGAAGCCCATCGCCGACATGCGCCTGAGCGCGGTCGACTTGAACGAGCCGAAGTCGCAGAACACCCACCTCCACGTCATGGAGGCCTACACGCGCCTCCTCGGCTTGTGGCCCGACCCCGGCCTGAGAAGCGCGCTTGCCGGGCTCGTGGAGATCATGCTTTCGCGCATCGTCGATCCGGCCACCGGCCATCTCGGCCTCTTCTTCTCGGAGGATTGGACGCCCCGGTCGGACCGCGTTTCCTACGGGCACGACATCGAGGCGGCCTGGCTCCTCACGCAGGCGGCCGAGGCGCTGCGGGATGCCGCGCTCACGGCCCGGATCCGGCCGCTGGCGGTGAGGATTGCGGCGGTCACGCTCGCGGAGGGCGTCGATTCCGACGGCGGCGTCTACAACGAGGGCGGGCCCGGGGGCCTGACCGATTCCAACAAGGAATGGTGGCCCCAGGCCGAGGCGGTCGTCGGCTTCATCAATGCCCACCAGCTTTCGGGGAAGGAGCATTTCCTCGCCGCCGCGTTCCGGACATGGGACTTCATCGAGCGCAAGCTGATTGACCACCGGCAGGGCGAATGGTTTAGGGGCGTTACGCGGGATGGCCGCGCGCTCGCGGGCGAGCTCAAGGTCAGCTTCTGGAAATGTCCCTACCACAACGGACGCACCGGCCTTGAGGCCGTCAGGCGCCTGCGCGAGCTGCAGGGCAGCGCGCGAAACGACTCCGCCGAAAAATGAAAAAAAAGCACCCCCCCAGGCCGCCGAATGCCGCACCGGTCCCCGCCCGCAGGGCGAGCCATGGAATTCCCGCCGGGGCGCCCCCCGCCTGGGCCGCCCGGCTCCGGAGGCTCCGCGCCGAGCATGAGAGATTCCTGTCGCGGAAGAACCCGGTCGACCGCGGTTGGGACAACGGCGTCTTCGATCGCTTCGAGCATCCGGCCATCACCTACCGCCACGTCCCGATCGAGTGGCGCTTCGACCTCAACCCCGCCACAAACCCGTTCCTGATGGAGCGCCTGGGCGTCAACGCGACGCTGAACCCTGGCGCGTTCCTGTGGCGCGGGAGGGTCCACATGGTCGTCCGCTTCGAGGGCTACGACCGGAAGAGCCTCTTCGCGATCGCGGACAGCCCCAACGGGATCGACAACTGGCGGTTCTGGGACGAACCCGTCGACCTGCCCGAGATCAGGCCCGAGACGAACGTGTATGACATGCGGGTCACCCATCACGAGGATGGCTGGATCTACGGGGTGTTCTGCGCGGAGTCGAAGGACCCGTCCGCGAGGCCGGGCGACCTTTCGAGCGCCGTGGCCGTGGCCGGCATCGCGCGCACGCGCGACTTCAGGAAGTGGGAGCGGCTTCCCAATTTGCGGACGCCCGCGTCGCAGCAGCGCAACGTGGTGCTTCACCCGGAGTTCGTCGGCGGAAAGTACGCCTTCTACACGCGGCCGATGGACGGCTTCATAGACGTCGGCTCGGGCGGCGGCATCGGATGGACCCTCTGCGCGGACATCACCACCGGCGTGACGGGCCCGGAGACGATCATCGACGGGCGCGCCTACCATACGATCAAGGAGGTGAAGAACGGACAGGGACCCGCCCCGATACGGACGCCGGGCGGCTGGCTGCACCTCGCCCACGGCGTGCGGGCCTGCGCCGCCGGGCTTCGGTATGTCCTCTACATGTTCATGACCTCGATCGAGGACCCCTCGAGGGTCATCGCACGGCCGGGAGGCCATTTTCTCGCGCCGTACGGCGGCGAGGGAATTGGCGACGTCTCAAACGTGACCTTCACGAACGGGTGGGTGCAGCTTGGTGACGGTGCGAAGACCGTGCTCATCTACTACGGGGGCTCCGACACCCGTTGCTACGTGGCGCGCACGACCGTGGACAAGCTTGTCGACTGGTGCGTCCACACGCCCGAGGATGCGCTGACCACGCGGCGCGCGGTCGACCAGCGGCTCCGTCTCATCCGGGCGAACAGGGGCCTGCTTCGGGGTTGATCCCCGCCGCCGTTTCTAGGCGGCTCCTGCGGCTAGGCAGTGCGGGCCGTCTTCACCGGGACGATCTTGTTGGTCTCTTCGCGCGACGCACGAGTAGGGTAACGAGAATTCGCGGGCCTGCTGTTTCGAATCGTGGAATGCCACGGGAGTTCCTCATTCTTGGACCAATCGGCCGCGGAACAGCGCGAACGGATTGCAACAGTGTTTGCGAAGCGCAGTTCCCGTCCTTGAGGAGCAGTTGACTCCATTCCGCCTGAAACTCGCTCTGATCTGACCGTTAGCGTCGTGGTAGCCCAAGCACCCCAGAAACCAAGAAGCACCATGGATTTCGCATCCCACAACGCAGTGGCGAATCGCGGCGACCGAGGATTTCATCGGCGTGGGTCAGCCGGACATCGTTTTTGAGAATACAACGACAGGGGACCGGTACGTCTGGCTGATGAATGGCACGACGTTTGAGTCCGCCGTTTTCCTCGGCAATATAGCCACGCAGTGGCAAATCAGGAACTAGGGTCCGGCCGCCGCCGGGCCGGACAAGGTGAGGGTAGTCGAGCCGGCGGGGAAGGCGTGCTCGGAAAGGACCCCCGAGGGCCAGCGGACGCGTATCCTCCTCGGCGGGTTGGCCTCCGGATATCCGAACCAGCAGGCCGCCGTGGACTGGCTGTAGTAGCCCGAGCCGGCGTAGACCTCGCTTGCCTCCGCGGAGCCGTCGGAGAACTCCACCGTGATCCTCGCGCCTACGGCCGTGGGATTCCCTGGGGAGCCCTGCAGGAGGATGCGCAGCGGCTTGTGGCCCGCGACGCCGTTGTTATGGAACGCCATCGTCGTGTCGTTGTTCCGGGTGACGAGAAAGCCGGGCCATCCTCCCTGGTCCACGTAGATGACCGAAAGGGCCTTTGCGTCCCCCGTCACCACCAGGCCGCTCTCCAGCGGCGGAACGGCGGTGAAATGCCCGTGCCCGTCGCCGCGAAGAAGCTGGCTCAGGCCGCCGTCGAGGCGCCCCACCGATATGATCGGGGCAAAGGAGTTCTGCACGGCGTAGATGCCGGCATGCCCGCTGCCGTCGAAATCCCCCGCGACCATGCCCTGAAGGGGGGATATCTGCGCGATGCGCGGCAGGGGCTCGAACCGGTAGGTGCCGTCGGGCTGGCTCATGAAGACCCCGCTGCGGAGCTCGGTCGCCGCGAAGCGGCGGGCCTTCGCCAGCCTGTCGTCACCCACGATCTCGCCCAGCGTGGCCTTGGCGTAGGAGTCGAACGTGGGAAAGCGCTTCAGGATCGCCGGCAGGGCGGCGCCGAGATCCCGGCGGCTGCGCCTGGGGTAGAGCGTGTTCCCCTCATAGTACCCCTCCACGATCTGCTTCGGCCCCGAGTCCCTGAACTCGCCGTAGAAGAGCAGCGCGGGATGGACGGGATCGGCGGTGTAGATCGAGTTCAGGCCCACGTTGCCGACGACGTAGTCGATCCGACCGTCGCCGTTGAAATCCGCGGCCGCGATCGAGGTCCACCACCCGGTCCCGGCGGAGGCGAAGCCGGCCCTCTCGGACCAGTCCTCAAAGCCCTTTCCCTGGTTGTTGTGGAAATACCTCACTCCGCCCCAATCCAGCGCGAGCAGCAGGTCGGGCCAGCCGTCGCCGTCGACGTCCGTCCACAGGGCCGAGGTCACCATCCCCACCTCGCGAAGGCCCGGCGCCAGGGCGTCGGTCACGTCCTCGAACCTGCCGCCGCGGTTGGCGAGGAGCGCGCTCCGCGGGGGGAGGGGATACTGGCCGGGCTGGACGCGGCCGCCGATGAACACTCCGAGGCGGCCGCTGTGGTCGAAGTCGGCCGCCGCGACCGCGCCCGCGCTCACGGGAAGCGGGGGCAGCGCGTCATCGGGGGCGGCGCGGAAGCCGCCGTGGCCGTCGTTCAGGTAGAGCCTCGGCTGGTACTCCTGGGCGCCGGCAGGGAGCGAATTGCCACCCTTGGTCACGAGGAGATCCTGCCTTCCGGTCCCCGCGGAATCGAACAGGAGCACCGGCCCGTCGTCGACGGTCGTGCCCGTCGGGACCGCCGTCGAGTCCGCAACGAGGTACTCGCCCGAGGGCGCCGCGTGCACGATCCGCAGGGAATCGCGCGTCGTGCCGCCGAGGACGATGTCGTCGCGGCCGTTCCCGAACACATCCCCGACGGCAAGCGCCGGGCCGTGCGGATTCTGGCGGAACGGGATGAGCCGCTGCCCGACGAACTCGTCGACGGCCTCCTCGTGGGAATAAAGCGAGAGCCCGGTGGCGCGGCCCACCTCCTCGAACTGGCCGGGGGCCCGCGGCGGGGTCGCGGGGATGGCGATGGGCGCCGAGGGCTCCGTTATGGTGTAGCGCCGGTCGACGGCGAGGTTCTCGAACGCCTGGACGTGGCCGCTGGGCCACGTGACCACCATGCGCCGTATCGTCGTGTCCGCGCCGAATCCGAAATGGAGCATGGGCTCGCTGCTCGACATATACCCGCGCGCGAGCGTGAGCTGCCGCACCTGGACTCCCAGCGCGCTTTCCACCCGGACCGTGGCGCCGACGCCATAGCGGTTGGAGACGGTCCCCCGGAGGTCGATGTTGGCGACATGGCCCGTGTCGCAGTCGTTGCGCAGGACCGTGACCCCCGCGTGGTAGTTCGAGTAGACGATGTCGAGGTTGCCATCCCCGCTCAGGTCGCCGAGCGCGGCTCCAAAGCTCACTCCCTTCCTGCCGATCCCCCATTCCGTGCTCACGTCCTCGAACCGCAGGTCCCCCATGTTGCGCAGGGCGAGGTGACGCTCCGCCTGGGGCGGGCTCTGGTACATGATCCGGATCCGCTCGGCGGGCGTCTCGGCGCGCATCATGCGCAGGACGGTGTCGGCCCCCGGGTCCCGCGGGAATCCATTCGTAACGAAAAGGTCGACGTGGCCGTCGTTGTCCAGGTCCTCGAGCCGCACCGACCATGTCCAGTCGGTGGCGGCGATCCCGGCGAGGTAGGCGCCCTCCTGGAAGGCGTCCGTGCCCGTGTTGAGGAGGAGCGCGTTCCTGTGGTATTTCGGGGCGGAGTTCGGCTCCTCCTCGGTGCGGCCGCGCGCGTCGGCGATGGAATGCTGGTCCCGCGCGTGCGAGGTCGCGGCCATGTCGGCGACGAGGAAGTCGATGAAGCCATCGTTGTTCACGTCGCCCAGGTCCGCGCCCATCGAGGAAAACGAGGTGTGCGGCAGCACGCGGTCGAGGGTGTCCGTGAAGGTCCCGTTCCGGTTGTTGTGGTAGAGCCTGTCGGGGAAGCCGTAGTCGTTCGCGACGTAGAGGTCGGGCCAGCCGTCGTTGTCGTAGTCCCACCAGGTCGCGGAATGGCTCTGGGAGGGGCCGAGGATGCCGGCGCTGTCGGTCACGTTCGTGAACGTGCCGTTTCGGTTGTTGTGGAAAAGGATGCCCCGCTGGCCGTTCGGCTGGGCCGTGATGTTGAGGATGTTGGTGGCGATGTACAGGTCCAGCCACCCGTCGCGGTCGTAGTCGCTGAAGGCCGCCATCACGCTGGAGTCGACGACGTCCAGCCCGTAGGCATGGGCCATCTCCTTGAACGTCCCGTCGCCCTGGTTGATGTAGAGCAGGTTCGGGGCGTTGTACCGGCACACGTAGATGTCCAGCCGCCCGCTGTTGTTGATGTCGACAAAGGTGGCCCCCTGGTTCCAGACGCCCTGCGTGGCGCCGACGCCCGCCTTTTCCGTCACGTCCTCGAACTTGTATCCGCCGAGATTGCGGAAGAGGCGGCAGCCCTCGGTCTTGCTGACGACGTAGATGTCGGGGAGCCCGTCACCGTCATAGTCGCCGATCGCGATCCCGGTGCCCACCGACGAGGTCTCGAACTCCTCGTAGAGGTCGCCGTGCATCCTCGGGTCGGCGTACTTGTTCTCCGTCCGCACGCCGGTCTCGTCGGCCGGCAGCTCGACGAACAGCGTCTTTCCCCGCGGGAAAGGGTGGGGCGCGAGGGGTTTCCAGGTGATGCTTCCCGCGGGATCGGGGGCCGCCGCCGCGCCTGCGGCGAGCGCCGCGCAGGCCATGCCGAGGCGGCCCGCGCGTCCCGCCGCGGACCAGGCACCGCGGCGCTTTCGGCTTTCAGCGGATGACATGGTAGGGTGCTGATGGGAGAAACCTTGATTCGCGTAGTCAAGGTACGTTTTGCCTCGCGAAGCGCGCGGGCCGCCGGGATGGGCGCGGCTGCCGCTCACGGACGGGGGCCGGGGAGAACCAGCGTCGAGGAATTCGCGGGGAAATCGTGCTCCGTCGTCTCCCCCGACGGCCAGCGGACGCGGATCCTCCGGGGCGGCGTCCCTTCCGGGTAGCCGAAGAAGCAGGCCGGCGTCGACTGGCTGTAGTATCCCGAGCCCGCGCAGACCTCGCTCGTCTCCGTCGAGCCGTCGGTCAGCTCCACGGTGATCCGCGCGCCCACCGCCGTCGGGTTCCCGGGGGCCCCGCTGAGCAGGACGCGCAGGGACCTGCGGCCGGGGACGCCGCCATTGCGGAAGGCGAGCGTGGAATTGTTGTTCCGGGTCACGAGGAAATCCGGCCATCCGTCGCGGTCGATGTCCGCCACCGAGAGCGCCTTGGCGTCGCCGGGTACTACCAGGCCGCTCTCGGCGGGGGTCACCGCCTGAAAATGGCCGTGTCCGTCGCCGCGAAGAAGCTGGCCCAGGCCGCCGTCGACGCGCCCGTCCGCGCGGATCGGCGCATACGAGTTCTGCACCGCGAAGATGTCGGCGTGGCCGCTGCCGCAAAAATCGCCGGCCACTATCCCCTGCAGGACGGAGATCTGCGCGATGCGCGGAAGGGGCTCGAACCTGTAGGTGCCGTCGGGCTGGCTCAGGAAGACGCCGCTGCGGAGCTCCGTCGCGGCAAAGCGCGCGGCCTTGTCGAGCTTCTCCTGTCCGACGATCTCCCCGAGCGTGGCGCGGGCATAGTAGGCGTTCTTGGAAAAGCGCCTCATGATCGACGGGACCGCGGACGCAAGGCCCTTGCGGCTCCTCCAGGGATAGATCTGGTCGCCCTCGTAGTACGCCTCGATGAGCTGGGCCGAGCCGGCGCCCTTGAAATCCCCGTAGTAAAGCAGCGCGGGGTGCGCCGCGTCGGCATGGTACTGCGTGTTGAGCCCGACGTTGCCGACGACGAAGTCGGGACGCCCGTCGCCGTTGAAGTCCGCCGCGGCTATCGAGGTCCACCAGCCGGTCCCCGCCGAGGCGAAGCCCGCCCTCTCGGTCCAGTCCTCGAACCCCTTGCCCTGGTTGTTGTGGAAGTATTTCACGTGGCCCCATTCGAGGGTCAGCAGCAGGTCGGGCCAGCCGTCGCCGTCGACGTCGCTCCAGAGGGCCGAGGTCACCATGCCGACCTCCCGCAGTCCCGGCGCCAGCGCGTCCGTCACATCCTCAAACCTGCCGCCGCGGTTGGCCAGGAGCGCGCTTCGCGGGGCGAGCGGGTACTTCCCGGGCAGGAGCCTCCCGCCGATGAAGAGGCCCAGGCGGCCGCTGTGGTCGAAATCGGCCGCCGCCGCCGCGCCCGCGTTGATGGGAAGGGGCGGCAGGGCGTCGTCCGGAGCCGGGCTGAGCGCGCCATGGCCGTCGTTCAGGAACAGCCTCGGTTGATACTCCTCGGCGCCCGCCGGAAGGGTGTTTCCGCCCTTGGTGACGAGCATGTCCTGCCTCCCGCCGCCGCTGGCGTCGAAGAGGAGGACCGGCCCGTCGTCGGCGCCGGCCCGCGGTCCCGGCGAGGGGGCGTCCACCGCCAGGAACTGGCCCGCCGCCGAGGCCCGCAGGATCCGAAGCGGATCGGCGATGGTCCCGCCGACGACGGCATCCTCCCGCCCCGTGCCCGCCAGGTCCCCGACCGCGAGAGCGGGACCCCGGCGGTTGAGGCGAACCGGGATCACCTTCTGCAGGTAGGTCTCGTCCACCGCCTCCTCGCGCGACTGGAGCCCGAAGCCGTCCGACCGGCTCACCTCCTCGAACTGGCCGGGTCGCGGCGCGGGCGGGGGCGGGATGGATATGGCCTGCGAGGGCTCGGTGACCGTGTAGCGCCGGTCCACTCCAAGGTTCTCGAAGGTCTGCACGTGCCCGCTCGGCCAGCTGACGACCATTCGCCTGATGGTCGTGTCGGCGCCGAGGCCGAAGTGAAGCATGGGCTCGCTGCTGGACATGTACCCGCGCGCCAGGACGAGCTGGCGGACCTGCACCCCGAGCGCGCTCTCGATCCTCACGGTCGCGCCCACGCCGTAGCGGTTGGACACGGTCCCCCGAAGGTCGATGTTCACGACATGCCCCGTGTCGTTGTCGTTGCGCATGAGCGTGACGCCGCCCTCGTAGTTGGTGTACACGAGGTCGAGGTTGCCGTCGCCGCTGAGGTCGCCGAAGGCGGCCCCGAAGGCCACGCCCTTCTGGTCGAGCCCCCATGCGGCGCCCACCTCCTCGAACCTCAGGTCGCCCAGGTTGCGGAACGCGAGGTGGGTCTCGACGAGCACCGGGCTGTTGTACAGGACCTTGATCCTCTCTGCGGGCGTCTCGACGTGGATCGCGCTCGAGTTGACGTCGGGGTTCGGGTCCCGGTTGAATCCGTTCGTCACGAAGAGGTCCAGGCGGCCGTCGTTGTCCAGGTCCTCGAGGCGCACCGACCACGTCCAGTTCGTGTTGGCGATGCCCGCGAGGTAGGCCGCCTCGAGGCACCGGCCCGTGCCGGTGTTGAGGAAGAGGGCGCTTCTGTGGAGCTTCTGGGCCCCGGCCGAGCTGTCGGACTCGCCGTCCCTCTCGCGCGATTCGGCGATTGAATTCTGGTCCTTCGCGTGGGTGGTCGTGGCCATGTCGGCGACGAGCAGGTCGATCAGGCCGTCGTTGTTCACGTCGCCGAGGTCCGAGCCCATCGAGTAGAACGAGGTGTGCGGCAGGACTTGGTCCAGCGTGTCGGTGAACGTGCCGTCCCGGTTGTTGTGGTAGAGCTTGTCCGACGCCCCGTAGTCGTTCGTGACGTAGAGGTCGGGCCAGCCGTCGTTGTCATAGTCCCACCAGGTCGCGGAATGGCTCTGCGTCTCGCCCGCGATGCCGGCAGCCTCCGTCACGTTCGTGAACGTGCCGTTGCGGTTGTTGTGGAAGAGATAGCCGCGCTGCCCATTGGGATGCGCGACATTGTCCAGCATGTTGGTCGTGATGTAGACGTCGAGCCAGCCGTCGCGGTCGTAGTCGCAGAAGGCCGCCATGACGCTCGAATCCCTGACGTCGAGGCCGTAGGCGTGGCCCATCTCCCTGAAGGTTCCGTCGCCCTGGTTTATGTAGAGCAGGTTGGGGGCGTTGAAGCGGCAGACATAGATGTCGAGCAGCCCGTTGTTGTTGATGTCGACGAACGTCGCCCCCAGGTTCCACACGCCCTGCTCGGCGCCGACGCCCGCCTTCTGCGTCACGTCCTCGAACTTGTAGCCGCCCAGGTTTCGGAACAGCCGGCAGCCATGGGTCTTTGTGACCACGAAGATGTCCGGGCGGCCGTCGCCATCGTAGTCGCCGATGGCCACGCCGGTCCCGATCGAGCCGCCCTCGAACTCCTGGTAAAGCTCCCCCCACATCCTCGGGTCGTCGTACGGGTTCTCCGCCCGGACGCCGGTCTGGTCGGGCGAGAGCTGCGTGAACATGGTCTTTCCCCGCGCGAACGGGTGGGGCGCGAGCGGCTTCCCGGTGATGCCCCCCGCCGGGTCGGCCGCGCCGGCCGCCACGGATGCGAGAATGCCCAGGGCAAGGATGGCGCCGCGGACCGCATGTTCCGCCGACGCGATCCTTCCCCCGATCCTGCGACGTTCGACTTCCAACATGGAAAAGAGTCCATGGGACGAAGCTGCCAAGGTGTAGTCAAGGAACGTTTTGGCGGCCCGCGAATCCGAACTTTTCTTGCCGGAATCTTCTTTGTCCTATTGCATCGCGCGACCTATCCCGAAACCTGCGGCCAATGCGACGACCCCAGTGAGCCACCCTGCGCGGATCAACCGGAGGGCGTGGCTGGTTTTCCCGCTGCTCGCGCTCGCGTTCACCGTCGTGACGACGGCCATCCGGGTGCGCCGGATCGACTTCGTCTCCGACGTCGCCGGCAACCCGGCGCCCGCACCGTCGGGCGTCGCCCCGGAGCGGCGCCCCGACTGGCAGCCGCGACTGGTAGTCCCGGGGCACCACAACGAGAGCTTTGAATGGCTTGACCAGACCCGCCAGATGTTCGCCCGCCGGGAATGGCGCGTCCGGTACGTCGACTACGAGGACGCCAAGGCCGGCCACGAGGTGTATGCCTCGTCGCCCTACCGCTGGTGGCTCGGCCTGCTGGCCGGGTGCTACCATGGCGTCACGGGCATCCCCCTCGGGCCCTCCCTCGAGTGGGCGGCGCTTTTCGCCGATCCGCTCCTCCTTCTGATCCTCGGCGCGGCGACCACCGTCTTTGTCGCCCGGCGTTTTGGCGTGATGGCGGCCGCATTCGCGTCGACGGCCCTTGCGACGCTCTTCCCGCTCGCCGCGGAGTTCCTGCCGGGCGTGCCCGACGACCACGGCCTCGCGCAGGCGTGCGCCCTTTGGAGCGTCCTGCCGCTGCTTGCGGGCGCGGCCCGGAACAGCCGTCGGTGGTTTGTCGCCGGCGGCGTCGCGGGGGGCCTCGGAATGTGGATAAGCGTCTCGCGGGAGCTGCCGATCCTCTTTGGCGTCGGCGTCGGCGCCCTGCTGGCGGCATGGATTTCCCGGGCCGCGGCGAAGGCGGCCCCTTCGGCGGAACGCCCGTCGCTCCCGTGGCGCGCCTGGTCGACTGCGGGCGCGGCGACCTGCCTGGCCGCTTACCTGGTCGAGTTTTTCCCATCGCACACGGGCGGATGGGAACTGCGCGTCATCCATCCCATATTCGGCGTTGCCTGGCTCGGAGCAGGCGAGCTTCTGGCGCGTACGACGGCGTGGATCGAGGGGGAGAGGCCCCGGCGGAGCCTCCGCGGCGCGGCCGCATGGGTGCTTGCCGGGGCCGCCCTCGCGTCCTTGCCCGCGGCGATGCGGATCGGGCGCAGCCTGGGCTTTCTTTCGGTCGACCTGGCATCGATGCGCCTTTCGCTGCTGCCGGCAGGCGCCGCGGCCCCGAACTTCTGGGCCTGGCTGATGGAAAACGGCTTCAACCACGCGCTGTCGGCCGCGGTGCTTCCCCTGCTGATCGTGGTTCCCTCGGTCGTCTTCCTTTTTCTGCCGAAGATCGCCGGCACGGCCCCGCGGATCGCGATTGCGCTGGCGCTCGGCCCCGTCGTGGTCGCAGGGGGGTTCGCGATTCGGCAGATCAGCTGGTGGAACGGCGTCGACGCCGCGCTGCTCGCGCTTCTGGTCGCCGCCGCAGCCGCCCTGCGCGGGGCGCCGAGGCCCCGGCTGGTCGCCGGCCTTGCGGCCGCCTTCGCCGCGCTCCTCCTCCTGCCGGGCGCCGTTCAGCTGTGGCCCTCGGCGGAGGGTCAGACCAGGGACGGTCTCAGCGAGGGCGAGGTCATCGGGCTCGTTGAGCGGGACCTGGCCTACTGGCTTGCGAAGCACGTGGGTTCCCAGGGCGCCGTGGCCCTCGCCCCGCCGAATGAGACCACCACCCTCTATTATTACGGCGGCATCCGCGGGCTGGCGACATTCGGGTGGGATGATTTCGACGGGTTCCAGGCCGCCGTCCGCATCGCGAGCGCCACGACCCCGGAGGAGGCCCAGGAGTTGATCGGCCTGCACGGCGCGACCCACATCATCATCCCGAGCTGGGATCCCTTCATGGACGTCTTCGCCAATATCGGCGAGGGACAGGTTGCGGGTACCTTCCTCGCGCGGCTTCACCAGTGGAACCTGCCGCCGTGGCTCAGGCCCGTGCCCTACCTGCTTCCCACCATAGCCGGCTTCGAGGGGCAGTCCGTCGTGATCCTCGAGGTTGTCGACGAGCAGGACGACGCGACCGCGGCAAGCCGCCTTGCCGAGTACTTCGTCGACATGGGGCAGCTCGACCTCGCCGCCAAGGCGGCGCGCCTGCTGCGGCGCTTCCCGGCCGATCTCGGCGCCCTGCTCGCGCGCGTGCAGGTGGCGACGGCGCTCGATCAAGCCGACGAGCTGGCGGCGACCCTCGACCTGCTCATGCGCCGCATTTCCGGCGGCGCGGATCGCGATCTGCCGTGGGACCAAAGGGTCGCCCTCGCCGTCGTGCTCGTGCAGGCGCACCACGTCGACCTCGCGCGCCCGCGGCTCAGGCAATGCATCGCCGAGCTCGACGAGGAAAAGCTGCGCTCGCTCAGCACCATTTTGCTTTATCGCCTCCAGGTGCTTCGAAAGGCGCTCAACCTGGAGATTTCCGATCCCGCCCTGAGGGCGCTGTCGCTCGAGCTTTTGCCCCCCGACCTCCGCAGCCGCATCGAGTGACAACGTTCAAAAAAGGTTCGAAAATGATAAGGTTTCTCAGTTTCAGTATAACAGATCTCATTCCCATCGGCTGGCGGATGGGGTATAACCCCCCCGTCTACACGTCAGCTTTCCTTGGATTTACCCCCATTAGCTGACGATTTGCCCCCTGATACGGACGGTTCCCCACCGCGAACTTTTCCGGCCCTGCCCCAAACCCTAAGTCCTAATACACCAAAACATGCCTGCTAATCGTACTCTGGCGTTGCTTCGTGCCCTCACGGTCACATCAGCGCTTGGTTTTGCCGTAGTGCCCCGAATCGCGGTCGCCCAGACCGCTCCCGCTCCCGCGGCAACTGCTCCCGCAACGGACACCACCACCACCACCACCACCACCACGACGCCGGCCGCAACGCCGGACCAGGAACAGCCGCAGGTGCTGTCCCCGTTCGTTGTCGACGCGTCTGAGGACAAGGGAAGCTACAAGGCCAACAGCACGCTGGCCGGCACACGCGTCCGCACCGACCTCAAGGACGTCGCCTCGGCGATCTCCGTTGTCACCGCACAATTCCTCCAGGACACCGGCGCCAAGAATGCCGACGACCTCCTGGTCTACACCCCCAGCACGGAAGTCGCGGGTCTCCGCGGTAACTTCAGCGGCGCCGCAGGCTCCGCGGTCGTGCAGGAAAACACGGTTTCCTCGACCACCCGCGTCCGCGGCCTGGACGAGGCCGACAACACCCGGGATTACTTCCTGACGGATATCCCGTGGGACTCGTTTGACGTGGGCCGCGTCGACCTACAGCGCGGGCCGAATTCCATCCTCTTCGGCACGGGCAGCCCTGCCGGTATTATCAACGTCAGCACGAACGACGCCTCGTTCAACAATTCGTACAACCTGACGAACCGCACCGACGAGTACGGCTCGCTGCGCGACTCGGTCATGCTGAACCAGGAGATCATCCCCGGCATCCTCGCGATCCGCCTTGGCGCGCTCCAGGATGACGAGAAGTACGAGCAGCAGGACGCGTTCGAGAACACCACCCGTTACTTCGGCGCGTTCCGCTTCGATCCCAAGCTGTTCGGCAAGGACAGCCATACGAGCATCCGCGGCAAGTTCGAGACCGGCCAGTACACGGCGGACACGCCCCGCGACCTGCCCCCGGCCGACGAAATCACCCCTTGGTTCACATCCTCGATCACGATCGGCGGGATAACGAATCCCGGCTACAACAAGTACATCGAGAACCAGTTCAGCCTCACGAACCAGACCGCCGGCGGCCCGGTTCCCGGCGCCTCGGGCGGACCCTCGTCCGACAACTACTTCCAGCTCGGCGGCTGGGCTGAGGGCCGTGTCTACTGGCCCGACGTCGTCAACTACTTTGAGGCCACGCCCACCAGCATCAATTCGACCCCGGGCGCGGTCGCCCCTGGCGGCAACGCGTTCATGGTCATCACCGGGCAGGCCAACACGGGCCTGGCCAACAATGGCAATGGCATCGGAGGCCTCACCACCTTCAGGCCCGACGCGGTTCCCCCGACCAGCCTGTACACGACCGGCATCGGCCTCAACGACTCGCTGGACGGCTACAGCGAGCCCTTCAATTCGATACCCGGCGGTGCGTACTACACCGACAAGGTGATCACCGATCCCTCGATATTCAACTTCTACAAGAAGCTCCTGGACGGCCCCAACAAGCATGAATGGAAGAACTGGAACGCCTTCAACATAGCGGTTGACCAGACCTTCTTCGACGACCGTATCGGCTTCGAGTTCTCCTACGACCAGCAGCATTACGTCGAGGGAGAGGAACCCTTCCTCGAGGGTGAGAACTACGCGATCGCCGTCGACGTCAACGCGACCTACGCCAACGGCGCGCCGAATCCGAACGCGGGGCGCCCCTACGTGGCCAATGCGACGTCGGGCGGTGAGGACAACAACTACCAGACCACGACGGACCGCTACACCTACCGGTTGACCCCCACCGTCGAGCTTCGCTCGTCGGACTTCTTCAGCAGTTCGTTCATGACCTGGCTCCTCGGGAAGAGCGATTTCACGGGCCTGTATGAGAAGGCGACCGTGGTCCAGGCGACCTATCAGTTCGCCGAGTTCGCCACGACCCCGGACTTCACGGTCGACAACAACCTGCCCACCGACAACACCGCGCAGGCGGGCATCGGCTCCAACCGCAGCTTCGAGTGGCTCGCCTACATCGGGCCGAACCTGACGAGCGCTTCATCCGCGGCCGGTGCGAACCTCCAGAACCTGAATTACGTCATCGCTCCCGCCAAGTACGAGCAGACGCTCAACTTCAACTCCACCTGGAATGCTCCCAGCGTTAATCCGTCGGCCCCCTTCACGTACACAAGCTACGAGACCGGCGCGACGACGACGAACTCGACCCAGGCCCAGAACCCGGCGAACTACGTCGGCTGGCAGAATGAGCAGATCCAGTACATGTACGCGAGCGATCCCCAGGATCTGCCCGGTCTGGTGTCAGCCGCGAGCAGGGTGCGCACCACCGACGAGTCCGAGGGCATCACCTGGCAGGGATATTTCCTTGGCGGCGATCTCGTCCCCTCGCTCGGCTGGCGCAAGGACAAGGTCACGAGCTACAACACGACCTCGCCCGAGAACCAGTACACGGACTTTGTGAGCCTTAGCTATCCGGACAACCTGTCTTCGCGGACGGACATCGAGGGAACCAGCAAGACCTGGGGTGGTGTCTATCACTTCCCGAAGGCTCTCATGGGCAAGCTGCCCGGCGACATGACGTTCAGCCTCCTCTTCGACCGCTCGGAGAACTTCAAGCCTGACGCCGAGCGGCTCGACTTGAATGGCAATCCGGTCCCGAACGCCACGGGAACGACAACGGAATACGGCTTCGTCGTCACCGGCCTCTCCGACAAGGTCACCCTCAAGGTCGACTGGTTCAAGACGATCGTGAAGAACGCCAGCCTCGGTGAAACCGACGGCAACTCCATCGCCGGCCTCGGCAGCAACGCCTACTTCATCGCCGACGGTGTCATCTGGGGCTATGGATGGGCCACGGCGCTGCAGGACGGCCTTCGCGGCAACCTCGGGAACGGCGCATCGAGCATCACGCCCGGCACCAACTACTGGGATTACGGCGCGGGAAGCGGTTTCGCCATCGGCAGCCCGCAGTACCTCGCGATCAACGCCGCCTCGGCGGCCATCGTCCAAGCCTGGGTGAACAACCCATTCTCGGCGAACTTCTTCAACAGCTACAATCTCACCCCGCCGATCAATCCGACGCTGGCGAAGGGCACCGGCCTGCTCCGCACCGGGTTCATCGACGGCGTCAACGACGCGAGCGGCCCCGACGAGGGCGGCGGCTCCAACTTCGGCGACCACGTGACGACGGTCGATAACCTGTCGAAGGGCGTGGAGATCGAGTTGTCGGCCCAGCCCACCAGGAACTGGAACATCACGCTGAACTACTCGCACGTCAACGCGACGCACACGAACATCGACCCGGCCATGCAGACATTCATCAGCCAGGTCACCGGGTTCATGAACGGGCCCGGCGGCCAGGTCCGCATGTGGTGTAACTCCTGCGGAACGCTCGGCGCTGACTGGAACTCGAGCATCGTCGCCCCGTGGACGGTGCAGCTCAACGACCAGGGCCACGAGGCCCCAGAGGTCGCGCCCTGGAGGCTCAACCTCATCTCGACCTACAACTTCGACCGCGGCCCGGTCAAGGGATGGTTCGTGGGTGGCGCGCTCCGCGTGGAGGACAAGCGCATCCTCGGCTACAAGTACGACCCGACGTTCGTGAACGTGAACTCCAGCGACCCGAACTACGCGGCCGTCGCAGCCGTCACGCAGGGCGGACTCAACGTCAACGAGCCGTTCTACGGTACCGACGATACCCACCTCGACGCCTGGATTGGCTATTCGAGGAAGGTGTACCGCAACGTCAACTGGCGCATCCAGCTCAACATGCAGAACGTCGGCGAGAAGGACCACCTGGTCGCAGCCGGCTATGAGCCGGATGGCAGCCTCGCCCTGGCCCGCATCGAAGAGGGCATGGGCTGGCGCCTGGAGAACTCGTTCGACTTCTAAGGCCGTTGTTTCCTGGGCGGGCAGCCGCTTTGGGGAATGACAAATGACTCAAGTCCGGCGGCGAAAGCCGCCGGACTTTTTATGTCCCCCATGCGGCGTCCCGCGGCTGCCAGGAAAGGCTGACATCACCGGGCCCGGCGATTCGGCGCAGGGGATGCGGCGCTGCCTGGTCCAGGGTCGGCTGGCAGCGTGCCAAGATGCGGCGGCCTTCGTGGCGTTCCACTCAGGAGGCCGGCTGGGATAGCGAGAGGGTGGTGGACCCGCCCGGAACGCCCTGTTCCGTCACGGGGCCCGAAGGCCAGCGAACCCTGACATTCCTCGGCGGGTTGGATTCCATGTAGCCGAAGAAGCAGCACGGCGCGGACTGGCTGTAATAGCCGGAGCCGGCGTAGACCTCGCTGGTCTCGCTTGATCCGTCAGCCAGCACGAGGGTCACATGGGCGCCGACGGCGGTGGGATTTCCAGCGGGTCCGCTGAGCCGAACGCAAAGGGAACGCCTTCCCGGGGTGCCCCCGTTGCGGAAGGCAAGGGTCGTGCCGTTGTTCCGGGTGACAATGAAGTCCGGCCATCCGTCGTGGCCGAGATCGAGCACGGCGAGGGACTTCGCATCTCCGGGCACGACAAGACCGCTCTCGGCCGGCGGCGCCGGGGAGAAATGCCCGCGGCCGTCGCCCCTCAGGAGCTGGCTCAGGCCGCCGTCAAAACGCCCCACCGACGGGATCGGTGCGAAGGAGTTCTGGACGGCATAGATGCCGGCATGGCTGTCTCCATCGAGGTAGCCGGCGACGAGGCCCTGCAGCGGGGCGATCTGCGCGATGCGGGGGAGCGGCTCGAACCGGTAGGTCCCGTCGGGCTGGCTGAGGAACACGCCGCTCCGAAGCTCGGTCGCGGCGAGGCGCCCGGCCGCGGCGATCCGGCTGTCGCCGAGGATTTCGCCGAGCGTGGCGCGCGCATAGGCGTTGTTCCTGGGGAAGCGCCTGAGCACGGAGGGTATGGCCGCACCAAGGTCCCTGCGGCTGCGCCAGGGGAACACGCGGCCGCCCTCGTAATAGGCCTCGACGATCTGGGGCTCCTCGCCGTCGCCCCGGAAATCGCCGTAATACAGGAGCGCCGGCTGATCCGGGCTCGCGCGGTACTGCGTGTTCAGGCCCACATTGCCCACCACGTAGTCGGGGCGGCCGTCGCCGTTGAAGTCCGCCGACGCGATCGACGTCCACCATCCCGTGCCGGCCGCGGCAAAGCCCGCCTTCTGGGTCCAGTCCTCGAAGCCCGTGCCCTTGTTGTTGTGGAAATACCTCACGTTGCCCCACTCAAGCGTGAGGAGAAGATCGGGCCATCCGTCGCCGTCGACGTCGCTCCAGAGCGCGGCGGTCACCATGCCGACGTGGCGCAGGGCCGGCGCGAGCGTGTCGGTGACATCCTCGAACCTGCCGCCGCGGTTGGCCAGGAGCGCGCTGCGCGGCGCCTCGGGGTACTGGCCGGAGAGGACGCGTGCCCCCAGGAACAGGCCGAGGCGCCCGCTGTGGTCGAAGTCGGCGGCGGCGGCGGCGCCCACGTTGATCGGCAGCGGCGGAAGGGACCCCTCCGGGGCGGGGCTGAAGCCGCCGCGCCCGTCGTTCAGGAACAGGCGCGGCTGGTATTCCGGGGACCCGGCCGGGAGGGCGTTGCCTCCGTGGGTGACCAGCAGGTCCTCGCGTCCCAGGCCCGCTGCGTCGAGGAGCAGCACCGGCCCGTCGTCGACGGGGCTTGCGGCGAACGCGGCGCCCGCGGCCGAGAACTGCCCCGGTGCCGTGGAGGTCAGGATTCGGAGGGGATCCCGCGTCGTGCCGCCGATGACCACGGAGTCCCGGCCGATTCCCTCGATGTCGCCCACGGCCAGGCCCGGACCCCGGCGGTTGAGGCGCATCGGGGCGAGGCGTTGAACGTCGGATTCGTCGACCGCGTCCTCGCGCGATCGCACGGAGAGGCCGGCAGCCTGCGAGACCTCCTCGAACTGGCGCGGGGGGGGCTGCTTCGCCTCCGGCGGCGGCGCGGGGGTCGACGGCTCGGTGACGGTGAAGCGCCGGTCGACGGGAAGGTTCTCAAAGGCCTGCACGCGCCCGCTCGGCCATGTCACGGTCATCCGGCGTATGACGGTGTCGTCGCCGAGCCCGAAATGCACCATCGGCTCGCTGCTGGACAGGTACCCGCGGGCCAGGACCAGCGGGCGCACCTGGGTGCCCAGCGCGCTTTCGATCCTCACGACCGCTCCCACCCCGAACCGGTTCGAAACGGTCCCCCGCAGGTGGACGTCCGTCCGGTGGCCCGTGTCATTGTCGTTGCGCAGGAGGGTGACCCCTCCCTGGTAGTTGGCATAGACGATGTCGAGGTTGCCGTCCCCGCTCAGGTCGCCGAGGGCGCACCCGAAGCCCACGCCCCTCTGGTCGAGGCCCCAGGCCGCGCTGACGTCCTCGAAGGTCAGGTCCCCCATGTTGCGGAAGGCGAGGTGGCTCTCGGCAAAGACAGGGCTGTCGCGCATGACCCGGATCCGCTCGGCCGGGTTCTCGGCGCCGGCCTGCCGCGACAGCAGGTCCACGTTGGTCGCCTCGCGGTGCATGCCATTGGTGATGAACAGGTCCAGCCGGCCGTCGTTGTCCAGATCCTCGAAGCGCGGCGACCAGGTCCAGCCGGTCGCGGCGAGGCCGGCGAGGTAGGCGGCCTCGAGGCAGTAGCCGGTGCCGGTATTCAGGTAGAGCGCGTTGCGCTCGTACTGGGGGGCGGCGCCGGGGTTCTTGTCATCCTCGGTGGTGCGGCCGCGCGAGTCGGCCATGCCGCGCTGGTCCTGCTCGTGGGTGCGGGCGGCCATGTCGGCGACAAACAGGCCTATGCGCCCGTCGTTCCGGACGTCCCCCAGGTCCGAGCCCATCGAGGAGTACGGCGTGTGGGGGACGACATGGTCGATCACGTTGGTGAACGTGCCGTCGCGGTTGTTGTGGTAGAGGACGTCGGGCGCCGCGAAGTCGTTCGCGACGTAGAGGTCGGGCCACCCGTCGTCGTCGAAGTCCCACCAGACGGCGGAATGCCCCTGCGCCTCCCCGGAAATCCCGGCGCCCTCCGTGACGTCCGTGAAGGTGCCGTCATGGTTGTTGTGGAAGAGGCGGTTCCTCTGGCCCCTCGGGTGCTCGCTTGAGTTCAGGAGGTTGGTCTGGATGAAGACGTCCAGCCAGCCGTCCCGGTCGTAGTCGCAGAAGGCGGCCATGCCCGACGCATCCGACACGTCGAGCCCGTAGGCATGGGCCATCTCCCTGAACGTCCCGTCCCCCTGGTTGATGTAGAGGAGGTTCGGGGCGCCGAAGCGGCAGACATAGATGTCCAGGCGCCCGCTGTTGTTGATGTCGACGAAGGTCGCCCCCTGGTTCCACACGCCGGGCGTCCCGCCGACGCCGGCCTTTTCCGTGACGTCCTCAAAACGGTAGCCTCCCAGGTTCCGGAAAAGCCGGCAGCCCCCGGTCTTGCTCACCACGAAGATGTCGGGCCTGCCGTCCCCGTCATAGTCCCCGATCGCGATGCCGGTGCCCATCTCGCCGGCCTCAAACTCGTGGCTGAGGTCCCCCCACATCCTGGGGTCGTCGTACGCGTTCTCGGTGCGCACCCCGGTCTCGTCCGGGGAGAGCCGCACGAACATCGTCTTTCCGCGCGCGAACGGGCGCGGCGCGAGGGGCGTCCCGGCGATGCCGCCCGCGGGGTCGCCCGGCGGGGCCCCCGCCCCGTGGCACACGGCCGCCGCCAGCATGGCGCAGCACGTGAGACGGACGGCCCGGCGAAGCGCCTGCGGGCGCCAGGGATTTGCCGGGGGTAGCATTGGCCGCCTATCGAGGACCGCCCAAAATGAGGCGTCAAGGTTGAGTTGGCCGCGCCCTCGCCTCGTCGAGGAGCTGGAGCCTCGCGCGGATGTCGGCGTATCCCGGATTGATCTGCAGCGCCCTCCTCCAGTGGAACTCGGCCTTGTCCATCAGCCCCTTCCTGGCGTACTCGAGCCCCACGTTCTTGTGCGCGTCGGCAAACCCCGGGTCGATCCGCAGCGCCTCCAGGTACTCGGCGATGGCGTCGTCGGCGCGGCCCGGCAGCCTGGAAAGCTCGATCGCAAGGTCGTAGTGGACGGGCGCGAGCCCGGGATGGGAGCGGAGGACCTCGGCATAGTTCGCCAGCGACTGCGCCTCGCGGCCGGGGACCCTCGCCAGGACGGCGGCCAGGTTGACCCGTGCCGGCACGTTCCCCGGGTCGAGCCCGAGCGTCCGCTCGTACTCGGAGATCGCGGCGGACTCGGCGCCGGGGACGCCGGACAGGGCGTTGGCGGCGCCGTAGTGCGCCGCGACGAGGTTTGGGCTCAGGCGCAGCGCCTGGCGATACTCCTCCAGGGCGGCGGCCGTCCTGCCGGGCGTGCGCGCCCAGATGTTCGCGAGGTTCAGGTGGGGCTCCGCCATGAAGGGCCCGTATTGCGCCGCCAGCTCAAAATGCCCCGTCGCGCCGGCCTCCTGGCCGGGCGCCCGAAGGAGCATGCTGCCGAGGTTGTTCTGCGCCTCGGCGTCGTCCGGCTTGAGGTCCACGGCCTGCGCGAACTGTTCGAGAGCCTCCCGGGTCCGGGAGGGATCCGCGGAAAGCTCGTCGCCGAGCAGCTCGTGCGCCTTCCAGCTCGCCGGGTTCCCCGCAAGGATCGCCCGGTAGAGGGTGCCGGCGTCCCGGTATTCGCGGCTCTGGCTGTTCGACCGGAGGACGAGCGCCGCGACGAGGAGGCCCGTGGCCCCCCAGCCCGCGGAGCGACCGGCGGGCCCCAGGCGCGACAGCCCGCCCGCGATGCCGATCGCCGCGGCCGAGAAGACGCCCAGGCTCGCGAGGTACTGGAAGTGATCGGCGACGTATGAGAACAGGAACGGATAGACGTTGAAGAAGCCGAGCGCCGGCAAGAGGGAGCCCACGAAGAACAGCCACGCCGCCAGCGGGCCGCGGCATCGGCGCCGGGCGAAGAAGAGGGCGGCGGTGAGCGCGATCGACGCGGCGAGGTATCCGTACCAGCCGGCGGATTCCAGGGGAACATTCCAGCGGGGATAGAAGAAAAGCAGGCGGGCCGGCCAGAGGAGCTTGCCCAGGTAGAACCAGACATCGCGCGCGGCCAGGAGCAGCCGCTGGCCCGCGGAAACGTCGAAGGGTGCGCCGCTGGCCCCGATCACCGCGTGCTCGACCCAGGCCGTCAGGAGGCCTGCGGCGATGGCGGCAAGAAACCAGGGGGCGAGGGCAACCCCGTCGCGCCGCCAGGAGACCTTGCCCGTGGCCCACCAGAGCGCGACCAGGAGCGCCGCCGGCAGGCTTGCGGTGACGCTCTTCGTCGCAAGGGCGAGGAGGAAGAGGCCGGACGCGAGGAGGTACCTCCGCGGGCGGCCGCCTTTCCTGAAGTCCAGGTACGCCATCGCGGCCAGCAGGTAGAAGACCAGGGACAGCGTGTTCTTCTGCTCGGAAATCCAGGCCACGGACTCCACGCAGACGGGATGGACGGCGAAGAGGACGGCCGCGAGCGCCGCGGCGTGGGCGGGAAGGCCCGCGGCCTGGGCGCGGCCGCCCTCCGGGGAATCCGGCGCGCTCCGTTGGCGCAGGGAGCCCAGGCGCTGCAACACGGCCATCAGCAGGCAGCAGGCGAGCGCGTGGAGGGCGACATTGGCCAGGTGATAGCCGAGGGTTGCGTCCCCCCAGAGCCGGTGCTCCAGCCAGAACGCGCTGTGCACGACCGGGTAGTACTGCTCGGTGGCGCGGGTGCTGGTCCAGATGCGACCGAGCCCCGCCCATGACTGGAGCCCCGGCCGGGTGACATGCGAGGCGTCATCCCAGACCAGGCTGCCCTGCAGCGCGGGCCAGTAGCAGGCGAGGGCGAGCCCGAGGATCGCGCCGGCCCGGGCGATCGATCGGAGGCGGTCCGATGATCCTCGGCTTGGCGATTGCATGTCACAATCTACCCGTCCGGGAGGCGCCGGATCAACTCCCCGTTCGCCGGGCAGGCTCCCCGGCAGGACTCTCCTTGCGCCCCCCTGCCGTTGCGATTCAATGACCGTCTTTCAAACGCCGGCGATGCCGGCGTGACCTGAATGAGCCCAATTGCCAGGATTCTCCCGCGCGTGTGGATGGCGTTCCCGATCTGTGCCTGCGGCTACCTGGCATGGTCCGGCCACGTGCGGGCGCAGCGGATCGACACCGTGTCCGGCCTGGTGGGCCGCGCGAGGTCGGCGGACATTCCCGACGCGGGCTCCCCGACCGGATACGCGAACGGTCAGAGGGAGCTCATCATCCCCGAGCGCAACGAGGACAGCTTCCAGTGGATCGCCCAGACCCAGCAGATGTTCGCCCGCGGGGAGGCGCGCGTGCGCCATGTCGACTACGAGAACGCCCCGCTCGGCCGCGACGTGGACTCGGCATCGCCCTATCGTTGGTGGCTGGGCCTGCTTGCATGGCTTGACCACGTGTTGTCCGGCCGCCCGCTTGGCATATGCGTCGAGCGGGCCGCGCTCGTTGCCGACCCCCTGCTTCAGCTGCTGCTCCTGGCCGGCGCGGCGGTCTTTGTGGCCTGGCGGTTCGGCGGATTTGCCGCCGCGCTTCTCTCGGTCGGCGTGGCGGCGATGTTCCCCTTTGCCTCCGGGTTCCTCCCGGGTATGCCCGACCAGCTGGGGCTGACCTACATCTGCGCCCTTGGAAGCGTCCTGGCCCTTCTTGCCGGGATGGCCCCCCCAAGGGTGCCGGCCGCCGAGGCGTCGGGCGTCTCCGCGGGCGGCCGTGCCCAGCGTTGGTTTGCGCTCGCGGGCGTCGCCGGCGGCCTGGGCATGTGGGTCAGCGTTCCCACCCAGGTGCCGGTCACGGCGGGCATCATCGCCGGAGCCCTTCTCGCGGCCTGGATCTCGAGGAAGGACCCCGCATCCCCTGGGGTGAGCCCGTGGCGGACCTGGGCCTTCAGCGGGGGCGTGACCGTGCTTGCGGCCTACTTCGCCGAGTATTTTCCGGGTCATCTGGGATCCTGGCGGCTGGAGTCGGTCCATCCGCTGTACGGCCTGGCGTGGATCTGCGGGGGCGAGCTCCTGGCCGGGGCGGCATCATGGATCCGCGGGGCGAGGCCGTCCCTGAAGCCCGGCGGGATCATCCGGACGGTGCTCGCCGGGGCCGGCGTCGCGACCGTGCCCCTCGTCATGTGGAGGACGGGGACGCCGGGGTTCCTCTCCCGCGACCTGTCGTGGGCGCGGCTGGGCAGCCTGCCAAACGCCCCGGTGGCCGCGAGCCTTTGGGCCTTCCTGCTCCATGGAGGGTCCTCGCTGGCCGCCTGGGCGGCCCTGATTCCCCTGGTCGCCGTGGTGCCGGCGGTCCTGCTGATGCTGCGGCCCTCGATCCTGCCGCGATCCCGGGCCCCGATCGCGGTCGCGCTGGGGCCCGTCGTGGTCGCGCTCGGTTTCGCATGCCGCCAGCTGGGCTGGTGGGGCGTGGTCGACGGCGCCCTGCTTGCGCTGATGGTCGCGGCCGCCGCGGCGCAGCCGGCGCCCGCGCCGGGGCGCTGGATCCTTGCCGCGGCCGCATGGGCATTCGCGCTACCGGGCATCGCCCTGGGCCTGCCCCAGGCGGCCGCGGGCGCCGCGACGACCCTCACGTCCCGCGAGTCCGAGGAGCTGATCGAGCGCCACCTCGGTCACTGGCTTGCGAACCGCTCCGGCGAGCCGGGGACCGTGATATTCGCCCCGCCCGAGGAGACCACCACGCTGTGCTTTTACGGGGGTCTGCGCGGGATCGGCTCGTTCGCCCCCGGCAACAGCGCCGGATTCGGCAACGCCCTTGCGATCGCCGGGGCGAGGACGATGGAGGAGGCGCAGGGCGACCTGCAGGCGAGGGGCGTCCGGTATATCGTCATTCCTTCATGGGATCCCTTCTTCGAGGATTTCGCGCGCCTCTACCTGGACAAGAGGTTCGCCGGCCGGACGAGCTTCCTCGCGGACGAGCTGCGCCGCTGGAACCTCCCCGCGTGGCTGCGGCCCGTGCCCTACCAGCTGCCCGTGGGCGGCGGATTCGCGGGGCAGTCGGTCCTGGTATTTGAAGTCGTCGACGACCAGAGCCCCGCGGCTGCCGCGGGCCGGTTGGCGGAGTACCTGGTGGAAACGGGGCGCGTGCAGGACGCGGCCGCCGCCGCCGAGGGACTGCGCCGGTTCCCCGGGGATGTCGGCGCCCTCGCCGCCCTCGCCCAGGTGGAGGACGCGACGGGCGATTCAGCCGCCTTCGCCAGGACCCTCGACTCCCTGCTGGGCCGCCTTTCCGTCGGAGGCGACCGCTACCTTTCCTGGGACAGGCGGGTCAGCGTGGCCATCGTCCTGACCCAGGGAAGGCGGCTCGACCTTGCCCGGGAACAGGTGCGCCGATGCCTGGCGGAGGCCACCGAGCCCAGGTTGCGGTCGCTCTCCACGGGATCGCTGTTCGGCCTGCTGGTGCTGGCCCATTCTTTTGGGCTCCAGATCGCTGATCCCAGGCTGCGCGACCTCGCGCTGGATCTCCTGCCAGGCGATCTGCGAAGCCGCCTTTAGCCGGCATTCCGGCGCTAGGAGGCCTTCTCCAGCCGGTCGTACCAGTTGAACTTCATGAAGACCGAGGTGGCGACCAGCACGACGAGGATTGCCGCGGACCACGACCATTGCTTGAGGACGATGAAGATCGGCAGCGTGACGAGGCAGAGCTGCCAGACGATGCCGACGGCGACGTTGGTGAGATCGCGCGCGGCATCGCGGTTGGGAACGAAGGAGGGATCCTCACCCATCACCTTCTCGCGGATCGGCTCCCACCATCCCCAGGGGTTCACGGTCCTGTAGAATTTCTTGAGGACCTCCTCGTCCTCCGGCTTGCTGCAGAACGTCCCGACGAGGCAGCCGATCAGCGAGAGCACGAAGAGGACCGGAAACGTGTAGAGCATGTTGAAGGTGTGCCCGATGGCCCACTCGGCGACGGGGGGCACGACCATGGCGCCCCCGATGCCGGCGACCATTCCCCAGAAGTAGCCGTAGCCGTTGAAGCGCCACCAGTACCACTTCAGCACGTTGGCGACCACGAAGCCGCTGTAGAGCGACCCGACGAGCCACATCATCACGTCCGTGATGCGGTCGGTGAGCAGGCCGAAGACGATGCCGACAACCAGGAAGACAAGGGAGACGATGCGGCTGAGCGCGACCTCCTTGCGTCCCCCGGCATTGGGGTTGATGAAGCGCTTGTAGATGTCGTTCACCACGTACGCGGGCGCGGCGTTGAGCGTGGCCGCGAAGTTCGACATGAAGGCCGCCGCGAGGCCGGCGAGAAGGAAGCCGAGGACGCCCGTGGGAACCTGCCCGCTGAGGACCAGCGGGAGTATCTTCTCGAAATCGGGCGTCTCCTGCGACTGCAGCACCGGCATGCAGAACGCGAGGGCGAGGACGGTGATGCCCGCGATCATCAGGTACCGCGGGAACATGAGGACGACGTTCACCATCCCGTTCATGAGCGAGGCCTCGCGCGGATTCCGGGTGGCGAGGATGCGCTGCATGTCATAGTTGGGCGCGGGGCCCGCGAGGCTGGCGAGGACGCCCTTGAAGAACATCAGGCCGAAGATGATCGAGAACAGGTCGTTTCCATCCCGGTGCAGGGCCGAGTTGGCCGTCTTGAGTATGCCGTCCCAGTTGAGGTCGAGCCTCCAGCCAAAGAACGGGTTCATCCAGCCGGCGGGGATGCTGTGCGCGATCATGTCGGGCGAGACCTTGACGAGCGCGATGATGCCGATGGCGAAGGCCGTCAGCGTCAGGATGGTGAACTGGGCGACCTCGGTGATGACGACGCTGACCATCCCGCCCTTGATGGCGTAGACCGAGGTCAGGCCGAGGAGGATCATGGCGTAGATGTTCTCGTCGGAAAACATCCCGGTGGTCGCGCCCGTGAAATGCCAGGGCAGCATCACGACCGCGAACTTGCCGATTCCCTTGAAGGCGTAGGCGAGCAGGCCGATGACGTTGACCAGGGCGAAGACCACGACGCTCAGGTGGGCGAGGATGCCCCCCCGGTCGGTGCCGAACCGCGTCTGCATCCACTGGGCTCCCGTCAGGACGTTGGAGCGCCGCAGCCACGCGCTCATGAACATCATGAGGAAGATCTGGTTGAACGTCGGCCACACCCACGGCAGCCAGATGCTCTTGAGGCCGTACAGGAAAAGGACGTAGACGAGCCACATCGTGCCGCTGATGTCGAACATCCCGGACGCGTCGGAGACCCCGAGCATGTACCAGGGCAGCTTCTTGCCGCCGAGGAAGTAGCTGTCGAGGTCCTTGGATCCCTTCCGCGAAACCCAGAGGCCGATCGTGATGACGAAGACGAAGTATCCGACGACGATGCCGATATCGAGGGCGTGCAGCTGCATGGGGTGGCGCGGGCGGGGCTGGAGGGTGCGCGGAGCCGGGGGTCGCGGCCGCGATGCTCCGCCAAGAATCGAAACGATTGGCGCGCAGGGCAAACAAAACCCGTGCTCACACGGCCATTTGCGGCGGCGGGGGGGCCCGGGGCCCCGAGGCTTTCGTTCGCCAAGCGAAGATTCTCATTTCCGGGGCTCGGCATCCGCGCGAAAATGGGCATAGATTGCTTCGCGAGCTCTTGGAACCCCCCCGACCATGCACCCTCCTGGAAACCTTGTCCGGCTCATCCTCGTCGCGGGCTGCCTTTGCGGACCGATCGGGGCCGCCGCCGGGGCGCCCCCCAACCCTGTGACCGCCGCTGAGCTGGAGGGCCTTTCCAAGAGCGCGGAGCAGGAGCTGCGCGGCAACATCCTTCCGTTCTGGCTCAAGTATGCGCGGGACCGCGAACACGGCGGCTTCCACTCGTTCATCGGCGAGGATCTGAAGCCGCATGACGACCTGCCGCACGCCGCGCTCCTCACCAGCCGGATCCTCTGGACGTTTTCAGCCGCCTACCGCGCCTACCGCGACCCGGAATACCTGGAAATGGCGCGATGGGCCTACCGCGACCTCGTCGACAGGTTCGTCGACAAGCAGTACGGCGGCCTGTTCTGGACGATCCGCCCGGACGGCCAGCCCGACGATGCGCACAAGCAGATGTACGGGCAGGTCTTCGGAATCTACGGCCTGGCGGAATACTACCGCGCGACGGGCGACGTCGCGGCGCTGCAGCAGGCGGTTGCGATCTACGGCCTGATCGAGAAGAACGCCCATGACCCGGTCAACGGGGGCTACTTTGACGCCCTCAGCCGCGAGTGGCGGCGCGGGGACAACCCGAGGGGCAACCTGCTTGGGGACGCCCCCAAGTCGCAGAATTCCCATATCCACATCCTCGAGGGCTTCACCAACCTGCTGCGCGTGTGGCCCGACGAGGGCCTGCGCCAGCGCGAACGCGAGCTCATCGAGCTCACGATGAGCCGCATCATCGACCCGCGGACGCACCACCTGGTCCTGTTCATGAAGGAGGACTGGACACCCATCGGCGACGATGTCTCGTATGGGCACGACATCGAGCTGAGCTGGCTGCTCGTCGAGGCGGCGGATGTCCTGGGCGACCCGGCGCTCGTGGCCCGGGCGAGGCAGGAGGCGGTGGCGATCGCGAGGGTGACGAACGCCGAGGGGGTCGACACCGATGGCGGCGTGTACAACGAGGGCGACCCGAAGGGTCCCACCAACACGCACAAGGAGTGGTGGGAGCAGGCCGAGGCCGCCGTCGGCTTCCTCAACGCCTACCAGATCTCGGGCGACCCGGCGTACCTCGCGGACTCGCAGAGGAGCTGGCGCTTCATCCAGGAGAGGTTCGTGGACCGGAAACAGGGCGACTGGTACAACACGCTGGAGCGGGACGGCACCCCGATCCTGGAATTCAAGCGCCGCGACGGCATGAGCTTCCCGACCGCCAAGGTGAGCATCTGGAAATGCCCCTACCACAGCGGCCGCTCCTGCATGCAGCTGATCGAGCGGACGGGCGAGCTTCTCGGGCGCGGAACAGGCGACTAGCGGGCGTTTTCAAATCGACGGTACCTGAGGATTGATGATCCGTGGCGCGAGGGGCGTTATGATGAGATTCTTGCGGGCGTTGAGGAGCTGGCAGCGGGCGGCCGTGGTGACCTATGTGCTGATTCCAGCCGGGTGTGCCGGGCAATCAGCGGACGGAATTGCGGCTCGACACCTCGCGGCTGTCGGTGGATTGGACCGACTTGTTGCCATTCGCGCGTCGATTACGGAGACGATAATGACCTTGGATGGGAAACAGAGCACCTGTGTCTATTATCTAAAACGTCCGAACAAGGTGGGGATGGAAATGGCCTATCCGGCAGTTGCCGCGGTCATGGCCTACAATGGCGTTGTCGGCTGGAAGCAGGCCATCATGTCAAATGGCGAAAGACGCCCGCCATCGCCTATCACCGAGAGTGAGACCCGTCACATCATCGAGGATTTCGAGGGTAGCTTTGCAGATAGCCTGCTTGATTATGAAAAGGGCCATGTGCAGCTAAGATTGGCGGGCCGAGAAAGTGTGTTGGGCAGCGATGCCTATATATTGGAAATAACGCGCCAGGATGGTGCAACCGAGCGAAGGTTCATCGATATCAAGTCCTACATGGAGGTTGCGACCAGCCATCGGGACGCGGGAAGCGGGGTGTTGTATAAGATGATCCGCGACGATTTCCGGCGCTCGGGCGGAATCATGGTCCCGTTTCACGAGGTGTTATACAGGGACGGCAAAGTCTTTATGGAGACAACATGCACCAAGGTGCGTTTCCTGAGCAGCATGGACGACAGTGTGTTTGAGAAACCACAATTCTAGGCGCAGCCGGGCTCACCCTGCTAGAAGCAAGTCGAGCATCTTCCGGTCGAGCTTGTGCCCTTGGAAATCCTCGTAGGCCACGTCGGCGCGCCCGCTGTCGACGATGCCGAACGAGCCGCGCAGGTTCCACATCGCCCATCCCCAGCCGGCCTGCTTCCATAGGGCCAGGAGATCGGTCATCCAGCCAAGGCAGGCGTCGTGGGGCGTCTTGTTGAGGCAGCCCCATTCGCCTACGTGAACCGGGGCGCCCTGGTCGGTGAGGGGCTTCCACTTGGTGATGAGCTCGGCGCGGAGCTTTTCGCGGTCCCAGAGCACGCCGTTCTTGTCGACCATGGGCCATGTGGGCCGCTCCAGCGACTCAAACTCCCTCGCCGGCACCCACGCGGCGGTGTAATGGCTGATCATCTTCGGGAGATAGCCACGCGTGCTCTGCACGATGCCCTCGTCGACGAGGCCCATCACGGGGGTCTGGCCGATGTCGGCGCCGTCGGCGACGATGAGCCGGTCGGGGCTCACCTCGCGTATGGTGGCAATCAGGGCGCGCGCGATCTCGACGTACCGGGACTGGTCGGGCATCCAGGGCGGCTCGTTGAACAGGTCAAAGCTCAGGCGGGAGCTCGGGATGTCCCGGTACCGCTCGGCCAGATGGCGCCAGTGATGCCTGGCGGCCTCAAGGGCGAGCTGCATCTGGTCCGGCGGGCTGTCGAAGAGCTGGTGCGGCTCGAGTTCGCGGCCATTGACGCAGTATCCCGGTATGCGGTGCAGGCAGAGGTTGATGTAGACGCCGTGCCGCCGGCCCATTTCGATGGCATCGTCGACGGGCTTGAGCGCGTTGTCGTCGATTTTCATCCAGTCCTTCGGGTCCGACCACGCCCAGTAGGAGAGGGGAAGGCGGGCGAAGTTGAATCTCCAGCCGGCCATCCACTCGAAATCGGTCTCCCTGTAGGCCAGGGCACGCGTGCCTCGCGAGCCGCCGGAGAGGTTGAAGCCGCGCCAGCGCGGGATGCGCGGCTGGCGGCGGCCCGCGGGCGCAGTGGCGCAGGACGGGAGCAGCGTGCCCGCCGCCGCCGCGGCCGAGACAGTGATGAATTCGCGGCGCGTCATGATGGCCTCAGTGGACGGACATGGACTCCATGCCCGGGTGGGCGGCCACGCCCGAAAGACCCGCGTCCTCGAGGCCGGGACAGCCGTCGGATGCGGCCACGGCGAGAACCGGCCCGGCGAACGAAAGGAGGCAGAAAAGAGGCGTTGCCAAGGAGGAGCGCAAGGGTGGGCGAGTGGGCCGGCGGGGCGGATCCCGCATCGCGAGCCCGATCCCATGAACCGCCGATTCCGCAGGGAAGTCAATCCGCAGGCCGGTCAGGCCGGCACCAGCCGGGCCCGTGGGGCATTCCCATCTTCCAGGCTCGCCTTGCGCCGGGATTGCCTCGAATCCGTCGACGGGGATAACTTGCCTGGATGAAGGTTCAAAGCGCGCCTCCAGGCTCCAGGGCCAATCCCTGGTGGACCGCGGCGCTTGTCCTGGCGCTGACGCTTGCCTGCTACTGGCCGGCGCTGCGCGGGGAGATGCTGTGGGATGACGACGCCCATGTCACCCGCCCGGAGCTGCGGCCGGTGGCGGGATTATGGCAGATCTGGTCCAACGTCTACGCCACGCATCAGTACTATCCCTTGCTTCACAGTGCTTTCTGGATCGAGCACCGGATGTGGGGCGATGCGACGCTCGGCTACCATCTTGCCAACGTGCTTCTGCACGCCACGGCGGCGTGCCTCCTGGCCCTCCTCCTTCGCCGGCTCAACGTTCCAGGCGCATGCTTGGCGGGACTGCTTTTCGCCGTGCACCCGGTCTGCGTCGAATCCGTCGCCTGGATTTCGGAGCAGAAGAACACGCTGTCGCAGGTCTTCTACCTGTTGGCCGCGCTCGCATACCTGCGGTTTGACCGTGACCGGGGGCAGCCTGCGGCCACCCGGGCCTACCTCCTGGCGACCTTCCTGTTCCTGTTGGCGCTTCTGACCAAGAGCGTGACGGCGACCCTGCCGGCCGCGCTGCTCGTCGTCTTCTGGTGGCAGCGCGGCCGTCTCGCCTGGAGCCGCGACATTCGGCCGCTGATCCCCTGGTTCATCTTCGCGATCGCGGGCGGCCTGTTCACGTCCTTTGTCGAGCGAAAGCTTGTCGGGGCGGAGGGCGCCGAATTCGACCTGACGCTTGTGCAGCGCTGCCTGCTGGCCGGCCGCGTGATCTGGTTCTATTTGGGCAAGCTCCTATGGCCGGCACACCTTGCCTTCATGTACCCGCATTGGGACGCAAAGTCAGCGGCCGCCGGCTGGACCGGATACCTGGTCGCGGCGGTGCTGGTGACGGTCGTGCTCTGGCTCCTTCGCCGGCGATGGCGGGGTCCGCTGGCCGCGTGGCTGTTTTTTGTCGGCTCGCTGTTTCCCGTGCTGGGTTTCTTCAACGTCTACCCCTTTATCTTTTCCTATGTCGCCGACCACTTCCAGTACCTTGCCAGCATGGGGGTGTTCGCCGCGTTGTCGGCAGGTGCGGCCGGCCTCCTCGGTCGAGCCTCCCCTCCCGTCCGGATCGCCGGCTGGGGAGTCGCCGCGGCGCTCATCGCCTCCCTCGGCATCCTGAGCCACGCGGAAAGCCGGATCTATGCGGACGGGCCCACCCTGTACAAGGCGACCCTCGAGCGAAATCCGGAATGCTGGCTGTGCCGCAACAATCTTGGCATATGGTACGAGGGCCGCGGGGAGTCGAAGGAGGCGCTCTTCCAATATGAGGAGGCCCTCCGCCTGAAAGGCGACTACGCCCCCGCGCACAACAACCTGGGAATTGTCCTGGCCAAGATGCCCGGACGGCTGGATGAGGCTATCGCCCAATACCGGGAGGCCCTGCGCCTGCAGCCGGATTATGCCGAGGCCCACAACAACCTCGGGATCGCCTGGTACAATACGCCGGGACGCTTGAATGAAGCGGTCGCCGAGTACAAGGAGGCCTTGGGAATCAAGGCGGATTTTGCCGAGGCCCACAACAACCTGGGGAACGCATTTTCACGGATGCCCGACCGGTTGGAGGATGCGGTCGCCCAGTATCGGGAGGCGCTTCGGCTGCTGCCGAATTCCGCGGACATCCACTTTAACATCGCCCTGGTGCTCCTTCGAATCCCGGGCAGGGAAAATGAGGCTGCCGATGAGCTCGAGGCGGTCCTGCGAATCAAGCCCGGGAACGGGTTGGCCCGGCGAATCCTTGCCCAGATCCGGGCGAGTCGCCCCTGAAACACGGGCCTCCCCCGTCGCGGCCATCGAAACGGCCCGCTTCCGCGGGCGCCACGGTTCCCAGGTCGCGCGGAGCCCGGGATTCCGGCTGCGGGGCGGGGATGCCTTCTCAAGTTCAAGACAAAGGATCTCATTAACATATAGTCGGATTACGGATACGCTCTTGGCGGTTCCCCTTCAATTATCGGCCGCGCCGTCCGAATTCCCCGGCTTCCCGCAGGGCGCGGTTGTGTTACCCCATATCCCCGCCATGAAGCTTAAGATTGTCGGTCCCGCATTGCCGAATATTCCCTGGCAGCCAAAGCCCCAGGACAACCCCGATCTGATGTGGCGCTACGACGCCAACCCCGTGATCGGGCGCCGCCCGCTCCCCCGGGTGACGGGCATCTACAACAGCGCGGTCGTGCCCTGGAAGGGCGGCTTCATCGGCGTATTCCGGACCGAGGGGATGGACCGCATTCCGCACCTGCATGTCGGGAGAAGCCCGGACGGCATCAATTTCGAGTTTGAGCCGAAGCCCATCGAGCTCAAGTGCGACGACCCGGAGGTTCGCCGGTTTGAATACGCCTACGATCCGCGGGTCACCCTTGTGGACGGCGTCCACTACGTCACCTGGTGCAACGGCTACCACGGGCCGACCATCGGCATCGCGAAGACGCGTGACTTCGTCCGCTTCGAGCAGCTGGAGAACGTCTTTCTGCCCTACAACCGCAACGGCGTCCTCTTCCCGCGCAAGTTTGGCGGGAAATTCCTGATGCTCAGCCGGCCCTCGGACACGGGGCACACGCCCTTCGGCGACATCTTTGTGAGCGAGAGCCCCGACCTCGTCCACTGGGGCAGGCACCGGCACGTCATCGGCCGCGGCGGCCCGTGGTGGCAGGGGACCAAGATAGGCGCCGGCCCTTCGCCGATCGAGACGAGCGAAGGCTGGCTTCTCTTCTACCATGGCGTCACGACCACCTGCAACGGCTTCGTGTATTCGATCGGCGGGATGCTGCTCGACGCCAAGCAGCCCTCCAAGGTCGTCGCCTGCGCCAGGGAACCCTTCCTGGTTCCGGAGGCGCCCTACGAGCTCGCGGGCTTCGTGCCCGGCGTCTGCTTCCCGGTGGGTTGCCTGTGCGACTCGGCGACAGGCCGCATCGCCCTGTACTACGGCGCCGCCGACACGTTCACCGCGCTTTGCTTTTGCGACGCGGAGACCGTCGTGCGGTTCATCAAGGACAATCCCCTCCGGAAATAGCCGGATCCGCCCCGGGGCGGCCCCCCGCGCTTGCCTACCGGTGGCGATGCTCGCAGCTTGGGACGGTGAAACCCCAGGTGCTGCTGATCTTCCGAACTCGCTTCGAGGAGAGCATGGCGATGCTCAAGGGCATCGCGCATTTCGAGCGCACGCACCATTACTGGACGGCTTTCCACGACGACCAGGCCCGCTCCGAGACGGACCCGCGGTGGCTTGCCAGCAAGAATTGGAGCGGCGTCATCAGCAGGCACACGACGCCCCAGCTCGTGCGCGCCTGCGCCGAGCGCGGGATCCCGCTGGTGGACCTGAACGACGTCGAGCCGTACCCCGGCGTCCCGAAGATCAGGCCCGACAATGTCGGCATCGGCCATCTCGGCGCGGAGCATTTCATCGAGCGGGGATTCCAGCATTTTGGCTTCTCCGGCTTCTCGAACGCGAGCTGGTCGCGCGAGCGCCGCGACGGGTTCGCGGAGGCGGTCCGCCTCGCGGGGCACGAGTGCTTCGTGTCCGACGTCGATTACCCCGGGGACCTCACCCCGTTCTGGGAGGAGGACCAGATCAGCAAGCTGGCCGGCTGGCTCAAGGTCCTCCCGAAGCCGATCGCGCTGATGGCCTGCGTCGACATGCGGGCGCAGCAGCTCATCGGCGCGGCCCATGCCAACGGCATCCTTGTGCCCGAGGAGATCGCCGTCCTGGGCGCAAACAACGACACGATCCGCTGCGAGCTGGCCGATCCCGCCCTCTCAAGCGTGGCGCCCAACGCCTTCCAGTCGGGGTTCCGCGCGGCCAACCTGCTTCGCGAGATGCTCTCCGGCCGGAAGCCGAAGGTCCTCGACCAGCGCGTCGAGCCCATCGGGGTCGTGACCCGGCACTCGACGGACGTCCTCGCCGTCGAGGACCGGAATGTCATCGCGGCCCTGAGCTACATCCGCGAGCAGGCCTGCCTGGGGATCTCGGTGGAGGAGGTCCTGCAGCACGCCCACGTGTCGCGCAGCCAGCTGGAGCGGAAGTTTCGCCAGCATATCGGCCGCTCGCCGCAGTCGGAGATCAGGCGGGTGCAGCTCAAGAAGATCCGCCAGCTTCTCCTTGAGACCGACTTTCCCCTCAAGCGGATCGCCGAGCTGACCGGATTTGAGCACATGGAGTACATGTGCGTGCTCTTCAAGCGCCTCACCGGCGAATCCCCGGGCGTGTACCGCGCCAAGATGCAGGACAAGTCGCTCCTCGGGACGGCGGCAAGCAAGAGTGCGTGAGGCCCGGCGCCGATCCACGGTGAGCGCATCCCGACCATGGCTCCTGCTGGGGATGCTGCTGGCGCATGCCGCCAGCGCCAAGCCTATCGAGTTCGACTTCGTGGCGCCCGACAACCCGATGACCCGCAACCCGTTCGCCCGGGAGCTGTGGGCCGAGGTCACCACGCCGTCGGGCCAGAAGCTCACGCTGCCGGCCTACTACGCGGAGGGCGGTCTCTACGCCGTCCGCGCCCGGCCCGATGAACGGGGCACCTATCGTTTCGGCGCGGTCTCGGAAACGACGCTGGGCGTCCATGCGACGGAACTGGTCGTCAGCCTGGTCTCCGCCGCCGAGGTGCAGAACCCGGCGAGGACCCGCCTGCCCTCCATCCTGCGCAACCCCAAGGATCCCCGGCGGTTCATGCGCTCCGACGGCGTTGCCTTCGCCCCCGTCGGCGCGAACCTCGCCTGGGCCCCGGACGACCGGCCCGACCGCCTCAACTACTACCTGGGCGCGCTTCCGGCGTTCGCCCATGCGAACCTCAACTGGATGAGGGTATGGATGGCGCACTGGGGCGGCCTGAACCTGGACTGGCTGCCCGCGGACATGGGCCCGTCGCCAAAGCCCGGCAGGTTCGACGAACGCGTCGCCGAGACGTGGGACAAGCTCCTGGAGGCCGCCGAGGACAACGGGGTCTACATCCAGGTCGTCCTTCAGCATCACGGCCAGTTCAACACCGCGAATGACTCCAACTGGGCCCAGAACCCCTGGAATGCCGCCAACCCGGGCGGCTTCCTGAGGTCGCCCGTCGATTTTTTCACGGATCCGGACGCCCGGGTCATCTCGCTCGTCAAGTACCGCTACATCGTCGCCCGCTGGGGCTGGTCTCCCGCCGTCTTTGCCTGGGAGCTGTTCAACGAGGTGCACTGGACGGACGCGATCAAGCAGGGCCACGAGGCCGATGTCGCCCGCTGGCACGCCGAAATGGCCACGTTCATCCGCTCGGTCGACGCTTACGGGCATCTCGTCACCACGAGCACGGACAACCTGCGCAGCCCGATCTACGAGAAAATGGACTTCTACCAGCCGCACCTCTACGCGGCCAACCTCGTCGCGGCCGCGCGCAGCTTCGATCCCGCCAGTGACTCGCTCGACCGCCCCGTCTTCTATGGCGAGATTGGGGATGACCATCAGCCCGTGTCGGCGGAGGTCAAGAAATCCGGCCTGAACATCGTGCCGCCCATCTGGGCGAGCATCATGGGGCAGGGCTCGCTGGCCGCGCAGCCCTGGAATGGCTGGCAGCTGCTCGAGCAGCACCGGCTGGAAGAGCTGGGGGCGGTCTTTCGATTCCTTGTGCTCAGCCGGCTGTATGCGCAGACGGGGCTCCAGCCGTTCTCGGCCGTTGTCGAGTGCGCGGAACGCGTACCGCTGAAGATCCTCGGGGGCCAGTTCTGGCAGCGCCGGGCCGCCCCGGACTTCACCTACCCGGTCGATGGCAGCGAGCCGATTGAGGCGGCGGACGTCCCGGCCGCCCTGGCAGGCCCGGCCTCCAGCTTCTCCGAGGGGTTTCCAGACCACGCGACGTATCATCTCGACCTGCCGCGGCAGACCAGCGTGCGCGTCCGGGTGGGCGCCCTGGGTCCCGGCGTGACCGGTCTTCGGGTGAGCGTCGACGGCCACATCGAGGAGACGCATCGATGGCCCGGCGGCGCGGAGGCCCCGGTGCCCTCCGAACTCACGGTGTCGATCGGCCCGGGCCGGCACGTGCTCCTCATCGAGAACCCCGGCCCGGAATGGATCGAGGTGCCCGAGATAGACCTTGGCCTCGAGACGTCCGCCCTCGCCTCGATCGGCCGCCGGAACGACCGCTTCATCGCGGCCTGGATATGGCACCGGGCAAACCTCTACGCGCTCACTCCCGCCGCGGCGGTGGCGGGAACGGTGGACCTGGACAACCTGGCTGCCGGGTCATGGAAGGTCACCTGGTGGGACACGCTCAAGGGCGCCGCGTCGCCTTCCAAGCTGGTCGAGCATCACGGCGGCACGCTGAGGCTCGAGACCCCGCCGATAAGCCGCGACGCCGCGGTCGTGCTCACCCGGGAGGAATGAGTCATTTGCCGGGCTCGGCGAACCATGCGAGGGCAAGGAGATCGTCGCCGGGGGACTGGATATTGCCTTCGTCCAGGGCGTCCAGCAACCCGGCGGCAATGGCCATTCCCCGCTCCCGGGGCGCCCTGGCGAGGACCACCAGCGCCTCCGCGGAAAGGGGATCCCCCAGCGAATAGGGTCGGACAAAAAGCCCCGGCTCCGATCCCGGAGGCGCGGCGAAGTACCGGCGGCTGCCCGGGTCGTAGAATTCCGTGTCGAGCCGGGCCAGGAGCCTCTCCGCGAGCGCGTCCGCGCCCCCGTCGTTCGCCGCGCGGGCGAACTCGCGGCAGCCCAGCGCCAGCGCCGCATAGTCCTCGGGGGCGCCGGGCCCGGATGAGCCCGGCAGGTGGCGGAGGCCGCCGTCGGGGAGGAGAAACGCGGCCTTCACCGCACCCAGGGTTCGTTTCGCCTCCTTCAGGTAGCGGGGATCGCCAAGCTGCGCCCCTGTGCGGGCGAGCGCGGCCAGCATCAGGCCATTCGCGCCCGCGGTGGCTCGTTCGTCGAGCGGCGGCGGCGGCCTGAGGTCGCGCTGGGCGAGAAGGCGGGCGGCGGACGCGGCGTCGCCCCTGTCCTCCGCGGTCGAGGAGACCAGGAGGTTCCTTGAGGCGTAGACGCCGGACGGATCGTCGGCGGCCGGCACGTTCCCCCCTGGCTCGGCGCCGTGGGCCTTCTTGAAAGCCGGCGAATCCGCCCCGAGGACCTTGTCGATCTCCGATTCGGTCCATGCATAGTAGCCGGCGAACTCGTCGCCCGTCGCATCCTGCACCGCGGCAAAGATGCCATCGGGGCGTGCGAGGCGGCTGAGCGCGAAGTCGAGCGCGCCGCGGGCGCACCGCTCGAACGTCCTCGTGTCGGCCCCCTGGGCCGCGTCGAGGAAGGCAAGCGCGACCCGGGCCTGGTCGGCGAGCACCTTCTGGGGATAGGGCAGGCGCCACGCCGCGTCGCTCGCGTACCGGAAGAATCCCCCATCGAGCGGATCGCGCACGGCGCTCGTCGAAAGCGCGCGCAGCGTCCTGAGCGCCGCCTCGCGGTCCCCTTTGGGCCGTCGCAGGAGGAAACGGGTGAGCTCGGGTTCCGGGAGCTTCGGCGGATCGCTGTAGCCGCCCCTCGCGGGGTCAAAGCTCTGCCGCCAGGCGTCGGCGGCCGCCGAGAGCCTCGCCGTGTTCCTGTCGATGCTCCAGGCTGACGGCTGGGCGGTCCGCGTCGCGGGCGTGAGCTGGGCGACGGCCTCCGCGGCGCGCCTGCGGCAACCCGCGGCGTCGGCAACCCACGCGTCCAGGGCCTCCTTTGCCTGCTTCAGAAAGCCGGGCCTGCCCCAATCCTCGGACGGCGACAGGTAGGTGGCGCCTTCATAGGGCTGGAGCTCGGGGGTGAGCCAGACATTCAGGGGCCAGCCGCTCTGCTGCTTCACGTCTCCCACGTAGGCCTGGTAGAGCGAGGCCAGGTCGGGGCGCTCCTCGCGGTCGACCAGCACGCACACAAACCGCTGGTTGAGCCATTCCGCCGTATCCCTGTTCGAAAACGTCTGCCGGCGCATCGCGCGGGCGAGCTCGCTCGAGAAGAATCCCATGAAGAGAAAAATGGGCTTCTGCTCGCGCTTCGCCCGGTCAAGCGCCTCGCCGCTCCAAAGGTTCCAGTCAACCGGGCTTCCCGCAAAGCTCCGCAGAAACGCCGAGGGTTCACTGCGCAGCTTCTCGGAGGCCGTTCCTGCGAATGCGCCGGAGGCAAAGCCCGGGAGCAGGAGAGCGGTGAGGATTCTGGCCGGGAATAGATTGAGCCTCGGGAGGGGCCGGCGGGCGCGTTGGGAAGGCATGATATCCAGCCGACATGGATGGTCCCGGGGCCGGTTCCATGCAACGTTCTTCCAATGCGGGAAGGCGCCTCCCGGCCCGCACTTCACCCGGCGTGCCCCGGGGGCGGGAGCCCGTCCGGGCTTGCCGTGGCGCATCGGGCCCATAGCATAAGGACGCCGACTCTGTACCATGGATCAAGGCAGCGCGCCGGCGCCCTGCCGTAACCCCCCAGCCCCATGTCCTCCCATATTCTTGATCTCGCCTCGCCAAACCTTTCCCTGATTCCGACGCTCTGCTGCGCATTCGCGGTCGGCGTCGTGGTGCCCGCCCGCGGGGCCGACCAGGCGGCCCCGGTCGGGGTCTTCGACCAGCACGGCGACATCGGAGGCGCCGGCCTCCCTGGCAGCTCCGTGTTCGACAGGGATTCCCAGGAATATCTCCTGTCGGCCTCCGGAACCAACATGTGGGGCGACCACGACGAGTTTCAGTTCGCCTGGAGGAAGGTGAAGGGGGATTTCATCATCCAGGCCTTCACGCAATTCCTGGGGGAGGGCATCGACCCGCACCGAAAGATGGGGCTCATCGTCCGCGCAAGCCTCGACCCGCGCTCGCCCCACGTGAACGCGTGCAGGCACGGCAGCGGGCTGACGTCGCTTCAGTTCCGCACGGCCGACGGCGCGCCGACCGGGGAGATCCGGCTCAAGATAGAGGGCCCGGATGTCCTTCAGCTCGAGAGGTCGGGCAAGAAATTCACGATGTCGGCCGCGCACTTCGGCGACACATACTCCACGCAGGACTTCGACGCGATCGACCTGCCCGACGAGGTGTTCGTCGGCATCTACATCTGCGCGCACAACAACTCGGTCCTGGAGAGGGGTGTCTTCAGGAATGTCCGGCTGATCCGCCCCGCGAGCCGGGACTTCGTTCCGTACCGGGACTACATCGGGAGCGACATCGAGCTGCTCGACGTCGAAACGGGCTTCCGCAAGACGGTCTGCCGCGCGGAGGATTCGCTCCAGGCGCCCAACTGGACGCCGGACGGCAAGCGTCTCGTCTACAATCACAACGGACGGATATACAGCTTCGACCTCGCCAAGCGCGAATCGACGCCCATCGACACCGGCTCCCAGGTCCACTGCAACAACGACCACGCGCTTTCGTCCGACGGACGGATGCTGGGGATCAGCAGCGGCTCCACCTCGATGGTTTACACGCTGCCGATCAAGGGGGGCGCCCCCCGCCGGATCACGCCGGCCGGCCCCTCCTACCTGCACGGCTGGTCCCCGGACGGGAAATTCCTGCTGTTCACGGGCGCCCGGAACGGGGCGTTCGATATCTACAGGGTCCCGGCCTCGGGAGGCGCCGAGGAGCGCCTGACAACCGCGAAGGGGCTCAACGACGGGTCGGAGTACACGCCCGACTCAAGGGCGATCTTCTTTAATTCCGACCGGACCGGGAAGATGCAGGTATGGCGGATGAATGCGGACGGATCGGGGCAGACCCAGGTCACGGACGATGAGTTCAACAACTGGTTCCCGCACATTTCACCCGATGGCAAGACGATCGTCTTCATCAGCTTTCCGCCGGAGATTCGGTCCGATGACCATCCCTTCTACAAGCGCGTGTACCTGCGCAGGATGCCGGTCGATGGGGGGAAGCCCACCGTCGTGGGCTATGTCTACGGAGGTCAGGGGTCGATCAACGTCAATTCCTGGTCGCCCGACAACAGGATGATCGCCTTCGTCAGCAATTCGGACTCGTTCTGACGCCATCTGTGGAAAGCAAATTGCCGCCCGGCTTGCGCCGGGCGGCAATTGAGCGGGAAAATCCGATCAGAACTTGAACTTGACGGTTCCGAACACCTCGGTCCCGGGCAGGGGAACGATGCCTTCGAGCGCATAGGTTGCGACCGAGGGCTCCCAGTTGTGCTGGTTTGTGACGTTCGTCCCCGAGAGCCGGAACTCCCAGCGCTTCATCTTGTAGAACACCTCGGCGTCCACGGAATACTGCGTCGGTATGACCAGATAGCCCTGGTAGTCGTTGTTCATCGGGCTCGTCACGAGGACGTTCGATTCGATCCCGAAGCCGCATGGAAACGTATAGGAAGCGAGCGCATTGAACGTGTCCAGGGGCTGGCCTGGGGCGCGCAGCCTTCCGCTGGACTGTTGCGGGGCCGTTCCGCCCTCGTCCTGCGGTATTGGCGGGCCACCGGGAAGCTGGTTTCCGTCGTAGCCCTGGAACGGGAATGTCGCCGCGGTCACGGGCGAGCTTCCATTGATCCATGAGTAGCCCAGCGTGGCGAAGAACTGCTTGTTCGGCTGGTAGTTGATCGAGAGCTCATAGCCGTAGAACTGGTACTCGATGACCGGCGATCCCTGGGGCTTGCTCTGCCTCGACTGCGTAAAGACGTCGTTGCTGATGAAGAGCCTGTTGTTATCCAGCTGAAACTTCGCTCCCAACTCGACCAGCTGGCTTTGCTCCGAGAACAGGGATCGCGGAATCGTGGGATTGCCAAGCGCGTCCGCATACAGGCCGAATCCACCGCCATCAGCCAGGTCCCCTGTGTAGTTCTGGCTGTAGTTGTACGTGAGGTAGGTGCTGACGAAGGGATTCAACTTGTCGACGATGCTGATGTTCGCATTGGGCTCCCCGACCTCGATCGACGCCGAGGCGGCCGTGTTGAGGGGGTCCCTCGACTGAACGTGCATGACGTCCAGTCGGGCGCCGGTGATCAGGTTCCAGCTATCGCTGAGCTTCCAGGTCGCCTGGAAGTAAGGCGAAATCTCCTCCTCGTCCGAGTCGTTGGTGTCGTCGTTCAGGTCGAAATACATCCCGCCGCCATTGCCCGACCCGGGGCCGAAGGTTCCGAGCGCGGGAGTCGAATATCGGTTCTCAAACCCCGGCGTGGGCACTCCCAGGAATCCGCCCGGGCCATTCACGGAGAGGTAGGAGTTGATGTCGGAGCGAAGCGCCGCATTCGAGAGATCCCACACGTTGACGGGCTCGAAGAAGAAGTCGTCATAGGCCCGCGTGCTCTGGTATTTTTCCTCCAGGCCGGTGTTTATCGTCACATACGGCTTCGAGATGATCACCCCGGTCCGGTTGTCGACGAACCATGAAGGATCGATGATCTCGCTGTAGCCGTCGGAATTGAACGTGTCGCGCTTGGTGTAGCTGAACATCGTGTTGTTCACGACCTTGATGTCGGTGGACAGCGCGAGGGTCTGGATCACCTGGGTGTTGTATTCCATGCCGTGGGCATGGCTGGCGGGGCCCTGTGCGGTCTCGTGATAGTCGACCGGGACGGGCGCGCCGAAGTCGATGACGTCGCCGCCACCCGGGCCTCCGCCGACATTGATCGCGTTTTGAACGTTTCCGGGCCCTGCCATCGTCCCGCCGTCCACGTTTGTTCCCGGGATGTACAAACCGTTTGAAATGAGGGCCTGCGTCGGCCGGTTGATGCCGAAGTTTTCCCTGTAATCGGCCCAGAACGCCTTCGACATCACGAAAACCTCATAATCCTTGGTGGGGCGCCACGTTACGGCGCCGTAGAACGAGGTGGTCTCCTTGATCCAGTCGTACCAGTAGCCGTCGCTGTCCTCGCCCGAATAGCTGAAACGGTAGGCCAGCGTCGGGCTGATGGGGCCGCCGGTGTCAATGGTCCATCGATTCGTGTCGTAAGAGCCTACGGTGTAGCTGATTGTAGTCTTGTTGCTGTCAAAGAAGGGCTGCTTGGAAATCATGTCCACGAACCCTCCGACATAGGCGGAGGCGCCCTGCACCGCGGTTGCGGGACCGGGGACGATGTTGACCGACTCGACGATGTTGAAGTCGATCGGCATGCCGTCGCCGCTCTCGCCGATCCTCTGGCGCATCCCGTTCATGAACACATCCGACGACTGTCCGCGGATGCTGGGATTCGAGGGCGAGCCGAAGTTGGAGTCCGTGTAGGAGCTCGAGGTCAGCTTGCTGAATTGAGTGGTGTCCTGGATGTCGATGACATCCATCTGCTCGCGCGAGATGATCGTCACGTTCCTGGGGACATCCAGGATGTTGTCCTCCGTTCCGAACACCGACGTGAACGGCCGGGCGGTCGGAAGGATCTGCTGGTCGATCGGCACGTCGCTCACCTGATATTTTTCCATCTGGATGGCGGCCTCCGTGGATGCAGGCGTCGTCGGCGCAGGGGCGCCGGAGACCTGCGCCGCACTCGGGGCCGTGGTGGTCGTAGTCGTCGTTGTCGTTGGCGGCGGCGGAGTGGCGGTTTGCGCCAGGCCCAACGGTGCGAAAGTCGCCAGGGTCAGGCTGGCGACGAGCCCAATTCGATAGGTGTAATGCATAGGTTTGCAGAGACCCTGAGCATTCGACATGCCAGAACCCCAAATCGTGTCCGTTTGGGGGGAGGTCACGCCGGGCGCCGGGCCTGCCGCCCGCAGGAACCCGGGCGCCTGTTAATGCGCCACGACCTTGGCCGGCGAGGGCAGCTCGGCCGACGTCCAGCCGCCGCCCAGGGCCTGTATCAGCGCCACGCTCGATGTCAGCTGCGACGAGACGATGCCGAGCGCGGTTTCGCGGTTGGTCAGTTCGGTGACCTGCGCGGCGACGACGGTGGTGAAGTCGACCGTGCCGGCGTTGTACTCGTTCAGCGCGATCTGGGCGGCCTGGACGGCCTCGTTGACCGCGTCCTGCTCCACCCCCGCCTCGGAATTGAGTATCCGCAGGCCTGCGAGGTTGTCCTCCACCTGCTGCAGGGCCGTGAGCACCGTCTGGCGATAATTGGCGGCGGCGGCCTCGTAGGCGGCCCTTGCCGAAAGCACGACGTCGTGGCGCTGCCCCCAGTCGAGCAGCGTGTCGGTGGCCTGGGCGCCCAGCGTCCAGAACTTGAAGGGCGTGGTGATGAGCTGGTTGAGCGGCGAGCCCTCGTAGCCTGCGGCCCCGGAAATGCTGAACGTCGGGTAGTAGGCCGCCGTCTGGATCCCGACCTTCGCGTTCGCCGCCGCGGCCAGGCGCTCGGCCGACGCCACGTCGGGCCTGCGCTCGAGGAGGCTTGACGGCATCTGCGCGGGGACCTGCGGCATCGTGATCCCCATGGCCGGCCTTCTCGCGATTGAGAAGTCCGCGGGCGCCTTTCCGAGGAGGACCGCGATCGCATGCTCAAACTGGGCGCGCTGGACGCCCACGCCGATCAGCTGCGCCCGCGTGCTGTCGAGCTGCGTCTGGGCGGTGATGATGTCGCTGCGCGCCGCCACGCCGACCGCGTACTTGTTCTTCGTTATGGAAACCGTCCGCCTGTAGGCCTCCACCGCGTTTTCGAGCAGCCGGATCTCGTCGTCCGCCGCCCTGAGCGCGACATAGTCCTGGGCGAGGGTTCCCTGCATCGAAAGGCGGGCGGAGGCCACGTTGGCGGCATCCGACTGGGCGGTCGCGACGTCGGCTTCCACCGTGCGCCGGAGCTTCCCCCAGAAGTCAGGCTCCCAGGAGGCCTGCAGCTCGGCGGCGTAGGTCGACGAAGTGAGGCCGCGGCCGGGCAAGGATTCCGACGCCGGGACCTTGGACCGCTGGGCCGAGCCCAGGGCGCCGATCGTCGGAAGATAACCCGTCCTGTCCGAGCGGGCTATCTGCCTCGCCTCCTCGTAATTGTCGACCGCCTGGACAATCGTGAGGTTGGACGCTTCCACCTGGGCCTCGAGGTCGTTGAGGACCGGATCGCTGAAGACCTCCCACCACGGTCCCCTCCTTGTGCGGTCGCTCGGGGCCGCCGTCTTCCATCCCGCGTCCTCCTTAAAGGCCGCGGGCATGGCGACCTCGGGCCGCTTGTAGTCCGGGCCGACGGCGCACCCGGCGGCGAGGAGGAGGAACGCCGCGCCGTGCGCGAGGCGCGCCGCGCCCCGGCGCGCCTTCGTGGAATGTCTAGGTGTCAAATCCATCGTGTCGTTGGTGTTGGACCTCAAATCGGCGTGAGCTCCGGCGCCTTGCCGGAATGAATGAACCCCAGCCTCACCCAAGTTCGGCGGAGCCAGACGCTCGCGCGCTCGACGTAAAGGTAAACGACCGGGGTCGTGTAAAGCGTAAGCAACTGGCTGACCACAAGGCCGCCGACGATCGAAATGCCAAGCGGCTGGCGAAGCTCCGCTCCGTCGCCGTAGCCGATGGCGAGCGGCACCGCGCCCAGGATTGCCGCCATCGTCGTCATCAGGATCGGCCTGAAGCGAAGCTGGCAGGCCCTGAAGATCGCATCACGGGGGCTCAGCCCCTCCGTGCGCTCCGCCTCGATCGCGAAGTCGATCATCATGATCGCGTTCTTCTTGACGATGCCGATCAGGAGCAACACGCCGATCAACGCAATGAGGTCGAATGCCAGGTGGAACAGCATCAGCGCGAGAACCGCGCCAATGCCCGCCGAAGGCAGCGTGGACAGGATCGTGAAAGGATGGGCGTAGCTCTCATAGAGTATGCCGAGGACCAGGTAGATCGCGACGATTGCCGCAATGATCAGGACCAGCTCGTTGCTAAGCGTGTCCTGGTAGGTCTTTGCCGTGCCCTGGAAGCTCCCGTGGATCGAGCTCGGCATGCGGATCGCGGCCGTCTGGCGCTCCACCGCGGCGACCGCGTCCGACAGCGATGCCCCCGGGACGAGGTTAAACGAGATTGTCCCGGCGACAAAGGTGTTCTGATGATTCACGGATAGGGGGGTCGTCCCGAGGCCATAATGGGAGAAAGCCGACAGGGGCACCATCACCTCGTGGCTCGTGCTGACCGCCTCGCCGGTCGACGCCGAGGCGTGGCCCGTCGTGGCGATTGCATTGATGCTGGCGTTGCGCGCCGCGTCGGCCGCGACGGAGCTCGCGCTGGGCGCCGACGCCGAGGTCGTGTTGGCGATGGCAAAGCCCGAGAAGCCGGAGACCGTGCCGGCCACGGCGTTGCTCGACTGGGTGCCGCTCACCGTTCCGCCCGTGGAGCTGACGTAGATGTCCCTAAGAGCGGACGGTTCCTGCCAGAAGCGCTGGGCCACCACCATGACCACGTGGTATTGGTTGAGCGACTCGTAGATCGTCGAGACCTGCCGCTGGCCAAACGCGTCGTACAGGGTGTTGTCGATCTGGACCTCCGTCAGTCCCAGGCGGGAGGCGGTGTCGCGATCTATGACGAGGTCGGTTTCGAGTCCCTTGTCCTGCTGGTCGGAGTTAAGGTCTATGAGTGCCGGCTCGGCCTTGAGCGCTTCCAGGAGCTTTGGCGTCCACGCGCGCAGCGATTCAAGATCGTCCGATTGGAGCGTGTACTGCCATGCGGTATTGCTGATTCGTCCTCCCGTCCTTGGCGTCTCCTGCTGCGTGAACATGAAGAGGGTGCCCCCGGGCACATGCGCGAGCTGCGGCCTCAGGCGGGCGATGATCTGGTCGGACGAAACCTTGCGCTGGCTGAGCGGCCTCGCGGAAATGAACATCGCGCCGGTGTTGCCGCCGCGACCGCCGGCGCCGGTGAACCCGACAACGTTTGCCACGTCCGGGTCGCCCTGGACGATCTTCATGAATTGCCTCAGCTTCTGGGACATCCGCTGGAACGAGACGCTCTGGTCGGCCTGGATGAAGCCGTTCATGCGGCCCGTGTCCTCCGGCGGAAAGAAGCCCTTTTGTATGATCGTGAACAGCCAGATGTTCATGCCGACCGTGCATGCGAGCACGATGATCATGACGAAGGAATGGCGAAGGGCCCACGCAAGCGTGTCCCGGTACAGGTCGAGCATGCCCTCGTAGGCCGACTCGGTCCACCTGTGGAAGCGCCCCCGGATTTCCCCCTTGCGGCGGACGGTGAGGAGCCGCGCGCACATCATCGGCGTCGTGGTGAGCGAAACCACCATCGAGATGAGGATCGCCACCGACAGCGTCATCGCGAACTCGCGGAACGTGCGGCCGACCTGGCCGCCCATGAGAAGGATCGGGATGAACACCGCGATCAGCGAGAGGCTCATCGAGAGGACCGTGAACGCCACCTGCCGGACGCCGATGATCGCCGCTTCGAACCTCGGCGTCCCGGACTCCATGTGGCGGGTGATGTTCTCCATCACGACGATTGCATCGTCCACGACGAACCCGGTCGCGATCGTGAGCGCCATCAGCGAAAGGTTGTCCAGGCTGTAATTCAGCAGATACATCGCTCCGAATGTCCCGATCAGGGAGACGGGCACGGCGACGCTTGGGATCAGGGTGGCGCGGCCGTCGCGAAGGAAAAGATACACCACGAGCACGACGAGCACGATCGCCATCGCGAGCGAGCGCTCGACATCGCGAAGCGACGCCCGGATGGTCGTGCTTCGGTCCATGGCGACAGCGAGCTCGGTCGCCGGGGAAATATCCGCCTGCAGCCGGGGGAGCATGGAGCGGATGAGGTCGACGGTCTCGATGATGTTGGCCTGGGGCTGCTTGAGGATGCCGATGAGGACGGCCGGAATCCCCCGTGACAGTCCCAGGTTGCGGATGTCCTCGACGGAATCCGTGACCTCGGCCACGTCGCTGAGGCGGATGGGAGCGCCGTTCCTGTAGGCGACCACGAGGCCGCGGTAGTCCTTCGCCGCGCGCGACTGGTCGTTGTCGTAAATCTGCCAGTGGAAGATTCCGTTCTCGATCGCCCCCTTGGGGCTGTTGGCGTTTGCGGCCGCGAGCGCGGCGCGCACGTCCTCGAGCCCGACGCCGTACTTGAACAGGCTCGAGGGATTCAGTTCGGCGCGGACAGCCGGAAGCGAGCTTCCCCACACGCCGACGTTTCCCACCCCCGCCACCTGGGAAAGCTTCTGGGCCAGTTTTGTGGACGCCTCGTCGTAGAGTTGGCCGGAGGTCATCGTCTTCGACGTCAGGGCCAGGATCATGATCGGCTGGTCGGCGGGGTTCTGCTTCCTGTACTGGGGGTTCGACCGGAGCGCGGCGGGAAGATCCACGCGCGCCGCGACGATCGCCGCCTGGACGTCGCGGGCGGCGCCGTCGATGTCGCGGTTCAGCCCGAATTGAAGCGTGATGTTGGTGCTCCCCACCGAGCTCGACGAGGTCATCTCGGTGACATCGGCGATCGCTCCCAGGTGGCGTTCCAGGGGTGTGGCGACACTGGTCGCCATGGTCTCGGGGCTCGCCCCGGCCATGGACGCGGAGACCGAGATCGTCGCGGTATCGACCTGCGGGAACGGCGCGACCGCCAGCTTGAGGTAGGCCGTGGCGCCGGCCAGCACGATCCCGGCCGTGAACAGCGTCGTCGCGACCGGCCTTCGGATGAACACCTCCGAAAGGTTCACGGGACCGCCTCCCTGGCCCGGACGGCCGTAGCGCCCTTTTCGCGGAAGCGGGCCGCGATCCTGTCAAATGCGAGGTAGATGACGGGCGTGGTGAAGAGGGTCAGCACCTGGCTCACGATCAGCCCGCCAACGATGGTCACGCCGAGCGGGTGCCGCAGCTCGGATCCCATTCCGGTGCCGAGCATGAGGGGCACGGCCCCGAGCATCGCGGCCAACGTCGTCATCAGGATGGGCCTGAACCTGAGCAGGCAGGCCTGGTAGATCGCCTCGCGCGGCGGCAATCCCTCGTTCCTTTCGGCGTCGAGCGCGAAGTCGATCATCATGATCGCGTTCTTCTTCACGATGCCGATCAGCAGGATGATGCCGATGATCCCTATCACTCCGAGGTCGCTGCCGACGATCATCAGGGCGAGCAGCGCGCCGATTCCGGCCGACGGCAGCGTCGAAAGGATCGTGATCGGGTGAATGAAGCTTTCGTAGAGGATCCCCAGGATGATGTACATCGTCAGGATCGCGGCGCCGATCAGGAAGAGCTCGTTCGAGAGCGAGCTTTCGAACGCGCTCGCCGCGCCTTGAAAGCTCGTCGCGATGCTTTCGGGCATGTGGATTCGTGCCTCGACCCCGCGAATCGCCTTGACCGCGTTCCCGAGCGAGCCGCCGCGCGGCACGTTGAACGAGATCGTGTTCGCGGGAAACTGGCCCAGATGGTCGACGAGAAGCGGCTCTCGCTGGTCCTCGAACTTTGCGATGGAGGAGAGCGGCACCTGGCCGCCCGAGGCTGACGGGACGTAGATGAGCGAAAGCGAGGCGGGCGAGCGCTGAAGCGCGGGATCGGCCTCCATGATCACGCGGTACTGGGTGGACTCCGTGAATATCGTCGAGATGATCCGCTGGCCGAACGCGTCATAGAGGGCGTTGTCGATCGTCGCGGCCGTTATCCCGAACCTCGCGGCGGTGTCGCGGTCGATGTCGATGAAGGTGCCAAGGCCGTTTTCGGACAGGTCCGACACAACGCCGCTCAGCTGGCTCTGCTGGCGCAGCTGGTCGGTCAGTTTCGGGACCCACTCCGTCAGGTCGGCCGGGTTCGTGCTCTCAAGCACAAACTGGTACTGGGTCCGGCTGACCCGGTCGTCGATGGTCAGGTCTTGGACGGGCTGCATGTAGGCCGAGATCCCGACCACTTTCTCGAGGTTTGTGTTCAGCCGCCTTATCACGCCGGCAGCCGTATCGGGACGATCCGCCCTTGGCTTGAGATTGACCTCCATCCGGCCGGTGTTGAGCGTCGTGTTGGATCCGTCGACCCCGACAATGGAGGAAAGGCTCTCGACGGCGGGGTCCTTGAGGATCTCGGACGCCAGGGCCTTCTGGCGGTCCACCATCGCCTCATAGGAGGCCGATTGCGGCCCCTCCGTGATCACCTGGATCAGCCCCGTGTCCTGGACCGGGAAGAATCCCTTCGGGATCAGGACATAAAGGAGCACGGTCAGGACGAGCGTCCCGACCGCCACGGCCAGGGTGAGCGCCTGCCGGTCCAGCACCCAGGTGAGCATCGAGCCATACCTGGCGATCACCCCGTCGATGAAGGCCCCCGTCTTCCTGCTCCATGCCGGCACCTCGCCGGGCTCGTGGTGCCTGACCAGCTTGGCGCACATCATGGGCACGAGCGTCAGGGAGACCACCGCCGAGATGAGGATCGTCACCGCGAGCGTGATGGCGAATTCGCGGAATAGCCGTCCCACCACGTCGCCCATGAACAGGAGCGGGATGAGGACCGCGATCAGCGAGATGGTGAGCGAGATGATCGTGAAGCCGATCTGCTCGGATCCCTTGAGGGCCGCCTCGAGGGGCGTGTCCCCCATCTCCACATAGCGCGCAATGTTCTCGATCATGACGATCGCATCGTCCACGACGAAGCCGGCGGCGATCGTCAGCGACATGAGCGAAAGGTTGTTCAGGCTGAACCCCAGGAGGTACATGACCGCGAACGTGCCCACGAGCGACAGCGGCACCGAGAGGCTCGGGATGATCGTCGCCGGGATGTTCCGCAGGAAGACGAAGATGACCAGGACGACGAGGATGACCGCGAGCGTGAGCTCGAACTCGACGTCCCGAATCGACGCGCGGATGGTCACCGTGCGGTCCGTGAGGACGCTCACATCGACCGACGGCGGGAGCGAGGCCTTGAGCTGGGGGAGGAGCGCGTAGACGCCCTCGACGACCTTGATCACGTTTGCGCCGGGCTGGCGCCGGATGTCGAGAATCACGGCGGGCGTCTTGTTGTACCATGCCGCGAGCTTGTTGTTCTCCGGGGCGAACTGCACGGTCGCGACGTCGGACAGCCTCACGGGGGCGCCGTTCTTGTACGCGACGACCAGCTTCTCGTATTGCGCAACCGACATGAGCTGGTCGTTCGAATTGATCGTGAACGCGCGCGACGGGCCGTCGAAGCTGCCCTTTGCCTGGTTCTGGTTCCCGTTCATTATCGTCGTGCGCATGTCGTCGATGTTGAGCCCGTATGCGGCGAGCGCGACCGGGTTGGCACGGATCCGAACGGACTGCCTCTGGCCCCCGCCGATGCTCACGAGGCCGACGCCGGCGAGCTGCGAGATATTCTGCGCGAGCCGGGTGTCCGCGAGGTCCTCGACGGTTGTCAGCGGCAGCGTCTTCGAGGTGAGCGCAAGCGAAAGCACGGGCGCATCGGCGGGGTTGACCTTGGCGTATATCGGCGGCGCGGGAAGGTCCGCCGGCAGCAGGAACTGAGCCTGGTTGATCGCCGCCTGGACCTCCTGCTCGGCTATGTCGAGGCTCAGGTCCAGGTTGAACTGGAGCGTGATCACCGAGGCGCCGGCCGAGCTCGAGGAAGACATCTGCTTCAGGCCGGGCATCTGGCCGAGGTTGCGCTCGAGGGGGGCCGTGACCGACGAGGTCATCACGTCCGGACTCGCCCCGGGGTAGAACGTCTGGACCTGGATCGTCGGGTAATCGACCTCGGGAAGCGCCGAAAGCGGAAGGAACCGGTAGGCTATGATCCCGATGATCAGGATCGCGGCCATGAGAAGCGTCGTCGCGACCGGCCTTAGGATGAAGATGCGGGAGGGACTCATCGAGTGGACCCCGGCTTGGGCGGCCTCATTTGGGAGCCGTCAGCTGCTGTCACCGCTTGGTTTCCGATGCCTGTGCTCGCCGTCCGGCGTCCCCGTCTTGTCGTCCGCACCGGGTTTGCCGTCGGCCGCCCCCGGCTTGCCATCCCGGTTCCACGACCTGCCGGGGGTCTTTCCGCCGCCCGGGGCCTGGTTGGGAAACTGGGGATCCACCTCCATGCCGTCCTTGAGCCTGTCGGCCCCGTCGACCACGACCTTTTCTCCCGGCTTGATCCCCGTGAGCACGGCCACTCGCTCGCCCTCGGTTGCGCCGAGGGCCACGGTCCTTGCGGCCACCTTGTTGTCGGCGTCGACAACGTAGACGAACGAGCCCTGCTGGCCCCTCTCTATCGCGGACGTGGGGACCACCGTCACCCCGCGCTGCACGTCGATCAGCATCGACACGTTGACGAACTGGTTCGGGAAAAGCGCCTCGTCCTCGTTGGGGAACACCGCCCGCAGCTTGAAGGTGCCAGTCGTCGGATCGACCGTGTTGTCTATGGTCGCGAGCGTGCCGGTGGCGAGCTTGACGGTGTTGTCCCGGTTGTAGGCGTCTACGGAGATCTTCGAGTCGGGGGCGCGCACCTGCTTGACCACCTGGGGGATGTTGTCCTCGGGCAGGGTGAAGATGACCGTTATCGGCTTCACCTGGGTGAGGAGGACCAGCCCGGTTGCGCTGTTGGGTGTCACGTAGTTGCCCTGGTCGACCAACCGGAGGCCGACGCGGCCACTGACGGGCGCCGTGATGTGGCAATAGGCCAGGTTCAGCTGGGCGCTGTCCACAAGGCCCTGGTTTTGCTTAACCATCCCCTCGTATTGCGTGGCGAGGGCCCGCTGGGCGTCCACCTGCTGCTTCGAGATGGAATCCTGCCCTGAGAGCGTGACATAGCGGTCGAGGTCGATCTGCGCCTCCTTGTACTGGGCCTGCGCCTGGATAAGCTGCCCCTGGGCCTGCTCCAGCGCCACCGAATACGGGCGCGGATCGATGACGGCCAGAAGGTCCCCCTTGTTCACCATCTGGCCTTCCTTGAAATTGACCTCGGTCAGGTAGCCGCTGATCTGGGTGGTCACGGTGACCGTCGCGAGGGGCGTGACGGTGCCCAGGCCATTCAGGACGATGTTGATGTCCGCCTTCCGTGCGACATTGACGACCACGGGGAGCGGCCCGGACATCCCGAACCCGCCGCGGCGACCGGCTCCCTGGAATCCCGTGGTCTTGGGCGCCTTGGAGCGGTAATAGAGCAGACCGCCCGTTCCCAGGAGGAACACGGCAAGAAGCGTAAAGAGGACCGCCCGCCTGCTCCTGTTCTTCTCAGCGGCCGTCAGGGTCGGCGAAACGGGTTCCGGCGCTCCTTTTGATGGATCGGCCCCAGTTGGTAAATGGCTCATGTTATGGTGATACTGAAGTCGGCGACGCAGAGTCCAAGCGGGAGATGGACCCACCAAGATAGGACGCCGGTGAGAACAGACGCAAACTCCAACGAAAGGTCACGCCCGTGACGCTCAGGCTGCGGCGACAGCGGCCATGGGGGGAACCGGCACGTCGAGCGAGGCCGCCACGGCGCGCAGCAGCTCGGCCTCGGACGTCAGGAGCACCCCGTCCGCGCTGACGACGTGCGCGGCCGCCATGAGCAGGCGCTGCTTGATGGGGCCGCTCGATGTCGCCAGCTTGTCGAGGGCGGCATCGAGCTGCACCAGGCCGCACTCGGCCTCGGGCAGGAATGAGATCTTGCCCTCCACCAGCTTCAGCTGGGACGCGCCCTCCGCGAAGGCCCGCGAGGCCTCGTTCACGTCGTCGCTCGACGCATGCGCCAGGGCCGAGAGCACAACCGAGATCTCGGTTGTCACGGCCTGGAACGAGTAGATCTGCGTCACCGCCGACGACGGGTCCCGGTTCACCGCCAGGGCCCTGAGCACGAGCCTCTGGAGGGCGAATTCGAACGTGGTCACTTTTCCGTCCGCCTGCACCAGGTCGTCGAGGGTGCCCGCAAACGAGCCGAGCGCCGTCGGCGGGAGAGCCTTCAGCGCCGGGATCGCGAGCTGCAGGACCGGCAGCTTGTGGGCGGGCTTGAGCTGCCTGAGCGCCGGGTCGAGCTGCTGGAGCGTCTGGAGCGCGTCGCTTCCGTTGCTGCTGGCGACCGAGGCCATCTGCTTCTGGCGAACGGCCTCGTCGTCGCTAAGGAGCAGGCCGTAGAGGAGTATGGGCGCATCGTGCGGGGAGCGCGCGGCCGTGCGCAGGCTCGCGGGGATTTCCGCAAGAAGCGCCTGGGCGCCCGCCGCGCCCTCGGGGGAAAGGGAGCCGGCGGCCGCCGTCAGGGCCACGCCGAAGGCGGCGGCGGCCGCCCGGGAGGGCGCCGCAGGGGAAGGCGCCGCGGGGGAGGGCGCCACCACCGGCATGCGCTCCACCTTCGACCATGGCTCCTTTGAGACGTCCACCACCTCGGGGGCATCGATGAATTTCCCGTCGAACTTCGGGTCGATCGCGATGATCCTGGCGGCGAGCGGGGGGTGGGTGGCCCAGAGGCCCCCGAAGTTCGACTCGAAGGCCTGCGCGAAGAAGAAATGGCTTATCTCCGCGGCCCGGTGGGTCTCGAGCGACGAGCCGATCGCCAGGCCCCCTATCTTCTTCAGCGGCCGGGTGACCCCGTCCGGGTTCCGCGTGAACTGGACCGCCGAGGCGTCGGCGAGGAACTCCCTCTGCCGCGACACCGAGGCCTGGATCAGCCGGCCGAAGAAATAGCCCACATATCCGACGACAAGGAGCGTGAGCCCGATCCCCAGCACCACGATGAGGCCTCCGCCGCCCTTCCTGGAGGAGCTGAATCGCGCGGATCGCAGGCCCCAGAGCGTCGCCCGCCCCGCCAGGCCTATCACCAGGATGCCGAAGATGATCGCGGTGACGCGCATGTTCATCCGCATGTCCCCGTTCAGGATGTGGCTGAACTCGTGCGCCACCACTCCCTGGAGCTCGTCGCGGGTCAGCCTCTGCAGCGTGCCCCTCGTGACCGTGACAACGGCGTCGCTCGTCGTCAGGCCCGCCGCGAAGGAGTTGATCGCCGGCTCCTCGTCCATGATGTAGACGGCCGGGATCGGCAGCCCCGAGGCGATGGCCATCTCCTCCACGACGTTGAGCAGCTGGTGCTCCTTGGGATCGGTGGTGTGGGTGTCGACCCGCCGCCCCCCGACGCTCTCCGCGACCGCCGAGCCGCCACCGCTCAGTTCCGACCACTTGTACAGGGACGCCACGCCGATGACGACAAGGGTGCCGAGCGAGACGACCGCGAACAGCCCCGGCCGCCAGAACGGGGCCTGCGCCGCCGCGTCGCCGTAGCCCGGGTCCTGGTAGCTGCCGTAGGCGTACCTGGACCGCGCATTGTTCCCCGCGAACCGCAGGGCGAAGACCGTCATGACATAGCCCGCGATGATCGTGCCGGCCACCGCGAACCCGAAGAGGACCAGCAGCCGCGTCGTGCGCTTCTTCGCGCGCTGCTCGGCGGCGAAGAAGTCCATCAGCTGAACGAGACCTTCGGCGCGCTGCGCTCGGCCGGGTCCTCCACGTGGAACAGCTCGGCCGGGAGAAACCCGAACATCCCGGCGAGGACCACGTTCGGAAACGTCTCCCGCGAGGTGTTGTACTCCATGACCGAGTCGTTGTAGGCCTGCCTGGCGAACGCGATCTTGTTCTCGGTCGAGGTCAGCTCCTCGGTGAGCTGCATCATGTTCTGGTTGGCCTTGAGGTCCGGGTACTGCTCGGAGACCACCATGAGCCGGCTGAGCGCCCCCGCGAGGCCGCCCTCGGCGGAGACCAGGCCCTTGACTGCGTTCGAGTCGGCGGGGTTGGCGGCAGCCGCCTGCGACGCGGCCAGGGCGATGTTGCGCGCCTTGATCACGTCCTCGAGCGTGTCGTGCTCGTGCTTCATGTAGCCCTTCGCGACCTCGACCAGGTTCGGGATCAGGTCGTACCTGCGCTTCAGCTGGACGTCGATCTGGGCGAAGGCGTTCTTGAAGCGGTTCCTGAGCGATACGAGGGAGTTGTAGATTCCCGTGGCCGCGAGCGCCAGGACGACGACAAGCGCGAGGAGCACGGCGAGTATAATGAGGGCTATCATGGGGAAACTAGGCTGGATTCAAGAAACCGTCGGGTCAATTGAACTTCGTCCGCCCGGCCCAGCCTCAGCTGCCGTCCTTTGCCGGGCTTCTGCGGCGGCCCGGCCAGCTTTTCACGTTGCATTTGGCGCTGGGTCGCCATCCCCTTTTTCAACGGCGCTGAAGGCCCCCGCCGCGCTCGAAACCGGCGCCGCACTCGTGTTTGCCCCCTCCTTTCCCCGCTCGCCCGGCGGTCGCACGTTCGGCCCGCGTTCCCGCTTCCGCCGGACGGCGGCCGCCGGCGCGGTCCGCCACCCGGGCCTCCCGGCCGCGCGGTGGCTGGCCGGAGGCCTCCTTGCCGTGGCCCTCGCGCGCGGCGCGGGGCCGGGCCCCGCCGCCGCATCGTTCCGCCACGACGTGGAGCCGATCCTGGAGGATTACTGCTACGAATGCCACGGGGACGGGACATCGAAGGGCAAGGTCGCGTTCGACGAGCTGGGCGACGCCGACCTCACGAAGCGGACCGACCTTTGGCTCGCGGCGCTCAAGAACCTTCGCGCGGACATCATGCCTCCCGCCGGGAAGCCCCGTCCCTCGCCCGCCGAGGCGAAGGTGATCGCCGACTGGATCAAGTACGGGGCATTCGGCATCGACCGGGCGGATCCCGATCCGGGCCGCGTCACGATCCGCCGCCTGAACCGCATCGAGTACGGCCTCACCGTCCGGTCGCTGCTCGGCGCCGATTATCCGAGCGAGGTCGAGTTCCCGCCCGATGACACGGGAAATGGCTTCGACAACATGGGCGACGTGCTCTCGACCTCCCCGCTGCTGCTCGAGAAATACCTGCGGGCCGCGGAGACGGTGGTGACGGGCGCGGTGCCCCAGAGCTCGCGCGTCACCCCCGTCATCACGGCCACCGGAAGCGATTTTCGGGAATACGACGATCCCCGGGCCAACGCGGGCGCCGAGGGCGAGGACGGGGGCCACCCCGTCCGGGCGGCGATGGGGCGGCCGCTCAGGTTCGACGAGGCGATCGAGGTGACGCACGCCTTTGACGCCCCCCGCGACGCCACGTACAGCGTGGCCTTCGACCTGGCGATCAAGGGGCCTTTCAACTTCGACCCGGCGCGCTGCCGCCTCGTCGTCACGGTCGACGGGCAGACCCGCTTCGACGAGCCGCTCGTCTGGCACGACTACAAGGCGATCCAGTTCGCCCATGACGAGACCTGGAGGGCGGGCCGGCACCGTGTCAGCCTCGCGATCTCGCCCCTTCCTCCCGCGGACACGCCGCCGGGCGCGCTCGGCCCCGATTTTGAGGAGAAGCAGCGCCTGGAGCTGCGCATCCTGTCGGTGCAGCTGAAGGGGCCGTTCGACGCGGCCTCCCGCGTGAGGCCCGCCAACTACCTGCGGTTCTTCCCCCGCGGCGAACCGCCGGCGCAGCGGGCCGGCCGCGACCGCTATGCCCGTGAAATCCTCGGCGATTTTGCGTCGCGCGCGTTCCGCCGTCCGGTGGACGACTCGACGCTGGGCCGGCTCGTCGACCTTGCGCGCAGCGTCGACGCCGCGCCCGGCGGGACCTTTGAACTCGGGGTGTCCCGCGCGATGATGGCGGTGCTCTCATCGCCCCGGTTCATATTCCGACTGGAGCGCAGCGACCCGGCGGGCGCCGGCGGCCGCTTCCCCCTGATCGACGAGTATTCCCTCGCGTCGCGGCTGTCGTATTTTCTTTGGTCCACGATGCCGGACGCGGAGCTGATCGCGCTCGCGCGCGAGGGTCGGCTGCGCGGCAACCTCCACGCGCAGGTCGAGCGCATGCTCCGCGACCCGAAGTCCGCGGCCCTCGTCCGCAACTTCACGGGCCAGTGGCTGCAGGCGCGGGACGTCGAGTTCGTCCCCATAAACGCCCGCGCCGTGCTGGGGCTCGGCCCCCCCACGCCCGGCGGCCCGAAGGCCGACTTTGACGGCGACACGCGGCGCGCCATGCGCAGCGAGACCGAGATGTGCTTCGACTACATCCTCAGGGGAGACCGCAGCGTGCTCGAGCTCGTCGAAAGCGGCTACACGTTCCTCAACGAGAAGCTGGCCGCGGTGTACGGCATCCCCGGCGTCGCCGGCAAGTCCATGCGCCTGGTCGCGCTTCCCGTGGGCAGCCTGCGCGGGGGCGTCCTCACCGAGGGCACCGTGCTCACCGTGACCTCGAATCCGACGCGGACCTCCCCGGTCAAGAGGGGCCAGTTTGTCCTCGAGAACATCCTGGGAACGCCCGTGCCCCCGCCGCCCCCGAACGTCCCGGCCCTCGAGGAGGCGAAGAGCGCCTTCGACCATGAGCCGACGCTCAGGGAGATGCTCGCGAGGCACCGGCAGGACAAGCTGTGCCAGTCGTGCCACGTCCGCATGGACTCTCTGGGGCTCGCGTTCGAGAACTTCAACGCGCTCGGCAACTACCGGGACACCGAGGCGGGCCGGCCGATCGAGACCGCCGGGAAGCTGATCTCCGGCGAGGAATTCTCCGACGTGCGGGCGCTCAAGCGGATCATCACCCATGACCGGCGCGCCGACTACTACCGCTGCCTGTCCGAGAAGCTGCTCACCTACGCGCTGGGCCGCGGCCTGGAATACTACGACGTCGAGTCGGTCGACCGCATCGTGGCCGGACTGGAGCGGGACGATGGACGATTCTCGACACTCCTGCTGGGCGTGATAGATTCCCCGCCGTTCCAGAGACGGCGCCCGGTCGGGCCGCCCCGGTTCGCAGCGCAGGTTTCGACAGGTTCCCCGGCCACAGCCACCCAATAATCCCGATGAACACCGCCCCCGATAAACCGGGCCGGAACCCGGCCGCCGAGCGCCGGCTGGCGTTCAGCCGCCGCCTGTTCCTCAAGGGGGTCGGCGTCGGCCTCGGTCTTCCCGTGCTCGAGTCGCTGCTTCCCTCGCCGCTCCGTGCGGCCGCGGCGGGGCCCGCCGGGCCGGCCGCCACGGCCGCCGGCGCGCCGCTGCGGATGGCGTTCGTGTATTTTCCCAATGGCGCGAACCAGGAAAACTGGTGGCCGGCGGGGGAGGGCTCGGATTTTTCGCTCGGGCGCACCATGCAGCCCCTCGCCGCGTTTCGCCGCCAGCTCCAGGTCGTCGGAGGGCTCGACCTCCACGAGGCCGAGCCGGGCAACGACGGCGGGGGCGACCACGCGCGCGCCAACGCGACGTTCCTGACGGGCGCCCGCGCGCGCAAGACCGACGGGAGCGACATCCACGTCGGCGTGTCCGTCGACCAGGTCGCGGCCAAGCATGTCGGGCACGTCACGCGGTTCCCGTCTCTCGAGCTGTCCTGCGACTCGGTGCACAAGGCGGGCCACTGCGACACGGGCTACTCGTGCGCGTACCAGTACAACATCTCCTGGCAGTCGCCGACCACGCCGATGACGCCCGAGCCCAATCCGCGGCTCGTGTTTGAGCGCCTCTTCGGCTCGGGCCCCCCCGAGGAGCGCCAGCGAAACTACGAGGCGCGGCTGCGGACGCAGAAATCGCTGCTCGATTTCGTGCTGGACGACGCGCGGAGCCTGCAGGGCGAGCTCAACGCGCGCGACAAGGACAAGCTCGACGAGTACCTCACGAGCGTGCGCGAAATCGAGATGCGCCTTCAGCACGCGAAGGGCTTTGGCCCGCTGCCCAAGCCGGCCGCCTCCGCCCCCTCGGGGATCCCGGGGGACTACGGCCAGCACATGGACCTGATGTACGACCTGCTGGCGCTCGCCTTCCAGACGGACTCCACCCGGATCGGCACGCTCCTCCTGGCGGGCGACGGCACGAACCGCGCCTTCCCGGAGATCGGGATCGCCGAGGGGCACCACTACTGCTCGCATCACCGCGGCAATGCCGACCTGAAGGAAAAGGTCGCGCGCATCGACGCGTTCTACATGCAGCGCTTCGCCCGTTTCCTCGGGAAGCTGGAGGCGATGAAGGACGCCGACGGCAAGTCGGTCCTGCACAACTCGATGATCGTCTACGGCTGCGGCAACTCCGACGGGAACAAGCACACCCACACGAACCTGCCCGTGGTGCTCGCGGGCGCGGGCGGCGGAACCCTGACGACCGGCCGCAGCGTGCACTACGACTCCACGCCGATGACCAACCTCTACCTGAGCATGGCGAACCGCATGGGCGTGTCGGGCGTGCCGCGCATCGGGGACTCGACCGGCGTCCTCGCGGGCGCCTAGCCGGCTACGGCTTCGCGGCGGGAGCGCCCGCGGCGGCCGACAGCGTCCGGTTCGCGTTGTCGTGCGGATCGTCGGTCCGCGGATAGTCGCGCCAGAGCCAGCGCAGCATCTCCGGCAGCGCGGCCCCCGCCTGCTTCTGGTTGTGCGCGCCGATCCCCCAGCAGAAGTTGACCTCGTAGCCCTTCTCCGTGAGCGCCGCCAGCATCTTGATGTTCTGGGCGTGCCAGTCGCGCTCGGGATCGTATCTCCCCGGCGGGTCTGAGGCCCGCACGCCGCGGTTGTCGTTCACGCCGTCCAGCAGGTAGACGCGGATCGGCTTGCGCTCGCTGGCGCGGATCAGGTCGGGGTAGACATGGCCGCCGCGCAGGTTTACGAAGCTGCCGACCGTGCAGAGCACCTTCCGGAACTGGTCGGGCCGGTGCCAGGCCACGGTGAACGCGGCGATCGCGCCCGAGCTGGCGCCCCCGATCGCGTGGTCGTCCGGGTTCCTCGAGATGTTGTAGCGCCGGTATAGCACGGGAAGGAGCTCGTCGACGACCACGCGGGCGTACTTGTCATCGAGCGAATTGTACTCCTGCGGGCGGTTGGACGAATGGTCGCCCCACTCGGACTGCGTCGCCACGGGCTGGCCGGCGCCGCGGCCCGGATTGATGAACACGACGACCGTCACGGGGATTTCCCGGCGATAGGTCAGGTTGTCGAAGACATTCGGGGCGCGGATGTCACCCGTGGGGCGCAGCCACGCCTGCCCGTCCTGGAAGATCATCAGAGAGGCGGGCACGGAGGGGTCGTATTGGGCGGGCACGTACACGCAGAAATCGTGCAGCGTCCCGGGATAGGCCGAGCTCGGCAGCTGCTCCCAGTCGGTCACCTTGCCCTGGGGAACGCCCGCATGGGCCTCCGAGTCCGGCCCGAGAAGGTAGACTTCGTCGGTTGGCGCCGCGTTCATGCGGCCGGCGAGGAGCGCGGCCGCCACAAGGAGCGGAACGCGGGAATGCGCGTGGGATTTCATGGCGGGGCGGAACCCTCGAGGCGCGGGGTTGCGCGGAAGGAGCGTGGGATGGAGTATGCGAAAGCCGGCGGAAGACAAAGCAGCATTTCTCGGGGGTTTTGACGGATGGCCGGCCGCGGACCGGGGCCCGCCGCCCCAATCCCGGGTTGATTGTTCCCGCTTGTGCAACAAGGTTAAGGGAGCTTTCCATGCGACTTCCGACCGTCCTAGCCCCGCTGCTTGCCGTGACCGCGTCCATGGCCGCCCTGGCGCCGCTCAACCCCCCCGTCCCGCTCGCTTCGCCCGAGCCCGCGGCCTCGCCCGGCGAGGGCGCCTTCGACCTCCTGTCGGCGCAACGCTCCGAGGACCTGGGCTTTCCATCGACGGCCATCGCCCTCTACCGCTCGATGCTGGCTGCGCCCGGGGCGGACACGGGGCGCCTCACGATTGCGCTTTCGTCGGCGCTCCTCGACGACGGGGACGTGCCGGGGGCCGCCCGGGTGCTTGAATCCTACCCGGGGCCGCGGGGATCGGCCTGGCACCTGCGCGCCGGCCTCATCGCCGCGTACAACCAGCGGACGGAGCAGGCCAGGGCGGAGCTCGCCGCCTCGCATTTCGACGAGCTGGAGGCCGCCGACCGCGGCTGGCATCTCTTCCTCCAGGGCATGCTGGCCGACGCCGCCAACGAGCCGGTCCGGGCGGGCGGCTTCTTCCAGCAGGCCGCCGGCGCCGCGGTGTCCGACCTCGAGCGCGCCAGGTTCCTCCTCGCCGAGGAGCAGATCCGGCTGCGGGTAGGGGGCGTGAACGAGGTCCAGCTCGAGGCGGACCGCAAGAACGCGGAGGCCTACCAGACGCAGAAGATCGGCTACGGCTTCGCCCGCGAGTACGCGATCGCGCTCAACGCCAGGGGCAGGAAGCAGCAGGCGGTCGAGGTCCTCCAGAACGAGCTGCGGATCCTTCCTCCCGAGGAGCGTTCGGAGGGCGATCATTTCAGGCTGCTGATCGGGCTCATCGCCGGCGCCGACACGGGAGTCGGGCGCCACGAGCTCTTCGACCTTCTGGCCTCGGGCACCGACCCCGACCGCCAGCGGATCGCCCTGCAGCTTCTGCTGCGCAGCTCGCAGTCGGGCGCGCCGCGCACCGAGCTCGGCGAAAGGCTCGACAGGCTCATCGCCGAGCCCCGGCCGCACCCGATCCTGGAGAGCCTTCTGCTGTGCCGGGCGCAGCTCGAGCTCGGCGACGCCCGCTATGCGCGGGCCGAGGACGACGCCCACGCGCTCCTCGACAGGTTTCCGGGGTCGCCGCTCAAGGCCTACGCCTATGCCGTCCTCGCCGGCTCGGCCTGGGAGCAGTACCGCTACCGGACGGCCGCCGACTACGCGTTCAAGGCCGGCGGCGAGTTTCCGGCGGGCCCGATCCGCGCGGAATTCGGCCTGCTGGTCGCCGAGTCGTGGTACCGCGCCGGCCTCCTCGGAAAGGACCCGGGCGATTTCCGAAGCGCGGCCGACGCCTATGCGGCGGCCCTTCGCTCCCGCCCCGAGGGCGTGCGACCCGGGCTCCTCATGTTCCAGCGCGTGCAGTCCGAGATCGAGGCGGGCGCCCTCGCGACCGCCGTCGCGGTGCTGGACGACCTGGCGCACGATCCCTCGTTCGACCCGGAGGACCGCTGGGAGGCGGAGTGGAATCTCGCCCGCAGCCTCGAGGTCCACGGCGAGACGGCCGAGGCCTACGCGCGCGTGGACCGGCTCCTCGTCGGGGGGCCGCCCTCCGCCCTCCGCCCGGAGCTCAAGGCGAGGATGGCATGGCTCCAGGCGAGGCTCTCCTTCGACGCGAACAAGCCCGAGGAGACGCTCGCCTACGTCCAGTCGCTCGCCGCCGCGACGGCGGGGCTGACGCCCGAGCTCAAGGCCGAGATCGAGAGCACGGGCGAGCTCCTGCGTGCGCAGGCGTACTTCGAGCTGAAGCGCGACGCGGACGCCGAGGACACGCTGCAGCGGCTCCGCACCGACTTTCCCAGCTCGGAGTCGGCCGTCTATTCCTACATCGTCGAGGCCGACCGGTTCGCCCGGCAGGACAAGGTGGTCGACGCGCAGCGGCTCCTGCAGAAGCTCGCGGACGATTTCCCCAACAGCACCTACGCTCCCTATGCGCTCTACCAGGCCGCGCTCCAGGCCGAGCGCCTCGGGACGGACAAGAACCTCAACGAGGCGTACAAGCTCCTGAACAGCCTCGTCCACAACCCGAAATACGCGTCGAGCGAGCTGATATTCCCGGCATGGATGAGGCAGGGCGACCTGCTCCGCGAGCTGAACCAGTTTCCCCAGGCGCAGCGGGTGTACGAGTACCTCGTGAACAACCCCGCGTTCGCCCGGAGCCCCGACGCGATCCTCGCGCAGCTCGCCCTCGCCGAATGCCACGAGGCGCAGTCGGCGAACAACGCCTCGCATGCCGACAGCGCGACCCGGATATTCGAGGACCTGGTCGAGCGGATGGACGCGCCCGCGGACGTTCGCGTCGAGGCGGGCTACAACCTCGGGAAGATCCTCTCGCGGAGCGACGCGGCGAAGGCGCAGGCCGTGTGGTGGGGCGACGTGGTCGACGCGTTCCTGGTCAAGCCGGGCGGCCCGCGGGGCCTGGGGCCCAAGGGGCGCTGGTGGATCGCGCGCACGCTGCTCGAGGTGGGCTCCCTCTACGAGAAGCAGGGCAGGCTCGAGGAGGCGAAGCGCGCCTGGCTGCTCCTCGTCGACTCGGGCCTTCCCGGCGGGGAGATCGCTCGCGAGCGTCTCGCGCGCTTCCACTTGCCCGCCGACAAGGCGTGATGTAATCCCGGCCCCATGCCCCCACTTGAATCCAGCCTGCTCGCCCGCGGCGGACCCATCATCTGGATCATCTTCGCCCTCGGCGTGCTCCTGGTCGTCGTGTTCATCGAGCGGGCCCTCTACCTTCACAGGGGCCAGATCCGGTCGACGGCGTTCATGAGCGGAATCAAGAACATCCTTGCGAAGCGCAGGCTGGTGGAGGCCCTGACCGTCTGCGAGGAGACGCCCGGGCCCGTGGCCGCGGTGGTCAAGGCCGCGCTCCTGCACGCGGACGACGACCCCGACGCGATGAGGTTCCATGTGCAGGAGGCCGCCGTCGTCGAGCTGCCGGCCCTCGAGCGCAGGATCGGCGCGATCGGCGCGATCGCCCAGGTGGCCCCGCTCCTCGGCCTCCTCGGAACGGTCGTAGGGATGATGGCCACCTTTTCCGCGTTCCAGCGCGACTACGCCACCGCGAGCGCGCTCGCGAGGGGCATGTGGGAGGCGCTCCTCTGCACGGCGGCCGGCATCATGCTCGCCATCCCGGCCCACCTGGCGCTGCACTTCCTGAACGGGCGGGTGCGCGCGATCGTGCGCGACATGGAGTGGTCCGGGAACGAGATCATGAAGTATCTGAATACCGAATACAAGGCCGCGGGCGCCCCCCCGAAATGATCGCCCGGCCCCTGGACCTTGCCTCGAGGCTCCGGCCGCCCCCGCACGGGACGGGCGCGCTCCACTACGTGAACGTGGGGCTGGTCGTCTTCTTCTTCTCCATCCTCGGCTCCCGCTTCATCCTTGCGCCGGGACTCGGCGTCGATTTCCAGCTTCCCCAGATGGCCGGCGCGCGGTCGGGAGCCGTCCCGACGGCGGGCTACGTCATCAACGTGCTCCGCTCGGGGCAGATTTTCACGGAGGACGGGCTCGTGGACATGGGCCAGCTGCGCGAGTGGCTGAAGGTCCGCGCGGGGCGCGACGCGCGGCCGACCCTTCTGATCCGGGCGAGCTCGGGCGTGACCCTTTCGGAACTGATTGAGATCCAAGGGGCAGCCCGCGGCGCGGGTTTCGGGAAGGTCCTCTGGGGAGCCGAGGAGCCCGGGGTGGAGGGGGGCCAGGCCGATTCAAAATGATCGCCGGGGGAACACCCAACCGCACGGTCTGGACTTGGGCATCGATTGTGGGAGTCATTGGTTTCGTGTGGTTTGCGTTTCTAGTCAGGGTGCCTGCACCCGTCCGGCTTCCGGACGGCGCCAGCCCCCGCAGCCCGGTCGGCATCGTCGAGCCGGCGGGCACGCCGGGAACGATGCTGTTCGACCTCACCCCGCTCTTCCTGCCGACCGAGTTCAACAGCTCCCGCAAGCCCTACGTGCCGAGCGAGCCGGGGTCCGCCTTCACCGGCTTTCCGTGGAGGCGGAACTTCGCCGATTCGGGGCTCGACCTGGGCCTGCCGGCCGCCGAGGCGATCCCCGGGAACGCTGCGGAGGCCCTGGTCGGCGACCCGCCGGGCGCCCCGTTCATCGGGTTCGGGCGCAGCGATCTGAGGGTGGAACCCCTTCCCCCGCGTGGGGCATACGTTGAAATCGTGGATGCCGGGAGCGGCGTGCGGGTGCTCGGCCAGCCGGTCGCGGACGCCCATCCGCCGTCCGAGGCGCCCTGGAAGCCGATGGAGTTCATCGCCGCCGTCGACTCATCCGGGCTCGTCGGTCCCGTGGTGCCGACCGTGGGCTCGGGCGTCGGCGAGGTGGACGACTATTTCGGGCGCTATTTGGCGGAAACCCTCCGGGTCGGCGAGAGGCTCGCTCCGGGGTTTTACCTGATCAGCGTGGGTCCCTGATTCCCCCATGAAAACCGGCCGCGCGCGCCGCGCCGGTTTATTTTTCGCGCCGGGCGCAAATTTCTGTTGACGCCCCAAAAACCAAGCTGCACTTTCTTCGCTCTTTTTCGTTTCTTGCAACGCAGTCTTTGTCTGCCCAGATAGCTCAGTTGGCAGAGCACGTCCTTGGTAAGGACGAGGTCGCCGGTTCGACTCCGGTTCTGGGCTCCATGCAGGATGCGATCAGCAGGCCACTCTATCAAAACCCACATACACGTCTCAAAGCTCCGGAATCGCTATGGCTAAAGGAACATTCGCACGCACGAAGCCGCACGTCAACGTCGGCACAATCGGTCACGTAGACCATGGCAAGACCACGCTCACTACGGCCATTCTCAAGGTCCAGTCGGACAAGAAGCTGGCCGAGTTCAAGTCGTATGCGGACATCGCGAAGGGGGGCACCTTCCGCGACGCCTCCAAGATCGTGACGATCTCGGTGGCCCACGTGGAGTACGAGACCGCCAAGCGCCACTACGCCCACGTCGACTGCCCGGGACACGCCGACTTCGTCAAGAACATGATCACGGGCGCGGCCCAGATGGACGGCGCGATCCTCGTCGTTTCCGCCGCGGACGGCCCGATGCCCCAGACGCGCGAGCACATCCTGCTCGCCCGCCAGGTCGGCGTCCCGAAAATCGTCGTTTTCCTGAACAAGATCGACCTGATCGACGACAAGGACCTGCTCGACCTCGTCGAGGAGGAGATCCGCGACCTGCTGACCAAGTACCAGTTTGACGGCAAGGCGGCGAAGATCATCCGCGGCTCGGCCACGGCGGCGCTCGAAGGCAAGCCCGAGGGCGTCAAGGCGATCGGGGACCTCCTGGACGCGGTCGATAGCGAGATCGCGGAGCCCGTCCGCGAGATCGACAAGCCCTTCCTCATGTCCATCGAGGACGTCTTCTCGATCACCGGCCGCGGCACGGTCGCCACGGGCCGCATCGAGCGGGGCGTCGTCAAGCTGAACGAGACGGTCGAGATCGTCGGCCTCAAGGACACGAGCGCGACGGTCGTCACCGGCATCGAGATGTTCCGCAAGCTCCTCGACCAGGGCCAGGCCGGCGACAACGTCGGCGTCCTCCTTCGCGGCATCGAGAAGGAGGGGATCGAGCGCGGCCAGGTGCTCGCGGCCCCGAAGAGCATCACCCCGCACAAGAAGGCCAAGGCCGAGATCTACGTCCTGTCAAAGGACGAGGGTGGGCGCCACACGCCCTTCTTCAACGGCTACCGTCCCCAGTTCTACTTCAGGACCACGGACGTGACCGGAGTCGTCCAGCTGCCCAAGGGCGTCGAGATGATCATGCCCGGCGACAACATCAACATCGACGTCGAACTGATCGTTCCGATCGCCATGGAGAAGACCCAGCGCTTCGCCATACGCGAGGGCGGACGAACGATCGGCGCGGGTCGGATCACGGAAATCACGGAGTAATCGTTCGCTCCGAACCACTTAAATCCGGCACGCCGAGGCTCCGCAACGCGGACCTCGGCGCCGTCGTCTCAACAATTCCACGACTATAGGGGTGTAGCTCAATTGGTAGAGTAGCGGTCTCCAAAACCGTTGGTTGGGGGTTCGATTCCCTCCGCCCCTGCCACTTAAGAAGGTTACCGAAGCAGTCCATGAAAAACCCGTTCCAAAGCACTCGAATCTTTGTCGGCGAAATGGTTGGCGAGCTCAAGAAGGCGAGCTGGCCCACCAGGATCGAGCTCCGCGACTCGACCATCGTGGTCATCGCGGCGAGCGCGATCCTCGGGCTGTTCACGGCCATAAGCGACTTCTCGCTCTACCAGACCGTGGACACGCTCACCTACCTGATCAGCCGCTGATCCCGACATGCCCACACAGACGACAGCTCCCGCGGGAGCCCAGTGGTTCGCGCTTCACACGCTCTCCGGCCAGGAGAACAAGGTGAAGACCTACATCGAGAGGTTCAGGGCGGCCGAGGAGATGGACGACTCGATCTTCGAGGTCCTACTGCCGACGGAGGTCGTTTCCGAGGTGAAGAACGGCAAGAAGTCGTCCAAGGTCCGCAAGCTCTATCCGGGCTACGTCTTCATCCAGATGCTCCTGTTCGGCGAGGACGGCAAGCTGATCAACAAGCCCTGGTATTTCGTGAAGGAGGTCGCGGGCGTGATCGGCTTCGTCGGCGGCGAGCACCCGGCTGCCCTCCGCCAGGTCGAGATCGACGAGATCCGCGCGCGGATCGAGGCGGCCAACGGCAAGGAGGTGCCGAAGGTGCAGTACTCGGTCGGCGAGGAGGTCAAGATCAACGACGGCCCGTTTGCCAACCTGAACGGAAGGATCGACGAGATCGACCCGGACAGGGGCAAGCTGAAGATATCGGTCTCCATCTTCGGCCGGTTCACGCCGGTCGAGCTCGAATACTGGCAGGTCCAGAGGGCCACCGAGTAGGCCCCGCGGGCCGAAACACTTTCATCCATGGCGAAGAAAATCCAAGGCTACATCCGTCTCCAGCTCCCCGCAGGCGCGGCCAATCCCGCGCCCCCGGTCGGACCCGCGCTGGGCGCCCAGGGCGTCAACATCATGGCGTTCTGCAAGGAGTTCAACGCCAAGACCAAGGACCAGAACGGGATGATCCTGCCGGTGATCATCACGGTCTTCTCGGACAAGAGCTTCACGTTCATCCTCAAGTCGCCGCCTGCGTCCGTCCTGCTCAAGAAGGCGGCCAACATCGCGAGCGGCTCGGCGAGGCCGAACCAGGACAAGGTGGGCAAGGTGAACCGCAAGCAGCTGCTCGAGATCTACAGGCTCAAGCAGAAGGACCTCAACGCGCACAGCGACGAGGCGGGGATAAGGATCATCGCAGGCACGGCCCGCAACATGGGCATAGAGGTCGTCGACTGACCCCTACGAATCTTTTGAAGCGGGAGTCCCACCCGGGACGTTCGCACCGCAAGGAGCAAACCATGGAAAAACAAAGCAAACGCTATCGCAGCGCCCTCGGGGTCGCCGATCTCGCGAAGGACTATCCCCTCACCGAGGCCGTCGACATCCTGGCGAAGTTCCCCAAGGCGAAGTTCGACGAGACCGTCGAGCTCTCGCTGCGCCTCGGCGTCGACCCGACGGCCGGGGACCAGATGATCCGCGGGACGACCCCGCTGCCGAACGGCTCGGGCAAGAAGGTCCGCGTGCTCGTCTTCACCGACAACCCCAAGGCGGCCATCGACGCCGGAGCCGACCATGCCGGGCTCCAGGACATCATGGCGAAGATCAACGAGGGCTGGCTCGACTTCGACGTCGCGATTGCGACGACCGACGCGATGAAGACCGTGCGCACCATCGCCCGCGTCCTCGGCCCCAAGGGCCTCATGCCGAACCCGAAGAGCGGCACCGTCACGGACGACATCGCCGCGGGCATCAAGGCCGTGAAGGCGGGCCGCGTGGAGTTCAAGATGGACAAGACCTGCAACATCGGGGTCGGCATCGGCAAGCGCTCGTTTTCGGCCGCCCAGATCCTCGAGAACGCCCAGGCGGTCCTCGAGGCCGTCGGCAAGGCGAAGCCCGCGTCCTTCAAGGGCCATTACATCAAGACGGTCGCGCTTTCCTCATCGCAGAACCCCGCGGTGCGGATCGCGTCCACCGAGTACGGCAAATACTAAACCGAGACACGACCCATGAGAGCCGAGAAAAAATACCTCATCGACGAGGTCGAGACGCACCTCAAGAAGTCCGACTACGTGATCCTCGCGAACTTCAATGGCGTGACCGTGGCCGACGCCGCGGAGCTCCGCGGGAAGCTCGCCGCCGAGAAGGCCGAGTACCACGTGGTCAAGAACAGCTCGCTTCGCGTGGCCGCGAGGTCGCTCGGGCTCCCCGACATCGAGGGCGCGCTCACCGGCCCGACCGCGATCGTGGTCGGCGGCAGGAATTCCGCCGGCGTCGCCAAGATCCTCAAGCAGTTCTTCAAGGACCGTCAGAAGGTCGAGGTCAAGGCGGCCGTGCTGGGCAAGAAGCTCATCACCTCCAAGGACGTCGAGCGGCTCGCCGACATGCCCTCGATGGAGGTCCTTCGCGCACAGCTGCTGGGGCTCGTCAGCCAGCCCGCCAGCATGTTCGTCCGCGTCGTCAACGCCGTCCCGCAGGGGATCGTCAACGTCCTCCAGGCCAAGGTCCGCGCGGCCGGCTAGAACCCTCCTTCAACCCAACCATTTCAAGGGCGCCCCGCGGGGACACCGCGCGGCCCCGACGAAAGCCAAAAATCAAACGCAGCAGGCTAGGGGACACGTCCCTTAAACGCGCCCCCCAACTCGGGCCGCTAGTCCGCAGCAGCAGATCACCATGAGCACCATAACAAAAGACCAAGTCATCGAGTGGCTTTCCAGCCAGTCGGTCCTCGACATCGCCAGCCTCGTCAAGGACCTCGAGTCCAAGTGGGGCGTCTCCGCCGCGGCCCCCGCCGCAGCGGCTGCAGCCCCCGCGGCCGCCGCCGTGGCCGCAGCCCCCGCCGAGGAGAAGACCGAGTTCACGGTCGTCCTCCTCGAGAGCGGCCCGAACAAGATCGGCGCGATCAAGGAAGTCCGCGCCATCACCGGCCTCGGCCTCAAGGAGGCGAAGGACCTCGTCGAGGGCGCGCCGAAGCCCGTCAAGGAGGGCGTCAACAAGGCCGAGGCCGAGGAGATCAAGAAAAAGCTCGAGGCCGCAGGCGCCAAGGTCGAGCTCAAGTGACCCTGGCCCGACGCTTGGCGATCAATATCTTACAGCATCCCGAGCTTCCTGGACAGGCCGCGCTCGCGCACGGCCTGTCCTTTGCCTTTTTCCAATTCGTCCACATGTTTGTCTCGCAGCACGCACCCTCCGGGGCGGCGCTTTGATTCCTTGCTTCACTAATCCAAACGGAAATTTCCATGGCCGACCGCACCTCCACTGAACGCATCAACTTCGGCAAGCTTCGCGAAGTCATCCAGCCGCCCAACCTGATCGAGATCCAGATCAACTCCTACCTGGACTTCCTCCAGAAGGGCGTCCCGGAGAAGCAGCGTAAGCCGCAGGGCCTGGAGGCCGTGTTCCGCGAGGTGTTCCCGATCCAGTCGTACGACGAGCGCCTGACGCTCGAGTACGTCTCCTACACGCTGGGCGAGCCGAAGAACTCCGAGATCGAGTGCATCCGGGAGGGCATCACGTATTCGGTTCCCCTGTACGTAAAGCTGAGGCTCCGCGAGGAGGACTTCATCAAGGACGAGGACATCTACATGGGCGAGATCCCGATGGTGACGGAGCGCGGCTCCTTCATCATCAACGGCGCCGAGCGCGTCGTCGTCTCCCAGCTCCACCGCTCGCCCGGCATAGCGTTCGAGGTCGCGCCGCACCCGAACGGCAAGCTGCTGCACAGCTTCCGCATCATCCCCGACCGCGGCACGTGGCTCGAGGTCCAGTTCGACAACAACGACCTGCTCTACGTCTACCTCGACCGCCGCCGCCGCCGCCGCAAGTTCCTGATCACGACCCTCCTGCGGTCGATCGGGTACTCGAGCGACATCGACATCCTCAACCTCTTCTACGAGATCAAGGACCTCAAGGTCACCAAGGCCCTCGACATGGAGAACGTGTCGACGCTCGTCCTCGTCGAGGACGCGATCGACGCCCAGAAGGGCGTCGTCCTGGCCCGAGCCTTCGAGCCCCTCACCAAGCAGATCGTCCGCACGTTCGAGAAGCATGACATCGCCTCGATCCGGGTCATCGACACCGCCGTGGACGAGGGCGCGATCATCCGCGCGCTCAAGAAGGACCCCACCCGCAACGAGGAGGAGGCCCTGAAGGAGATCTACAAGCGCCTGCGCCCCGGCGAGCCCCCGACGACCGCGAACGCGAAGGCGCTCCTCAAGAGGCTCTTCTTCGACCCGAAGCGCTACGACCTCGGCCGCGTGGGCCGCTACAAGGTCAACCAGAAGCTCGGCCTCAAGGCCGAGCTCGAGCAGCGCATCCTCGAGAGCGCCGACATCGTCGCCGCGACCAAATACCTCGTGCGCCTTCGCAAGGGCGAGGGCGTCGTCGACGACATCGACCACCTCGGCAGCCGCCGGGTGCGCACGGTGGGCGAGCTCCTCGCCAACCAGTGCCGCGTGGGCCTCGCCCGCACGGAGCGCCTGGTGCGCGAGCGGATGACGATGTACGACCAGAGCGTCGACTCGATCACCCCCCAGAAGCTGATCAACCCGAAGGCGCTGACGACCGTCATCCGCGACTTCTTCGCGCGCAGCCAGCTGTCGCAGTTCATGGACCAGATCAACCCGCTCGCGGAGGTGACGCACAAGCGCCGCCTCTCCGCCCTCGGGCCCGGGGGCCTCAACCGCGAGCGCGCGGGCTTCGAGGTGCGCGATGTCCATCCCTCGCACTACGGGCGCATCTGCCCGATCGAGACGCCCGAGGGGCCGAACATCGGCCTCATCAATTCCCTGTCGACCTACGCCCGCGTGAACGAGTTCGGCTTCATCGAGACGCCCTACCGCACGGTCAAGGACGGCCGCGCGACGGACAAGATCGACTACCTCACCGCCGACCAGGAGGAGGCCAAGGTCATCGCCCAGGCCAACTCCGAGATCGACGACAAGGGCCACTTCATCGGCAAGGTCACCGTCCGCAAGGACGGCGAGTTCCTCGAGGTGAGCGCGTCCGAGGTGGACTACATGGACGTCTCGCCCAAGCAGGTGATCTCGATCGCCGCCGGGATGATCCCCTTCCTCGAGCACGATGACGCCAACCGCGCCCTCATGGGATCGAACATGCAGCGCCAGGGCGTGCCGCTCCTCCAGTCCGAGGCGCCGTTCGTCGGCACCGGGATCGAGGAGCGCGTCGCGCGCGACTCGAAGATCGTGGTCGTCGCGGACGACGGCGGCATCGTCGCCTCCGTCGATGCGAAGCGGATCGTGATCACCAAGGACGGCGAGATGCCCCGCGCGCCCAAGCACGACCCCAAGAACCACGTCTACGTGTACGAGCTGCGCAAGTTCATGCGCTCGAACAACCACACGTGCTTCAACCAGAAGCCCATCGTGAAGCGCGGCCAGAAGGTCAAGGCCGGCGAGATCATCGCGGACGGCCCCTCGACCGACAAGGGCGAGATGGCGCTCGGCCGCAACGTGCTCGTGGCGTTCATGCCGTGGAACGGCTACAACTTCGAGGACGCCATCCTCATCTCCGAGAAGGTCCTCAAGGAGGACATCTTCACCTCGATCCACATCCAGGAGTTCGAGGTCACCGCCCGCGACACCAAGCTCGGGCCCGAGGAGATCACGCGCGACATCCCGAACGTCGGCGAGGAGGCCCTCAAGAACCTCGA
>Ga0302314_10000169_pt1 | contig 113604 bp, 115 predicted proteins | sample III_Palsa_N2_3_FD_200533 | JGI IMG/M metagenome (GOLD analysis project Ga0302314, IMG submission 200533) | Peat permafrost microbial communities from Stordalen Mire near Abisko, Sweden - III_Palsa_N2_3 | ecosystem: Environmental > Terrestrial > Soil > Palsa > Peat permafrost | place: Sweden... | reverse complement strand
GAGCCTGCCGGACCTGGCTACTCAAGGGTCGCCTACGGCGACCGGCGAAGCCGGCTGCGCCCTTGACTAGCCTGGTCCGGCAGGCAGACTCGCAACTGTGGGATGAATGGAGGGGTGGCGCCGCGGCGCCAGCGGCCATCACGTGATCTTGCAATACATGCCAATTCGGCAGTCGATGCTCGCCGGGTTCGCCTGCAAACCAATTGGTTTGCGATGACGTTCGGAGTCGGCGGAGCGTTTGGCTTGACCTTATTTTCGACCAACCTATTTCAAGGAGGGATCAGGACGCCGATAGATTTGTTATTTGTTGAATATGCGCTCGGCGGATTATGCTTTGGGTTAGTCATGTCCGTGTGCCTTTGGTCGGCGATCTACCCCTACCGCACCTGGATCGTCCATCGGCAAAATCCCACGTTGTTTGGCAAAACCACGCTTGTTACGGATGCCCATGGCGTTGAGTTCACGACCGCACGAGGTGGCAACCGGTTCGCTTGGTCTGACTTTCGAGGATACCGTGAAGGCAAGACCGTCTTTTCGCTTTGCCTGAGCAAGTCCGCAGGATTCACATTGCCGAAGAAGGACCTGACGCCCGAAGCGCTCCAGGAATTTCGAGACGAATTGAACCGAGCGCTGAGACGGCTGCGATAGGTCCTCGCGCTCGCGCCCCCTTCGCCCTACCTTCCCCCCATGCCCCCCCGCCTTCGCCCGACTCGCCTGGAATACGTCGTCGACGGGTTCAAACTCCGCGCCCAGCTTTCAGCCGCCGCTTTGGACGCCATCGGCGATGAGGCGGAGCAGCGCAAGCGGGCGCTGGAGATCCTGAAAGCGGCCCTGTTTCGCGGCCGGATGATCGCCAAGGAGCGGCTGGAGAACGGCGCGGGGGGGATCGAGACGGCGCGGCTCTTGAGCGGCGTCACCGACGAGGTGGTCTGCGCCCTCTACGACTTCACCACCGTGCACGTGTTCCGCGCCCGCAACCCCACCGAGGGCGAGCGTCTGGCGCTGATGGCGGTGGGCGGCTATGGGCGCGGCACGCTGGCGCCCTTTTCCGATCTCGATCTGCTGTTTTTGCGTCCCTACAAGCAGACCGCCCACGCCGAGAGCGTCATCGAGTTCATGCTCTATGCGCTCTGGGATCTGGGCTTCAAGGTCGGCCACGCCTCGCGCACCATCGAGGAATGCCTGAAGCTGAGCCGCGAGGACTTCACCATCCGCACCTCGATCCTGGAATCGCGGCGGCTGACCGGCGACGAACGCCTGGCCCAGGAGCTGAAACGCCGGTTCCGCGAGGACGTGATCAAGGGAACCGGTTCGGAATTCGTCGCCGCCAAGCTCAAAGAGCGCGACGAGCGCCACGCCCGGGCCGGCGCCAGCCGCTATCTGGTCGAGCCCAATGTCAAGGAAGGCAAGGGGGCCCTGCGCGACCTGAACACCCTGTTCTGGATCGCCCAGTATCTGCACCCCGTCGACAGCCCCGACCATGCCCTCAGCCTGGAGATGTTCGACCGCCGCGACGTGCGCGCCTTCATCCGCGCCTTCGATTTCCTTTGGGCGGTGCGCTGCCACCTGCATTTCGTCACCGGCCGGCCCGAGGAGCGCCTGAGCTTCGACCTGCAGCCGGAGATCGCCCGGCGGATGGGCTATCTGGACCGCCCGCGCAAGGACGGCGACAACACCCCGGCGGTGGAGCGTTTCATGCGCCGCTACTTCCTGTTCGCGCGGGAGGTGGGCGTCTTGACCCGCGAGATCTGCGCCAAGCTGGAGGCGGACGAGGCCAAGAAGGAACCCCAGGGCCTGTCACGCTTTCTGCCGCGCCGCCGGGGCGGGCGCCGGCCGCTGGATGTGCCGGGCTTTTTGGAGGAGGGCGGGCGGCTGACCGTCGAGAGCGCGGCGGTGTTCGAGCAAGATCCGGTCAATCTGCTGCGGCTGTTCGTCATCGCCGACCGGCGCAATCTGGACCTGCACCCGGACGCCTTCACCGCCGCCTCGCGCTCGCTGCCGCTGATCACCTCGAAGATGCGCCGCGACCCGCAGGCCGCGAAGACCTTCCTGGACGTGCTGGCGCGGGGCGAGCGGACCTATCGCACCTTGACCTTGATGAACGAGAGCGGCGTTTTGGGCCGCTATCTGCCGGAGTTCGCGCACATCGTCGCCCAGATGCAGTTCAACATGTACCACTCCTACACCGTCGACGAGCATACGCTGCGGGCCGTGAGCGTGATCGCCGAAATCGCCGCCGGGCGGCTGGTCGAGACCCATCCGCTGTCCGTCGCCATCTGGCCGCTGATCGAGGATACCGAGGCGCTGTTCCTGGCCATGCTGCTGCACGACACCGGCAAGGGCGGCGTCGGCGGCCAGGAAAAGGCCGGCGCGCGGGCGGCCAGGGCGGCGTGCGAGCGCCTGGGCCTGGAGCGCGATCGGGTCGACCTGGTCGCGTGGCTGGTCGAGCACCACCTGATCATGAGCGACTATGCGCAAAAGCGCGACGTGACCGATCCCGGCACGGTGGCCGCCTTCGCCCGCATCGTCGAAAACCCCGAGCGGCTGCGGCTGCTGCTGGTCCTGACCGTGGCCGACATCCGCGCCGTGGGGCCGGACGTGTGGAACGGCTGGAAGGGCCAGCTGCTGCGCGAGCTGTTCGGCGCCACCGAAGCCATCTTCCGGGGCGGGCGCGGGGCCGACCCCGCCGCCAGCTTCGCGCGTCACCTGGAGGGGACCGCCGCGGGCGCCCGGGCCGCGCTGATCGCGGCCGATCCCGACGCCGCCGGCTGGGCGAGCGCGATGGAGAACGCCTATTTCACGGGGTTCAGCGCCCAGGACCACTTGGATCACGCCGCTCTGGCCCGCCGGGCGGCGGCGCAAGGCGGAGCGGCGGCCGAGGCGCGGATCATGGCGGACCGCAACGCCGTCGCCATCACCCTGACCGCCCCCGACCGCCAGGGTCTGTTCGCCGACCTGTCGCTGGTGATCGCCGGCTTTGGGGCCAATGTGGTCGGCGCGCGGGCCTATACCTCGAATTCCGGCCAAGTGCTGGACGTCTTCTTCATCCAGGACAGTTCCGGCGCCGCCTACGGCCACGACAACACCCGCTCGCTGGAGCGGCTGGTGGCGGCGCTCGAGGCCGCGGCGAGGGGCGAGGCGCCGCTGATGGAGGCGCGGCGGCCGCCGGACGCCAGCCGCACGGCGGCTTTCGCCATCACCCCGACCGTGGCGATCGACAATGACGCCTCCGGCGAGGCCAGCGTGGTCGAGGTCTCCGGGCGCGACCGTCCGGGCCTTTTGGGCGCCGTGGCCCAGGTGCTGGCCGAGGCCGGGCTTTCGATCCAGTCGGCCCATATAGACGGTTATGGCGAACGGGCGGTGGACGCCTTTTATGTTTGCAACGCCAAGGGCGGCAAGCTGACCGACGCGCGCAAGGCCGCCGCGTTGAAACAGGTGCTGACCGAGATCCTGGACGATGACGGCGGCGACGGCCTCGCGACCCGCCGCCTGGAACGCGCCCGCGCCAGCGTCGCGCGGTAGGCCGTTGATAGAGCGCCGCGAACGGGAAGGCCGCTCCCCCGTTGAGGGAGCTGTCGCGAAGCGACGGAGAGGGCGGTTCGCTGCGCCTGAGGCCCCTCCGGCAAGGCCCCCTCCACCACGCTACGCGCGGTCCCCCTCCCCCAGCGGGGGAGGAACAAGACGCCCAACTTGACCGGCCCTCCGGCCCAGCGTACCGCCGCCCGGTGACCGCCGATCCAACCCTCGCCGAAGCCACCCCGCCCGCCAAGTCCGGGCGCTCGGGCATGATCCGCTCGTCGATGATCTATTCCGGCCTGACCCTGGTCAGCCGGTTCATGGGCTTTTTCCGCGACCTGGCGATTTCCTACCGGCTGGGCGCCAGCGCCACCTTCGCCGCCGACGCCTATAACGCCGCCTTCGCCTTTCCCAACCTGTTCCGGCGCATCTTCGCCGAGGGCGCCTTCGCCAGCGCCTTCATCCCCGCCTACGCCAAGTCACTGGAGCAGGATGGGGAAGAGGTCGCCGACATCCTGGCCGCCGACGCCATGGCCACCCTGGCCGCCGCCACCATCGCCCTGACCCTGGTCGCCGAGTTGGCCATGCCCTGGCTGATCTACGCCATGAACCCCGGCTACGCCGCCGATCCGGCCAAGTTCAAGCTCACCATCCTGCTCACCCAGATCACCATGCCCTACCTGCCCTGCATGGCGATCTACGCCCACCTGTCCGGGGTGTTGCAGGCGCGGGGCCGGTTCATCTTCTCCGCCGGCGCGCCGATCCTGCTCAACCTGGTCACCCTGGCCGCCATCCTTCCGCAGACCACGGCGCGGCACGCTGCCATCGCCGGGTCCTGGGGCGTCATCGCCGCCGGCGTCCTGCAGGCGGGGATGCTCTGGTGGGGCGTGCGGCGCTCCGGCGCGCGGGTGGATTTCCGCTGGCCCCGCCTGACCCCCGAGATCAAGGCGCTGATCTCCCGCGCGGTGCCGGGGGCCGTGGCCGCCAGCGCCATGCAGATCAACATCTTCGTCTCCGGCGCCCTGGTCTCCGGGATCAACGGCGCGCGTTCCTGGCTGGTCTATGCCGACCGCCTCTATCAGCTGCCTCTGAGCCTGGTGGGCGTGGCCGTGGGCGTGGCCCTCCTGCCTCGGCTGTCGCGGGCGGTGCACGCGGGGGACGGCGCGGAATCCCAGCGGGCCATGGATGAAGCGATCAGCTTTTCCCTGGCCCTGACGCTGCCCGCCGCCGCCGCTCTGGTCGCCATCCCCTTCTTCCTCAATGACGCGCTCTGGACGCGCGGCGTCTTCACCGTGGTCGACGCCCACGCGACCGCCTCGGCGCTGCGGCAATATGGCTGGGGGGTGCCGGCCTTTGTCCTGACCCGGCTTTTCACTCCGGCCTTCTTCGCCCGCCAGGACACCCGCGCGCCGATGACCTTCGCCCTGGTCTCGATCGCCGTGAACATCGTGGCCGGGGTCACGCTCTATCGCCTGGTCGGCTTCTGGGGCATCGCGGCGGCCACCAGCCTCGCCTCCTGGCTCAACGTCGCCCTGCTGGTCGGCACCCTGGCGCGGCGCGGCGCCTATGCGCCGAGCTCGAAAGCCTGGGCGCGGGTCTCGCGCAGCTTGGCCGCCAGCCTGGTCCTGGGCGCGGCCCTGGCGGCGGCGTCGCACTATCGCGCGCATATCGAGCGGCTGTTCGGCCATTTCCACATCGGCCATGCGATCGGCCCCAAGGAGCTGGCGATCGTCTGCGTGGTGTTGGCCGGCGCCGCGCTCTATCCGCCGTTGCTGCTGGCCTTCGGCGGGGTCAGCCGCGCCGAGATCCGCGCCGCCCTGCGCCGCCCCGCCAAGATCGCGACCGAAGATTTGCCGCCGCAGGAGTTGCTGTGAACCCGCCTTTCGGGTTATGGCCTCGCCATGCGATTGACGGATGCTCTTCAACGGCGATGGCGCGGCGACGCGCTCTAGCGACCCGCCTTTGTGGGCGGTAAAGCCTTCCGCCTGCCCCAATCTCTCGATCGCAAGTTCAAACCATGACCGATGCCAACGCCTTTGCGGGCCCGCCCCGCGTCCTTTCCGGCGTCCAGCCCTCCGGCGCTCTGCACCTGGGCAACTATCTGGGCGCCCTGAAGAAATTCGTCGACCTGCAGGACCAGATGGAGTGTTTCATCTTCGTCGCCGACCTGCACGCCATCACCGCCTGGCAGGACCCGGCCCAGCTGGCCGCCCAGACCCGCGAGATCGCGGCGGCCTATCTGGCCTCGGGCCTCGACCCCAGGCGCGCGACCATCTTTCCCCAGTCGGCGGTGATCGCCCATCTGGAGCTGGCCTGGATCTTCAACTGCGTCGCCCGGGTCGGCTGGCTCGACCGGATGACCCAGTTCAAGGAAAAGGCCGGCAAGCACAAGGAGCGCGAGAGCGTCGGGCTCTACGCCTATCCGGTGCTGCAGGCGGCCGACATCCTGATCTACAAGGCCACGCACGTGCCCGTGGGCGAGGACCAGAAGCAGCATCTGGAGCTGACCCGCGACATCGCCGCCAAGTTCAACCACGACTTCGACGCACCGGGCTTCTTCCCTCTGATCGAACCCTTGATCGAGGGGCCGGGCGCGCGCGTCATGTCCCTGCGCGACGGCAAGGCCAAGATGTCCAAGTCCGATCCGTCGGACAATTCGCGGATCAACCTTCTGGATGACGCCGACACCATCGTCCAGAAGGTGCGCAAGGCCAAGACCGACGCCGAGCCCTTGCCGGAACACACAGACGGCCTGGAGAACCGGCCCGAGGCGGACAATCTGGTCGGCGTGTTTGGCGCCCTGGCCGGGCTCAGCAAGGCGCAGGTGCTGGCGCGCTATGCGGGGCAGGGGTTCGGCCAGAGCTTCAAGCCCGACCTGGCCGACCTGATGGCCCAGGCCGTCGGGCCGATCGGCGTCGAAATGCGCCGTCTGCTGGGCGACCCGGCCGAACTCGACCGCATCCTGGCCGATGGAGCCTTGCGCGCCCGGGCGGTGGCGGAGCCAACGATGGCGGAGACGAAGAAGATCGTGGGATTCTGGCGTCAGGGCGGCTGATCAGCCGCGATCGCAGGTGAGGGTGTCGCCGACGACATAGGCGCCGTCGGGCTTGGCGACGCTCCAATCCAATCGCATCCTGTCCGGCGACAGCCGCACATAGGTGAAGCGTTGCGCCGGGCTCGCCCCGGGGGCGCTCGACCAGACCAGCGTATCGCCGTCCCAGCCCGGCGAGGCGTAAGCCAGGGCGCCGAAACCGCCGATCATGACCGTGTCGGAAAAGCCGCCAGCCTTGACGACATCCCAGGCCTCCAGCGCGTGGTAGCCATTCGGCGGCAGGTCGTCATGATGCTTCAGCAGTGCGCCCGAACCGGCGTCGCGCTCGAACCGCAGGGTCGAGGCGATGGATCTGCCGCTCTTGGGAAACACGCCTTCGCAGCGCCAATGACCGACGAAATAGTCGAATCCGTCCTGCGCCAACGCCCCGGCTGGCGCGACGACCAGTGCGAACAGCAGGCTTGCGATGAACAGGCGGCGCACAGCGATCCTCTCTTTGCGGATGGCCAGATATCGAACCTCGCGCGACCGCGACAAATGAACGATCGGTAATGAAGCCGCGCCGCCGCCCGCGGACCCGGCGGCGGCGACACGCTTGCGCGCGGGCGTCAGACGCGCCATCTGATCGCTGTCCCTTCAAAGGAACGGCGAGATGTTCATCCAGACCGAGACCACCCCCAACCCGGACGTTCTGAAGTTCCTGCCCGGCCGCGACGTGCTGGGCGCGGCCCAAAGCGGCGGCGCCAGGGAGTTCCGCGACGCCGCGGAGGCCGAAGCCTCGCCGCTCGCCGAGGCGATTTTCGACGTTGAAGGGGTGCGCCGGGTATTCTTCGGATCAGACTTCCTGACCGTGACCCGCGAGGCCCAGGGTCTGGAATGGCCGCAGATGAAGGCGCCGATCCTGGCCGCCATCATGGAGCATTTCACCTCCGGCGCGCCGATCCTGCACGACGGCGGCCTGGAAGCCGGCGCGGGCGAAGGTCACGACGACACGGTCTATGCCGGCGACACGGCCCAGATCGTAGCCGAGATCAAGGACCTGCTCGACACCCGCATCCGTCCGGCGGTGGCCCAGGACGGCGGCGACATCACCTTCAGCCGCTTCGACGAGGCCACCGGCGTGGTTTTTTTGCACATGCGCGGCGCCTGTTCCGGCTGCCCCTCATCCTCGGCGACCCTGAAGGCCGGGGTGGAGAACATGTTGAAACACTATGTGCCGGAAGTGACCCGGGTCGAACAGACCCTCTAGCCCCGCCCTTCGACAGCGCCGCCCAGCCACGCCAGCCCCTATTGTTCTTCCTGTAGCCGGAGCCGACCGACGTGAAGCCCATTCTCGCCGACCCCGCCCTCGACCAGCTGTTCCGCGAGGCGCGCACGCGCAACGGCTGGGAGGAAGCGCCCCTGGGCGAGGGGGCGATCCAGCAGATCTACGATCTGGCCAAGTTCGGACCCACCTCGGCAAATATCAGTCCGGCGCGGTTCGTCTGGGTGACGACGGTGGAAGCCAAGGAGAAGCTCGCCGCCCTCGCCACGCCGGGCAATGGCGTGAAGATCCGCCAGGCGCCCGTCACCGTGATCATCGGCTACGACCTGGACTTCCCGGAGCTGATCCCCAAACTCTTTCCGCACAATCCCGGCGCCAAGGACTGGTTCAACGACCCGGTCGCCCGCGAGACCGCGGCCTTTCGCAACGGCACCCTGCAGGGCGCCTATCTGATGCTGGCCGCCCGGGCGCTCGGCTTTGATTGCGGACCCATGTCAGGCTTTAGCAACGCCGCGGTGGATGAGGCTTTTTTCGCCGGCACGCGGATCAAATCGAATTTCATCTGCAGCATCGGCCGCGGCACCGACGAGAACCTGTTCGGCCGGTCTCCGAGGCTGACGTTTGATGAGGCCAACGGGATCGTCTAACTCCGGGCGCATGATTCGTCCGATCCTGGTCATCGCGGCCCTGGCGAGCCTGGCCGCCCCGGCGCTCCTGGCGGCGTGCGCGCCCATGCCGCCGCCCAGGACCATGCCGGAGCCCCCGGCGGGGGCCTATGTCGACGGGCCGCTGATCATCGGCATGAAGGGGATCGGTCCGATCCGCTCGACGGTCTATTTCGAGCCGCCCAGGATTAAGGACCTCTTTCCCAAGGCCAGGATCCAGCAGGGCGTGGTCCAGATCGACCCGCTGGATCCCAAGGACACGCTGGGCGACATCATCGTCTACCACGGCGACACGCCGATGCTGGAGATCGACGACGGCACCCGCAGCGCGCCCGGCACGGACGATCCCCTGGTCGGCCAGGTGCGCGCCATCGGCGGACCGGTAGTGGGGCCGCGCGGCGAGAGGCTGGGCATGCGCTGGCGCGACGCCCAGTTCGACCTGACCCAGTGCGAGATCGGCGAACTTCATCAACGCGGCCGCATCGTCTGCGCCCGGCCGCACGAGGGCTCGGTGACCTACATCTTCGCCGTGCCCGGCTGGAACCCGGTCGACCTGCCTTCGCCCCTGCTGCTGAATCAGCGCGCCTACCTCACGGAAATGGTCTGGACTCCTTCGACCACGCGCGGCCCGTCGTGAGGACGCGCACACGGCTAGGCTCCTCCCCCAACGGGGGAGCAGCCAAAACCCCCATCGGCGCTACACCATGAACATCCTGGCGCTCGACACCTGCCTGGGCGCCTGTTCCGTCGCCGTCTGCGACGACGACCGCGCCCTGGCGACGGCCAGCGAGCCCATGACGCGGGGCCACCAGGAGCGACTGGCGCCGATGACGGGCGAGGTGATGGTCAAGGCCGGCCTGGACTTCGCCCAGCTGGACCGGATCGGCGTCACCGTCGGGCCAGGCTCGTTCACGGGGCTCAGAGTGGGCCTGGCCTTCGCCAAGGGTCTCGCGCTCGCGCTGGATCGGCCCTGCATCGGGGTGAGCGTCCTGGAGACGCTTGGCCGGACGGGGGGGCGTCCGGGCTTTGTCGCCGCCTGCCTCGACGCCCATCGCGGCCAGGTCTATCTGCAAGTCTTTGTCGACGGGCGCGCGGTGATGGCGCCCGACGCGCTGCCGGTCGAGGTCGCCTCGGCGCGGCTGATCGAGCTTTACGCTGGCGGCCCCGCGGTCCTCGTCGGCTCCGGCGCGCCCCTTTTGCAGGCCGCGCTGCCGGGGGCGCTGGCCGAGCCCGACGCTCTGCCCGATCCGGCCGCCATCGCCGCCTTCGCGCGCGACGCTCGCGCGCCGTTCACGCCCCCGAGGCCGCTCTACCTGCGCGCGCCGGACGCCCGGATGATGGGCGCATGATCCTGCTCCAGGCCCAGGCGGAGGCCGCCGCGGCCCTGGCGGCGGCGCATGCCCAGAGTTTCAATCCGGCCTGGAGCGCCCAGGACATCGAAACCCTGCTGAACGCGCCCGGGGGCTTCGCATGGGCGGCGCGGAGCGTCGACCCGCCGGCGCCGGTCTGTGGGTTCCTGCTGGCCCGCGCCATCGCCGGCGAAGCCGAGATCCTGACTTTGGCGGTCGGTCCGCCGCATCGCCGCCAAGGCGTCGCCCGAGCGCTGATCGAGGCGTCGGCCGCCACCGCGATCGCGGCCGGCGCGGAGACGATGTTCCTGGAAGTCGCCGCCGACAATCACGCCGCCATCGACCTCTACCGGTCCGCCGGCTTCGAGCCGGTCGGGTCGCGCAAGGGCTACTACGCCCGGCCGGGAGCCGCGCTGATCGATGCGCTGGTGTTGCGCCGACCGCTTAACAGCCCGGCCGGTTGAGCCTATGTTGGTCCAGGCAACCGCCGGAGACCGCGCTTGGATCGCATCGAGAAGCTCTGCATCGAAAAAGGCATGCGCATGACCGATCAGCGCCGCGTGGTCGCGCACGTGCTGTCCATGGCCCATGACCACCCGGACGTGGAGGAGCTGTACCGGCGCGCCCACGAGGTCGACCCGCATATCTCGATCGCCACCGTCTATCGCACGGTGCGGCTGTTCGAGGAGTCCGGCATCATCGCCCGTCACGATTTCCGCGATGGCCGTTCACGCTATGAAGAGGCGCCCGACATCCATCACGACCATCTGATCGACATGAAGACCGGGCAGGTGGTCGAATTCGTGGACGAGGAGATCGAGGCGCTGCAGGCGGCCATCGCCAAGCGGCTCGGCTATCGGCTGGTCGACCACCGGCTGGAGCTCTACGGCGTGCCGGTCGAGGAGCCGGAAGGCTGAGCGCCCCATCCGCCCGCTGCGCCTTGCGAGCGGTCCGCCTCGCGCCCATAACCCGTCCATGACCACGATCGCGCGGCCCAAGCGCCTCTATATCAAGTCCTACGGCTGTCAGATGAACGTCTATGACAGCGAGCGCATGGCCGATGTCCTGCGTCCGCTGGGCTATGGCCTGACCGACCAGGCCGAGGGCGCCGATCTGGTGGTGCTGAACACCTGCCACATCCGCGAAAAGGCCACTGAGAAGGTCTATTCCGAGCTCGGCCGGATCAAGGCGATGAAAGCCCGCAAGGCCGCCGAAGGTGATGGCGAGATGACCCTGGTGGTCGCCGGCTGCGTCGCCCAGGCCGAGGGCGAGGAGCTGATGGTCCGCCAGCCCGCCGTGGACCTGGTGGTCGGCCCGCAATCCTATCACCGGCTGCCCGAACTGATCGCCCGCGCCCACCGCGCCCGGGGCGAGCGGCTGGCCTGCGATTTCGCGGCGGACGAAAAGTTCGACGCCCTGCCGCAAACCCGAACCGTAACAGGCGTCAGCGCCTTTTTGACCGTGCAGGAAGGTTGCGACAAATTCTGCACCTTCTGCGTGGTGCCCTATACCCGTGGCGGCGAATATTCGCGGCCCGCCGAAGCGATCCTGGCGGAGGCCGAAGACCTGGCCGCCCAGGGCGTGCGCGAGGTCACGCTGCTGGGCCAGAACGTCAACGCCTATGCCGGCGAAGCCCATACCGGCGAAAGTGGCCTGGCGGGCCTGATCCGCCGGCTGGCCCAGGTCCCGGGTCTTGACCGGATCCGCTACACCACCAGCCACCCCCGCGACATGGACGACGCCCTGATCGCCGCCCACGCCGAGGTCGAGGCCCTGATGCCCTATCTGCACCTGCCGGTGCAGGCGGGGTCGGACCGGGTGCTGAAGGCGATGAACCGGGCCCATACCGCGGACAGCTATCTGCGGCTGGTCGAGCGCATCCGCGCGGCGCGGCCGGACATGGCCATGTCCGGCGATTTCATCGTCGGCTTTCCCGGCGAGACCGAGCGGGAATTCGAGGCCACGCTGGAGCTGGTCGAGGCCGTCGGCTACGCCTCGGCGTTCGCGTTCAAATATTCGGTCCGTCCCGGCACGCCGGCGGGCGCCATGCCGGGCCAGGTTCCCGAACCGATCAAGGAAGAGCGCCTGGCCAGGCTGCTGGCCCTGCTATCGGCCCAGCAAGAGTCGTTCAACACCGCCGTGGTCGGCCGCATCCTGCCGGTTCTGATCGAGCGGCCGGGCCGGCGCGCGGGCCAGATCGTCGGCCGCAGCCCCTATCTGCAACCTATCCACGCTGAGGGACCCCAGGGCCTGATTGGCGAGATCGTGCCGATGCGGGTCACGGCGGCCACGCGCGGCAGCCTTTCCGGCGCGCTTTACGCAGCACGGGAGCCCGCTTGAGCCGCGAAACCCGCGAATTCGTGCCGCTGTCCGACGCCGCCCTGCGCGCGGTCTGCGGCCCCAACAGCCGCCACGCGGCCCTGCTGGAAGACGCCTTCCACGTCCTTGTGGAGACGCCGGGCGGCGGCGTCTCTTTGTCCGGCGACGCCAAGGCCCGCGCCAGCGCCAAGCGGGCGGTGCAGTCCATCGCCAAGCGCGCCGACGCCGGCGCCGAGATTTCAGAGGCCGACATCCGCGTCGCCGCCAGGGCCGGGGACGGCATTGTCGCGACCGGTGGATTGCCGCTGGGCCGGCGGGGGGCGATCGGGGCCAAAACGGCAGCCCAGGCCCGTTATCTGGAGCTCCTGGCCAGCCATGATCTGGTGTTCGGCGCCGGACCCGCTGGCACCGGCAAGACCTTTCTGGCCGTGGCTCATGGCGCGAGCCTTCTGCTACGCGGCGAAGTCGACCGGCTGATCGTCACGCGGCCGGCGGTGGAAGCCGGCGAGCGCCTGGGCTTTCTGCCGGGCGATATGAATGAGAAGGTCGACCCCTATATGGCGCCGGTCTGGGAGGCCCTGTCCGACATCCTGGGCCCCGATCAGCTGCGCCGCCGCCGGGACAAGGGCGAGATCGAGGTCGCCCCGATCGCCTTCATGCGCGGCCGCACGCTCAGCCACGCCTTCGTCATCGTCGACGAGGCCCAGAACGCCTCGCGCCTGCAGATGAAAATGGTGCTGACGCGCCTGGGCGAAGGCGCGCGCATGGCAGTGACCGGCGATCCGAGCCAGGTCGACCTGGTCAATGCGGGCGACAGCGGTCTGTCCCACGCCATGCGCCTGCTGGACGGGGTCAAGGGCGTGGCCATAGCGCGGTTCGAGGCTTCCGACGTGGTCCGCCATCCGCTAGTCGAGCGGATCGTGCTGGCCTACGACGCCGACGCCGCCCAATCGCGACGATGAAGGAACTGCGCCACAATTCCTCCCCCGATGGGGGAGGGGGACCGCGAAGCGGTGGAGGGGGCCTTGCCGGAGAGGTCTCTGCGACCGCCAGGCCCCCTCAGCCGCTTCGCGCCAGCTCCCCCAACGGGGGAGCAATTACGACCGTGCGACCGCGAACGAGGCGTGTGAACGCCGCGCGGACGATGCCGAGATGATCGAGGTGCAGGTCGAGGACGCCGGGTGGCGCGCCCTGCTTCCCGGGGCCGACGCCCTGGCCGAGGCGGCGGCCGAAGCGAGTCTCGCGGCCCTTCCTTCCACGCCGCCGGGCGATCTGGTCATCCTCCTGACCAATGACGCCGAGGTCCAAGACCTGAACGCGCGGTTTCGCGGCAAGGATCAGCCGACCAACGTCTTGTCCTTTCCGGCGGGCGACAATCCGCACGGGCATCTGGGCGATGTGGCCCTGGCGCTCGGCGTCTGCGCGGCCGAGGCCGCGGCCCAGGGCAAGCCGCTGGCCGATCATCTGCAACACCTGGTGGCGCACGGGGTGCTGCATCTTGTAGGCTATGACCATCAGGACGACGGCGAGGCCGAGACGATGGAGGCGTTGGAGCGCGAAATCCTAGCCGCGCTGCGGGTTCCCGATCCCTATGCCGAGCGCTCGAACGACGCGCCAAAACCGTCCGGGCCCCACCATGCCTGACGGCGAGCCCGGATCCGGACCGGCGGGCGGTCCGCCGACCCGCCGCAGCCGGGGCGTGCGCGCCTTCTTCCGCCGCTGGCGGCGAGGCGAGGCCGAGCCGGACAAGGCCGAACCGGCCCATCCCGCCGCCGACGTGCCGGTCGACATCGTCGATCAGGCCGAGGCCTTCAAGACGCTGCGGGTCGATGACGTGATGACCCCGCGCGCCGATATCGTCGCGGTGGAGATCGACTGCCCGTTCGAGGACCTGCTGGCGCGGTTCCTGGAGGCCGAACACACCCGCATGCCGATCTATCGCGAGACCCTGGATGACCCTGTGGGCCAGGTGCACGTCAAGGACGTGTTCAAGATGCTGGTGGACGAAGACCTGCGGCCCGCGCCGGACGAGCCGGTGCTGCGCCGGCTCCGGCGTGAGGTGCTGTACGTCCCCGGCTCGATGCGGGCCGCCGACCTGATGGTCAAGATGCAGGCCAGCCGCATCCACATGGCCCTGGTGATCGACGAGTTCGGCGGCACCGACGGCCTGGTGAGCCTAGAGGATCTGATCGAGGCGGTGGTCGGCGAGATCGACGACGAGCACGACGAGGCCGCCCACGCCCAGGTCGTCGCCCGGCCCGGCGGGATGTTCGAGGCCGATGGCCGCGCGCCTCTGGAGGACCTGGAGGAGGCGCTGGGCAAGGCGCTGGTTCCCGCTGACCTGGACGAGGACATCGACACCGTGGCCGGCCTGGTCAGCGCCCTGGCCGGCCGCGTGCCCCAGCGCGGCGAGGTGATCGCCCATCCCGACGGCTTCGACATCGAGATCACCGACGCCGATCCGCGCCGGGTCAAGCGGGTGCGCATTCGCCAGGCGCCCAAGCCCGCCATCGACCAGGCCGGGCCGGCTCCGGGGGCCAAGAGCACAGCGGACAAGAACACGGCGGGAAAAACGTGAGCCCAGGGACGCCGGGCGGCGCGCGGTGGCGAACACCGGCCCTCTCGCTCCTCGCCGGGGCCGCCGCGGCCCTGGCCTTTCCGCCGTTCAGCCTGCTTCCGGGCCTGCTGGGCTACGCCCTGCTGATGGGGCTGTGGGACCGGCCCGCGCCCGAGCGGCGGCTGAAAAGCGCGTTTTGGCGAGGCTGGCTGGCCGGGACGGCCTTCTTCCTGATCTCGACCTGGTGGGTCGCCGAGGCCTTCTTCGTCGACGCCAAGGACCAGGGCTGGATGGCGCCCATCGCCGTGGCCCTGCTGGCTTCGGGCCTTGGCCTGTTCTGGGGCGGCGCGGGTCTGCTCTATGCCTGGCTCCGGTCCTCCGGCGCGCTCCGCCCCGTGGTGTTCGCCGGCTGCTTCTGCCTTTTCGAGTGGCTGCGCGGCCACGTGCTGACGGGGTTTCCCTGGGACCTGGCCGGGGAGACCTGGCGCGCCGGCTCCGCGCCGTCTCAGGCCGCGTCCGTGGTCGGCGCTTACGGCCTCGGCTGGATCACGGTCGCGGCATGCGCGGCGCCGGCGCTGCTCTGGCGCTCACGCATGGTGGATGCCGTGCTCCCAACCCTTCTCCCCTTGCGGGAGAAGGAGGGGCCCGCGAGCAAAGCGAGTGGGAGGATGAGGGGTCTCACGGACCGCGCCCAATCGTTCCCAGCAGGGCCCGCCGGCAGCGCTATTGGAGAGGCTGAGCCGCCGGCGAGACCCCTCATCCTCCCGTCCTCTTCGAGGCCGGGCCCCTCCTTCTCCCGCAAGGGGAGAAGGGACAGGCGGGCGGACTGGACCGCCGTTGGTCTGGCCGCGCTCAGCATCGCGGGGCTCTATGCCTACGGGGTATTCCGTCTGCCTTTCGTGGTCGCCGTCGCAGGCCCCCACCCCCAGCCACGCCAGATCTGGGTGCGCGTCGTGCAGGCTGATGTCGACCAGGAGTCCAAATATGACGAGGCCCTGTTTCGCTCCATACTGGACCGCTACACCCGCCTGACGGCGCAGCTTCCCGCATCGGCGTCCGGCCACGCGCCGGACATCGTCATCTGGCCGGAAGGCGCCATTCCCGACGCGGTCAACGACTATCTGGCGCCGGACACCTGGACCCGAAAGGCGATCGCCGGCGCGTTGCGGCCCGGACAGACGCTGCTGGTCGGCGGCTACCGTCTGGCGGGATCAGCCGAGCAGCCGAAGGCCTATAACAGCCTGCTGGCCCTGCGCGCCGAAGGCGGGGACCTGGCGATGACCGCGCTCTATGACAAGTTCCGACTGGTGCCGTTCGGCGAATACCTGCCGGCGGAGCCGCTGCTGGCGCCTCTGGGCTTCAAGAAGCTGGTGCACGTCACCGACGGCTTCGACCCCGGCCCGCCGCCAAGGCCGATCTCGCCGGAAGGCGCGCCGCCGGTTCAGCCGCTGATCTGCTATGAGAGCCTGTTTCCCGGCTTCGTGCGCCAGGGCGCCCGGATCGGCGGACGGCCGGCCTGGATCGTCAACATCTCCAACGACGCCTGGTTCGGCAAGACCTCCGGTCCGTGGCAGCATCTGAACATCGCCAGCTATCGCGCCATCGAGGAGGGGTTGCCGATGGTGCGCGCGACGCCCACCGGCGTGTCGGCGGTGATCGACGCCTATGGCCGGATCCGGCCGGGCGCGTCGCTGGGGCAAGGCGTTCTGGGCGTGATCGACGCTCCGTTGCCTCCGGCATTGGCTCCGACGCCGTTCGATCGTTGGGGCGAGACATTTTTCTGGTCGATGATGGCACTTTCCGCCCTGGTTGCACGTTATGCCCGGATGAACCGACGCGTGACCACAACCGTATAGGGGTGTGGTGTGACGCATGGACGGAAGGCGCGAGCGCCGGATGTCCCAAAAGAAAGAGGCCGGCATTCATGGATCACAAGATAGGGCTCGACCATTCCCCCAATCCGGTCGACGTTCACGTCGGCCTGCAGGTCCGCCTGCGACGCAAGGAATTGAAGATCAGCCAGGAGAAACTGGCCGAAACCCTGGGGCTGACCTTTCAGCAGGTGCAAAAGTACGAGCGCGGCGCCAACCGCATCAGCGCCTCCAAGCTCTACGAGATCGCGCGCACCCTGCGCGTGCCCATGGCCTGGTTCTTCGAGGGTCTCAGCGACCCCGCCGAGGGCCGCGACGAGGGTGCGCCGGCGCCGGAGGCGGCGTCCTTCGCCCACAACTTCCTGCTCACCCAGGAAGGCGTCGACCTGGCCAACCTGTTTCCCAAGGTGCAACACCGCCGGGTCCGTAGACGCCTGGTCGATCTGATCCGCTCGCTGGCGGAGGAAGAATCGGACGCCGAGGCCTGAACCTGTCGCGGAAGCACTGCAGCCTCACTTGCGGATATAAGCATACCTTTATATGGTGCTCCCGCCTGGCCGCCCCGCCCCCTTTGGGCGGCCTTTGTTTTGGAGCCCCCGGTGATCCGTCCCGCCTATCTCTTCACCAGCGAATCCGTGTCCGAAGGTCATCCGGACAAGGTGGCCGACCGGATTTCCGACACGGTGGTCGACGCCTTCCTGGCGGCCGACCCCTATGCGCGGGTGGCCTGCGAGACCATGGTCACCACCAACCGCATCATCCTGGCCGGCGAGGTGCGCGGTCCGGACGGCGTGGTCGAGGCCTTGGAGGACAAGGTCCGCGCGGCGGTCAAGGACATCGGCTACGAGCAGGACGGCTTCCACTGGAAGACCGCCGACTACGCCTGCCACCTGCACGCCCAGTCGGCGGATATCGCCATGGGCGTCGACGCGGCCGGCAATAAGGACGAGGGCGCCGGCGACCAGGGCATCATGTTCGGTTACGCCACCAGCGAAACGCCGGAACTCATGCCGGCCACCCTGCAATACGCCCACAATATCCTCAAAAGCCTGGCGGCGGCGCGCCATTCCGGCGAGCGCCCCGAGCTGGAGCCCGACGCCAAGAGCCAGGTGACCTTGGCCTATGAGAACGGCCGGCCGGTCCGCGCCGCCTCCATCGTGCTTTCGACCCAGCACAAGGATGGCCTGACCCCGGCCGCGATTCACGCCCTGGTCCGTCCCTACATCCTGAAGGTCTTCCCCGACGGTTTCGTCACCGACGAGACCGAATGGCACGTCAATCCCACCGGCAATTTCGTCATCGGCGGGCCGGACGGGGATTGCGGCCTGACCGGGCGCAAGATCATCGTCGACACCTATGGCGGCGCCTCGCCCCACGGCGGCGGCGCCTTTTCCGGCAAGGACCCGACCAAGGTCGACCGCTCGGCCGCCTATGCCTGCCGCTACCTGGCCAAGAACGTGGTGGCCTCGGGGCTGGCGGACCGATGCACGATCCAGATCGGCTATGCGATCGGCGTCTCCAAGCCCCTCAGCTTCTATGTCGACCTGCACGACACCGGCCGGATCGACCCGGCCAAGCTGGAAAAGGTCCTGCCCGAACTGATTGGCGGCGCCACGCCGCGGGCCATCCGCGAGCATCTGAAGCTGAACCGCCCGATCTACGCCCGCACCGCCGCCTACGGCCACTTCGGCCGCGAGCCGGAAGCCGACGGCGGCTTCTCCTGGGAAAACACCGACCTGGCCGCCGAACTGCGCGGATTGGCTTAAACGACGTTCAATACATCCGTCATCGCCGCGCCTGTCGCGGCGACCCATTCCGTGAAACCAGCCGCGAACTCCATCCCGCTTCTTCGCGGCGGCGCTGCTTCATTTGACCACCAAGAACACCAAGGACACCAAGTCCAGGGCGTTGAGGCGCCGGCACGACCCCGGCGGCTGTCGTATGTATCGAGCGCGAAGCGCTCCGGAAGTGTCCGCCCAGATGGCGCGGATTTTTCTCGAACCCCTTGGTGAGCTTGGTGGTTAAACCTTCTTCCATGTCCGAGACCCACGGCCCGATCCGATCTTACGGCCGCATCAAGTCGCGACCGATCAAGCCGCGCCAAGCGGGGCTGCTGGACACCCTGCTGCCCCGGATCGCCATCCCCGACGGCCCGTTGGACCCCCGCGCCCTCAAGCCCGACGCGAGGGAGGTCTGGCTGGAAATCGGCTTCGGCGGCGGCGAACACCTGGCCGAACAGGCCGCGGGACGCCCGGACGTCCTGTTCCTGGCCGCCGAGCCGTTCCTGAACGGCGTCGCCAGCGCCCTGCGCCACATCGACGCGCGGGGCCTGGAAAACGTCCGCATCCACGCTGGCGACGCCCGGGACCTTTTGACCGCCCTGCCCGAGGCGAGCCTGGACCGCATCTTCATCCTGTTTCCCGACCCCTGGCCCAAGGCGCGCCATCACAAGCGGCGGCTGATCCAGGACGAGGTGGTCGCGGAGCTCGCCCGGGTGCTGAAGCAGGGCGGCGGCCTGCGCTTCGCCACCGACTGGAAGGACTACGCCGCGTGGACGCTGGAGCGCGTGCCGAGGTCAGGCCTGTTCGGCTGGGCCGCCGAACGGGCGGACAATTGGCGTCTGGCGCCAGCGGATCACGTCACCACCCGCTATGAACTCAAACGCCTGGGCGACTGCGCGCCGCTGTTCCTGGATTTTTTCCGGATATAGCGCCGTCGCCCCGGGCTCAATGCGGTGTTTCTTTCCGATCGGCTTGATCGTTGTTCATCACCGTCCGGTTGTTGGCGTTCAGAGCTTTGATCTGGTCTCTCTCATTCTGGGCTTGCGCCTTGTAGCGCTCGGCGGTGGCCGCGTCGTCGGCGCGTTGGGGATCCTGTTCATGGCCGGCGCGATGAAGAAGTTCATCGACCTTGGCGTCATCAAGCTTGATCTGGGCGCTGAGCTCACGGATTTTGCTGTCGTCACTAAGCGACACCGCCCGGTCCTGTCTCTCTTGGGCGGCCGGACCGGGTTGAGCGAGCGCGACGCCGCCCGATAGCAACAGGGCGGCGCAAACGCCGGCTGATCGCATGGCGAACATGTTGAAGCTTCCTTGCATGACGGGCATCCCTCGAAACACCAGAACGTCGCCCGCCAAGAGAGGTTCCGGTTGTTGGCGCATCGCCGTGGCGCGCCGGCGAATCCGCGGGACATGCAGGGGGCTGACAAGCCGTTCCTGGCGCGCTATATAGGCCTCACATCGATCGTTAGCGCTGGATGGCGTTTACGAGCGGCGGCCGGAAGGCCCGCCGCTTTTTTGTTGGTTTCGAGGCGGGTTTGCGCGGCAAGACGCAGGAAGACCGTTTGTTGCTGGAACTGCTCGACCCGGTGGCCGAGGCGGCGGGGTACGAACTGGTCCGCGTGCGCCTGATGAGCGGCAGCCAGTCGCGGCGGCTGCAGATCATGGCCGAGCGGCCAGACGGCGATATGAATGTCGAGGACTGCACGCGGCTGTCGCGGGCGATCTCGGAAGTGATGGACGCCGCCGACCCCATCGAGGGCGACTATCTTTTGGAGGTTTCCAGCCCCGGCATCGACCGGCCGCTGACCCGGCTGAAGGATTTCGAGACCTATGAGGGCCTGGAGGCGCGGCTGGAGCTGGACCGCCTGGCCGATGGCCGCAAGCGCTTCCGCGGCGAACTGGCCGGTATCGAGGACCAGAACGTCGCGATCAACCTCGAAGGCGAGGAAGAGACCGCCCTGGTCCCCTTCGCCTGGATCGTCGAAGCCAAGCTCGTCTTGAACGACGCCTTGATGAAACGCGGCGCCGAGCAGCGCGAAGCCCGCATCCAATCTGAATCTCAAAGCGCGTCGCCCGACGCGAACCTGGAGTAAGACCCATGGCCCTCACCGGCATTTCCGCCAACCGGCTGGAACTCTTGCAGATCGCCGACGCGGTCGCCCGCGAGAAGTCGATCGAGAAGGAGATCGTCATCGAGGCGATCGAGGAGGCGGTGCAAAAGGCCGCCCGCTCGCGCTACGGCGCCGAGCACGACATCCGCGTACACATCGATCCCAAGACCGGCGAAACCACCATCACCCGTTGGGTCACAGTGGTCGACGACGCCGAGGAGATCGAGAACACCTACGCTTACAAGTCCCTGGCCGACGCCAAGCTGGACGACAAGGACGCGGTGGTCGGCAAGACCTATGTCGAGGAGCTGCCGCCCTTCGAATTCGGCCGGGTGCAGACCCAGATGGCCCGCCAGGTGGTCACCGGCAAGGTCCGCGAGGCCGAGCGCGAGCGCCAGTACGAGGAATTCAAGGACCGGGTCGGCGAGATCGTCAACGGCGTGGTCAAGCGGGTCGAATACGGCAATATCGTCGTCGACCTGGGCCGCGGCGAAGGCATCGTGCGCCGCGACCAGGCCATCCCGCGGGAAAACTTCCAGGTCGGCGACCGCATCCGCAGCTACATCTACGACGTCCGCCGCGAGGCCAAGGGTCCGCAGATCATGCTCAGCCGCGCCCACGGCGGCTTCATGGCCAAGCTGTTCGCCCAGGAGGTGCCGGAGGTCTATGACGGCGTGATCGAGATCCGCGCCATCGCCCGCGATCCGGGCAGCCGCGCCAAGATGGCGGTGATCTCGAACGACAGCTCGATCGATCCGGTCGGCGCCTGCGTCGGCATGCGCGGCAGCCGGGTCCAGGCCGTGGTGGCCGAGCTGCAGGGCGAGAAGATCGACATCATCTCCTGGTCGTCGGACGAGGCCACCTTCCTGGTCAACGCCCTGGCCCCCGCCGAAGTCACCAAGGTGGTGATGGACGAGGAAGACGAGCGGGTCGAGGTGGTGGTGCCGGACGAACAGCTGTCGCTGGCCATCGGCCGGCGCGGCCAGAACGTCCGCCTGGCCTCGCAGCTGTGCGGCTGGCAGATCGACATCATGACCGAGAGCCAGGAGAGCGAGCGGCGCCAGCGCGAATTCGCCGAGCGCACCACCCTGTTCCAGGAAGCTTTGGACGTGGACGAGGTGATCGCCCAGCTGCTGGTCACCGAGGGCTTCGCCACGGTCGAGGACGTGGCCTTTGTCGAGCCCGACGAGATCGCCTCGATCGAAGGCTTCGGCGAGGAGACCGCCGAGGAGCTGCAGGCCCGCGCCCGCGACTTCCTGGAGCGCGAGGCCGCCGAATACGACGAAAAACGCAAGGCGCTGGGCGTCGAGGACGGCGTTTTGGAGATCGAGGGCGTGACCCTGCCGATGTCGGTGGTCTTGGGCGAGGGCGACGTCAAGACCGTCGAGGACCTGGCCGGCCTGGTCCCAGACGACCTGCGCGGCTGGTTCGAGACCAAGAACGGCGAGCGGGTGCGCGAAAAGGGCGTGCTCGAAAGCTTCAACCTGACCCCGGAGGCCGCCGAAGGCCTGATCATGCAGGCCCGCATCGCCATGGGCTGGGTCGAGGCCCCCCCTCCCGAGGAAGAATTGGCCGACGAAGCGTTGGCGCAGGAAGAGGCGATCGAAGCGGACTATGCCGAAGAGGATGGCGAAGCCGGGGAAGCCGGGGAAGCCGGGGAAGCCTAATGATCACCTGCGTGATCGAATATGACGTGCATCCGGAAAAACTGGATGCGTTCGAGACCTATGGCCGCATGTGGCTGAAACTGCTGCCCAAGTTTGGCGGCGCTCATCACGGCTATTTCCTGCCCAGCGAAGGCGATAACGACAAGGCGCTAGCGCTGTTCAGCTTCCCGAGCCTGGCGGCCTATGAGCAATACCGCGAGGCGGCCGCTCTGGACGCCGACGTGAAGGCGGCGGTTCAGTTCATGTCTGAATCTGGCTGTGTTTTTCGTTGGCGCCGGCGCTTCTTCCGTCCCGTTCTGCCGGAGGCCCAAGGCTGAACCGCATTGATCCGAAGACCCACGCGGAGGCCTCGCGCCAACGCCGCGACCTTGTCTCGGGCGAGGTGACGGACGAGGCGCGGCTGATCCGGTTCGTCGCCGGACCCGGCGGCGAGGTGGTCCCCGATCTGGCCCGCAAGCTGCCTGGACGGGGTCTTTGGGTGGCGTCGAACCGGACGGCGGTGGAGACCGCGGCGCGCAAGGGTGGGTTCTCGCGGGCCGCCAAGGCCAAGCTCGCGGCGCCCTCCGATCTGGCCGATCAGGTCGAAAGGCTGCTTGTAAAGCGCGTCCTGGACGGTCTGGGGCTTGCGCGGCGGGCGGGAGAGCTTACCTCGGGTTTCGAGAAGGCGGCGGCGGCGATCGCGGCCGGCAGGGCGGCCTGGATGATCGAGGCGGTCGACGGCTCGGCGGACGGGCGGCGCAAGCTGTTGCAGACCGCGCGGCGGCTGGAATCGGCGCCGAGGCTGCTCGGCGTGTTCGGTTCGGACGATTTGAGTTTGGCCTTGGGCCTGGGAAATGTGATACACCTCGCCTTCCTTGCGGGACGAGGCGCCGAACGCTGGACAATCGATGTCGAGCGACTATCGGGCTTCCGTCCGCTCCTCCCTGAGAGTTGGCGCGAGGAGCCTTAAGAACGAGCCGGACGGCGAGGGTTGTCCAGCCCGTTCGCCTATGGATTTTGCGCGGGTGCGCGCCGGACCCATCCGGGGTTCGGCGACTTTAGTAAAGCGAGCGGATGAGCGACGCGAACGACAATGAAAATGGCCGAAACGCCGGTGGCCGCGCGCCCCTGACGCTAAAGCCTCGCGCCGGCGCTGTGAGCGCCGGGACGGTGAAGCAGAGCTTCAGCCACGGCCGCTCCAAGACCGTGGTGGTCGAAACCAAGCGGCGGCGCATCGACGCGCCGCCCAGCGGCCCCCTGGGCGGACCTTCGGCCGCTGAAAAGCGCGCCGTGTTCGACACCAAGCCTCGCGAGGCCGCGCCGCCGCGCCCGGCCGCCAGTCCCGCCCCCGGCGCCCCAGCCGGCGGCGCCAATCTGAATCTGTCGGCGGAGGAGCTGCGCACCCGCCAACGTGCGCTGGAAGCCGCGCGTCTGGATCAGGAACGCCGCGAAGCCGAGCGGGCGCGCGAAGCCGCCAGCCAGGCCGAGCTCGAAGCCCAGCGCCGGGCCGCCGACGCCGCCGTCGCCCGCGCCGCCGAACCGGCCGCGCCAGAGGCCCCAGCGCCACAGCCCGCCCAGGAAAAGACCGTCGAAGCCGCCCAGGAAAAGACCGTCGAGCGGGTCGTTGAGCGGGCTGCCGAACGTCCGGTTGAACGCGCTCCAGAGCCTGTTCGACCCGCGACCCCGGCCCGGCCCGCCGAACCGCGCGCCCACGAGGCGCCGCGCCGCGACGATCGCGCCTCCACCACCACTTACCGCCCCGAACGCCCGGCCGTGAACTACGGCCAGCGCACCGAGGCGCCCCGAGGCGATCGCCCGGCCCGGCCGGATGCGGGCGGCGGATACGCCGCGCGGCCGCCCCGCGAAGGCGCGCGCCCCGAGGGCGGTCGGTCCTTCGGCGATCGTCCGCCCCGGGCCGGCGAGACCGTACGCTATTCCGCGCTGTCGCCCCGCCCGGCCGCTCCGCGCGACGGCGCGCGTCCCGGCGGACCCAGAGGTCCTGGCCTAGGTCGGCCCGAGCCAGCGCCCGCCACCCCCGAGATCCAGCGCGCCACCCGCCAGGCGCCGCGTCCCGGCGCCGCCGCCATGGACCGTCGTCCCGAGGAGGACGAAGAGGGCGCCAACCGCCGCGGCGGCAAGGCCGCCCCGAACAAGGCCGTCAGCCGCGTCAAGGGCGCGCCCCAGCGCCGCGAAGGCCGGCTGACCATCCAGGCCGTCGCCGGCAATGACGACGAGGCGGTCGAACGCATGCGCTCGCTGGCCTCGGTGCGCCGGGCCCGCGAACGCGAACGCGAAAAACGCAAGGGCGGCTCTCAGGAGCAGGCCAAGGCCGCGCGCGAAGTGATCGTGCCCGACGTGATCACCGTGCAGGAGCTGGCCAACCGGATGGCCACCCGCGGCGTGGAGATCATCAAGTTCCTGATGCGTCAGGGCCTGATGCTGAAGATCAACGACGTGATCGACTCCGACACCGCCGAACTGGTGGCCACCGAATTTGGCCATACCGTGCGCCGCGTTTCGGAGTCCGACGTCGAAGAGGGCTTCCTCGACGCCGAGGATCACGACGACCACCTGGCGCCGCGTCCGCCGGTCGTGGCCGTCATGGGTCACGTCGACCACGGCAAGACCAGCCTGCTGGACGCCCTGCGCGCCACCGATGTCGCCGCCGGCGAACATGGCGGCATCACCCAGCACATCGGCGCCTATCAGGTGCGGCTGCCGAACGGCGAGCGGGTCACCTTCCTGGACACCCCCGGCCACGCGGCCTTCTCGGCCATGCGCGCCCGCGGCGCCCACGTCACCGATATCGTGGTGCTGGTGGTCGCGGCCGACGACGGGGTGATGCCCCAGACCATCGAGGCGATCCATCACGCCAAGGCGGCCGGCGCGCCGATCATCGTGGCGGTCAACAAGATCGACAAGCCCGAAGCCGACTCCACACGGGTGACCAACGAGCTGTTGCAGCACGAGATCGTGGTCGAAAGCCTGGGCGGCGAAACCCAGATCGTCGAGGTGTCCGCGACCCAGAAGATCGGGCTCGACAAGCTGATCGACGCCATCCTGGTCCAGGCCGAGGTCATGGACCTGAAGGCCAATCCGGACCGTTCGGCGGAGGGCGTGGTGATCGAATCCAAGCTCGACCGGGGACGCGGCGTGGTGGCCACCGTGCTGATCAAGCGCGGCACCCTGAAACGTTCGGACATCATCGTCGCCGGCTCCAACTGGGGCCGGGTCCGCGCCCTGATCAACGAGCGCGACGAACAGGTGCCCAGCGCCGGTCCGTCCGAGCCGGTCGAGGTGCTGGGCCTGGATGGAACCCCCGATCCGGGCGAGGCGTTCGCCGTGGTCGAGAACGAGGCCCGCGCCCGCGAGCTGACCGAATACCGCATCCGTCAACGCCGCGAAAAGAACATCGCCCCCGCGGCGGGCGCGTCGCTGGCCGACATGATGGCCAAGCTGCAGGACAAGAAGGTCTCGGAACTGCCGTTGATCATCAAGGCCGACGTGCAAGGTTCGGCCGAGGCCATCGTGGGGTCGCTGGACAAGATCTCCACCGACGAGGTCCGCGCGCGGATCATCCATTCGGCGGCCGGCGCGATCAACGAGTCCGACGTCATGTTGGCCAAGGGTTCAGGCGCACCGATCCTGGGCTTCAACGTCCGCGCCTCGAAACAGGCCCGCGACCTGGCCGAACGCGAGGGCGTGGAGATCCGCTTCTATGCGATCATCTACGACCTTTTGGACGACATCAAAGGCGTGCTTTCGGGCATGCTGGCGCCGATCCAGCGCGAGACCCATCTGGGCGACGCGGCGGTGCTGCAGGCCTTCGACATCTCCAAGGTCGGCAAGATCGCCGGCTGCCGGGTCACCGACGGGGTGGTGCGCAAGGGCGCACGGGTGCGGATTTTCCGCGACAACGTCGTGCTGCACGAAATGGGCACCTTGCAGACGCTCAAGCGCTTCAAGGATGAGGTCAACGAGGTGCAGTCCGGTCAGGAGTGCGGCATGGCCTTCGCCAACTTCCAGGATATTAAGGCCGGCGATGTGATCGAATGCTTCACTGTCGAGGAAGTGACACGGACGCTTTAAGCGGACGCGGCGGGATCATGTGCGGCGCCATCAATCCGTCGATTTCGGCGGGTTGATGCGCGTCATGTCGCGAACCCTGGGATCCGTGTTCTGCGCGTTGCTGCTCGCGCTCGGCGCCGCCTCGCCCGCCGCGGCGGCGCGACATATCTATTCCTACGACTCGGTGACGCCGATCACCGAGACGATGACCGAGACGGGCCTCAGCTTCATCTTCGACAAGAACCTGATGGGCGTGAATGTGCGCCGGATCCTGGAGACCCACGACGTCGGCGCGGCGGATCTTCGGCCAGTGTCCGAATCCGCTCTGGGCCACGGCGGGCTGGAAAAGATCGTCGGGTCGGACGCCGCCGAACGCGACCTCTATGAGATCACCGATCAGGAGAACGGCAAGGCCCTGCGCAACGCCCTGTGCCGCGGCGCCGATCATGTCTGGCTGGCCTTCGGACGGCTGAAGGTCGGCCGCGATCTGCGGGTCCGCGCCTTGGGCCATGATCCCGCGACAGGTCAGACCCGGCTTTGCGTGACTCTGGACTACAGTTTTCACGGCGAATGGCTGGCGCCCACCCCGATCGTGCCCCAGCCGGACCGGACCGACCGGTTTAACGACGCGCCCAACCGGCTGCCTTACTGATCCATGACGCCGCCGTTCGGTTCAGTTAGGCTGGCCGCGTAATTCAATCGGGGGTGCGGATGAGTGACCTGGACGCCTTGGCCGCCTATGAGCGGTTTGACTTCGACGACGGCCGATGGAGCCGGCCTGTGTTTCGCCGCGGAACCGGTCCGGCGGTGATCGTCATTCACGAAATCCCCGGCCTGCATCCGCAGGTGGTCCGCTTCGCCGACCATGTGGCCGCCGCCGGCATGACCGTCTTCATGCCCAGCCTGTTCGGCAAGCCGGGCAAGGAGGTTAGCCGCGCCTATGCGCTCGGCAGCATGCTGGTGAACATCTGCATCCGCCGCGAGTTCAACGTCTGGGCCAATAATCGCTCCAGTCCGATCGTCGACTGGCTACGCGCCCTGGCCCGCAAGGCCCATGCCGAATGCGGCGGCGCGGGGGTGGGCGCGGTGGGCATGTGTTTCACCGGCGGCTACGCCCTGGCCATGATGACCGAGCCGTCCGTGGTCGCCCCGGTGCTGTCACAGCCCTCCATGCCGCTGGGCAAGAAGGGCCGCGCGCTGATCGACGCCTCGCCCAGCGAGATCGCCTGCGCCAAGCGCCGGTTCGAGGACGAGGACCTTTCGATGATCGGCCTTCGCTTCAAGAGCGACGCCTTCGTGCCCGACGAACGGTTCGAGGCCCTGAGGGCCGAGTTCGGCGAACGGTTCGAGGCCGTCGAACTGGAGGACAAGGACGCCCTGCCCAATGCCGGCATGCCGCCACATTCCGTGCTGACCCTGCACTTGGTCGACCAGGCCGGCAGCGTGACCAAACAGGTGGAGGAACGCGTGATCGCCTTTTTCAAGCAGCGTGTGGGGGCCTGACCGCATGCGTTCAGGGAGTTTGGCGAGATTCCGAATCGCGGCGATCGCCTTGATGGGACTGTTCGTGGCGTGCTGCGCTGGCGTCGACCGCTATGACGCCGCCGGGGACGTGCACGCCTTCCTGATCGCCATCCGTAACGGCGACGCCCAGACCTTCAACGCCCACGTGGATCGCCCGGCCCTGAAGGAGCAGCTCAAGGCTCGGATGATGGCGCAGGCGCAGAAGCGCGGCGGGACCATGGGGGTGCTGACCGCGCTGATGGCCCGGCCGCTGGTGGGCGTGGCGGTGGACGCGCTGGTCCAGCCGGATGTGTTCCTGTTGGTGGCCGAATCCATGGGTTATTCGCCTGACGCGCCGATCCCCAATCGCGTTCTGATCGCCGCGGCGCTGCGGCGGATGGACGCCGACCACGTTTGCGCGCCGATCCGCAAGGATGGCCCTTGCACCCTGGTCTTCCGCAACGAGGACGGCGTTTGGCGCCTGATCGATTTCGACGGGGATCTGTCGATGCTGAGGCCGCCGAAGGGGAAGTAGTCAGTTCAGCATCCGAACGGCGCGCAAGGTTACGCCGTATGGGCGACTACCATTCACGAACTCTCGTCTTAGGGCCTCGTTAACGTTTCGGAGACAGATTCCAAAGGCCATGTTAGACTGATTCGTGCCATATGGATTGGGCCCACGGAAGTGATAACTGAAATGGCCGATGCACTCGCTCGCGAAATCGACGCCTTTCAAAGGTTGTTGCCGAGAATCAGAACAGAGTATGGGTCTGTCTGGGCCGTTATAGCTCATGAAGATTTACAGTGTGCATTTCCTGATTTTAGTTCAGCCGCAAAATACGCGCTGGCGAATTGTTCCGACACTGAATTTCTGATTCGCCACACGGATTTGCAGCAGGCGCATATTCCATACGTAGCGGTCGAAGACTAAATTGTCTCTAGATACCTTTGGACCAGCTGGACCAGGTAACGCCGCGCGTCGGATGGAGCTGACCCTAGGCGGCCACATCATCGATATAGTTATTCGCCCACCGGACGGCTTTATTCCAGCTTCTGCTACACGATCTCACTACCACGCGCGAGGTCTGATCGATACCGGCGCGTCTGACGTTTGCATCGATTACCGTCTAGCCCAAGATTTAGGATTGCGGAAGATCGACGAACAAGACGTCGGGATAGTTGGTGCTACTGTCCCTGCGTCGATATATCTCGGTATTCTTGAGATTCCACGGCTAAAATTTCGGGAGCTGATGCCTCTGTACGCACTCAAGGTTAGGCGTGCCAACCATGATGTTTTGCTCGGTAGATCATTTCTTCAACACTTTATAGTAACATTCAACGGGCCAGACGGCACCTTTCACTTTGCGAGGGCCGATTACGAATACGGCCCACCGTGTTTGACGAATAGGCGTTTAAGACCTTGACCGCCCATCGTCGAATAGACTTGCCAGCCATTGGTAATAGTCCGGCTGGGTCTTCTTCAGATCGGCGCGGGTATAGGGTTCGCGGGTGATCTCGCCATAGAGATAGGCGCTGGCGGTCACGGCAAAGAACTCGCCGTTGTTTTCCAGCATGATGGCGGTCTTGGGCCAGACGTGGCGATCGGTGATCTGCTGGCGGAAGCGCGCGACGTCGGGATTGGCGAACCCTCCGGGCAACCTCTGGTCCTGATAGGCCAGCAGCAGGGCGTGCAACAGCGACGGCCGCTTGGCGTCCAGGCGCTTGACCCTAAGGACGATCCGATGGTCCGCCGTATAGCGGCCGACCTCGCGGCCATTGCTGGGATCGGCGTAGATCGGCAGGGCGCGCCAGGCGTTCATCACCTGGGGTTTGAGGCCCAGCTGTTCGATGATGTCGATCTGGGCCTTGATCGCCCGGACCGACTTGTCCGGCCGCCCGGCGCGCGCGGCCGCGCTGGCGCGAATTCGCCAGCCGCGATAGTCGAAATTCAGGCTGGGCGGGGGCTTGCGCGGCGCGAACAGCGGCACGCCGAGAAACGGCGCGGTCGTCGCGCCAAAAACGGATGAGGCCGGAACGCCAACGCAAAGCCCGGCCGCGATCAGGGCGATGACGGCAAAACGGCGGCCCATGGAGGGATCCTTAAGCGTCGTTTGGCGACACTTCGCCCATAGCACGCTTCTCGCCGCGGCTTCTAGCGCACCGCGGGCCGACTGGACAGGGCGGCCCGCCCGCGATAGTAACCGCGCCCTCGCGCGCGGCGTCCGATCGACGGCGCCCCATCCCGCGCCGCGCCCAAGGCAGATCGGCATGTCCCGCCCCTCAAGACGCTCTTTTCGGCCTCAGAGCCGGGCCCCCGCGGCGGACGCCGTCGCCCGTTCGGGCTCCGGACCGACCCAGCGCCAGCTGCGCGCGGGGGAGCTGGTGCGCCACGCCCTGGTCGAGATCCTGCGCGAGGAGGCATTGGCCGACCCGGTGCTGGCTGACGTCTCGGTGACCCTGACCGAGGTGCGCCTGTCGCCGGACTTGCGCCACGCCCTTTGCTTCGTCGTGCCCCTGGGCGGCGGACACGCGCCGGAAGTCGTCGCCGGGCTGAACCGCGCGTCGGGCCTCCTGCGGGGCCGGCTGGGCCGGGCGGTGGACCTCAAATTCACGCCGGATCTGAAATTCATCCGCGATGACAGCTTCGACGAGGCCGAGCGGATGAGCCGGCTGTTCGCCGACCCCAAGGTTCGCCACGACCTGGAAGCCCAAAACGAGGCTAAGGACGACGGCGACCCTGGGAACGGCGATGGCGCGTAAACGCAAGGGCGATCCGGTTTCCGGCTGGATCGTGCTCGACAAGCCCATGAACCTGGGCTCGACCCAGGCCGTCAGCCGCGTGCGCCGCGCCTTCAACGCCCAGAAGGCCGGCCACGCGGGTACGCTGGATCCGCTGGCGACCGGGGTCTTGCCGATCGCGCTGGGCGAGGCCACCAAGACGGTCCCCTATCTGGTCGAGGCCGACAAAACCTATCGCTTCACCATAGCCTGGGGCGCGACCACCGCCAGCTACGATCGCGAGGGCGCGGTCACCGCGACCTCGGATGTCCGGCCATCGGCCGACGCGGTCGCCTCGGCGTTGACGGCTTTCGTGGGCGAGATCGAACAGGTCCCGCCGGCCTTTTCCGCCATCAAGGTCGATGGTGAACGGTCCTATGACCTGGCGCGGGCCGGCCTGGCTGTCGAGCTGAAGCCCCGTCTGGTGCGCGTGCACCGCGCGGCGGTCATGGACGCGCCGGACGCCGACCACGTGGAGCTGGAAATCGACTGCGGCAAGGGCGTCTATGTCCGCGCCATCGCCCGCGATCTGGCCGCCGCCCTGGGGGCTTGCGGGCATGTCTCGTCCCTGCGGCGCACCCGTGTGGGGCCGTTTTCCACCGATTTGGCGGTGACGCTGGAATATCTTGAGCGGATGTGCGATACGGGCGCCAACTTGGAGGTCCTGCTTCCGGTTGAGACCGCGCTGGACGACATCCCGGCGCTGGCCGTGACCACTGAAGACGCCTTCAGGCTCTCGCAAGGGCGACCGATCGTTCTGCTCCCCAGACAGGTCGAAACGCTAAAGGCGCGTCTCGCCGCTCCCGATGGGACCGGCCTCGCGTCTCGAACCGTTTTGGCGATGCATGGCGGCGCGGCGGTCTCGATCTGCGAGATGCGCGCCGGGCAACTCAGCCCGACGCGCGTATTCAACACCTAAAGACGGAGAACCCGATGTCGATAACCGCCGAACGCAAGACCGAACTGATTCATGTCCACGCGCGCTCCGAGGGCGACACCGGCTCGGCCGAGGTGCAGGTCGCGATCCTGTCCGAACGGATCGCCAACCTGACCGAACACTTCAAGACCCACAAAAAGGACAACCATTCCCGCCGAGGGCTGCTCAAGCTGGTGTCCCAGCGCCGCTCCCTGCTCGACCACCTGAAGACGTCCGACGAAGGCCGCTATCAGGCCCTGATCGGCACGCTGGGCTTGCGCCGCTAGGCCTCGCGCGAGCGCGCTCCGTTCGAGCGCCGCTCGCCACGATCACCATTGGAATGGCGGCGTATGTTCGCCATTCCGCCCGGGCCGCGCCCTAGAGCGCGGCCAGACTATCCGCCGCCCCTTGGACAGGCTTAGGGGACGGCGGCCTTTACGGGCCCCAAGGGGCCTGTCCGTATGCCGGGGGTTCAAACGCAATCCTCGCCAGCCTGTCGATTGGAGAGGATTCCGGAACGCCCGAGGGCCCCGCCCCTGTCCGCACCCGAGGAAATGGGTCCTCGGGATGATGAGAAAGACATCCAAATGTTCGATATCAAACGCAAATCCATCGACTGGGCCGGCCGCAAGCTGACCCTGGAGACCGGCCGCATCGCGCGGCAGGCCGACGCCGCGGTGCTGGCCACCTACGGCGAGACCGTAGTTTTGGCCACCGTCGTCGCCGATAAGGCGCCCAAGCCCGGCCTCGATTTCTTCCCCCTGACCGTCAACTACCAGGAAAAGACCTACGCCGCCGGCAAGATCCCCGGCGGGTTCTTCAAGCGCGAAGGCCGTCCCTCGGAAAAGGAGACCCTGGTCTCCCGCCTGATCGACCGTCCGATCCGCCCCCTGTTCGTTAAGGGCTTCAAGAACGAGACTCAGGTCGTCATCACCGTGCTCGCCCACGACCTGGAAAACGATCCCGACATCGTCGCCATGGTCGCCGCCTCGGCGGCCCTGACCCTGTCGGGCCTGCCCTTCATGGGCCCGATCGCCGCCGCGCGCGTCGCGTTCATCGACGGCGAATACGTGCTGAACCCCACCCTCGACCAGCTGGGCGAGGGCAACCGCATGGACCTAGTGGTCGCGGGCACCCAGGACGCCGTGATGATGGTGGAATCCGAAATCCAGGAGCTGAACGAAGATCAGGTCCTGGGCGGGGTGATGTTCGCCCACCGCGGCTTCCAGCCGGTGATCGACGCGATCATAGAATTGGCCGAACACGCCGCCAAGGATCCCTGGGACTTCCAGGCCGAGGACATCAGCGGCCTGATCGCCAAGGTCACCGACCTGGTGGGCGAGGACCTGAAGGCCGCCTACAAGCTGACCGCCAAGCAGGAACGCCACGCGGCGCTCAGCGCCGCCAAGGCCAAGGCCGCCGCGGTCCTGGTCAAGACCGACGCCAATCCTGACGGCTACGACAGCGCCAAGTTCGGCTCGGCCTTTAAGGAGTGCGAGGCTTCGGTCCTGCGCCGCGACGTGCTGAAGACCGGCAAGCGCATCGACGGCCGTGATGTCGACCGGGTGCGTCCGATCGTCGCGGAAGTGGGAATCCTGCCCCGCGCTCACGGCTCGGCCCTGTTCACCCGTGGCGAAACCCAGGCTCTGGTGGTCGCCACCTTGGGCACCGGCGACGACGAACAGTTCATCGACGCCCTGGAAGGCACCTACAAGGAAAGCTTCCTGCTGCACTACAACTTCCCGCCCTATAGCGTGGGCGAGACCGGCCGGATGAACGCCCCCGGACGCCGCGAAATCGGCCATGGCAAGCTGGCCTGGCGCGCGGTGCACCCGATGCTGCCGACCAAGACCGACTTCCCCTACACCATCCGCCTGGTCTCGGAGATCACCGAGTCCAACGGCTCGTCGTCGATGGCCTCGGTCTGCGGCGCCTCGCTGGCGATGATGGATGCGGGCGTGCCCCTGAAGAAGCCGGTCAGCGGCATCGCCATGGGCCTGATCCTGGAGCCGGACGGCTATGTGGTGCTGTCGGACATCCTGGGCGATGAAGACCACCTGGGCGATATGGACTTCAAGGTCGCCGGCACCGCCGACGGCATTACCTCCCTGCAGATGGACATCAAGATCGCCGGCATCACCGAGGAGATCATGAAGAAGGCGCTGGGCCAGGCCCAGGCCGGACGCATCCATATCCTCGGCGAAATGGCCAAAGCCATCTCCGGCGCCCGCGAGGAAATCGGCGAATACGCTCCCAAGATCGAGACCATCACCATCCCCACCGACAAGATCCGCGAAGTGATCGGCACCGGCGGCAAGGTGATCCGCGAGATCGTGGCCACCACCGGCGCCAAGGTCGACATCAACGACGAAGGCGTCGTCAAGGTCTCGGCCTCGGACGGGGCGAAGATCAAGGCGGCGATCGACTGGATCAAGTCGCTGACGTCCGAGCCGGAAGTCGGGGCCATCTACGACGGCAAGGTCGTCAAGGTGGTGGATTTCGGGGCCTTCGTGAACTTCTTCGGGGCCAAGGACGGCCTGGTCCACGTCAGCCAGATCTCCAATGAACGCGTCGCGCGCCCGTCGGACGTCCTGACCGAAGGCCAGATGGTCAAGGTCAAGCTGATGGGCTTCGACGACCGCGGCAAGACCAAGCTGTCGATGAAGGTGGTCGATCAGGACACCGGCGAGGACCTGACCAAAAAAGAAACCGCGGAGGCCGCGGCCGAATAGGCCAGCGCCTCTTTCGCCAAACTCGGTTAAGGGCGGCCCGAGGACGGGTCGCCCTTTTTCGTATTCGCACCGACGGTCCTTGATTTTGACCCTCGGATTCCCCCTAGCTCGTCATCCTGAGCCGCGCCCGCTGGGGCGCGTGTCGAAGGACGCACGAACGGCGCGGGCCCAGCGTCCTTCGACACGTCGCTTCGCGCCGGCTCAGGATGACGCTGTCAGGAGTCAGTTTCAAAGGCTCCTGGTATTAGCGCCTCAATGATGGGGACTTTGAGGGCCTTCGATCGGTCAAGTTCAAACGCCGCTGGCATCAGACAGCAAATCGGCCGGAGGCGTTTCCGCATCCGGCCGTTGCACGATAACCCTAGGTCGGGGCTCGAATCTGTCCAGTCGCCCTGGGACGTAATCGCCCCTGGGCCTAAGCTTTACTCGCGGCCCGCTATTAGGAGGCGGCTTGGAACTTCAGCGGCACGCGGATCGTGCCGGTCTTGGTGCCCATGGGCAGGAAGTCCGCCAGGCAGATGGCCGCCTTGTCGAAACCCTTGCCGGCCGCGCTGTTGTCGACGACCTTGCAGCCCGAAAGCTTGCCGCCGCCGGCGGTGCACTCCAGCATGACGCTTGCGGTCATGTTCGGATCCGCGAATTTTTCGACACACTCGGTGACGTGTTCTTGGAATCCCCCGGCCAGCGCATTGCTGACGAGGAAGAAACTGCCGACCATTCCGACGGCAACCGCGATTGATTTTTTCATTCGCCCCTCCTTAAGTTGGACACTTAGGACCTTGCCCCGGAAAGGTTAAAAAAACTTCCAACATTGATTTATTTGGATTTACTTTCGGGTAACGCTGGTAACTAAAGTCTAAATTGCAGCCACGCTTGAAGATTCCAGGAAGGCCCGGTTCTGATTTCGCCGCCTCCTCAAGTTACAGTTAGAAACCTGTTAAGCAATCTCTTGGAATGATGCGAAGCCCGGCGAGGTCCGGAGGCATGCGCACAGCGGGGGATATTATGAAGGGTTTGCGGCTTTCGGACGTGCCGATGATCGTCAAGATCGGATTCGCGCCCGCGATCGCGCTCCTTATGTTCGCGGTCGTCGTCGCCGGCAGCATCATGAGTCAGAGCAGCGAGTCGCGGGAACTGAAGCAGGTTGTCCGGGTGGACATGCCGGCGTCCCTGCGCATGCAGGAGATTTCGCGACGCATCGCCGCGGCCCACGGCCAGCTCTATGTGCTGCTGACCCACCAGGCCGGATCGATCGACAAGGACAAGATCGACGCCCAGATGAAGGCGCTTTTGGAGGAGTTCGACGCCATCACCGCCGAGGTCAAGGCGGTCCGCGCCCAGGAGCCCGTCTCGCAGCAGCCGGTGTTCGACAAACTGATCAAGGCGCTTAGCGACACCCGAAGCGCCGTCGACGTGGTCGGCGGCATGATCGGCGCGGACTTTCAGACCGCGATCGGCTTCGTCGCCCCCTTTGAAGACAGCTACAGCCAGATGACGGCGATCCTCAACAAGGCCGTCGCCGCCGCCGAGGCCCAGACCAACCAACGCGCCAACGCCACCATGGGCGCGGCGCAGGCCGCCATCGCGGTCACCGTATTGGTGGGCGCGGCGACCCTGATATTGGTCGGTCTGCTCGCCGGGATGTCCGTCTACACCACCCGCCGCTCGATCAGCCAGATCGCCAAGGCGACCGAATCCCTGGCCGCGGGCAAGGGCGCGTCGGTGGACCTGGTCAAGCTCGAGCGCAAGGACGAGCTAGGCTCGGTCGTGCGTTCTCTGGTGATCTTCAAGGATAACCAGGCCCACCTCGAACAGCTCCGCGCCGAACAGGAAGCCGAACGCAACTCCACGGAAGAAGAGCGCCGCGCCAAGGCCGAGGCCGCCGCCGAGGCGGCCCGCGAACAGGCGCTGGTGGTGTCCAACCTGGCGGAGGGCCTCGAACGACTGGCCTCCGGCGACCTGACCTACCGGGTAAACGCCGAATTCCCCGGCGACTATCGCAAGCTGCGCGACGACTTCAACGCCGCCATCACCCAACTGGAAGGCGCCCTGCGGCGGATCTCCGAGTCCACCTCGGGCATCCAGACCGGCTCGAAGGAAATCAGCCACGCCGCCGACGACCTGTCGCGGCGCACCGAACAGCAGGCCGCGGCCCTGGAACAGACCGCCGCCGCGCTGGACGAGATCACCGCGACGGTTCGCCGCACGGCCGACGGGGCCAACCACGCTCGCGAGGTGGTCGCCGGCGCCAAGGCCGACGCCACCAAGTCCGGCGAGATTGTCCGTGGCGCGGTCGCGGCCATGAACCAGATCGAGACCTCCGCCAAGCAGATCTCCCAGATCATCGGGGTGATCGACGAAATCGCCTTCCAGACCAACCTTCTGGCCCTGAACGCCGGGGTCGAGGCGGCGCGGGCCGGCGACGCCGGCCGCGGCTTCGCGGTGGTGGCGCAGGAGGTGCGGGCCCTGGCCCAGCGCTCCGCCGAGGCCGCCAAGGAGATCAAGGTCCTCATCACCGCCTCGACCACCCAGGTCGACCAGGGGGTTAAGCTGGTCGGCGAGACCGGCCAGTCGCTGGAGCGGATCGTCGGCCAGGTCAACGAAATCAACACTGTGGTCGGCGAGATCGCCGCCTCGGCCCAGGAAGAAGCCACCGGCCTCAACCAGGTCAACGGCGCCATCAACCAGATGGACCAGGTGACCCAACAGAACGCCGCCATGGTCGAACAATCCACCGCCGCCAGCCATTCGCTGCTGCACGAGGCCAACGAGCTGGTCAATCTGCTGGGCGGCTTCTCGATCAGCGGCAGCGAACTGGTTCATCAGTCCGAGGTTCGCCGCCAACCGGCCCCGGCCGCGCGTCCCTCCGCCCCGCCGCGCCGCGCCGAACGAGTGCTGAAAGCGGTAGGCGGCGGCCGCCAAGCCATGGCCGCCGAACTGCAGGGCGGCCTGGATGAGGGGTGGGAGGAATTCTAGCGCATTCGCCGCCAAAGTGGGTTCGGTTTGGCGATCAGCAAGCGCTCCAATACCAACGGCCCATGGCGTCGACCTGTCGGGCGCCTCAGGATGAGGACCAAAGAGTCGCCTTCAAGGGCTGTTGGTAAGAGTATGAGGCCTGTTCAGTAGGTCGCTGACCGCCCCGACCACCTGGCCGGACGTAACGGGTTTTTGCAGCATGAGGCTGTCCGGCACGCCCTGCGCGGGCCAATCCCCCGCGCCATGCCCGCTCAAATAAACGACCGGCATCCGTGGATGGAGTTCGCGCGCCTGGGTTGCGATGTCCCACCCCGATATGCCCGAACCTATTCCGATGCCGGTGACGAGCGCGTCTACTGTCGCTCCCCGTTCGTTCAAAGTCGCCAAGGCTTCCTTCCGCGCGACGGCCAAGACGTCAAATCCGGCTTCGACAAGAGCGAATTCAACGAAGTTTCGAACGAGCACTTCGTCTTCCACCACCAGAACCCACGCGGCTCTGGCTCCGTTCATCCCCGACAAACGCAACTCCGTTTTCTCGTTCCAGGCGACGCCGCCCCATCGGGCGTCCACGAAGCGCCCTTCCGAAACCAAAAATCATTTTTTCACGTGCGTCTGTTGTCCGCGCAACCAACAGTGCAACCAAATGGGCAGCCCCGCGCTGATGCCGCAGACAGGCGGAGCGCAATACCCCCATGGTTAAGCCGCAACACGACCAGCTGATTCATAAGAATCAGTTGCTTGCGGCCTTCGAGCCGGACGCCCGCATCAGAATCACGGCTCATATGCAGCCCGTCAGCCATAAACTCGGAGAGGTTATTTGCGAGGCGGGCGACCCGTTGGATCACGCCTATTTCCCAGAGGGCTGCGTGCTCTCGCTGCTCACCATTTTGGAGAACGGCTCTGAAATCGAGTGTGCGAATATCGGACGAGAGGGTGCGTTTGGTGTATTCTCCGCTATGTATAGCCGCGCCTCTTTTACTCGCTGTACCGTGCAACTGGAAGGTCCGATGATCCGATGCGAAATCGGATATTTGCAGGATGAATTCTCGAAGAGCCCGCACCTGCAAAACTTGCTCGTCAGCTATTCAGAGACGTTGCTGTCGCAGGTCATGCAGACTGTTGCATGCAACTCGCTTCATTCGGTGGAAGAGAGGATGTGCCGATGGCTTCTTATGATGCATGATCGTGCGGAAGGCGAAAATCTGACCTACACTCACGAGTTTCTCGCGCGGATCATGGGGGCTAACCGCACCTCGATCACGCTCGCGGCTCAATCCCTGCAGAATCAAGGACTCATAAGTTACCGTCGCGGCTTGATGCAGGTCCGAAACCGGGCCGGACTGGAGGCCGCGTCTTGCGAGTGCTATGCGGTCGTTAGAGCAAGGTTTGATACATTTCTCAGCCCGCCTTCGACCGCCGTTCAGGAACCGACGTCTGGGCGCGCCGCGCCGCGTGGGCCGCCCCGGGGCCGCGCCTAGATGTGAGCCTTGGTATCTGTGCGCGAATGTCCAAGCTGGGTCGATTTGCCCGCTGGGGCAAGGTCTCGAAGCGGCCCTGACCGACCGCGTCAGCCGCGCTTCCAGAACACCCCCCGCCGCGCCACATACCGGTTCGGCAGGTCCTTGGAGCCCGCCTCGACATAACCGAGCGAGCCCATCAACTCCGCCACCAGCGCGCCGGCCGTCGCGATCGCTTCGTCGCTTTGGCGGTAGGTCGGGCCCAGGGCCTCGTGCAGCATCGGATCGACGCCGGCGATGGCCGGCAGGCCGTCCAGCGTCGCCTCGATGCAGGCCGAGCGGGCCTCCGGCGAGGCGACGAGGTCGGCGATCGCGGCCCGCAGCGGGTCGTCCTCGGCCAGCTGGCCCGGTTCGGCATAGGGCAGGCCCAGCCGCTCGATCTCCCGCGCCAGCTGGTTGCCGTCGGCGGTGCGCAGCAGTCGCGCCCGTTTCCAGATCGCATAGCGCTCCTGCGCCGTGCGGGCGGCCAGGCTGGTGCGGGTCCATCCGCCGATGAATCGTTCTTCCGTCATGGCCCCTCATTTAGCGTGGCGCGGCCGGCGGGTTAAGGCCCCTGTCGCCCGGGCCGAGCGTTAGGCCCAAGCCTCGTTAGCATGGTCTTCGTAAACGCCTCTTAACCCTGTGGCGCCAAGTTGGGCGAAACAAGGCGTGGGGTTTAAACGGCGGATGGCCAGGGTGGCGCGACGATCGGGCTTCGAGCTGTTGGTTCAGGCCGCGCGGACGCGGTGGGCGGGACCGACCCTGGCGCGGTTTCGCGGCGGGGTGGTCGCCGCCTGCGGCCTGGGCCTGGTCGTGGCCTTCGCCAGCTATCACGCCACGGATCCAAGCCTGAACGCCGCGGCCGTGGGCGCGCCGCGCAACCTTTTGGGCGGTCTGGGCGCCGACATCGCCGATCTGGCCCTGCAGTCCCTGGGTCTGGGCGCCTGGCTGGCGGCGCTGGTGATGATCATCTCGGGCCTTGGCCGGGCGTCGGACCGGGATCCCGCGCTCAGCCGGCGGCGCCTGCGTCTGCGCGCGTTGATTGGGGGCGTGGGGGTCCTGGCGCTGGCGGGCCTTTTGGCCGCGCCGCCGGCGCCGGAAAGCTGGCCCTTGGCCAGAGGTCTTGGCGGTTTTTGGGGCGAGGCCCTGTTGAACGGCGTCGCCGCGGTCCTGACCTTCGTACGGTTGCCGGCGGCGAGCCTGATCGCGGCGCTGGCCTTGGGCGCGGCGGGCATGATCGCGCTGGCCTACGGGGCCGGGATGCAGCCGGGCGATCTGGCCAATCTTGGACCCTGGATCGCCGCCCGGCTGCGGCCACGCGCCGCGCCGGCGCCCCGCGCGGAGCCCAGGGTGCGCCGGTCCGCGGCGGCGCGCCGCGGCGGCGCCGAGCCGATCGAGGAGGCCGAGGCGCCGCCGATCGAGCGCGCGCCCGCTGAAGCGCCCAAGGTGAAGACCCCGCGGCAAACCGCGCGCGACTCCGACCGCGAACAGCGCGAGAACCAGAAAGCCTTCGATTTCGCCAAGCCCGGCGGTTTCCACCTGCCGGAACTGGCCATGTTGGCCAAGCCCAAGCCCCGCGCCTCGGCCTTTGACGAGGAGGCCCTGCGGCAAAACGCCCGAATGCTCGAAGGCGTGCTGGCCGAGTTCGGGGTCAAGGGCCAGATCGACCAGATCCGGCCCGGTCCCGTGGTCACCCTCTATGAACTGGTCCCGGCGCCGGGGGTGAAATCCGCCCGGGTGGTGGCCCTGTCGGACGATATCGCTCGCTCGATGAGCGTGGCGGCGTGCCGGGTGTCGGTGGTTTCCGGGCGCAACGCCATCGGCATCGAACTGCCCAATGCGCGGCGCGAGACGGTCTATCTGCGCGATCTTTTGTCCTCTACCGAGTACGATAAGACCAGCCACGTGCTGCCCCTGGCCCTGGGCGAATCCATCGATGGCCAGCCCTACATCACCGACCTGGCCAAGATGCCCCATCTGCTGATCGCCGGCACCACCGGCTCGGGCAAGTCGGTGGGGGTCAATGCGATGATCCTCTCGATCCTCTACCGCCTGGCGCCGCACCAGTGCCGCTTCATCATGATCGACCCCAAGATGCTGGAGCTGTCGGTCTATGACGGCATTCCGCACCTGCTGGCGCCGGTGGTGACAGATCCGAAGAAGGCGATCGTGGCCCTGAAATGGACGGTGCGGGAGATGGAGGACCGCTATCGCCGCATGTCCAAGATCGGCGTGCGCAACGTCGCCGGCTACAACGAGCGGGCCGTGGAGGCCCAGGCCAAGGGCGAGCATTTCGTGCGCACCGTCCAGACCGGCTTCGACGACCAGGGTCGGCCGATCTATGAGGAAGAACAGCTGCGGCCCGAACCCATGCCCTATCTGGTGGTGGTCATCGACGAGGTGGCCGACCTGATGATGGTGGCCGGCAAGGACATCGAAAGCGCGGTCCAGCGGCTGGCCCAGATGGCCCGCGCGGCCGGCATCCACCTGATCATGGCGACCCAGCGGCCCTCGGTCGACGTGATCACAGGCACCATCAAGGCCAACTTCCCCACCCGGATCAGCTTTCAGGTCACCTCCAAGATCGACAGCCGCACCATCATGGGCGAACAGGGCGCCGAGCAACTGCTGGGCCAGGGCGACATGCTTTATATGGCCGGCGGCGGGCGGATTACCCGTCTGCACGGGCCTTTCGTCTCCGACGGCGAGGTCGAGACCGTGGCCCGCTACCTGCGCGATCAGGGCCAGCCGCAATATCTGGACGAGGTGACCGCCGGCGCCGACGAGGATGCTGGCGAGGACGGCGAACTGCTCAGCGAAGGCGGCTCCAGCGACGATCTCTATGACCGCGCCGTGGCCGTGGTCACCCGCGACCGCAAGGCCTCCACCAGCTATATCCAGCGGCGCCTGCAGATCGGCTATAACCGGGCGGCCTCGCTGATCGAGCGGATGGAGCAGGAGGGCGTGGTCAGCCAGGCCAACCACGCCGGCAAGCGCGACATCCTGGCGGGCCCGCCGCCGAGCTAGGGGTCAAGCTCGGGCGAACCGATTGTGGGTCGCCGCTGCCGGACTGGGGTCCTGCTAGCCTCGGCCACGTCCGAGGTTCGGACACCCCAGGACTTTGGCAAACGCAGCCAGGAAAAGCGGAGATCATCGCTCGCGCTGGTCGTCGGCTCGTCCAGAGGATCGTCGACGAAACAGCCCCCGGCGCATCCGATGAGGCCGGGAAATTCCCTGGGAATGAAAAACAGCGTTGTCCCGCACGCAGAGCAAAAGGAATTCGCTGCACGGCCCGCTGTCCCGTCGGAATTGTAGACGCTGAACTCACCCCGTCGGCCAAGAACCTGGGCCTCGCGGAAGACCGCGGACCATCCGCACGGTCCGCCTGTTCTTCGTTTGCAGGAGTTGCAATGGCAGATCAGATTGGCCACCGGCTCACCTTCCACTTCGATGGCGCATCCGCGACATCGGCAGGTGGCCACTCGGATCATGATCGTTTTCCCATTCGTCGGGGCGGGTTCGGGACCTTAGCTATTGGGCCGCCGGATCGACAAGGTCCGCTGACACCCCACAGCCGTCAAACCCATGCCCGTCAAGCGCCAGATTCTGACCTCTGACCGCCGCCTCAAGCCGTATTTGCGCCGCCGCGCCGCTTTAGGGGTTATGCGTTCGCGTGCAGGATGGCGCGCATCGGCATAGGAAAAGCGGTTGAACGGCTCTCGACGACAAGAATGGAAGCCGCTGGCGATCGCGCTGGCCGTGGCGACGCTCGCGGCGAAGGCCGCTTCGGCGGCCGAGCCGCTGGCGCCGGAAGACAAGACGCTGGTCCAGCAGGCGACCGACTATCTGCAGAATCTGGGCGAGGTGAAGGGCCGGTTCGTGCAGACCGATGCGCGGGGCGGGATCACGCATGGCGAGCTTTATCTGAAACGCCCCGGCCGGGCGCGCTTCGCCTATGATCCGCCTTCCGGCCTGCTGGTCGTATCGGACGGCGCCACCGTTTCCGTATTCGACCCGCGCCTGCGCACCTTCAACCACTACCCCCTGAAATACACCCCGCTGTCGCTGTTCCTGGCTCGTCAGATCCGGCTGGACCGCGGCGTGGTGGTGACGCACGTGACCCATTTCAGCAACGGGTTCGGCCTGACCGCCCGGGACGGCCGCCATCAGGCTCAGGGCCAGATCACCCTGACCTTCGCCACCGACCCCATACGCCTCAGCGACTGGACCATGACCGACGCTCGCGGCCAGACGACCCGCGTTCAGATCACCGGCTTGGAGTCCGCCGCCGGGACCGACCCGGCTCTGTTCGAGTTACGCGATCCACGCGGCTCAACGCCGGTGACAACTGCGCCAAATTGAGACATTTTCGTCACAATCAAGCGAAAACTGACATTCCGCTTGACTTAGTGGGCCCTAGTGGCAATTTTAACTCGCATGAGGCGTCGGTTGGATTTCTGACGCCTGACGTCCCCGCCGGACCCCAATCCCCTCCCGGTGGCGGCCACGAGAGACCACTTCAACGCCCGGGCGCGGCCCTCCGCACCGGGCGTTTCTTTGCGCGGTTTGATTTGGGCGCGGTTTGAATTGGCCGCGGATCATGACATGACCGGCCGATGCGACTGAGACTGGCGACCTGGAACATCAACTCGGTGCGGCTGCGCGTCGAACAAGTGGCGCGGTTCGTCGCCGAACAGGCTCCGGACGTGCTGTGTCTGCAGGAAATCAAGTGCCAGGCGGGCGAATTTCCCCGCGAGGCCTTCGCCGAAATGGGCCTGCCTCATCTGGCGATCAGCGGCCAGAAGGGCTGGCACGGGGTGGCGATCGCCTCGCGCCTGCCGTTCGAACCGGGCCCAGTGCTGGATGTGTGCCGCCACGGCCATGCGCGATCGGTCTCGGTCATGGTCCAGGGCGTCGAGATCCAGAACTTCTACATTCCGGCCGGCGGCGACGTTCCCGATCGGGAGGTCAATCCGAAATTCGACCATAAGTTGGACTTCTTCGCGCGCCTGACCGCCATAGCCGCCGCGCGCGATCCCAAGGCGCCCCTGGTCATCGCCGGCGACCTGAATGTCGCGCCGGGGGAGTTCGATGTCTGGTCGCACCGCCAGATGCTACGCGTCGTCAGCCATACGCCGGTCGAGATCGAGGCGATGGAGCGGCTGATGGCCGCCGGCCAGTTCATCGACCTGGTGCGCCAGGCGACGCCAGACCCGCAAAAGCTGTTCTCCTGGTGGTCCTACCGCGCCGCCGACTTCCGCGCCTCCAACCGGGGCCTCAGGCTAGATCACATCTGGATCACCCCCGGCCTACGCGAGGCCGCCTTCCGCTCAGGAGCCGCGGCGGCGCGCGTCCACGACGACGTCCGCGAATGGGACCGCCCCAGCGACCACGCCCCGGTCAGCGCGGATCTGGTGCTTTAAGGTTCAGCACGGCAGCGCTACCAAGTGGCCCTGTGACGCGTAGTCCAACAAAGGACCGTCGCGAGTCATCAACCTGTACCTATATGCCCTTGCAGTCGCTGCGAGGATTCGGTCCGCCGGATCGCGAAGCGTCGACCCCGGCAGAAAGGCTGACGCTATTAGGACGTCGGGCGACATTTCAGCCAAGCAGACACCCGAAGCCAACAATGCCCGGAACCACTGCGTTGGCTCCAGGGCCAGCGCAAGCCGGCCTTTCGATACAAGCGTTGCGATCTCCAAAGCGGTGATTGGCGATACCAAGATACCGCCATCAATCTCTTGCATTGCCCTTAGGTGGTTGAGCGACTCGCCGCGAAGCTCTGCTTTGTTTGCCAACCAGATTGTCGCGCAGGTATCCAGCAGGATCGGCCGGGTCATTGACGCTCAGCGTCCCATATTTCGTTCATTGGTTCTGTAAGATCAACGCCGTCCGGAACATGGACCGTTCCCGCGAGCGAGCCCCAAAGCGCCTCTAGTATCGATTTGCGCTCATGGGAGCCACGGGGTGGCGGCGTGGCCGTTCGAGCCTTTCTCGGCGGGGAGCCCTCCTTCATCCGGCGAAAGACGAGCTTTCGCTCGGCCATATCTACGCGCTCCGTGTGGTAGCCCGCCGCAAGCCATGACTTGGTCATGACATTGTTGGAGGCGTTGTTGCTCCACCAAGCGCGATGATCGTGCGCGGAAGATGGGAGTTTTGTGCCGATGATGGCTTCGATTTCTTCAAACGTAACAGGCACTTCCTCGGCTTGCCGATTGCGGAGATAGGTCTCTAAGGACTGGTATCTGGGCATGACTTCACCTGCTGTGAATACTCCTCACACATAAACACACAGTGTTTTCTAGTCAAGTGTGTGTTTACGGCGCTAGCCTATACCCCCCCGCCTCGGTCAGCAGCAGTTTCACCCCGCTGGCGTCCGGTTCGATCTTTTGGCGCAGGCGATAGATGTGGGTTTCCAGGGTGTGGGTGGTGACGCCGGCGTTGTAGCCCCAGACCTCGGCCAACAGCTCCTCGCGCGACACCGGCTTGTCGCCGGCGCGGTAGAGGTATTTCAGGATGTTGGTCTCCTTCTCCGTCAGCCGCACCTTCTTCAGTTTGGCGTCCACCAGCAGCTTGGCGGCCGGGCGGAATTCGTAAGGCCCGATACGGAAGACCGCGTCCTCCGACTGCTCGTGACTGCGCAGCTGGGCGCGGATGCGGGCCAAAAGCACGGCGAACCGAAAGGGCTTGGTGACATAGTCGTTGGCGCCGGCGTCCAGGCCCGAAATGGTGTCGCTCTCGCCGGTCGCGGCGGTGAGCATGATGATCGGCGCGGAGATCCCGGCCGAGCGCACCCGCCGACAGACCTCGCGGCCGTCAAAATCGGGCAGGTCGACGTCCAGCAGGATCAGATCGGGTTTCAGCGTCACCGCCTGGCGCACCCCCTCCTCGCCGTTCTCGGCTTGGGCGGCGATGAATTCGTCGTGCAGGTCCAGCTGCTCGGCCAGTTCGCCGCGCAGATCCGCCTCGTCATCGATGATCAAAATGGTCTTGCGTTGGGCCATGGGCCGAACATGCACCGCGCTGCTGGAGCCCGTAAAGCGTTCAGATCGGCGCCGGTTCCTTATGCCGTTCGCCGAACAGGGCCGATCCCACCCGCACGGACGTGGCGCCGAACCGCACCGCGGTCTCGAAGTCGCCGCTCATGCCCATGGAGAGCCCCACAAGCCCGTTGCGTCGCGCGATCTTGGCCAGCAGGGCGAAATGCGGCGCCGGTTCCTCGTCCTGCGGCGGCACGCACATCAGGCCCTCGATGGTGAAGCCGAATTCTCCGCGGCAGGCGGCGATGAAGGCGTCGGCCTCAGACGGTCTCACCCCCGATTTCTGGGGCTCTTCGCCGGTGTTGACCTGGATAAAGAGCGCCGGCTTGCGGCCGGATCGGCTGAACGCCTCGGCCAGAGCCCTGGCCAGTTTGGGCCGGTCGAGGGTTTCGATGACGTCGAACAGGGCGACGGCCTCGGCGGCCTTGTTGGTCTGCAGGGGCCCGATCAGCCGCAGGCTGAGCCCCTGGCGGCGATCGGCCCAACGCGCCGCCGCCTCCTGCACGCGGTTTTCGCCGAAGCAGGTTTGGCCGGCGTCGAGGATCGGCTCTATGCTGGACCAGGGCTGCTGCTTGGAGACGGCGACCAGGCTGACCGCGGCCGGGTCGCGGCCGGACGCGATGGCGGCGGCGGCGATGCGCGCCAGGATGGTCTTCAGCCGCGTGGCGGGTTCGGTGTCGGGCATGGATGTCTGAATGAGGGGTCAGGGGCCGGCAGGCGGCGCGATGGCGGGGGTCGCCGCGACGCTAGGGCGCCGCGCCCGCCAGCGAAAGTCGTCATCGCGCGCGGGCCGAGCCGCGCCGCACCTTTGGTTCCTGACCGATCCGGCGCGGACGCCCGATCCGGTCGAGGCGATCGCAGCGCTGCCGCGAGGCGCGGTGGTGGTGTACCGGACGTTTGGCGCGCCGGATCGGCTGGCCGTGGCGCGCGAGCTTCGCCGCATCACGCGCGGGCTGGGGCTGAAATTGCTGATCGGGCGGGACTGGCGGCTGGCGGCGGCGGTCGGGGCCGACGGCGTCCATCTGCCGCAGCGGCTGATGGGGATGGGGCCGCGTTTGCGGCGAGCCCGGCCGCATTGGCTGATCAGCGCGGCGGCGCATGACGCCGCGGCGATCGTCGCCGCAAGCCGGATGGGGTTGGATGCGCTGCTGGTTTCGGCGGTCTTCCCAAGCCGCAGCCCCTCGGCCGGCCGCGCCTTGGGCCCGGTGCGGTTCGCCGCCTTGACCGCGAGATCGCGGGTTCCTGTTATCGCCCTGGGCGGCGTAAACGACGCGACAGCGGTCAGACTGCGATCGGGCAAAGCCGCGGGCCTGGCGGGCGTCGACAGCCTAGTGCCACGCTAAGATCCTGATTGTATGGAGTTTCGGCCGGCACGGAGGTCAGAACTTGAAATTGGTTTCCAGCTTGACGCTCGGGGTCTGGCTCTGTTGCGGCAGAATATTGGTCCGGTCGAAGGGGATGGACTCGCCGAGCGCCACCGCGCCGCCCACCCGGATCGATGGGGTGATGTGGAAATAGGCGCCAGCCTGCACGTCTCCCAACTGCATGTCGCGCCCGACCGGCTGGCTCAGGTCGAGCTTCAGCCCCCAATGGCCCTTTTGGTCCCAGAACAGCGATTTCTGGGCCGGTTGCGGGTTCCAGTGGCTCTGATCTGCGGCCGAATTGAAGCTGGAGAAGGCGTCGGAGGTGATGTTGATCGGCGCATGGGTGGTTTGCGCGCGCGCGCCGACGGCCGCCATCATGGCGCCGACGGCTGCCGCAATCGCAATGGTGCGCGCCCTGGTCATCATCGTCAGGTTACGGCCATGATCCTAATATCCCCACAACGAGACTCGCTCGCCATCTCGCCGCCCGTTCGTTTTTCGATTAGCGCACGGTTTTCCACAGGGTCAATGCGGCTAGGCGCCCATCTCGGCCCCGAACCCGCTTCTGACTTTGGCTGTGGCGCTAGGGCCACGCGAATCCTGTTGGGTGGCGGAGCTTGCGTGTTATAGAGCGCGTCTTGCGGTTTTGGGTGGGCGCCGCGCCGGCGAGCGACCCTCGGCCTTGCGCGATTTCGAGTGGAGCGGAACATAATGAGGTTGATGCGTACGGCGCCCGTGCTCGCGGCGGCCCTGGGAGCGGCCGTGCTGGCGGGATGCGCGCACAAGACGGTTGGCGAGGCCTATCAGGCTCCCGGCTTCCATCCTTTCGGCGGCGGCAAGAATCCGTCCGTGGACAACCCGGCCGCGATCGGAGTGAACGGCTATCTGTGGCGGGCGTCCCTCGATACCCTGGCCTTCATGCCGCTCGCCTCGGCGGACCCCTATGGCGGCGTGATCCTGACCGACTGGTACATCAATCCGGAAAAGCCGGACGAGCGGTTCAAGTGCACGGTCTATATCCTGGACACCCGCTTGCGCGCCGACGGCCTGAACGTCACGGTGTTCAAGCAGCATCAGGACGCCGCTGGCGCCTGGGTTGACGTCGCCGCGGCGGACCAGACCGCCTCGGACATCGAAAACGCCATCCTGACCCGCGCGCGCCAGCTTCGACTTTCGAACGTGAACCACTAGAGCGTCGTCCTGCGACCGGGACGCCGGTTCAAGGTGACGATCTGACCCCCCCCAACGAGCCAAGTCCGATCCGGTCGAATCGGATTTGGATCAGGAGCCTCCTCGCGGCCATGGCGCGATATAACCCCAAAGAATCAGAACCCCGCTGGCGCGCGGCCTGGGCCGACGCCGACATCTTTCGCGCGCCGGATGTCAGCGCGGCTGGCGGCAAGCCCAAATATTATATGCTGGAGATGTTCCCCTATCCGTCCGGGCGCCTCCACGTCGGGCACGTGCGCAACTATGCGATGGGCGATGTGGTCGCCCGCTTCAAGCGCGCGCGGGGCTTCAATGTCTTGCATCCCATGGGCTGGGACGCTTTCGGCTCGCCGGCGGAAAACGCCGCCATGGAACGGGGAATCCACCCCAAGACCTGGACCTATGACAATATCGCCTCGATGCGCGAGCAGCTGAAGTCGCTGGGTCTGTCGATCGACTGGAGCCGCGAGTTCGCCACCTGCGACCCCGCCTATTACGGACAAGAACAGGCTCTGTTTCTGGATCTCTATCGGCGCGGCCTGGTCTACCGCAAGGAAGGCGTGGTCAACTGGGACCCGGTGGATCACACGGTCCTCTCCAACGAGCAGGTGATCGACGGACGCGGCTGGCGCTCGGGCGCGACGGTGGAAAAACGCAAGCTGACCCAATGGTTCGCGCGCATCACCGACTATGCTGATGACCTGCTGGACGGCCTGGCCACGCTGGATCGCTGGCCCGAAAAGGTTCGGCTGATGCAGGAGAACTGGATCGGCCGCTCGACGGGCCTGCGCCTGACCTTCGCCTTCGCCACGCCGGGCGAAGGGCTGGATGAGGGGCTGGAAGTCTACACCACCCGGCCCGACACCCTGTTCGGCGCCAGCTTCGTCGCCGTGGCGCCAGGCCATCCGCTGGCCGAGGAGGTCGGCCGGTCGAATCCGGCCGCCGCGGCCTTCATCGCCGAATGCCGCAAGGGCGGCACCTCGACGGCCGAGATCGAAGCCGGCGAGAAGAAGGGCTTCGACACCGGGCTGGAGGTGGTCCATCCGTTCGATCCGGCCCTGCGTCTGCCCGTCTGGATCGCCAACTTCATCCTGATGGACTATGGCGCCGGCGCCATCTTCGGCTGTCCGGCCCATGACCAGCGCGACCTTGATTTTGCAAGGAAATATGGCTTGCCGGTGTACCCGGTGGTCTTGCCGCCAGACGCCGATCCGGCCGGATTCCAGGTGATCGACGAAGCCTATGTGGGTCCCGGCCACATCTTCAATTCGGGCTTTCTGGACGGCCTGGGCATCGAGGCGGCCAAGGCCGCGGCGATCGCCCGCATCGAGGCGCAAGGTCAGGGCCAAGGCGCCATCGTCTATCGCCTGCGTGACTGGGGGATCTCGCGCCAGAAGTACTGGGGTTGCCCGATCCCGATCATCTATTGCGACGCCTGTGGTCCCCAGCCTGTGCCTGAAGACCAGTTGCCGGTGATCCTGCCCGACGACGTCAGCTTCGATCGGCCGGGCAATCCGTTGCTGCGCCACCCGACCTGGCGTCACACCCGTTGCCCCAGCTGTGGCGGCGAGGCCGTGCGCGAGACCGATACGCTGGACACTTTCGTGGACAGTTCCTGGTATTTCGCCCGCTTCACCGATCCGCGCGCGGCGACGCCGATCAACAAGACGGCGGCGGACTACTGGCTGCCGGTCGATCAGTATATCGGCGGCATCGAGCACGCGATCTTGCACCTGCTCTATGCGCGGTTCGTGACGCGAACCCTGGTTGACGGCGGCCAGCTCAGCGTCAAGGAACCGTTCGCCGGATTGTTCACCCAGGGCATGGTCACCCACGAGACCTATCGGCGCCAGAACGGCGCTTGGGTCGAGCCTCAGGCGGTGGAGATCGTGACCGAGGGCGAAACCCGCCGGGCGCACCTAATCGAAACCGGTGAACCCGTCGTGATCGGCGATATCGAGTCGATGTCGAAATCGAAAAAGAATGTCGTTTCTCCCGAAGAGATCGCCGACGCGCACGGCGTCGACGCCGCGCGGCTGTTTGTGATGTCGGATTCTCCGCCCGAGCGGGACGTGCAATGGACCACCGGCGGCATCAAGGGCGCCTGGCGGTTCGTCAACCGCATCTGGGACGAGTTCGACAGCCAGCCGGCCGGTCCCGCGATCGGCGCGCCCATCGAAGACGATCCCGCCGCCGTGGAGCTGGCGCGCGCGACCCATCGGTTGATCGCCGCCGTCACCGACAGCATCGAGGGCTTCCGCTTCAACAGCGGCGTCGCGCGGCTGTACGAGTTCCTGAGCACCTTGCGCGCGGCGCCGGCGGAGAGCGCCAGCCCGGCCGTGCTTTCGGCGCGTTACCAGGCCTTGTCGGCCTTGGCGCGGCTGATCGCGCCGTTCACGCCGCATCTGGCCGAGGCATGCTGGGAACGGCTGGGCGAGGCGGGGATGGTGGTGGCCGCGCCCTGGCCCGATTTCGATCCCGCGCTGGCCAGTGACGACGAGCGGATCCTGCCGGTTCAGATCAACGGCAAGCGCCGCGGCGAGATTCGGGCCTCCGTGGGCGCGCAAAGCGCCGATATCGAGAAGATCGCACTGGCGGACGCGGGCGTTCAGCGCCACCTTGCGGGTCTGACCGTTCGCAAGGTGATCGTGGTGCAAGATCGCATCGTCAACATCGTGGCCGCATGAGCCGGACCTTCATCCGTCTGGGGCTCGCCGCCGCCGGCGCCCTGGCGTTGGCCGGTTGCGGCTTCACGCCGCTCTACGCCGTCCAGGGCGTCTCGCCGGGCCTCTCCGCGATCGAGGTTCACGCGCCGCATGGACGGACCGCCTACCTTTTGAGCCAGGACCTCGATGGGGTCTTCGCGCGCGATCGCTCGACGCCGCCGGTCTATCAGCTCAGCTTCACCGTCGCCGAACGCCGCTACCCGCGCGGTTTGCGGATCGACAATGTCGCGACCCTTTATGAAACCCACGTCACCGTCAGCTATCAGCTGATCGAGATCGCCACCGGCCGGCTGGTCAAGGCGGGCATTGAGCCGATCCAGGTGGTCTACGACGTGGCCGACCAGCCCTATGCCGGCATCGCCGCCCAGCAAAACAGCCAGGAGCGCGCCGCCTCCGAAGCCGCGCAGAGGATCCGCACCGATCTGGCGGTCTATTTTACGAGCCTGGTGCAGAAAAAATAAGGATCCAGCGCGTGATCCTCGCCAAGCGCCCCGATGTCGAACGTTTTCTCGCCCAGCCGCCGAAGACCGCGCGCGGGGCCTTGATCCACGGCCGCGACCGCGCCGGCGTGCATGAGCGGGCCGACCGCCTGGCGAGGGCCGCCACCGCTCATCCTGACGATCCTTTCGACGTCGCCCTACTCACCGAGGCCGATATCGACAGCGACCCGGCGCGGCTGGCCGACGAGCTGTCGGCCCGCTCGCTGAGCGGCGGGCGGCGGCTGGTGCGTCTCAAGCTGACCGGAGACCGGGTCGCCATCGATCGGGCCGCGGGCGAGGCGGTGAAGGCCCATGCGGCGGGCGAGTTCAATCCGGACGCCTTCTTCCTGATCGAGGCCGGGGCGCTCGGCCGCGATTCCGCCTTGCGCAAGGCCGCGGAAAAGGCCGAACCGATCGCGGCCATCGTCTGCTACGACGACGAGCCCGGCGATGTGGCGCGGCTGGTCCGCGAAAGCCTGGCCAAGGATCAGATCAGCCTCAGTCCCGACGCGCTGGAGCTGTTCGTCAGCCGGCTGCCGCACGAGCGCGGGGTCACCCGCCAGGAGATCGAGCGCCTGGCGCTGTTCCTGGGCCCCGGGGGCAGCGTCACCGCTGGGCCGGAAGATTTGCAGCCTTTTCTGGGGGTTGAGCCGGAAGCCTCGCTAGCCGAGGCGGCGGAGGACGCCTTTGGCGGCAAGCTGGCGGCCGTCCATGCGGGCCTCAGGCGCGCGGCGGCCGAGGGCGAGGCGGGTCCGGCGGCCGTGCGGGCGCTGGGAACCCATCTCGCCCGCCTGCGCCGGGTGCTGACCCTGGCCAAGGCCGGCGCGGGGCTGGCGGAAGCGGCCAAGGCCTCAGGGGTCTTCTGGCGCAACGAGCGGGAATTCCTGCGCCAGGCGCGCGCCTGGAGCCTGGATCAGCTGGATGGGTTGCAGCCCGAGCTGCTGGACGCCGACCGCGCCTGCAAACAGACCGGCTCGCCCGATCCGCTGATCGCCGAGCGCCTGGCCCTGGCCATTGCTGGGCGCGCGCGGCGTCTGGGTCTGTAGCCGCCTTATACCAGCGACATTTGAGGCCGACTCCTGACGACGTCATCCTGAGCCGGCGCGAAGCGACGTGTCGAAGGACGCACGGTCGGCGCCAGCTGTGCGTCCTTCGACGCGCGCCCAAGCGGGCGCGGCTCAGGATGACGAGCTGGGGGAAGACCCAAGGGCCAAGCCCAAAAGCCGCTGGTATTACAGGTCGCGGCCCTCGCCACCCCCGCGGGTTAGGCGCCGGCAGAGGTCGTCGAGCTGTTCCAGCGAGCCGTAGCGGATGCGCATCTCGCCGACGCCGTCCCGATCCGCGATCTCGACCGCAAGGCCCAAGGCTTCGCTCAGATCGTCCTCCAGGGCGCGGGTGTCCGCGTCCTTGGCCGGCGCGGCGGGCGAAGATGCGGGCGGCCGGGCGGGAGCCTGGGCGCGGCGCGCCAGGGCTTCGGCCTCGCGCACGTTCAGGCCCTGGTCGAGCACCTGCCGCGCAAGGGCGGCGGGATCCGGCGCGGCGGCCAGCGCGCGGGCGTGGCCGGCGGTCAGGCGGCCCGCGCGCAGCTCCAGCTGGACCGTCTCCGGCAGACCCAAGAGGCGTATGGCGTTGGCCACATGGCTGCGGCTCTTGCCGACGATCTGGGCGATTTCTTCCTGCGTGCGGCCGAACCGGTCGACTAGGTCGCGATAGCCGAACGCCTCCTCGATCGCGTTCAGGTCGACCCGTTGGACGTTCTCGATAATGGCGATCTCAAGGGTCTTCAGATCGTCGAGTTCGCGCACCACCACCGGCATTTCGCGCAGGCCCGCGCGCTGGGCCGCGCGCCAGCGCCGCTCGCCGGCGACGATCTGGTAGCGTCCAGCCTCGCCGGGCGCCGGTCGCACCAAGATAGGCTGCAAAACGCCCCGCTCGCGGATCGATGCGGCCAGCTCTTCCAGTTCCTCCTCGGCGAAGTCCCGGCGCGGCTGGTCTGGATTGCGACCAATCAATTCGATCGGCAGGTCGCGGCCGTCGCCGGACCAGGCCGCCTCGCCCGCGGCGGTGGCGTCCGCCTCCCCCAGCAGGGCCGACAGCCCCCGGCCCAGACCCCTGCGGTGATCCGCCATCACGTCCGTCCCCCTCGAAGACTCACCCGGCGACCTGCAGGCGCCGTGCGCGCTCGCGGCCCACCACTTCGCGCGCCAGGCTGAGATAGGCCTGGCTGCCCAGGCAGTTCAGATCATAGACCAGCACCGGCTGGCCGAACGACGGCGCTTCGGACACCCGCACGTTGCGCGGGATCATGGTCCGGTAGACCTTATCGCCGAAGTGGCTCCGGACATCCTGGGCGACCTGCTCGGACAGGCGATTACGCTTGTCGTACATGGTCAGCACCACGCCCTGGATCTCCAGCTTCGGGTTGAGGTTGCCGCGCACCAGTTCGACCGTTCGCATCAACTGGGTCAGGCCTTCCAGGGCGAAAAACTCACACTGCAACGGAACCAACACCGCGTCCGCCGCAGCCATGGCGTTGACGGTCAAAAGGTTCAGCGAGGGCGGGCAATCGATCAGCACATAGGTGTAACCCGCGCCGTCCGGCTGGGCGCGCAGGCCGGCGATGGCGTCGCGCAGGCGGAACGATCTTCGAGGCGCCTGGGCCAGCTCCAGCTCCACGCCGGACAGATTGGCGTCCGAGGGGACTAGATCGAGGCCCGGCAGGGCGGTGGCGACCGCGGCCTCGGCCAGCGGCGCCTCGTTGACCACCACGTCATAGACGGTGGTCTTACGCAGGCCGCGGTTGATGCCCAGGCCGGTGGAGGCGTTGCCCTGCGGATCCAGGTCGATGATCATCACCCGCTCGCCGACGGCGGCTAGGGCGGTGCCCAAATTGATCGCCGTCGTGGTCTTACCCACCCCGCCCTTCTGGTTGGACACCGAGAGCACGCGTAGGCCCAGGTAGGGCCGCCGGTCAGCCGGGTCGGACACGGGACACCCTTTTCAATTGCACGATCCGACCCTCGGAATAGCTGATACTGGGGATGAGGTCCGCATCGAATTTCCAATATTTAGCGGCAGCTTGCAGCTCGGACCCAACATCTTGTCCCTTGAGGAACAAGCCGGTCGCGCCAGCGCGCAGGTAGGGCCAAGCATAACCCAAAAGTCTGACCATGGGCGCGCAGGCGCGAGCGGTGACCACGTCCGCGGTCAAGGTCAATTCTTCCGCCCGCGCGTGGTGCACCGTGGCCGGTAGGGCCAGTTGGTCTACCGCCGCCTGGAGGAAGCGGCAGCGTTTGGCCACACTTTCGATCAGATGCACCTGGGCGCCGGGCCGACCCTTGGCCAGGATCGCCAGGACGAGCCCGGGAAAGCCGGCGCCGGCTCCCAGATCGGCCCAGACCCGCGCCTGGGGGACGATGTCACGCAACTGGGCGCTGTCCAGGGCGTGGCGGCGCCAGAATTCGCCGAGCGCCGAAGGCCCGACCAGGTTCATCCGGCCGTTCCAGTCGATCAAGAGGTCGCGGAACGCCCGCATGTCGGCCATTTGCCGCGCGCTGGCGCCGACCCTGGCCTGGAAGGCCTCAGCGTCGAACAGCTCCAGGGCGGGTTCAAGCGGCGCGGGCGCGGCGGACATGGGCGAGCAAAGCGGTCAGCGCGCCGGGAGTGACGCCTTCAATGCGGGAGGCCTGGCCCAGGGTCAGCGGTCGAATCGCCAGGAGCTTTTCCCGCACCTCGTTAGAGAGTCCGCCGACGGCGCGATAGTCGAGATCGCTCGGCAGGGCCAGGTCCTCATCCCGCCGGAACGCGGCGACATCGGCCAATTGCCGGTCGAGATAGCCCGCATAGGCCGCCTCGATCTCCAGCTGTTCGCGCACCTGCGGCGTCCAGGTGGCGATATCCGGCCAGATCGCCGCTAGGTCGTCGAAGCCGATCTCCGGATAGGCCAGGAGCTGGATCAGGTCTCGCCGCTGACCATCGGCCTTGACCCGAAGTCCGTGTTTGGCCGCCTGGTCGGGGGTGAGCTGGAGGCTGTGGGCGCGCGAACGCGCGCTGGCCAGGGCTTGGGCCTTCACGTGGAACGCCGCCTGGCGCGCCTGACCGACGCAGCCCAGCGCGACGCCGCGGGCGGTCAGTCGCTGGTCGGCATTGTCCGCCCGCAAGGTCAGACGAAACTCGGCCCGGCTGGTGAACATCCGATACGGCTCGCTGACCCCCCTTGTGACCAGATCGTCGATCATCACGCCAATATAGGCCTCGTCCCGCGCGAAGACAGCGGGCTCGCCCCCCGAGGCGGCCCGCGCGGCGTTCAGACCCGCGACCAGTCCTTGGGCGGCGGCCTCTTCATACCCCGTCGTCCCGTTGATCTGGCCCGCCAGATAGAGACCCGGCAGCCGCTTGACCTCCAGGGCCGGCGAGAGCTCGCGCGGATCGACATAGTCGTACTCGATCGCATAGCCGTAGCGGCGCACGCGCACGCCCTCCAGTCCGGGTATGGTGCGCAGGAACAAGTCTTGGGTCTGTTCGGAGACCGAGGTCGAGATGCCGTTGGGATAGACGGTGTCGTCGTCCAGACCTTCGGGCTCCAGGAAGATCTGGTGGCTTGAGCGATCGGCGAACCGCACCACCTTGTCCTCGATGGACGGACAGTAGCGCGGACCCCGTCCCGTGGCGCGGCCGCCATAGACGGCGGATTCCCCCAGGCGCTCGGCGATGATCCGGTGGGTTTCCTCCGTGGTCCAAGTCACGCCGCAGGCGACCTGAGTCCGCTCGATCGGTTCCGACAGGAATGAGAACGGGACCGGATTGGCGTCGCCGGGTTGCATCTCCAGCCGATCCCAGGCGATGGTCGAGCCGTCCAGCCGCGCGGGCGTGCCGGTCTTGAGCCGACCCATGCGCAGGTCCAAGGCATAGAGCCGGTCGGACAGCCCATTCGCCGGCGCTTCCCCGACCCGACCCGCCGGGATGCGGGCCTCGCCCCGGTGAATGACGCCCTTCAAAAAAGTGCCGGTGGTCAGAACGATCCGGCCCGCGCGCCATTCACGGCCGTCGTCGGCGCGCACTCCGACCACGCGGCCCCCGACTTCGTGGCTATCGTCCAAAATCAGATCTTCCACCGCAGCCTCGGCGATGCTCAGTCCAGCCTGCGCCGCCATGGCCGCCTGCATCGCTTCGCGATAGAGCTTGCGGTCGATCTGGGCGCGCGGGCCACGCACGGCCGGACCCTTGGAGCGGTTGAGCAGTCGAAACTGAATGCCGGCCTGGTCAGCCAGGCGGCCCATCAGGCCGTCAAGCGCATCGATCTCGCGCACCAGATGGCCCTTGCCCAGGCCGCCGATCGCCGGGTTGCAGGACATTTCACCGATGGTGGCGATCTTGTGGGTCAGCAACAGGGTGCGCGCGCCCACGCGGGCGGCGGCGGCGGCGGCTTCACAGCCGGCATGGCCGCCGCCAATGACAATGACGTCCCAGGAAGATGAAGGCTGAAGCATGACGTGACCGGAAAGCGTCGCCGGGAGCGGAAACTCCGAGGCGGGGCGTGCTTATAGCCCTGGGCGTCGACGCCGTCGAGGAGCCGGCTGTTTCACGTGAAACATTCTGAGGGGCCGTTCCATCCGGTGTTTCACGTGAAACATCACTTGCCGATGCAGAAGCGCGCGAACACCCGATCCAGCACGTCCTCCGGATCGATCCGACCACTGATCCTGGACAGGCTGCGCGCCGCGAGGCGGACGTCCTCGGCCGCCAGCTCGACCTCCACCGGCGCCTTGAGCGCATGCAGAGCGCGGCCCAGATGCGCCCTCGCCGCCGCCAGGTCGTGGCGGTGCCTGGCCCGCGTCGCCGCCGGAAACTCCGCCCCGGTCAGCGCCGTGGTCACCCGCGCCGCCAGCTGGGCCTTCAACTCGGCAAGCCCCGACCCCTCAAGGAGAGAAAGTTCCCGGCATTCCAGGCCGTGCGCACCCGCCCAGCCCCGGGCGGCCGCGGCCGCCGTCCCGGGCCTCAGATCGCTTTTGTTGATGACGCACAGATCGCCCGCGCGCACCGCTTCGGCCGCATCCCGCCAACCTTGACCATTGGCCGATCCGTCGACCACCCAGATCCGCAGGGCGGCGGCTTCCGCCCGCGCCCGCGCTCGGCGGACGCCCTCCACCTCGATCGGATCCGATGTCGCCCGCAGGCCGGCGGTGTCGGCCAGCAGCACGCGAAACCCGGCTATATTCTGCGCCACCTCGATTACGTCGCGCGTCGTGCCTGGGGTGGCCGTCACAATGGCGGCGTCCCGGCCAGCCAAAGCGTTAAAAAGGCTCGATTTGCCCGCATTGGGCGCCCCGATCAGCGCGATTCGGTAGCCGTCACGAACCCGCTCGCCCCGGTCAGCGTCCGCCAAGGCCTCGTCGAGCTCTTCTCCCAACTGCGTCAAGGCCGGCGCGGCCTCATCGGCCACGGTCTCCGGCACCTCCTCGTCCGGGAAATCCACCGCTGCTTCCAGCACGGCCAAGGCCTCGACCAGGACCGCGCGCCAAGCCGCGTGGCGCCGCGCCAGGTCGCCGTTCAGCTGCCCCAGCGCCTGAAGTCGCTGCGCCTCGGTCTCCGCGTCCACCAGATCGGCCACCGCCTCGGCCTGGGAAAGGTCGAGCTTGCCGTTCTGGAAGGCCCGGCGCGTGAACTCTCCCGGCTCCGCCAACCGCAGGCCCAGGCCGATCAGCGTTTCCACCAGCCCTTCGGCGACCGCATGGCCGCCATGCACGTGAAACTCCGCGCTGTCTTCGCCGGTATAGCTGGCCGGCCCGGGAAACCAGAGCACCAGGGCTCTGTCCAGCACCGCGCCGTCCCCAGGCCGCCACAGCGTCCGCAAGGCAGCGCGGCGCGGCGGCGGCGCGGCGCCGGCCAAAACTTGCTCCAGCGCCGACCGTGTCGCCGGCCCCGACAGACGGACGACCGCCACCGCGGCGCGGCCCGGCGCGGTGGCCAGGGCGAAGATCGTGCCAGGCATCCTAGCGCTTGGCCGCCCCCGCCGCCGCGCTCATCAGCTTCATGAACTGCTCCTGGGCCTGACCGCCGAAGGCCATCCAGTTCTTCATCAACTCCTCGGGCTGCAACGCCGCCATGTTGGCTTTCAGCCGCACTTGCATTTCGTCAGTCAATGTCTTGTTCAGCGCCGCCACATCGGGCAGGCCCAGAAACGCCCGCGCCTCCTCCGGCGTGCATTCCACCTCAATCTTCGCCTTCATCATCGGCAACCTCCTAACCCACGAGATTGTTATGGGCCTTGGTCGGGCCGAGACGCTAGAGGCTTTCCTAATTCCAATCGGAGCGCGTGAGATGAGTGCCGAGTCCATGACCATAGCCAGCCCAGACGGCGCCTTCTTGGCCTATGTCGCCAGGCCCGCCGCCGATAAGGCCCCGGCCATAGTCGTTCTTCAGGAGATTTTCGGCGTCAACGCCGTGATGCGCGGGGTTTGCGACGCCCTGGCCGCTCAGGGCTATCTGGCCGTCTGCCCGGATCTGTTCTGGCGGATCGAGCCCGGCATCGACATCACTGACCGTAGCGAGGCGGAGTGGAAGCGTGCATTCGAACTCTTCAACGCCTTCGATGTCGAGACCGGCGTCGCCGACATCGCCGCCACGATCGACGCGGTGCGATCCCGTCCGGACGTGACCGGCAAGGTCGGGGCCGTGGGCTACTGCCTGGGCGGCCTCCTGGCCTATCTGGCCGCCACGCGCACCGACTGCGACGCCGCCGTCAGCTATTACGGGGTCGGCATCGAGAAATACACCGCCGAAGCGGACAAGCTGGCCCGGCCGCTGCTGCTGCACATCGCCGAGGAGGATCAGTTTACGCCTAAGCCGGTTCAGGCGCTGATTCTTGCCGCCCTGAAGAACCACCCCCAGATCGAGATCCACAGCTACCCCGGTCGCGATCACGCCTTCGCGAGGCCTGGCGGCGAGCACTATCACGCCGCCGACGCCGCCTTGGCCGAGGCCCGCAGCCTGGCCTTCTTCCAGCAAAACCTCGCCTAAGGATCCCAACATGCTCGCCATCCAAGCCGGCCGCACCGGCGGTCCCGACGTCCTCGAGGCGATCGACGTCGCCGTCCCCGAACCTGGACCAGGCCAGATACGCATCCGCCACGAGGCGATCGGGCTGAATTTCATCGACACCTATCATCGATCTGGCCTCTACCCCGTCAAGATGCCCGCGGTGCTTGGCCAGGAAGGCGCCGGCGTCGTGGAGGCCATCGGCGAAGGCGTGACCCGGTTTCACGTGGGCGACCGCGCCGCCTACGGGACCGGACCGATCGGGGCTTACGCGCAGGCGCATTTGGTGGGCCAGAACCGGGCCGTCCATCTGCCAGACGGCGTTTCCACCCGCGTCGCGGCCGCGGCGATGCTGAAAGGCATGACGGCCGAATTCCTGCTCCGGCGCTGCTATCCGCTGCGGTCAGGCGAGGCCGTCCTGATCCACGCCGCCGCGGGCGGGGTCGGCGGCATTCTGACTCAATGGGCCAAGGCGATCGGCGCGGTGGTCATCGGCGCCGTCGGCTCGTCCGACAAGGCCGCCGTCGCGCGGGGCCAGGGCTGCGATCACGTGATCGAGTATCGCGACGAGGATGTCGCCACGCGGGTCAAGGCGATCACCAGCGGTCAAGGCGTTCGGGTGGTCTATGACGGCGTAGGCGCCGCGACCTTCGAGGCCAGCCTCGCCAGCCTCGGCCGGCGCGGGACACTGGTCAGCTTCGGCAACGCGTCCGGTCCGGCGCCGACGATTGAGCCGGCGCGGCTGGCGCGCGGCGGCTCGCTGTTCCTGACCCGCCCCACCCTCTTCGACTATGTCGCCACCGACCAAGAGCTCGACGCCAGCGCGGCGGCCTTGTTTCACGTGATCGAGACGGGCGCGGTCAAGATTGATATCGGCCAGACCTTTCCGCTCGCCGAGGCCCGCCGCGCGCACGAGGCGCTGGAGGCGCGGGAAACCACGGGCCAGAGCTTGCTGATACCGTGAGAGCCGAAGCCGATTAGCGGGCTATGGCTCTCTGGTAGGCGGGGCGGGCTTGCAGCCGGCGCCAATAGTCGATGAGGGAGGCGTCATAGCCCTCCGCCAACCGAAGGCCTTCGCCGAAGCCCAGCGCATAGCCGACCGAGATGTCCGCGGCGGTGAACCGGTCCGCCGCCATATAGGCGTGAGTTTTCAGCTGGTTGCTGACCAGCTTCAGCCGATCGAGAAAAACCGATTTGCAGTTCTCGACAGTCCAGTTGGCTTTCTGATCGTCGGGCGCCATGAACCGGGTGCGCACGGCCGCGGTCAGCGGCGTGGCCAAGGTCGCCTCGCCAACCTCCAGGAACTGGAGGTAGTCGCCGAATCCCGGTTCATCGCCCTTCACTGACAGGGTTGTCGGGCCGCGCCGCGCCGCCAAATATTGCAGGATGGCGATCGATTCAGTGAGCTGGGTGTCGCCATCGATGAACAGCGGCAAGGTGCCCGTCGGATTGCCCGCCAGAAATTCAGGGTCGGTCGGCGGCAAAGAGGTTTTCACCACCTCGCAATCCAAACCCATTTCTTCAAGCATCCAGACGACCCGGATCGATCGCGTCCGGGGTGCATGAAAGATTTTCATAGCTTGCCCCTGGTGATTCGCGCCGGTTCGCTCAGTCTAGGTGTTCATCGACTGGAAGAAATCGGCGTTATTCTTGCTCTGCCTGAATTTATCCAACAGGAACTCGATCGCGTCTTGCGGACCCATCGGATTGAGGATGCGGCGCAGGATGAAGGTCTTTTGCAAGATATCCTTCGGCGTGATCAGTTCTTCCTTCCGCGTCCCGGACTTCAGGATGTCGATGGCCGGATAGATCCGCTTGTCGGCCACCTTGCGGTCCAGGATGATTTCCGAATTGCCGGTGCCCTTGAACTCCTCGAAGATCACCTCGTCCATCCGCGAGCCGGTTTCGATCAGGGCGGTGGCGATGATGGTCAGCGAACCGCCCTCCTCTATGTTCCGCGCCGCGCCAAAGAACCGCTTAGGCCGTTGCAACGCGTTGGCGTCCACGCCGCCGGTCAACACCTTGCCAGAGGACGGCACCACGGTGTTATAGGCCCGGCCAAGGCGGGTGACGGAGTCCAGCAGGATGATCACATCGCGCTTGTGCTCGACCAGGCGCTTGGCCTTTTCGATGACCATTTCGGCCACCTGCACGTGGCGGGTGGCCGGTTCGTCGAAGGTCGAGGAGATCACCTCACCGCGCACGGTGCGCTGCATGTCGGTGACTTCCTCCGGCCGCTCGTCGATCAAAAGGACGATCAGGTAGCATTCGGGGTGATTGGCGGCGATCGACTTGGCGATGTTCTGCAGCATCACCGTCTTGCCGACCCGGGGCGGGGCCACGATCAGACAGCGCTGACCCTTGCCGAGAGGCGCGACCACGTCGATCACCCGGCCGGAGCGGTCCTTCAGCGTCGGATCGTCGATCTCCATGGTCAACCGCTGCTCAGGGTAAAGCGGGGTCAGGTTGTCGAAGGCCACCTTGTGGCGGACATTGTCAGGGCTCTCGAAATTGACCGAGTCGACCTTGACCAGGGCGAAATAGCGCTCGCCCTCGCGGGGTGAACGGACGCCGCCCTCGACGCTGTCGCCGGTCCGTAGGCCGAATTTGCGGATCTGGGATGGGGAGACGTAGACGTCGTCCGGGCCCGATAGATAATTGGCCTCCGGCGAACGCAGGAAGCCGAAGCCGTCCTGCAGAACTTCCAGCGTGCCACTGCCGGAAATGTCGACGCCTTCCTCGGCCACGGCCTTGAGGATGGCGAACATCATGTCCTGCTTGAGCATGGAGTTGGCGTTTTCGATCTCCAGCGCCTCGGCGAAGGCCACCAGCTCGGCCGCAGGCTTTTCCTTCAGCTCCTGCAGCGACATCTTGGTGAGGCCCATGGCGGCGATCGCCTGGCTGGCCGCCGAGGGACCCTCTTCAGCGGCGTCGTTCAGATCGCCGTTAAGGTCGGCGGGGAAGCTGGCCGCGGTGTCGGCGGCCTCGGGATAGGTTTGAGTGACGGTTTCGTCTGACATATTGAACTTCTGGGTTGGACCGCACACGCGGTCGGCTCGCTCCGAGGGGGAGCTTTTTGAAAGGTTTTAGGGCTGCGTCGGAATCCGGTGACGGCGACGCGAGGCGGGAGGTCGAACCCTCAAGGCGCCGGCGAGGGACGCGGGTCCGATGAAGGGCGGGAACGTGGCTGGACCACGCTTGCGCAAGCGGAACCACATGCGCGCGATTTGGTCAAGCGCCGTTGCAAGCTAGATCACGCGCCGAACTTGGTCGTCACCGCCAGCACAATGACCACCACCGCCAGGAAAGGCAGCTCGTTGGTCATGCGCCAGAACCGCTCGGGCCGGGTGTTCCGGTTCTCGGCGAAGGCCCGACGCGCCCTGGCCAGAAAGCCGTGCCAACCGGCCAGAAACACGACGCCGCCGATCTTGGTCAGCGCCCAGGGGCTCAGCCAAAAGTGGGGACCCAGCCGGGTCAAGTCAACCCAGACCAGGGATCCGCCGAACAGGAACACCATGACCATCGCCGGATTGATGATGATCCGCAGCAGTTTCATCTCCATGGTCTTGAAGGTTTCGTCCATCTGCGAACCGGGTTCGGCGCGGGTGTGATAGGCGAACAGCCGCGGCAGATAGAGCAAGCCCGACATCCAAGCGATCACCGCGACGATGTGCAGCCCCCGCAGCAGATTGAAATATTCGCTCACCCAGCCGCCCCCTTGTTCCGCAATGGACACTTGCCCCAACGGGCTTCGCAGACAAAGTCCGATCCTGGCTGGACACCGGGCGCCCGATCGAGGGCGCGCGCGATTTGCGCCGCCAGTCCATTGATAAAGGCCGCCTGCAAGCCCAGCGCCGGCGCACGAACATAGGTCGAGCATCCGATCGCCGCGGCCCTGCCGGCATAGTCATGATCGAGTTCGACCAGGGTCTCCACGTGTTCCGAGACGAAGGCGACCGGCGCGATCACCACGCCCAGACCGTCGCCGACCGCCTCTTCGATCATCTCCAGAGTGGTCGGACCCAGCCACCGCATCGGCCCGACACGGCTTTGATAGCAGACGCGCCAGTCGGCCCAGCTAGGGCCCAGGCGCGCGGCGATCGCCGCGGTGGTGGCTTCGATCTGGCTCTGATAGGGGTCGCCGCGCTGGATCACCTGCTCAGGCAGGCCGTGGGCGGAGAACAACAGCCTAACGCCAGCCGGCTGGCCGGCCTTGGTCCAGGCCGCCTCGATCTGGGCCGCGTGAGCCTCCACCAGGCCCGCATCGGTCGGATAACAGCAGATCGCGCGGGTTCGGCCGGGTCCGCGATAGACCGCTTTCCATTGACCGGTCGACGAGCCCGTCGTCGTCGTTGAATATTGCGGATAGAGCGGCGCCAATACGATCTCGTCGGGCTCGAACGCCGCGACCGCCCGCGCCGTATCCCGCGCGAACGGCGCCCAGTAGCGCATGGCGATGAAGGCCCTGGCCTCGACCTCTGGCAGGATCTCGCTCAGCGCCTTCGTTACGGCCGCCGCCTGCGCCTGCGTTTGCGACAACAATGGCGAGCCGCCGCCCATCAGAGCGTAGTTGGCCCTTGCCGAGCGCGCCCTCGTCCCGGCGATCAGTGCGGCCAGCGGCCAGCGCAGCAGGGCCGGCGTGTCGATGATGGCCGGATCGGAAAAGAGGTTGAACAGGAATGGCCTGACCCCGGCGGGACCGTCGGGACCGCCCAGATTGAACAGGACGACGGCGAGACGCCGTGCGCGATCGCCCATGTCAGTCCGCTCGCCAGGCGATCACACGGTTCACCACCTGCTCGATATGAGCGATCGGCGTGTCAGGCAATACGCCATGGCCCAGATTGAAGATGTAGGGACCCTCGCCCCACTGCCGCAGCAGCTGATCGACACGCGCGTCCAGCACCTCGCCGCCGGCGCGCAGCAGAAGCGGATCCAGCGCGCCCTGGATCGCCACGGTCTTCTGCAGTCGCTGGCCCAGAGCCGCCGGCGCCTGTACGTCGAGCCCTACCGCCTGCACGCCGCTCTCCACGGCATAGCGCTCCACCAGCGCGCCGGCGCCCCGAGGAAACCCGATCACAGGAACGGTCACACCCGCGGCCGTCAGCGCGGCGACAATTCTGGCGTGGGGCTGGATCACGAGGCGTTCGAAGACATCCTCCGGCAACAGTTCGGCCCAGGACTCGAAGATCTGCAGCGCCTGGGCGCCGGCTCTCGCCTGCATGATCAAATAGCTGGCGGTCGCATCCGCCAGGATGTCGACCAGTCGTTCGACCATGGCCCGCTCGGTGAAGGCCTTGGTCCGCGCCGCCGCCCGCGCCGCGTCGCCGCCGCGGCCCTGCAGCATGTAGGTCGCCAGAGTCCAGGGCGCGCCCGCAAAGCCAATCAGGGCTCGCTCTGGCTCCAGCCCGGCCCGGGCGAGCCGCACGGTCTCGCCAACCGAGCTGAGCGTTTCTCCGACTGTGTTCGCCCGCTCGGCCATGGCGTCCAGGTCTGGCAGGGGCCCCAGCCTCGGCCCTTCACCTTCCTCGTACCAGAGCGCCTGGCCTAGGGCCTGCGGCACCACCGGGATATCCGAGAAAATGATGGCGGCGTCGTAGGCGAAGCGACGCATCGGCTGCAGGGTCACTTCCGACGCGAACTTCGGATCGAAAACCAAGTCGAGGAAACCTCCGGCCTTGGCCCGCAGCTCATGGTATTCGGGCAGGCAGCGTCCCGCCTGACGCATGAACCAGATCGGCGGGCGTGGTAGGACCTCTCCCTTAAGGGCGCGAAGCATCAGGGGTTCGGTTGGGATTTCGGGCGTTTCCATCCTCGCCCTTAAATCCTTTCGAAAGCCGATCCTCAAGCCCGGCTGAAAGCTTCTTCCTTAATGAAGATTTAAGAATGAGTTGGAGGAAGGAGTCTGGACAGGTGAATTGTGGGGAAAGTCGATCTTTCCGCCGAAGCTTGGCCGTTCGTCCCCGATTGATCGACAGCCGCGGTTCTGTGAGGCCCTGGGCTGTGAACAACGGGGATAAGCGGCAAGCTGCGATAAAAGTTAATTGAATCTTAACGCGATCGGCGCGCTAAACCTCGCAATAAAGAGACGACTGTCGCTGGCGCCCGGCCTGTGACTCACTCTTGTTCAGATCGCGGATGGTGGGGACCAGGAGGCGCGCAACCCGAGTGTTTTCCCCCGCGGTCTTGGCAAACCCGCGCCAAGCGGCTTTTCTCCCGCCTGCATCACCGCTTTGACCCGCGGTGGTTAACGAGAAGTTAACGATTTCTTAACAGGAATTGGAAGGATCGGACCCGGCGAATGACCCCGACGCGCTTCGCCACCTACTTCCATATCCACCTGGTGTCCGATTCCACCGGCGAGACGCTGAACGCGATGGCCAAGGCGGTGTGCGCCCGGTTCGACAACGTGCTGCCTATCGAACACATCTACTCCTTGGTCCGATCGCAGCGCCAGTTGGAACGGGTGCTGCTTGAGATCGAGGGCGCGCCGGGGGTGGTGCTGCACACCATCGTCGACAAGGGTCTGCGCGCGGCCCTGGAGCAGGGATGCCGTGATCTCGACCTGACCTGTGTCGCCGCCCTGGATCCGCTGGTGGCCGCCCTCGCGCGCTATCTGGGCGCCTCGCTCTCTACCCGGGTTGGCGCGCAGCATGCGCTGGACAACGACTATTTCAACCGGATGGACGCGCTCAGCTACGCCATCGGCCACGACGATGGCCAGGGGACCCAGGACCTGGAAGCCGCGGACGTGGTGCTGGTCGGGGTCAGCCGGACATCCAAGACGCCGACCTCGATCTATCTGGCGCACCGGGGAATCCGCGCCGCCAACGTGCCTCTGGTGCCAGGCGCCGAACCGCCGGCGCAGCTCTTCACCCTGAAGCGCGCCGTCGTGGTCGGTCTGACCGTCTCGCCCGACCGGCTGATCCAGATCCGCCGCAACCGGCTCCTGAACCTGCGTGAAGAACGCGAGAGCGCCTATATCGAATTGGAATCGGTCCGAAACGAGATCGTCAGGGCCCGACGGATGTTCGAGAAATACGGCTGGCCAGTGATCGACGTGACCCGAAGGTCCGTCGAGGAGACCGCCGCGGCGGTGATCAATGTCCTGACCGCCGGCGGCGGCCAGGTGGAGATCCTGGCGTGACCGTCCTCACGCTGGCTTCGAAGAGCGCCGCTCGGGCTCAACTGCTGGCCGCCGCCGGCCTAGCGTTCGAGACGATGGGTTCCGGCGTTGACGAAGCGGCGGCCAAGACGCGCCTGCTGGCCGAGGACGCCGACCCGCGCGACATCGCCCTGGCCCTGGCGGAAACCAAGGCCCTGGTCGTCTCCACCCGGCGTCCCGGACTGATCATCGGCGCGGACCAGACCCTGGACTTGGACGGGTCGCTCTATGACAAGGTCGCAAGCCTGGCGGACGCCCGCCATCGTCTGGAGCGCCTGCGCGGGCGCGCCCACCAGCTGCACTCCGGTGTGGCCGTGGCCAGGCAAGGCGTCGTGATCTGGCGCGAGACCCAGAGCGCGAGCCTGGCCATGCGCGATTTCAGCGATGGATATCTGAGCGCCTATCTGGCGCGCAACGCCGACGCGGCCCTGTCCAGCGTCGGCTGCTATCAGCTGGAGGGCGAAGGACTGCAGCTGTTCGAGCGGATCGAGGGGGACTATTTCACCATTCTTGGCCTGCCGATGATGGGGTTGCTGGATCTGCTCCGCCGCGAAGGGGTGATCGCGGCGTGACCAGGACGATCACCGGAGCGACCGCCGTGGCAGGGGTCATTGGCCGGCCCGTGCGGCATTCCCTCAGCCCGATCGTCCACAACGCCTGGCTGTCCGCGGCCGGCGTCGATGGGGTCTATGTCGCTCTGTCTCCGGCGCCGGCGCGGCTTGGCGCCCTGATCGACGGCCTGCGCGGCGGCGCCATGCGCGGGCTGAACGTCACGCTGCCTTACAAGGAGCAGGCCCTGGCGCTGGCCGACCAGGTCAGTGACCGCGCCGCCAGCGCCGGCGCGGCCAATCTTCTGGTGTTCGCCGAGGATGGTCAGGTCCTGGCGGACAACACCGACGGCCACGGCCTGCTCGCCGCCTTCGCCGCCCAGGCGCCGGCCTTCAAGGCCGCCGGCGGCCCCGTCGTAATCCTGGGCGCCGGCGGCGCGGCGCGGGGAGCCGCGGCGGCGCTCGTCACGGCTGGGGCGCCGCGGGTGCGGCTGGTTAACCGCACCCGGGCCAAAGCGCTCGCGGTCGCTGAGGCCTTGGGCGCGCGGGTGGAGGTGTTCGGCTGGGACGAGTTGGACTCGGCCATGACTGGCGCGGCGGCCCTGATCAACGCGACCGCGCTCGGACTGGAAGGCCGCCCGCCGCTGGAGCTGAACCTCGCCGCGCTGCCCCAAGAGGCGGTGGTCATGGACATGGTCTATCGACCGCTGCACACGCCATTGCTGATCCGCGCCCGGATGAGCGGGCGGGTGATTGTCGATGGCCTGGAAATGCTGATCCGGCAGGCCGAGCCGTCCTTCGAGGCTTTTTTTGGCCGCCCGCCCCCGCCAAGCGTCGACGTTCGTGCGTTGGCGCTGGCAATCCTGGGATTCCCAGCATGATCGTCATCGGACTGACCGGCTCGATCGGCATGGGCAAGTCCACCACCGCGGCGATGTTCGCCGACGAAGGCGTGCCGGTCTATGACGCCGACGCGGAGGTTCACATCCTGCAAGGGCCTGGGGGCGCCGCGGTCGCCCCGATCGAGCAAGCCTTTCCCGGCGTGGTGAAGGACGGCGCTGTCGACCGGGGCGAACTGGGCGCCAGGGTGCTCGGCGATCCGGTGGCGATCAAGCGTCTGGAAACCATCGTGCACCCGATGCTAGGCGCCAGCCGAACGGCGTTTTTCGAGCGCGCGGAGGCCAGCGGGGTCGACATGGTCGTGCTCGACATACCGCTGCTGTTCGAAACCGGCGGCGAAGGCCGCGTCGATGCGATCGTGGTGGTCTCAGCGCCGGAAGCCCTGCAGCGAGAGCGGGTGCTGGCCCGCCCCGGTTGGGGCGCCGAACGCCTGGACGCGGTGGTGGCCAAACAGATGCATGACGCCGAAAAGCGCGCGCGGGCGCATTTCGTGATCGACACGGGCCAGGGTCTCGAACCGGCCCGCGAGCAGGTTCGACGCGTCATTTCGACGCTTAGAGCGCGACAGGTTTAAGTGGAAGCCGGTTAAACCGGCCGTCGCGCTCTAAAGTCAACGCGTTAGAGCCTTTTCCAGCGCTTCATATGATTTCATCTGAAGCTAAAAGGCTCTGGATCCGGCGAGCGGCGCGCTTGAAGCCGGCCGCGAAGCAACCCATGGATAGGCCATGCGCGAGATCGTTCTGGATACCGAAACCACCGGGCTCGACCCCCGCACCGGGCACCGCCTGATCGAGATCGGCTGCGTCGAGCTGGACGATTTTTTGCCCACCGGGCGCACCTTCCACCGCTACGTCCACCCCGACCGGCCGATTGATCCCGACGCGGAGCGGGTCCACGGCATCTCGCTGAGCTTCCTGACCGACAAGCCCAGGTTTCATGAGGCGGACGTCTGCGACGCCTTCCTGAACTTTGTCGGCGACGCGGCTCTGATCGCCCACAACGCCGCCTTCGATCGCGGCTTCATCAATAGTGAACTGGATCGGGCGGGCCGCGGGGCGCTGGGCGAGGAGCGCTGGATCGATACGCTGTCACTGGCCCAGAAGCGCTTTCCGGGGATGTACAATTCGCTGGATGCGCTCTGTAAACGCTACAAAATCTCTCTGGCCGAACGGGAAAAGCACGGCGCCCTGATCGACGCCCAACTGCTCGCGGCGGTCTATTTGGAGCTGCGCGGCGGTAAGGAGCGGGGCCTGGACCTGACCCCCAAGATCGCCCCGGTGGCCGCGGCGGCGACCGCCAGCCGAACGGCCTACGGGCCGCGTCCCCGTCCGTTGGCGCTACGTTCGACCGATGACGAGCGGGCGGCCCATGCCGAGTTCATTCGCCGGGCCTTGAAGGACAAGGCCGTCTGGCGCGAGCTTGACCAGGATGCGCCCTGAGGACCAGAGCGAGATGAGGAAAAGTGCGAAGCGGTTTTCCGCCCGCATCCCGCTCTAAACGCTAGGCCAGCCCTGACGGCTGGGCGGCCATCTGCGCGCGGCGCGCGGCAAAGACCGCCGCGAAGTCGATCGGATCCAGCATGAAGGGCGGAAATCCACCGTCCGCCGTGACATCGGCGATCACCCGCCGTGCGAAGGGGAACAAGAAGCGCGGGCATTCGATCAGCAGCACAGGCTCCAGATCGGCCTCCGAAACCCCGGTGATCTGGAACAGCCCGCCATAGAGCAGCTCCACCTGGAAGTTGGGCTGCCCCTCGCTGTGCGCGGTCGCCGACAGTTTCAAGTCCACCTCGAACAGACCGTCCGGCCGAACCCGGGCGTTCATCTCGACATTGAGATCGATCTGCGGCTGGGCCGCGGCCTGGCGCAGGGACTCCGGCGCACGCGGGTTCTCGAACGAAAGATCGCGGACGAACTGGGCCAGTATGCGAATGCCAGGTCCGGTGTCGGCGCCCGCCTCGCCATTGGCGCCCCCTGGAGCGCTTTGGATGTCAGTGTCGGTCATGAACGGCGATGTCCCGTGGTGACGGCGTGCGAGGGCTGGATCTTAAAGTCCGCCGCGCCTTGGAGCCAGAAAGCGGCGCTGCTATCATGCGGGACGGCGCCGTGCAACGCGGGCGCGGCGCGGACGTTTCTCGAGCGGCTCCGGCGTCAAGCCTTTATCAGCGATATGGGCCTTTAATGAATCCCGTATCGCCCCCGCCGCCAGTCGGAGTATATTGAGCGGGGGCAGGCTCGGCGCGGCGGCTCGCCACGTCCATCAACTGCGGTGACTGAGTGGAACTTCTGGAACTTCTGATATTCGCCGCTCTGGCCGCCGTGGTGCTCTACCAGCTCTACGCGGTGCTCGGACGTCGCGTCGGCCGCCAGCCCGAGGACGCCGCGCCCCTGCCGGTGGCGGGCCGCTCGGAGGACATTGATGCGCGCCAGCGCGAGGCCGACGGCGTGATCACGCCCGCCTCCGGCTTGGTGGCGCTGCGTACGCGCGATCCAACCTTCGACCCCCCGCGCTTCTTGCAGGGCGCCAAGTCCGCTTACGAAATGATCGTCAGCGCCTTCGCCGCCGCCGATCGCGATACCTTGCGCCGGCTGGTCGCGCCTTCGATCTTCACTGGCTTCGAAAAAGTCATCACGGCACGCGAGGCGGAGGGACGCTCGGAGACGGTGGAGTTTCGACAGGCGCCGCGGGCCGATCTGGAAAGCGCCGAGGCTGACGGTGACGTCGCCCGTGCGCGCGTGCGCTTCCTGGCCGAGTTCCGCAGCCGCTCGAAGGGCCCCGAGGGCGAGGCCGTGGACGACAAGCGCACGGCGGAGGTCTGGACCTTCGAGCGTAGGTTCTCCAATCGCGATCCCAATTGGACGCTGGTGCGGGTCGACGCGGCGGAGGCCTGACGCGTGGGTTGGCTTCGTGTCGCCAGCGCGACCCTGGCCGCGCTGGCGCTTTATGCCTGCGCCACGCCCGGCGCCCTGACGCCGCCAGCTCCGCCTTCGGTGGCGACGCCGCCCGCGCCGCCCCTGGCCGCCGCACCGCCGCGCGCCCAGGGCGAACAGGGCTTCGCCAGCCTGCCCGGATGGGACGCCGAGGACCATGTGGGCGCCTTGCGGGCCTTCGCCGCCGGTTGCGGCGTTTCCAAGGACACCGATCTGCTGGCCGTCTGCGCCCGCGCCCGCGCGCTGGGGCCGGTCGACGAGGCAAGCGCGCGGCTTTTCCTGGAAGCTAATTTTCGCGCGGAGCGCGTTGGAGACCGGGGTCTTTTGACGGCCTATTTCGCCCCCTGCTACGAGGCGCGCGAGAGCCGGGACGGCCCCTTCACAGCGCCGGTCCTGGCGAAGCCGGCCGGCCCGACCGTCCAGGACATGCTCGACGCCGCCATCGCCGGCCGCAAACTGGGCGACCTGGCGGCTGACGCGGGCCCAACGACATATCCTGACCGCGCCGATATCGAAACCACGCCACCGGACCACGTCCTGGCCTGGATGAAGCCGGAGGAACTGTTCTTCCTGCAGATCCAGGGGTCCGGCGTACTCAATCTGCCGGACGGCCGGCGTCTGAAAGCCATGTTCAGCGCCAGCAACGGCAAGCCCTTCGTCCCGATAGCCCGCATCCTGCGCGATCGCGGCATCCTTGCGGACAACAACACCTCCGGCGATGCGATCATGGCGTGGCTGGCCGAGCACCGGGGACCGGAAGCCGACGAGGTGATGCGGCAGAACCCGCGCTACGTCTTCTTCCACCTCGAGCCCGACGACGGCCGCGAGCCGGCCGGAACCGCTGGGGTCGCCCTGATCCCCGGCCGCGCCCTGGCGGTCGATCCGGCCCAGCACGCCTTGGGCGACCTCTATTGGATCGACGCCCGCGCCCCGGTGCTCGGCGGCGCGTTTCCGGTCTATCAGCGCCTGGCCATGGCCCTGGATTCCGGCGGCGCGATCAAGGGCGCGGTGCGGGCGGACCTCTATGCGGGCAGCGGGCCCGGCGCCGGCCGCGAGGCGGGCCGCGTTCGCCACGTTCTGACGCTCTACCGGTTGGCGCCGATCGCGGCGCCGACACCATGAAGCGGTCGCTGCGGCCGGATGAGTTGAACCTTTGGGCGCGTGTCGCCGCGACGGTTCACCCGGCGCCGGGCCGCCACGCTCCGCCGCCGACCGCCGCCGAGCCGGAGTCGGCGTCACAGGCCGCGCCTGCGCCGCAACGCTCCTTGATCGCACCCAAACCTGGCGCGGCGCGCCCGCATATCCGGCGGCAATCCCCGCCCGAGACGATCGAGCCTGGGCGCATGCGCCGGCTGACCCGCGAACGCGACCTTTTGGGACCGCGCCTGGATCTGCACGGCCTTGACCAGGACCAAGCCCGCGCCAGGTTGACGGATTTCCTGGGCCGTGCCCGCGACGAGGGCTGGCGCGCGGTTCTGGTCATCACCGGCAAGGGCTCGCGCGGCGACGGCATCCTACGCCGCATGACGCCGGAATGGCTGGCCGCGCCGGGCCTGCGCGATCTGGTGGCCGGCGTCTCCGAGGCCCATCGCCGCCATGGTGGTCAAGGCGCCCTCTATGTCGCGCTGAAACGTCGACCCAAGACCTGAGCCTCAGCCTTCCACCCGCACCAGGCGCGCGGCGAAGAAGCCGTCCAGCCCGCCGTCGCGATGATGCGGCAGAATGCGGAGCAGGCCCGCCGCCGTGACCGACGCCTCAGGCGCGCCGCCCTCACCGGGCGTGATCGGCGACAGACGAAATTCCGGGTGATGTTTGAGGAAGAGCTCGATCTGCGCCTCACCCTCCTCCGGTTCCAGCGAGCAAACGCAATAAACCAACCGCCCCCCCGGCCCGGCCCGCGACGCGGCGGCCTCAAGCAATCTCGCCTGAACCCCCGCCAGCTTGCCGATGTCGCCGGGCCGCGAGCCCCAAAGCACATCGGGATGCCGGCGAAAGGTGCCGGTCGCCGAACAGGGCGCGTCGATCAGCACCGCGTCGAACAGGCGCTGGTCCGTCCATTTGGCGATGTCCGCGGTCACCACCTCGGCGGTCAGGCTGGTCCGCTCCATCGCCTGGGTCAGCCGACGCAGCCTGGGGCCGGAGCGGTCCACCGCGGTGACCCGCGCGCCCGTGGCGGCGAGCTGAAGCGTTTTGCCGCCCGGCGCGGCGCAGATGTCCAGCACGGCCTCGCCGGCCTTGGCCGCCAGCAACCGCGCCGGGACCGCCGCGGCGGCGTCCTGCACCCACCAGCGACCTTCGCCATAGCCGCTCCAGCCGGCGACATCGCCGCGATGGGCGACGCGTAGAGAGCCGCCCGGCAGGACTTCGGCATCCAGCGCCGCCGCCAGCTCGGCCACGTCGGCGGGGTCGCGCGGCGTCAGGTCAGTCGCCGGCTCCTGGGCGATCTGGGCGGCGATGGCGCGGGCGGCGGCCTCGCCATAGGCGGCGCGCCAGCGCGAGAAAACCCAGCCGGGCGCCAGGACTTCCGGGTCGTCTTCCGTCGGCGTCGGCCCCCGCAACAGGCCGCGCAGGACCGCATTGATCAAACCCTTGAAGGGCTGAGTCGCCTTGTCCCGCCCCGCCAGCCGCACCGTGGTGTCGACGGCGGCGAAGCTGGGCGTATCCAGATAGAAGGCCTGAACCACGCCCAGCCGCAGCAACATCATCACCGGCTCCGGCGGCGGTTTCTTCAGGCGCGGAATGAGCAGCCGATCGATCGCGCCCAGTCTTCGAAGCAGGGTCATGGCGATCATCCGCGCCAGGGCGCGGTCGCGAAGCTCCAGACGGTCGAAGGGCGCCCGGTCCATGGCCTCTTCCAGGCCGCCGCGATGATCCAACGCCGCCGCCACCAGCGCCAGCGCGGCCTCGCGGGCGGGCAGACCGTCCAGGGGCTCGACGGGGATTTCGATTGACATGCCCTCGCCGTGCACCGCCCTAGCCGACGGTTCAAGTCTCATCTCAGCATTTCCTCCGGTTCCCCACAGCGCCTCACGCTGGCGCAGAACGGGCGGACGTCCTAAATCAGACCCATGGATGAGCCGCTTCCAGAGAACGCAGCGCCCGGGAAACGGTTGACGCCGGAGGCGAGACGGGCCTTGCAAGAGGCCGCTGAGCGTCGACGCGCCGAGGCGGTCAAGGCCCCCTCGGTTCAGGAGCTAAACGGTCCCGCCGGTCCTGAACCGACCCGGTTCGGCGACTGGGAACGTAAGGGCCTGGCGGTCGATTTCTAGGTTAAAATTCGCCTAACGCGAGCAGAGGCTGGCGATCGGTCTCCCGCTGGCGTAACCTATTGTTAACCATTGTGAAAATCGCGGAGCTGGCGTCATGACGCGGTCCATCCAACGCCTGGCGCTGCTGATCCCATCCATACTCGCCGTCGCGGCCCTGACGGCGACGGCCGCCTGGGCTGGCGATCGCTACAGCCAGACCGATCCGCGCGCGGACGAATACGTCTCCAGCGATTACGGCTATCAGTCGGACATCGATCCGGGCGGCGCCTATGGAGACAGTCGCTGGAACGACCGGTCGTCCTGGTCCCGCTCCGAATATGACCGTCGCGATAGCCGGTCGCGGACCTATTCCGACGAACAGGTCTACGAGGCCGAACAGATGGACCCGTGCGCCGTCCAGTATCGCGTGACAGGTCGCGGCTGCGCCCCGGACCAGGGGTCTTATCGCGGCGGCGGCATGTCTCGGGAAGGCTCGGCCTGGCGATCCGAGCGGGTCTATGACGAGGAACGCGCCTCAGCCTATGACCGCGCCTACGACGCGGACGGCTATGTCGACGCCTGCGTCGTGGCGCATGAACGCGTCGGCGAGCGGTGTCCCTATGCCGAGCGCCGAACCTACCGCGACCAGGACCGGGTCGTCTGGGTGGAGGAACGCCTGCCCGATACCTTCTTCATCAGCGAGGGCGGCGTCGGTCCCGGCATCGTCGACTATGGCGGAGGCGGCGGTGGGGGGGGCGGTTTCGGCTTTGCCGACGGCCTCGCCGGCGCCAATGCGAGCGCCTCCGCGTCCGCCAGCGCCCAGGCGTCTGTGTCGCTGGCGATCGCCGTCCACAACCACGGCATGGGCTATCCGCACAAGATGCCGCACGGCGGCTGTGGTTGCAAAAAGGGTTATTAGATCCCGCTCATCTCCAGCGCGATGGTCCGCGCCGCGGCGCGCGGGTCCTGGGCCGCGGTGACCGGGCGGCCGCAGACCAGATGGCTGGCCCCGGCGGCCAGGGCCTCGGCGGGGGTCGCCGCGCGCGCCTGATCATCGGCGCCGGACCAGGCCGGCCGCACGCCTGGCGTGACCACCAGAAAATCCGGCCCGCCAATGCGCCGCGCCAGCGCCGCCTCTCGCGGGCTGACGATCACGCCGTCGGCGCCGGCGTCCAGCGCCTGGCGGATGCGCCGTTCGGCCAGCGCCACGACGCCTTGTTCGTAGCCGATACCCTTCAGGTCGGTTTCCGACAGGCTGGTCAGCACGGTGACGCCGAGGATTTTCACGCCGGCCTCGCCCGCCCGCCCGCGCACGGCGGCGGCCAGGACCTGGGGTTCGGCATGGACGGTCAGGAAGTCGCAGGAGCCGGTGGCGGCGATCGCCGCGGCCGCCTTCTCCACGGTCGCGCCGATATCGTGCAGCTTCCAGTCCAGGAAGATCTGGCGGCCGCTAGTCTTCAGGTCCTTGGCCAGAGCCATGCCGCCGCTGGCCAGCAGCTGCAGGCCGATCTTGTAGAAGCTGACCGAGTCGCCCAACCGCTCGACCATGGCTTCCGCCTCGGCCCGCGTGGGAAGGTCAAGGGGGACGATCAGACGAGGGTCGGCGGCGATCTGTGGTTCGCTCTCGTCTCGGATCAGCGACGCGGTGGCGGGCATGGCGGCTCCTGAAGGTTCAGGCGCGCAAAAGCGCGCCGGGCGGCGCAAAACGCAATGATTTGGGCTAAGACCGCAGAATGAGCCTGACCGAACTGTCCGTCAACTTCTTCGTCGCCCTGTTCGCCCTGATTGACCCGATCGGCAATGTGGCGCTGTTCGCCGCGGCGACGGCCGGCGCCACGCCCGCCGGCCGGCGGGCGCTGGCGGCCTATATCAGTCTGTTTTCCTTTTTCTTTCTGGCTTTTTTCTTCATCAGCGGCCTGGCGCTGCTGCAGTTTTTCGGGGTGTCGTTGCCGGCCTTTCGGATCGCTGGGGGCATCCTTCTGTTCCTGCTCGGCCTCGACATGGCCCGGGGCGACTTCTTCGCCGCCATGGCGGAGGAAGCGGCGGGGGGCGATCCGCTGCCCACGCGCGTCTACGCCCGCCAGGGATTCGCGCGCCTGGTGGTGCCCTTCGCCATGCCCTTGCTGATCGGCCCCGGCGCGATTTCGACGGCGGTGATCTACGCCAGCGAGACCAAACGGTTCGGCTGGACGGGGTTTGGGGCGGGTCTTGGGGTGATCGCGGCGATCGCTCTTTCCATCGTGGTGTGTTTCTGGATGACGGGACTGATCTCGCGGGTGTTCGGCCGCATTGGCATGACCATCGTCATCCGCGTTCTGGGCCTGATCCTCTGCGCCATGGCGGTCCAGATCATCATCGTCGGCGTCGCCGCCTCGACCCACGGTCTCATCCGTCACGACACGGCGGCGCCCTATCCGTCCGTTGCTGGAACCAGCTAGAGCGTATTCCGAAAAGTGGGAACCTGTTTTCGGATAAAACGCGCGCTAAAACAAAGATCTAACCGCCCTTCGAGCGCCGATCGCGCCTGGCCGCCACGCGCAGCCGAAGCGCGTTCAGCTTGATGAAGCCGGCCGCGTCACGGTGGTCGTAGGCGACCTTGCCTTCCTCGAAGGTCACCAGGTCCTGGTCGTACAGCGAATAGGGGCTCTCGCGCCCGATCACCGTGACATTGCCCTTATAGAGCTTGATCCGCACGCGGCCGGTCACCTGTTCCTGGCTCTTGTCGATCAGCGCCTGCAGCATGTGGCGCTCCGGCGCGAACCAGAAGCCGTTATAGATCAGGCTCGCATAGCGCGGCATGAGCTCGTCCTTCAGGTGCATGGCCCCGCCGTCCAGGGTGATGGATTCGATCCCTCGGTGCGCGGCCAAAAGGATGGTCCCGCCCGGGGTCTCATAGACCCCCCGCGACTTCATGCCGACAAAGCGGTTCTCCACCAGATCCAGCCGGCCGACCCCGTTGTCGTGGCCCAGCTGGTTGAGCTTGGTGAGCAGCGCCGCGGGCGACAGGCGCTCTTCGTCGATCGCGACAGGGTCGCCCCGTTCGAAATCCATCGTGAAGACAGTCGGCTTGTCGGGCGCGTCTTCTGGGGAGATCGTCCGCTGATAGACGAACTCCGGCGCCTCGACCGCCGGGTCCTCCAGCACCTTGCCCTCGGACGAGGAGTGCAGGAGGTTGGCGTCGACGCTGAACGGCGCCTCGCCGCGCTTGTCCTTGGCGATCGGGATCTGGTGCTTTTCGGCGTAGTCGAGCAGGGCCTCGCGGCTGGCGAAATCCCACTCGCGCCAGGGCGCGATCACGCGGATGTCCGGCTCCAGGGCGTAATAGGCCACTTCGTAGCGGACCTGGTCGTTGCCCTTGCCGGTCGAGCCGTGGGAGACCGCGTCCGCGCCGACCTTGCGGGCGATATCGATCTGGGTCTTGGCGATCAGCGGCCGGGCGATCGAGGTGCCCAGCAGATAGACCCCCTCATAGAGCGCATTGGCCCGGAACATCGGGAACACATAGTCGCGCACGAACTCCTCGCGCAGGTCCTCGATGAAGATGTTTTCCGGCTTGACGCCCAGCATCAGCGCCTTTTCCCGGGCCGGCGACAGCTCCTCGCCCTGGCCCAGATCGGCGGTGAAGGTGATCACCTCGCAGCCATAGGCCTCCTGCAGCCATTTCAGCATGACGGAGGTGTCCAGGCCGCCGGAATAGGCGAGCACGACTTTCTTGACGGGCGGCAGATCGGCCATGGGGCATCCCTAATAAGGTTCGCCGCCTTAAAGGCGTTTGCGGCGCGGGTTTCAACCCTCCGCACACGCGGATTTCAGAAGATTTCCTGGACCCCTGACGCCGCGCCGGTCAGACCGAAACCTGCGTGCCCAGCTCGACCACCCGGCCGGGCGGAATCTTGAAGAATTCGGTGGGATTGGCGCCGTTCTTCATCAGGGCGATGAACAGCTTGTCCTGCCACAGCGGCATGCCGGACTGGGCCGAGGGCACGACGGTGCGGCGGCCGAGGAAGAAGCTGGTCGACATGATGTCGAACTTCAGCCCCTGCTTTTTGCACAGCTGCAGCGCCTTGGGCAGGTTGGGGCTCTCCATGAAGCCATAGCGGATCTGCACCTTCTTGAAGTCGTCATTGACGATTTCGACGTGAATCCGGTCGGCGTCGGCCACCGTCGGCGTCTCCACCGTCTTGATGGTCAAGATGACGTTCTTCTGATGCAGCATCTTGTTGTGCTTCAGATTGTGCATCAGCGCGACCGGGGCGACGTCCGGATCGGAGGTCAGAAACATCGCCGTGCCAGGGGCGCGATAGGGCGGGCGAGCATGCAGCATCTCGATCAGATCGACCAGGGACAGGCTGTCGCGGCGGGTCTTCTCGGTCAGGATCTGTACGCCGCGGGCCCAGGTCCACATGATGATGACCAGGCCAGCGCCGATCAGCAGCGGCAGCCAGGCGCCGTCTGGGATCTTGAGCAGGTTCGAGGACATGAACACCAGGTCGACCAGCACGATCGGAACCAGCAGGCAGGCGGCCTGCCACAGCCGCCACTTCCACATCCGCCGCACGATCACATAGGCCAGCAGCGTGTCAACGAACATGGCGCCGGTCACCGCCAGCCCATAGGCGGAGGCCAGATGGCTGGAGGTGCGGAACACCAGCAGCAGCAGCAGCACGCCGATCATCAGCAGGGTGTTGACCGTCGGCACGAAGATCTGGCCGGCTTGGGTCTCCGAGGTTCGCTTGATCTCCAGCCGGGGCAGCAGGCCCAGCTGCACCGCCTGTTGGGTCATCGAAAAGGCGCCCGTAATGACCGCCTGGCTGGCGATCACCGTCGCCGCGCCCGCCAGGATCAGGATCGGCCAGTAGATGAAGGTCAGGTGCGGGGCCATGGCCCAGAAGGGATTGTGCCGGGCGATCGGATAACGCAGCACCATGGCGCCCTGGCCCAGATAGTTCAGCGCCAGGCAGGGGAAGACCAGCACCAGCCAGGCGGCGCGGATCGGCGCCTTGCCGAAATGGCCCATGTCCGCATAGAGCGCCTCGGCGCCGGTCACCGCCAGAAAGACGCTGCCCAGGATGACGAAGCCGACAAAGCCGTTGTCGTACAGGAACCTGGCGCCGAAATAGGGGTTGAGGCTGCGGAAGATCGATAGGTCGTCGCCCAGATGGGCCAGGCCCATGGCGCCGATGACCAGAAACCACAGCGCGGTGATGGGCCCGAACACGAAGGCCACGCGTTGAGTGCCCCTCGCCTGGCCGACGAACAGACCGACCAGGATGCCGGCCGCGATAGGCAGCACATAGGGGCGCAGTATGTGGCCGATGTCCGGCGCCCCGCGCACCCCCTCGACCGCCGACAGCACCGAGATGGCCGGCGTGATCAGCCCGTCGCCGTAGAACAGAGCCGCTCCGGCTATCCCCAGGATGAAGACTGTCGTCGTGCGCTTGCCGATGGCGCGCTGGGCCAGCGCCATCAAGGCGACAGTGCCGCCTTCGCCGCGATTGTCGGCGCGCATCAGTACGATGATGTATTTGACCGTGACGATCAGGATCAGCGCCCAGATCACCAGCGAGACCACGCCCAGCACCGCCGTCGCGTCGGCTCCTCCGTTGCGGGCGTGGGCCAGGGCCTCGCGCATGGCGTAGAGGGGGCTGGTGCCGATATCGCCGAACACCACCCCGACAGAACCCAGCGCCAGGGCGAAGAACCCCGCGCCGCGCGGCGCGATTCCAGCGACGCCGGCGGCGTCTCTTCCGGCTTCGGGAGTCGCCTGGCCGGCCATGGGCGGGTTATCGCCAATGACGGGCGGGATTACGCCCGATACGGACGCCGCGGGGACTTCCGCCGACATGCAGAACCTCCGGGGAGGGTCAGCGCGAATGTCTCGGCGGCCCAGCCCATTTGTGCAGAGCGCGCGCGATAAACCGTTTCCGGTCCGGGTTCAACCGCCCTGGGGTCGCGGGGGCGCCCAGACGCGAGAGTTGAAGACCTTCAGCGAGCGGAACCCGCCCCTGGCCCTGCCGTCACGAGCCGGTGGGCGAGTTGCCGCCGTGGAACCGTCCAAACAAACGCGCGGACATCACACCGATAAGCAGAACGCCCACACCCACGGCGATGACGTGATCCGCGGCGCGCGGATCGAAATTTCCCACACGGGCGATGAGAAGGTAGGCGACGACGAAGTTCGCAAACCCCCAGAGCACGTTCACGGTCGAGGATGAAAGACCTTTACCCGGCGGCTTGGCGAACGGGCTCTGAAAGGGCCGCCCCATCACGCCGCTGACGAAATGCGGAACGGCGTTCGCCGCAAATGCGCCGCCGAACAGGTAGGATACGTCGTGAAGCCAATCCATGATCAGGCGCTCTTTTCCAGAAGATCGATGATTTCCCGCGTCGTTCCGGTCTCGCCGATCCGCGGAAAGATCCGTGTGATGCTGTAATCGTGGGCCTCGGCGTGCAAGTCGGTCATGGCGTCGGTCGCGAAGGCGACGTTGAAGCCGAGCTCGTAGGCCTGGCGTGCGGTGATCTCCACGCCATTGCTGGTGGCGACGCCGACGATCACGACCTGCGTGACCCCCAACACCCTCAAATGGGCTTCGAGACCGGTGTTCGTGAAGGCGCCCGGCGTGTGCTTCGTCACGACATGGTCCTGCGACTGCCGGTTCAGCTCGGGGATGAGATCGGTCCAGCCGGCCGGAAGTTCCCGGTGGCCTCTTGGCTGCTCTGTCCGGCCCGGCGCGCCGCCGGCGACATTGACCAGCACGACCGGCAAGCCATGTCCGCGAAAGGCCTCTGTCAGCGCTCCGACGTGCTTCACCACGCCCTCCATGGGATGCACGATCGGGCGCGAGACGATGCCTTTTTGAAGATCGACGACGATGAGCGCGGTCTTCGGGTCGAGGGTGGTCACGGTCATGGTGTTTTTCCTTTGGCGATCTGGTCGGCCTGGGAGTCGCCTTCGCCCAGACGTGTGATCAGCGCGACCGCGGACATGAGCGTTTGTTGTTCGGCGAGATCGAGCTTGGCCATGGCCGCGAGCAGCCATTTCTGCTTTGCGGCGCCGCGTTTTCGCCGAGCCTTGACGCCCTCGTCCGTCAGGGCGAACAGAACCTGCCGACCGTCCGTCGGATGAGGCTGACGCCCGACCAGGCCCTCCCGCTCCAGTTCAGCGAGCGTGGCGCCCATGGATTGCGGCTTCACCGACTCCGCGCGCGCGAGATCCGCGGTCGTCATCGAACCCGCTCTCTCCAGCCGCGACAACGCCACGGTTTGCGACCAGGTCAGCTCGTCCGGGTTCGATTCCGCGCGCAGCCGCCGCAACAACTGCCCGATCGCCAGGGAGAGTTCGGTGACGGCCGTTTCAAGGGATATGGACGTGCCAGGAGAAGCGCGCATGAGCTTCATTTGGATATAGACAGGAAAACTTGCAAGTCTTCCTGTCTGTTCTGCAAGCCGCGGGGCGCCGCGGCTTGCGCCTGGTCCAGCTCGCGTGTGAAGGTGCCAGCCATGTCTGATGTCGCGGGAGCGCCGATCATCGCGGCCGGCTTGGCCGGCGAGGCGGCGGCTCGGAAGATCATGCTGGTGACCGACGCCTGGGAGCCCCAGGTGAACGGCGTGGTGCGCACCTTGACGCGGCTGGTCGCGGAGTTGCGCGCCATCGGTTGCGAGATCGAGGTCGTCTCGCCGGGCGATGGCTATCGCACCATCCCCCTGGTCACCTATAGCGAGATCCGTCTGGCGCTAGGCGCGCGGGGGGATATCGAGGAGCGCTTCACCGCCTTCGCGCCGGACGCCGTGCATATCGCCACCGAAGGCACGCTGGGCTGGGACGCCCGGGCGGTGTGTCTCAAGCACAACTTCCCCTTCACCACCTGCTACCACACCCAGTATCCGGAATACGTGACCGCGCGCTTCCCCTTCGTGCCCCTGGCCGCCGGCTACCGGTTCATGCGCGCCTTTCACGACAAGAGCGACCGGGTCCTGGTCTCGCTGCCATCGGTTAAGACGCTGCTGAAAGCCCGCGGCTTCACCAACATCACCGCCTGGAGCCGAGGGGTCGATGTCGATCTGTTCCACCCTTCTCATCGCGGTTTGGACGGCGGGGTCTATAAGGATCTGCCGCATCCGATCTTCGTCTGCGTCGGGCGCGTGGCGGTGGAGAAGAATCTTGAGGCGTTCTTGAGCCTGGACCTGCCGGGAACCAAGGTGGTGGTCGGCGACGGGCCCGCGCGGGCGGCGCTGGAAGCCAAATATCCAGCCGCCGTCTTCACCGGAGCGAAGTTCGGGGAGGCCCTGGCCCGGCATTACGCCGACGCCGACGTCTTTGTCTTTCCCAGCCTGACCGAGACCTGGGGCGGCGTGGCGATCGAGGCCATGGCCGCGGGCGTGCCTGTCGCCGGTTTCAATGCGCCCGGACCCAAGGACCTGATCCCCGGCTCCGGGGCCGGAGCGGTCGACGATGATCTGCGCGCGGCCTGCCTGGCGGCCCTTGGGTGCGATCGCGGCGCCTGCCGCCGGTTCGCCGAACAGTTCTCCTGGCGGCGCTGCGCGGAGGAATTTCTACGCAATCTGGAACCGCTGCCCCGGCCGAAGAAGAAGCGGTTCTGGCGGCGCCTGCGCGCGCTACGCCGGATCCGCCGCCCGGCGCTGGCGGCTTGAACCCAGCCGCGACGCGGGTCACTTTACTAGAGCGTGACAGCTTTAAGTGGGATCCGGTTAAAGCGGCCGTCACGCTCTGGAGTCAAAAGTTAGAGCCTTTTTCAACGCTTGAGATGAAGCCATCTGAAGCTGGAGGGCTCTAGTCCAACCGGCATGAGAGGTCGCGGCCGATGATACGGCGTCAGTGTTTGGTGACCGGCGCCTCGGCGGGCATCGGCGCGGCGAGCGCGCGGATCTTCGCCAGCCATGGCTACAACGTGGTGTTGACCGCCCGGCGCGCCGATCGGCTGGAGCGGCTCGCCGAAGACATCGGTCTACGCTATGGGGTTGAAACCCTGATCGTTCCGGCGGACCTGGCGGACCCCGGCGCTGTCGACGCCCTACTGGCGGAGATCGACGCCCACGGCCTGGTCATCGACGCCCTGGTCAACAACGCCGGCTACGCGCTGCCAGGGGTCTACGGCGCGAGCCCGTGGGAGGATCAGCGGGCCATGCTGCAGGTTCTGTTGGTCGCGGTCTGCGAGCTGAGCCACAAGCTGCTGCCCGGGATGATCGAGCGCGGATTCGGCCGCATCCTCAACGTCGCCTCGCTGGCGGGCCTGGCGCCCGGACCCGCGCGGCAAACGCTCTATGCCGCGACCAAGGCCTTCCTGGTGCGGTTTTCGCAGAGTCTTCGCCAGGAGACGCAGGACCAGGGGGTGCATGTCAGCGCGCTTTGTCCCGGCTTCACCTATTCCGAGTTCCACGACGTCAATCACATGCGCGCGGAGATCACCCGCCGCGTTCCGCCCTGGCGCTGGATGGGCCCGGACGAGGTGGCCGCCGCCGGGTATGAAGCGGTGGAGGCCAATCGCGCGGTCTGCGTCCCCGGCGCTCCGAACAAAGCCCTGGCCGCGGTGGCCAAGCTCCTGCCGGAGGACTGGACCGCGGCCCTGATGGAGCGAGAGGCGGCCCGGGCCCGCTGACAGGGCTACCCGTTCAGTGGCGAAACACCCGAACGCCGGTGAAGGCCATGGCGATCCCGGCGGCGTCGGCCGCGGCGATCACCCTTTTGTCGCGGATTGACCCGCCCGGCTGGATCACCGCGGTCGCCCCGGCTTCCACCGCCTGGATTAGGCCGTCGGGGAAAGGAAAAAAGGCGTCTGACGCGCAGGCCGATCCCTTGGCCAGCGATTGCGGCAGACCGGCCGCCTCCGCGGCCTCGGCGGCGCGCATCGCCGCGATCCGCGCGGAATCTCGACGGTTCATCTGTCCGGCGCCGATGCCCGCGGTCTGGCCGTCCTTGGCGTAGATCACGGCGTTGGACTTGGTGTGCTTGGCGATGGTGAAGGCGAACAGCATGTCCTCCACCTCGCGCGCGGTCGGCGGCCGTTTCGTGACGATCTTAAGGTCGGAGGCCGTCACCCGGGCGATATCGCGCGACTGGACCAGGAATCCGCCGGACACCGACCGGAAGGTCTCGCCCTCGGCGCGGGGGTCGGGTAGGCCGCCGGTCAGCAACAGCCGCAGATTCTTCTCGTTGGCGAACAGGGCGATCGCCTCGTCATCGGCGTCCGGAGCGATCACCACCTCGGTGAAAATGCTCACGATCTCGCGCGCCGCTTCGGCGTCCAGCCTACGATTGACCGCGATGATGCCTCCGTAGGCCGAAACCGGATCGCATTGCAGGGCGCGCAGATAGGCGGTCTTCAAATCGTCGCCCAGCGCCACGCCGCAAGGGTTGGCGTGCTTGATGATGGCCACGGCGGCCGACTCCGCGGGGTCGAACTCTGCGACCAGCTCGAACGCCGCGTCGGTGTCGTTGATGTTGTTGTAGCTCAGCTCTTTGCCCTGCAGCTGGCGCGCGGTGGCCACGCCGACGCGGCGCGGCCGGGCGAACCCGTAAAAGGCCGCGCTCTGGTGCGCGTTTTCGCCGTAGCGCGTGGTCTGGATCAGCGAGCCGGTGAAGGTCTTTCGAGCCGGCGCCGTGTCACCTATGGCTTTGGCGAACCAGGCCGCGATGGCGGCGTCGTAGGCCGCCGTGCGGGCATAGGCGCGCGCGGCCAGGCGTTTGCGCAGCGCCAACGAGGTGGCGCCCTCGGCCTGCAACGCCGCCACGACCTCGGCCACGTCCCCCGCCTCCGTGCACACACAGACATAGCCGTGGTTCTTGGCCGCCGAGCGGATCATGGCTGGCCCGCCGATGTCGATATTCTCGACACACGCGGCGAAGTCGCCGCCAGCCGCGACGGTTTACTCGAAGGGATAGAGGTTCACATAGAGCAGATCGATGCCCCCGATCCCGTGCTCGCCCATGGCGCGGACGTGTTCGGGCGCGTCGCGCACGCCCAGAAGGCCGCCGTGCACCACCGGATGCAGGGTCTTGACCCGGCCGTCCATCATCTCGGGAAAACCGGTCAGCTCGGAAATATCCTTCACCGCCAGTCCGGCGGCGGCTATGGCGGCCTGGGTCCCTCCGGTCGAGACCAGTTCGACGCCCAAAGCGGCCAGCGCCGTAGCCACATCGATCAGGCCGGTCTTGTCGGAAACCGATATCAGCGCGCGTTTGATCGGCGCGAGGTCGGCGGCGGGAGGAAAGCCAGAAGCGGGATGGCCAGAAACGGGATGGCCAGAAACGGGATGGGTTGGTGCGGCGTCGGCCAAGGCGGTCTCCTTTATCGAGAACATGCCCAGGCGAGCGGCTAGAAACCTTCGCGCTCCCCGGTGGTCGCCCACCTTCATCGCCAGTCACGCAAGGCAGGGCCGCGATAAGCGCATGGCCGCGCGGTGTCAACGGGCGCTTTCAGGCGGGCTGAAACTCCGGGACCAGCGCCTTCAGCGCCGCCAGCACGGTCGCCTCGTCGTGCGCCGCCGCGGCTGCCAGCAGCGCTTCGACCGGTCCTTTCAACTCCGCCCAGGCCGGCGCCTGGGCCCGCGCCGCCAATACGCCATCCGCGGCGGTCGGCCCCACGTCCTCCGCGGCATAGAAGATCTCCTCGAACAGCTTTTCGCCGGGCCGAAGGCCGGTGTGGACGATCTGGATGTCTTTGTCCGGGCGCAGCCCGTGCAAGCGGATCATCTGACGGGCCAGGTCCTCCATCTTCACCGGCTCGCCCATGTCCAGCACATAGAGCCCGGCCTCGCCCGGGGCGGCAGGTAGAGCGGCGGCTTGCAGGACCAGGTTGGCGGCTTCCTGGATGGTCATGAAATAGCGTTCGATGCGCGGATCGGTCACGGTCACCGGACCCCCGCGAGCGATCTGCCGCTCGAACAGCGGCGCCACCGAGCCGGACGAACCCAGCACGTTGCCGAATCGCACCACCGCGGCGTGGGCGGGGCTCTCGGCGGTCAAAGCCTGCACGACCTGTTCGGCCACGCGCTTGGTCGCGCCCATCACATTGGTCGGGTTGACCGCCTTGTCGGTGGAGATGAAGACCAGGGCCTGAGCGTACGCCGCAACCAGCTCCGCCACGTTCAGCGCGCCGCCGATGTTGGTCAGGACCGCTTCGATGGGATTGAGTTCCATCAGCGGCACGTGCTTCAGCGCCGCCGCGTGCAGCACCACGTCGGGCCGCTCGCGCTCGAACAGTTCGCGCAGGCGGGCGCTGTTGCGCACATCGCCGAGCTCGGCGCGCCAGCGGCCTGGAACACGAGCCTCGCGCAGGGTCTGATCGATCGTATAGAGATTGAATTCCGACTGATCGAACAGGATCAACCGCGCCGGATCCAGCTTGGCGATCTGCAGGGTCAGCTCACCGCCGATCGTGCCGCCGGCCCCGGTGATCAGCACCCGCTTGCCGGCGATCAGCGCCCGCGCCGCGGCAAGGTTCAAGGCGCGGGGTGGGCGGGCCAAAAGGTCCGCCGCGCCGATCGGCGTCAGCGCCGCGCCCTCGCCATTGAATGCGCGGCCGCGCGCCACCGTCGCGCCGGCCTCGGCGGCCGCGCCGACGATCTGTTCCAGCAGGCCGCGATCCGGCCGAGGTTCGGCGACGATGACCGAGGCGGGGGTCTTGGCCCGCTCGCCCGCCGCCTTCAACGCCGCGCCCAGACCCTCCAGACCGCCGAGGATCGGCACGCCGCGAATGGTCCGGCCGGCCTCCGGCAGGTCCAGGGTGATGATGCCGGCGATGCGGAACCGGCTTTCGGGCGAGCGGCGAGCGGCGCCGACAAAGCTGTCGGCCGCCTGCGCCGAGCCGACGACGATCGCCAGCGGCAAGGACCGGTCTTCGAGCCGGAACGCCTCGCGCAGGTCCCCGCCGGCCCAGGCTCGCGCCAGCACGCGGCCGAAGCTCAACAGCGCGAAGGTCGCCAGCATCGACATGGCGACGGTCGAACGCGGAAAATCCTGCAGCCGATTGAGCAGGAACAGCAGCGGCAGGAAGATCAGGTTGGCGGCCGCCGCCGCGCGGGCGCAGCGCAGGATGTCGTTCAGCGCGGTGAAGCGCCAGACGCCGCGATGCAGCTGCATGACCGGGAACACCACCGCGCAGACCGCGACGAACAGGGCGGTGGCGACCTCTCCGGCCGCATAGGGGGTCGGCTTGGCTTCGAACCGGTAGCGCAGCAGGAACGCGCCGCCCATGGCGATCGCGGCCATGACCAGGTCATGCGTTGCGATCGCCAGAAGGACCGACAGCCGCCGGCGCGCGGGCGGGGCCTGGTTCACGCGGACACGGGCTCCACCAGGGCCAGCTTCCAGCGCACCCGGCCGCCTCGATCGGCGCGCAGGCGTCCGCGCAGGACCACCTGGCTACACCGCCGGGCGTGGCCGCCGGTGAAATGAACCGAGGGCTCGATGGACACCTCGGCGGCGTCGTTGCGCAGCCACCAGCCGACGCTGGAGGGTCCGCGCAGCAGCACGCTGCGCTGATCGCGGGCCAGCGAGGCGCTGGCGTCCGGATGAAGGTGAAAGCGGATGTCCACCGGCGTCAGGCGGCCGGTGGCGTTCGCGGCCGGAATGAACCGGTCCTCGCCCCGCAGTTCGCGGTTGGCCCGGTCTAGGAACAGCCTCCGCTCGTGGGTCAGGCCGAAGCGCGCCACCCAGCCGTCGTGTTCCATCTCGACCCAGATTCCGGCGTCGCCCTCGCGCCGCCGAACGACGACCTGGCGCGCCCCGCCGTCCAGCCGGGGCCCCAGAGCCCGCGCCAAGAACCCGCTCATCGGCGCTCCGGCCGACCCTTCGCCCAGCGAGGCGGTGGAGCCGCCCGCCGTCAGGCGCAGGGCCTGGGGTCCGGCGGCGTCCGGACTCCAGGCGCAATTGGTGATCAGCCGGTCGCGGCCGCAGACCACCTCGATCGCCAGCGGCTGGCCGCAGGCGGCCAGGCCGAGGGCGCCCGACGCCGGCGCGCCGGCGTCGGCGATCACCTGGATCATCGGTCCGTCCAGACGTTGATAGCCGGTGTGAGGAGCCTCTCCTAGAGTCGCGGGGGCGGGCGCGCCCGAGGCCTCGTCATGCGCGCGCGCGGCGGCGACCAGCGCCGGCTCACAAGCCTGGCCGCCCTGGAAGCAGGCCAATCGGCCGTCGGCCAGGGTAAAGAACCGCAAGCCGGCGGTCAGCCGGTCGATGGCGCGCGACAGGCTTTCCGGCGGCGGATGTCCGCGCTGCGACAAACCCTCGTCCAGGGTCAAGAGGTCGAACAACAGCTCCATGCCGGCCTGGGGCGATCGTGTCGCGTGGCCGCCGTCGGGCAGCACCGTGCGCTCCAGCGCCGGACCCAGCCTGGCCAGGACCGCGCGAACCAGCCCGTCGCCGGCGGCGCCAGCCAGGGCCGAGCCCGCGACCCCGGCGGCGGTCAGGCGCTCGGCCTGACGCTCGATGTCGGACGACAGCGCCAACAGGTGCCGCGCCTGGCGCGCCAGGGCGTTCGCCAGCGCCGTCGCCTCGGCGTCGGAGGCCGCGGCCGTGATCGCCCGCCCGGCGCAGGCCAGGTTGAGCACGCGCCGCTCCAGAATGTCCGCGCTCCAGGCGAAGCCGTTCCAGCGGCCAAACACGCGGCGCCACTCCAGCGTCAGCCGCAGGCCCTCGCGGACGCCGGGCTCGCCCGCGGACAAAAGGTCGCGTAGCCAGTCGAACCGGTGCAGGCGCGCGGCGAACCGGCGGCTGGGGCTGGGCTGATTCCACGGATCGCCGGCGGGCGGCAGGCGCAGGACCTCGTCGTCCAGCGCGATGACGCCGGCCAGAATCGCCTGGCCGGCGGCTGGGCTCGCTGGCCTCGGGTCGCGCGGCGCTATGGCGAAGCCTTCCGCGCGCGGGCGGTCGATCAGCCACAGGTGTGGCGGCGTTCCATACCATTCCCGCCGGCCTTGCCGCCGCAGTCCGACGCCCACGGCGCTCGCCGTCAGGGCGATGCGCGATCCGAGGCGCGTCAAGCCAGCCAAGACGGGGCCAGCCAAGACTGGGCCAGCCAAGACGGGGCCAGCCAAGTCTGGGTCGGCCAAGTCGGGGTCGGCCGAGGAGGGTCCGGCCATTTCGCCTTCCGCGCTCAGACGCCCTTCAGGGCGAGGATATTCGCGGCATAGTGCTCGGGTCCGCCGCGAAACACCGCGGTGCCGGCCACCAGGGCGGTGGCGCCCGCCTGGACACACAGCCGCGCCGTCTCGGGCGTCACCCCCCCGTCGACCTCCAATATGATGTCCCGTCCGGACGCATCGATCATGGCGCGCAATCGCTCGATCTTCCTCAGCTGCGAGGTGAGGAAGCTCTGGCCGCCGAAGCCGGGATTGACCGACATCACCAGGATCAAGTCGATATCGTCCATGATCCATTCGATGATGTCCGGCGGCGTGGCGGGATTGAACACCACCCCGGCCTTGGCGCCCAGGCTGCGAATATATTGCAGCGAGCGGTCCAGGTGCGGGCCGGCCTCCGGGTGGATGCTGATGATGTCGGCCCCCGCCTCGCGAAAAGCCTGCAAATAGGGATCGGCCGGCGCGATCATCAGATGGGCGTCGAAGGGGATGCCGACATGGGGCCTAAGCGCCTTGATCACCTCGGGCCCGATGGTGATGTTCGGCACGAAATGGCCGTCCATCACGTCGATGTGCAGCCAGTCCGCCCCGGCCGCCTCGACCGCCCGCGCCTCCTCGCCCAGCCGGGCGAAATCCGAGGCGAGGATCGAGGGGGAGATCAGGGGCGGGCGCTGCGTCATGGCGGGAGTTAGCGCTGTCGGGGTTTGGCGCGCAAGCGCGCACGCGGGTTGCGCTGGCTTTCGAGGCGGCTGGTCAAGACTCCGGCCGTGACGCCTTCTCCTCGATCCCCGAACGGCCTTCGCGCGCCTCCAGCTTGGCGGCGACCGCGTCCAGGCCGACCCCGCAGGCGGCCAACAGCACCAGCCAGTGATAGATCAGATCGGCGCTCTCGGCGGCGATGGCGTCCGGGTCGGATTGAACTGCGGCCAGGGCGGTCTCGATCGCCTCCTCGCCGAACTTCTTGGCGGCCAGCGGCGCGCCCCCGGCCAGCAGCTTGGCGGTGTAGGACGAGGCGGGATCGGCGCCGTTGCGGGCCTCGATCGTGGCCTGCAGTCGGGCGAGGACGTCTGAGAATCGGCTCATTTCGTTCCGCCCATCCCGGCATTGACCCTAAGAGATGCACATATCTCGTTTGCGGCGCCGAAAACCTGGCTGCTCCCCCGTTGGGGGAGCTGGCGCGAAGCGACTGAAGGGGCCTGGCGGGCCCAGCGACCTCTCCGGCAAGGCCCCCTCCACCGCTTCGCGGTCCCCCTCCCCCAATGGGGGAGGGGCTTAACCGTCACATCGCCCTCACCCGGATCTGTGCATCCCTCAGGGTATTCGCCAGGATGAGCGGAATAGGCGATCATCGCTCTAACCCATCCGCATCGGCAGGCCGGCGGCGGCCATGGTCTGTTTGGCGCTGGCGACGGTGACCTCGCCGAAGTGGAAGATTGAGGCGGCCAGCACCGCATCGGCCCCGCCTTCGGTCACCGCACGCACCAGATCGGCCGCCGAGCCGGCCCCGCCAGAGGCGATCACCGGCACGCCCACCACCCCCGTCACCGCCCGCAACAAGGCGGTGTCATAGCCGGTCTTGGCCCCGTCCTGGTCCATCGAGGTCAGCAGGATTTCACCCGCGCCGCGCGCCACGGCGGCCTCGGCATAGGCGACCACGTCCAGGCCCGTGGCGCGCCGGCCGCCATAGATGAAAACCTCCCAGCTCTGCTCGGCCGCCTCGGCGGGCGGCCGGCGCCGCGCGTCGATCGCCACCACCACGCATTGAGCCCCGAAGGCGTCGGCGCAGCGGCGGATCAGGTCGGGGTCCTCGACAGCCGCTGTGTTGATCGAGATCTTGTCCGCCCCAGCGCGCAACAGCGCCCGGGCGTCGTCGACGGAGCGGACGCCGCCACCTACGCCCACCGGCATGAAACAGACGTCGGCGGTGCGCGCGACTACGTCCAAGATCGCGCCGCGCCCCTCATGGCTGGCGGTGATGTCCAGGAACATCAGCTCGTCGGCCCCGGCAGCGTCGTAGGCGGAGGCCTGCTCCACCGGATCGCCGGCGTCCCGCAGCTGAACGAAGCTGACACCCTTCACCACCCGCCCGTCCTTGACGTCCAGGCAGGGAATGACGCGGACCTTAAGCATCCTCAAGCCGCCTTGCGGTTGGCCGCGGCCAGCACTTCGGCCGGGTCGATCGCGCCGCTATAGAGCGCGCGGCCCAGCACCGCGCCGGCGATCGGGGTCCCCGGCCGCGCGCGCAGTTTTTCGATGTCCGAGACATGGGCGAAACCGCCGGCGGCGATCACCGGGATCGACACCGCGTCGGCCATCTCGCCGAACACCTCGACATTGAAGCCCATCATCGCGCCGTCCCGGTCGATATCGGTGACGATCAGGGCCGAGACCCCGGCATCCTCGAACCGGTGGGCGACGGTCAGGGCGTCGAGGCCGGAATCCTCCAGCCAGCCCTGGACGGCCACCCTGCCGCCGCGAACATCGACGCTGACGGCGACCTGTTCGGGCCATTCGCGGGCGGCGGTCTTGACCAGTTCGGGATCGCGCACGGCGACGGTGCCCAAAATTACCCGGCTGACGCCGGCTTCTATCCAGGCGGCGATATTGGCCAGGCTGCGGATGCCGCCGCCCAGCTGGACCGGGATCGACACCGCTTTCAGGATGGCCTCCACCGCCGCGCCGTTGACCGCCCGGCCCTCGACCGATCCGTTCAGGTCCACGACGTGCAGCCACTCGAAGCCAGATTTGGCCCAGGCCTCCGCCTGGGCTGCGGGATGCTCGTTGAACACGGTGGCGGTGGCGAAGTCGCCATGCACCACGCGCACGCACTGGCCGTCCTTCAGATCGATGGCCGGATAGAGGATCATGGTCGCCATTCCAGGAAGTTGGCGAGCAGCCTCAGGCCCGCGGACTGGGATTTCTCCGGGTGGAACTGTACGCCGACCAGGTTGTCTCGCGCCACCGCAGCGGGGAAGGCGCCGCCGTGGTTGGTCCAGGCGGCGACGTCTCTGTCGTCTTCGGGATAAAACGCAAAGGAGTGGGTGAAATACATGTGCGCGCCCTTGGGCGCATCCTTGAACACCGGATGGTCGATCACCGCGTCCAGTGCGTTCCAGCCCATATGCGGCACCTTGAACAGCCGGTTCGAAGGCTCCAGTCGGCGTACCTGGCCCCCGATCCAATCCAGCCCGGGGGTTTGCCCGAACTCCAGGCCGGCGCTGGCCAAAAGCTGCATGCCGACACAAACGCCCAGAAACGCGGCGCCGCGCACCCGCACCGCCTCGGTCATGGCCTCGCGCAGGCCCGGCTTGGCGCCGACCAGGCCCATGCAGGCGGCGAAGGCGCCGACGCCCGGCAGCACGATCCCATCGGCGCGAGCGATCACGTCCGGATCGCTGGTGGTCTGGATCGCGCAGGCGTTGGCGAGGCTCCCGCTCGCCTTGAGCAGGGCCTTCTCGGCCGAGCGCAGATTGCCCGACCCGTAGTCGATCAGGGCGATGCTCCGCATGACAGCCTCAGAGCACGCCTTTGGTGGAGGCGGCGTGGCCGCCCGTCTTGGGATCCAGCTCCACCGCTTGGCGCAGCGCCCGCGCCAGGGCCTTGAAGCCGCTTTCGGCGATATGGTGGCTGTTCTCGCCGTAGAGGGTCTCCAGGTGCACGCAGGCGCCGGCGTTCATGGCGAAGGCGTGGTGGAACTCCTTGAACAGCTCGGTGTCCATCTCACCCACCTTGGGCCGCGAGAAGACCACCTTCCAGATCAGATAGGGCCGATTGGACAGGTCCAGCGCGCAGCGGGTCAGGGTCTCGTCCATCGGGATATAGGCGCAGCCGAACCGGCGCACACCCTTAAAGCCGTCCAGCGCCTTGGCTACCGCCTGGCCGATGACGATGCCGGTGTCCTCGACGGTGTGGTGCATGTCGATGTGCAGGTCGCCTTTGGTCTCGACCATCAGGTCCAGGCCGCCATGGCGCGAAAAGCTCTCCAGCATGTGGTCGAAGAAGCCGATGCCGGTGCCGATTTCCGACGCGCCGGTTCCGTCCAGATCGACGCGGACGCGGATCTGGGTCTCCTTGGTCTCGCGGACCACCTCGGCGGTTCGGTTGGCGGCCATGGCCGGCGCTGTCCTCTTAAAGTCCGTGAGCCGTGGCCAGGTCGCGTAGCGAGACCTGGGGTCGCGGTCCGTAGTGGCCGATCACCTCGGTCGCCGCCATGGATCCGAGCCGCCCGCAGTGATCGAGCGAACGGCCCTGGGCCAGGGCAAGGAGGAATCCAGCCGCGTATTGGTCGCCCGCGCCGGTCGTGTCCACGACTTTCTCCACCGGATAGGCGTCGATCTGGTGGATGGCGTCGCCGGCGACAATGGTCGAGCCCTGGGCGCCGCGCGTCACGGCGGCCATTTTGGCCCGTCCCCGCACCGCGCGCACGGCGGAGTCGAAGTCATCCACCTGAAACAGCGAGGTGATCTCCGCCTCGTTGGCGAAGACGATATCCACCTCGGAATCGATGAAGCCTAGCAGCGCTTCGCGGTGCCGCTCGACCACGAAACTGTCCGACAGGGAAAGCGCGATCAGCCGGCTGGAGGCCCGCGCCAGCCCCGTGGCCTTGGCGAAGGCCCGCCGCGCATCGATTGGGTCGAACAGATAGCCTTCCAGATAGACGATCATGGCCGCCTCGATGACCGTCGGATCGACGTCGGCGGGGGTCAGCCGCGCCGCCGCGCCCAGATAGGTGCACATGGTCCGCTCGCCGTCGGGCGTGACGTTGATCAGGCTGCGGCCCGTGCCCGCACCGCCTTCCAGCCGCTCGCCGGAAAACACCGCGCCGATAGCCTGCATGTCGTGGGCGTAGACATCGCCCAGCTGGTCCTTCGCCACCTTGCCGATGAAGGCGCCGCGCCCGCCCAGGCTCGCCACCCCGGCAATGGTGTTGCCAGCCGATCCGCCCGAAACCTCCTCGGCTGGGGGCATGGCGTCGTAGAGACCGGCGGCGCGATCGTCGTCGATCAGCATCATCGAGCCCTTGACCAGGCCCTGATCGTCCAGGAAGGCGTCGCTCGCCGGCGCGATCACATCGACAATGGCGTTGCCGATGGCGGCGACGTCGTAAAGCGTGGTCATGAAGGGAAATCCGTTCTGGGAGGCGGCTAAGTATAAGGATCGCCGCCCGGAGGCAATCCGTGCGGCTACTAGAACAGGTTCCGTGAGGGGCAAAGGTCGGCGACTGTGCAAATATCGCATTTGGGCCTGCGCGCCACGCAGACATAGCGGCCGTGCAGGATCAGCCAGTGGTGGGCGCGGGTCAGATAGGGCTTGGGCACGATCGCCATGAGGTCGTGCTCGACCTGATCGGGGGTCTTGCCGGCCGAAAGTTTCAGCCGGTGGGCGACGCGGAACACGTGGGTGTCGACGGCGATGGCCGGCTCGATCCCCAGTTCGTTCAGCACCACGCTGGCGGTCTTGCGGCCCACTCCGGGCAAGGATTGCAGCGCCTCGCGCTCCAGGGGCGCCTCGCCGCCATAGCGCTCGATCAGGATGCGCGACAGGGCGATGACGTTCTTGGCCTTGGTCCGGTAGAGCCCGATCGAGGCGATGAACGGGATCAGGCCGGCCTCGCCCAGGGCCAGCATCTTTTGCGGCGTGTCGGCGACGGCGAACAACTTGGCCGTGGCCTTGTTCACCGACACGTCCGTGGCCTGGGCCGACAGGGCCACCGCGACGACCAGGGTGAATGGACTCTCGAACCTTAGCTCTGTGCGCGGATCGGCCGTGGCGCCGGCGAAGCGGTCGAACAGGGTCTGGATGCGGGTCTTTTCCGCGGGCGAAAGGCGTCGGCGCGGCGGTTTGGCTTTGGGCCTTTTGAGCATGGCGCGACCATGCCGCGCGTCGCCTGCTTCGCCAAGGCGCCCCTCGCGGCGCCGACGTTTTGTTCTATGCTCGGGCCCATGCCCGCGGCGCTTTACATGGATGCGGTGATCACGCCCAATCGGTCGCTCTCGATGCGCGGCTTCTATTGGCTTATCGGCGTGCTGGTGTTTTTCAATCTGGCGGTCGCCAGCTTGATGATCGCCCTGGGCGCCTTTCCCGTGCCGATCTTTCTAGGGGTGGACGTCCTGGCCGTGATCCTGGCCTTTCGCGCCAGCTATCGCAGCGGCGGCCTGGCCGAGCGGGTCCAGGTCTCCGCGGCCGAGGTCCGCGTGCTGCATCAGGCCGGAACGCGCAGCCGCACCGTCTGGTCCTCGCCCACCGCCTTCACCCGCGTGGCCGTCGAGGCGCCGGGCGAGCCCGAGGCGCGCATCCGCCTGCATCTGTCCGACCGCGCCCTGACGGTGGCGCGCGCGCTCAGCCCTGGAGAGCGAACGCGCTTCGCGGAGGCGCTGCGGACGGCGATCCGCGACGCGAACGCGGAACGCCATCCCGCGCCTACAGAATAAACCGCGAAAGGTCCGCGTTCTGCGACAGGGCCTCGACCCGTTCGCGGACGTAGGGGCCGTCGATGACCACGGTCTCGCCGGATCGGTCGCCGGCGGTGAAGCTGATCTCCTCGCAGACCTTTTCCAGCACCGTCTGCAGGCGCCGCGCGCCGATATTCTCCACCGCGCCGTTCACCGCCACGGCGGCGTCGGCCAGGGCTTCGATGGCGTCGGTGGTGAAGGTCACGGTCAGGCCCTCGGTGGCCATCAGCGCCTGGGTCTGGCGAATGAGGTTGGCCTCGGGTTCGGTCAGGATGCGGCGGAAGTCGTCGCGGGTCAGCGGCTTCAGCTCGACGCGGATCGGCAGCCGGCCCTGCAACTCGGGCAAAAGGTCCGACGGCTTGGCCACATGGAAGGCGCCCGAGGCGATGAACAGCACATGGTCGGTCTTCACCGGACCGTACTTGGTCGACACCGTCGTGCCCTCGATCAGCGGCAGCAGGTCCCGCTGCACGCCCTCGCGGCTGATGTCCGCGCCCGCCCGGTCCGAGCGGGAGGCGACCTTGTCGATCTCGTCGATGAACACGATGCCGGCGGATTCGGCCAGGGCCAGGGCCTCCTGGGTCAGGGCGTCCTGGTCCAGCAGCTTGTCGCTTTCTTCGGCGATGAGCGGCGCATAGGCCCCGGCGACGGTGGTCTTGTGCGTCTTGGTGCGCCCGCCGAAGGCCTTGGACATCATCTCGGACAGGTTCAGCACGCCCACCGACCCGCCCGGCTGGCCGGGGATCTCGAAACCCTGCATGGGCGAGGCGGCGTCGGCCATGGTCAGCTCGACCTCCTTGTCGTCCAGCTCGCTGGCGCGCAGCTTCTTGCGGAAGCTGTCGCGGGTGGCCGGCTGGGCGGCGGGACCAACCAGGGCGTCCAGGATCCGCTCCTCCGCGGCGGCCTCGGCGCGGGCGCGCACGGCGGCCCGGCGCTTGTCGCGCACCATGCCCATGGCCGATTCCACCAGGTCGCGCATGATCTGGTCGACGTCGCGGCCGACATAGCCGACTTCGGTGAACTTGGTGGCCTCGACCTTCAGGAACGGCGCCTGGGCCAGCTTGGCCAGCCGCCGCGCGATCTCGGTCTTGCCGACGCCGGTCGGGCCGATCATCAGGATGTTCTTCGGGGTGATCTCGTCCTGCAGATCGGCGGGCGTGCGCCGGCGGCGCCAGCGGTTGCGCAGCGCCACGGCCACCGCGCGCTTGGCCTCGGCGTGGCCGACGATGAAGCGGTCGAGTTCGGAGACGATCTCGCGCGGGGAAAACTCGGTCATGCGGCGTCCAAGCTTTCCACGGTCAGCGCGCCGTTGGTGTAGACGCAGATGTCGCCGGCGATGCCCATGGCGCGCCTGGCGATCTCCTCGGCGGTCAGGTCGAAGTCCAGCAGGGCGCGGGCCGCGGCCAGGGCGTACTGGCCGCCCGAACCGATCGCCGCGACGCCATATTCCGGCTCCAGCACGTCGCCCACGCCGGTGACGGTATAGATCGAGGCCTGGTCCGCGACGATCAGCATGGCTTCCAATCGCCGCAGATAGCGGTCCGTGCGCCAGTCCTTGGCCAGGTCCACGCAGGCCCGGGCCAGTTGTTCGGGATATTGCTCCAGCTTGGCCTCCAGCCGCTCGATCAGGGTCAAGGCGTCGGCGGTGGCGCCGGCGAACCCGGCCAGGACCTTGCCACCGGCCAGGCGCCGGACCTTTTTGGCGTTGCCCTTGATAATGGTCGGGCCCATCGACACCTGACCGTCGCCGGCGATGACGGTGGATGCGCCCTTGCGCACGGCCAGGATGGTGGTCCCATGCCAGTTGGGAAAAGCTTCGGGAGAAGACGGATGGGTTGTCATGGCGAGGCATGTGGCGGGCGCGGCTCGCCGGGTCAAGGCATGAGGGCCTGGCCGGGATGAGCGAACCCGCGAACTTCACCGATCAGGAGATCGACCGCTACGCTCGCCACCTGGTGCTGCGCGAGATCGGCGGGCCGGGTCAGCAGGCGCTCAAAGCCGCGCGGGTGCTGATCGTCGGCCTGGGCGGCCTCGGAGCGCCGGCTTCGCTCTACCTGGCGGCGGCGGGCGTGGGCCGGCTGGGCCTGGTCGACCCCGACCACGTCTCCCTGTCCAATCTGCAGCGGCAGGTGATCTACGCCACGGGCGATGTGGGTCGTCCCAAGGCCGCCGTGGCGGGGGAGCGGTTGTCGGCGCTCAATCCGGAGATCGAGGTCGTCTTGCACCCGTTCGCGGTGACGGCGGAGAATGCTCGAGCGCTGATCGGCGACTATGACCTCGTCCTGGACGGGACGGACAATTTCGATGTCCGGTTCGTCGTCGCCGACGCCTGCGTGGCCGAGCACAAGACCCTGGTCTCCGGCGCCATCGGCCGCTGGACCGGCCAGATCGGCGTGTTCGCTGGCCGGCCCTGCTACCGCTGCCTGGTTCCAGAGCCGCCCCCCGACGCCGAGACCTGCGCGGCCGTGGGCGTCATCGGGGCCTTGGCCGGGGTGATCGGATCGATGATGGCGGCGGAGACGATCAAGCTGATCACCAAGGCGGGCTCCAGCCTCACGGGCCGCCTTATGATCTATGACGCCTTGGCCGGCGAGACCCGCACCGTGCGGATCGGCGCGGATCCTGAATGCCCGACGTGCGCGGCGACACCCTAAAGCATCGATGGAATCACCCGGTCCGGCGGTCTGTGGCCGTCCAGGAAGGTCCGGATATTGACGATCACCTTTTCGCCCATGTCGATCCGGCCCTCGACGGTGGCGGAGCTCATGTGCGGCAGCAGCACCACATTCGGCAGCTTCAGCAGCTTGGGATTGACCGCCGGCTCGTGCTCATAGACGTCCAGCCCGGCGCCGCCCAGCTCGCCGGCGGCCAGCATGTTGGCCATAGCGGCTTCGTCGATCACTTCGCCGCGGGCGGTGTTGACGATGATGGCGTGGGGTCTGAGCACCTTCAGCCGACGCGCCGACAGCAGATGATAGGTGGCCGGGGTGTGCGGGCAGTTGACCGAGACGATGTCCACCCGCGCCAGCATCTGGTCGAGGGACTCCCAGTAGGTGGCGTCCAGCTCCTCCTCGATCCGCGGACCGACGGGCTTTCGGTTATGATAGTGGATGTCCATGCCGAACGCCCGGGCGCGGCGGGCCAAAGCCTGGCCGATACGGCCCATGCCGAGGATGCCCAGCTGGGCGCCGCGCAGCCGGCGGCCGAGCATCCAGGTCGGCGCCCAGCCGTGAAACTCCCCCGACTGGACGACATTGGCGCCTTCCACCAGCCGCCGGGCCGAGGCCATGATCAGGGCCAGCGTCATGTCGGCGGTGTCTTCGGTCAGCACGCCCGGCGTGTTGGTGACGATGACGCCGCGGGCGTTGGCGGCGTCGACATCGATATTGTCCACCCCGGCGCCGAAATTGGCGATCATCCGCAAGGATGTCCCCGCGCCAGCCAGCACCCGCGCGTCGATCCGGTCGGTGATGGTGGGCACCAGCACCTCGGCCTCGGCCAGGGCGGCGATGAGCGCGGCGGGGCTCATGGGTGTATCGTCGGGGTTCAAGGTCACATCGAACAGCTCGCCCATCCGCGCCTCGATGGGCGCGGGCAGTTTGCGGGTGACGACGACTTTCGGCTTGCGGGCGGCCATGCGGGGTCTGAAAGAGGCCTTGGAAAAGGTTTGTTAACGCTCCGGCGTGAGCCTGCCTCGGCGGCGCCTTGTAGCAAAGGCGGCACGCGGGGCCAAGGCGCACCCATCGGCCATCAATCGCGGCCAAGAGTCGATAGCGGAGATGTCGGGCCGATGAAAGCAGTACGATCGGCGGGGCTCGTCCTGTTGGTTGGTTTCGCGGCGCTGGCGAGCGCGGCTGCGGCCGCGGTTCCACCCAAACCGCGAGAGACGCCGTCCGGTCTGCCGGTGCCGCGCTATGTGACGTTGAAATTCGACCCGGTGAACGCGCGCGCCGGGCCCGGCGACGATCACCGGCTGCTGTGGGTGTTCCATGCGCGGGGCTTGCCGCTGCAGGTCGTCGCCGAGACCGACGAGTGGCGCCGCGTCTGTGATCCGGACGGCGGACTGTCTTGGGTGCACAAGCGCACCACCGACGGCCGCCGCGCGGTGATGCGCACCCAGCCCGGGCCCGCTACGATTCGGGCCAAGCCGCGCGACGGCGCGCCGGTCCTGGCCTATCTGGCGCCGCGCGCCCTGGCCGAGCTCGACCGATGCGACAAGGATTGGTGCCGGCTGCGGATCGGCCGGATGTCCGGCTGGGCGCGGGCCGCCGATCTCTGGGGCGCGGCCGAAGCGCCGCAATGCCGCTGAAGCCCAATCTCGTTGAGGCCCAATCTCGTTGAGGCCCAATCTCATTGAGGCCCAATCTCATTGAGGCCCAATCTCATTGAGGCCAAGCCGAGCGGTGTGCTACCCCTGAACGCTTCGGCCGCTGGGCGGCCTGGCAAAAGTGAGTTGGCGATGACGGCGGGAACCAAATCCCGGTTAGACAAGGACGATCTGCTGGCCTGCGGGCGCGGCGAGATGTTCGGCCCCGGCAACGCGCAACTGCCCGTCCCGCCCATGCTGATGATGGATCGCATCGTCGAGATCACCGCCGGCGGGGGCAAGAACGGCAAGGGTTTCATCCATGCCGAGCTGGATATCCACCCGGACCTCTGGTTCTTCCAATGCCATTTCCCGGGCGATCCGGTGATGCCGGGTTGCCTGGGGCTGGACGCCATGTGGCAGCTGGTCGGCTTTTTCCTGGCCTGGTCCGGCGGGCTGGGCCAGGGCCGCGCCCTGGGCGTCGGCGAGGTCAAATTCAGCGGTCAGGTCTCGCCCAAGGTCAAACGCCTGACCTATCGGATCGATCTGAAGCGGGTGATTATTCGTAAATTAGTCATGGGCGTGGCCGACGGCGTGATGGAAGCCGATGGACAACCTATCTATGAGGCCAAGGATCTGCGCGTTGGCCTGTTCGACGCCAAGGATCTGGTCTGAGTTCGAGCAGGGGAAACGCGATGCGCCGCGTTGCGATTACAGGCATCGGCATCGTCTCATCGATCGGCGTGGACGCCGACGCGGTGACCGCCTCACTGCGCGACGCGCGGCCGGGCGTGGTGTTCGCGCCGGAATACGCCGAGCTGGGTTTTCGCTGCCAGGTGCATGCGCCGTCCAAGATCGACTGGGAAACCCTGGTCGACCGCCGCGCCGCCCGCTTCCTGGCCTCCGGCACGGCCTATGCGCATATCGCCATGGAGCAGGCGTTGGCCGACGCCGGCCTGACCGAGGCCGAGGTGTCGAACGAACGCATCGGCCTTTTGGTCGGCTCCGGCGGGCCCTCGACCCGCGCCATCGTCCAGGCGGCTGACATCACCCGCGACAAGGGCCCCAAGCGCGTCGGCCCCTTCGCCGTGCCCAAGGCGATGAGCTCGGGCCCCTCGGCGGTGCTGTCGACCTGGTTCAAGATCAAGGGGATCAACTATTCGATCTCCTCGGCCTGCGCGACCTCGACCCACTGCATCGGCGCGGCGGCCGAACAGATCCAGCTGGGCAAACAGGACATCGTCTTCGCCGGCGGCTGCGAGGAGCTGGACTGGACCCTCTCGGTGCTGTTCGACGCCATGGGCGCCATGTCCACCGGCTACAACAACCGCCCCGAGCGCGCCTCGCGAGCCTACGACAAGGACCGCGACGGCTTCGTCATCGCCGGCGGCGCTGGGATCGTGGTGCTGGAGGAGCTGGAGCACGCCAAGGCGCGGGGCGCCAAGGTCTATGCCGAGATTACCGGCTATGCGGCCAATTCCGACGGCTACGATATGGTCGCCCCGTCGGGCGAAGGCGCGGCGCGCTGCATGAAGCTGGCCATGCAGGGTCTGGACGGCAAGGGTCTGGGCCCGATCGACTATCTGAACCCGCACGGCACCTCGACCCCGGTGGGCGACATCAAGGAGATGGACGCGGTGCGCCAGGTGTTCGGCGACAGCCCGCCCCTGATCTCCTCGACCAAGTCCCTGACCGGCCACAGCCTGGGCGCCGCGGGGGCGCAGGAGGCGATCTATTGCCTGCTGATGATGCAACATGGCTTCGCCTGCGAAAGCGCCAATATCGACGCGCTGGACCCGGCCTTCGCCGACCTGCCGATCCTGCGGGAGCGCCGAGACATGCAGCTCAACACGGTGATGTCCAACGGCTTCGGCTTCGGCGGCACCAACGGCTGCCTGGTGATGAGCCGTTACGACGGGTGACGCCGTTCAGGCGCCTCGGTTTTTCAAGCGCATTCGTAGCCCTGTTCGAATCTGATCTCTGGGTTTTCAGATTCTCCCTGAACAGTGATCCAGTCGAACAGATCAACCACCTCGACGTCAGCTTCGGCCGCATATTCGCGCAATTCGCTTAGATCTACGTTGAACGTTATCGAAACGGTCACCCGGAATGCGGTTGTAGCAAAGTCCTCGCCATCGTCGCCGCATTCATAGGCTGAGCATTGGTTGAGCACTGCATCGTAGCCGTCGGTCCGGGGGTCGAAAACTTGACCGCCTGCTCCGCAGTTTATGCATTTCGCCTGATGTGGTGGCCTCAGCAGCACCTGTCCCGGTGCGACTTCGTAGTACGGCGATGGATCAGGGGCGATCAAGGGAAAGGACCCCATCCAAAAGCTCGATCCGCCACAGGACTTGCATCGAAGCTGATAGTCTACGGTTATGCTTTCGTCGTCCTTGGGTGGGGTCACCACAAGATCGAAGGCGTGCAAGCATCTTGGCCGGCTATTGGCGGCGACAGCTGCGGTTTCCGCCCAGCTTCCCATCCGATCGATCTCCGTCATAGTCCAATCGAAGGGGGCCCATGCAGCCCTTGGGACAGCTAAAGCTGCTGGTTGAACTTGAAGCGGAAGTGACCGGATATCAACACTCTCCTTATTGGACAATCGCCGCTTCGCATGGGAGGAGGCAGCGAAGATGATTCCAGCGCGATAGGGAGCCTTCGATTCATGGCCGACGACTACGATCTGCCCAAGGGCGAGCTGATGCGGGGCAAGAAGGGCCTCGTCATCGGCGTGGCCAACCACAACTCCATTGCCTGGGGCATCGCCGCGCAGCTGGCGGCGCAGGGCGCGGAGCTGGCGTTCGCCTATATGGCGGTAAATGAAAAGCGGGTGCGGCCCCTGGGCGAGAGCATAGGCGTCAAGGCCTACGCCACCTTCGACGCCTTTGAAGAGGGCTCGATGGGGGCGGTGTTCGACGCCGTCGAAGCGGAATTCGGAACCATTGACTTCATGGTCCACGCGATGGCCTTCGCCGAGCGCAGCCATATGGGCGGCTCGTTCGTGGAGAACGCCGACCGCGCGGGCTTCCTGCGCGCCATGGACGCCTCGGTCTACAGCTTTATCGATGCGGCGCGCTGCGCCGCCCGGCTGATGTCCAGCGGCGGATCGATGATCACCCTGACCTATATCGGCTCGGAGCGGGCCATTACGAACTACAACACGATGGGCGTGGCCAAGGCGGCGCTGGAGGCCGCGACCCGTTACATCGCCCGCGATCTCGGGCCGAAGGGCATCCGGGTGAACGCGCTCTCGGCCGGCGCCATGCGCACCCTCTCGCTGGCCGGCATCCAGGGCGGGCGCGGCATGCTGGGCCAGGGCCGCGCCATGAGCGCGCTCAAGGAAGACACCTCGATGGAGGGGGTCGCCGGCTGCGCCCTTTGGCTCTTGTCCGACCTCGGCCGGTCGACCACCGGCGAGGTGGTTCACGTCGACGCCGGCTTCCACTTCATGGGCCTGCCGGAAGACGCCGGCTAAAGCTGCGCCAGCACCGCGTCGCCCATCTGGACGGTGCTCAGCGTCCCGCCCAGGTCGCGGGTCCGCGCGCCGCCGTCCAGCGTGGCCTTGACCGCGGCGAACAGCCGGTCGGCCAGATCCGTGCGGTCCAGCGACCAGCGCAGGGCCATTTCGAAGGACAGGATGGCGGCCAGCGGATTGGCGACGCCCTGGCCGGCGATATCCGGGGCCGAGCCATGGATCGGCTCATAGAGGCCGGGCTTGCCGGGTGCGCCCAGGGCGGCCGACGGCAGCAGGCCGATCCCGCCGGTCAGCATGGCCGCCTCGTCCGACAGGATGTCGCCGAACAGGTTGTCGGTGACGATGACGTCGAACTGGGCTGGATTCTTGACCAGCTGCATGGCGGCGTTGTCGGCCAGCATGTGCTCCAGCTGGACATCGGCATAGTCGCGCCGGTGCAGGTCGGCGACCACCTCGCGCCACAGCAGGCCAGTCTCCATCACGTTGGATTTCTCGCACGAGGTCACCTTGTTGCGCCGTCCTCGCGCCAGTTCGAAGGCGACCCGCGCGACCCGCTCGATCTCGCCGGTGGTGTAGACCTGGGTGTCGACGGCGCGCCGCTGGCCGTCGGCCAGGGTCTCGATGAAGCGGGGTTGGCCGAAATAGACCCCGCCGGTCAGCTCGCGCACGATCATGATGTCGAGACCGGCGACGAACTCGGGCTTGAGCGCCGACGCGCCCACCAGCGCGTCGAAGCACAGAGCCGGGCGCAGGTTGGCGAAGACGCCCATGGCTTGGCGCAGGCCCAGCAGCCCCGCCTCCGGCCGCTTGTCGCGTGGCGCGCTGGCCCATTGCGGTCCGCCGACCGCGCCCATCAGCGCGGCGTCGCAGGCCAGGGCGTCGGCGATGGTCTCATCGGTCAGGGGCGTTCCGTGGGCGTCGAAACTGCTCCCGCCAAAGGGACGCTCGACTACATTCAGGCCCGGCTGCCCGGTGGCGTTGAACCGGTCGACCACCCGCCGGACCTCGGCCAGCACTTCGGGGCCGATCCCGTCGCCGGGCAGCAGCAGCAAGGTCTTGGACATAAGGAATCCTCAGAGCGCGTTCCGAAAAGTGGGAACCGGTTTTCGGACAAAACGCGCGTTAAAACAAAGGTTAGATGGGCCGGGAAGCGCCCGCGTCATAGGCGACAAGCTGGCGATCGTGAAGGCCAAGGCCTGGCCAAACGGCGCGCCAAGCCCGGATATGCGGGCTTTGGGCGTGGGCGTCCAGCGCGGCCTGGTCGCGCCACACTTCGCTAACCCTGATCAGGCCGGGCTCGAGGATGTCCTCCGCATAGGCGTAGGCCAAACAGCCGTCCTCGGCCCGGCTGGCGGCCACCATCGCCGCCATGTGCGGGCGCGCTTCGTTCAGCCGCTCGGGCGGCAGGCGCACGGATCCCACGATCACCACGCTCATCAGGCGGCGACCCAGGGCTGCGTCAGCCGCCGCCGCGCCTCGAAGGCGTCGATGTCGGCGGCGTGCTGCAGGGTTTCGCCCACCGCGTCCAGACCCTTCAGCAGCTTCTCCTTCCGCCCCGGATCGATCTCGAAGGTGAAGCGCCGGCCCGACGGTGAAACCACCGACTGGCTGTCCAGGTCGACCGAGAACAGGTGATTGCCGCCCCTGGCCTCTTCCATCAGCGCCTTGACCTGGTCCTCGGGCAGGGCGATCGGCAACAGGCCGTTCTGGAAACAGTTATTGTAGAAGATGTCGGCGAAGGACGGCGCGATCACGCAGCGCACGCCGAAATCCAGCAACGCCCACGGCGCATGCTCGCGCGACGATCCGCAGCCGAAATTATCCCCCGCGATCAAAAGGTTGGCGCCAATGTAAGCGGGCCTGTTGAGTACGAACTCTGGCTTTTCCGCGCCTTGCTCGTCGAACCGCAGATCATAGAACAAGCCCTTGCCCAGACCCTCGCGATCGACGGTCTTGAGGAATTGCTTGGGAATGATCTGGTCGGTGTCCAGGTTCGCGATCGGCAAAGGCGCCGCACGGCCGTCGAGGTGAATGAAGGGGGTCATGATCTATATCTGAACCAAGCTAAGTCCGGGATAGGCGGCGAAAGCGCGGTCGCGTGTCATCACCGTCAGATTGTCCTCAAGAGACTGGGCGATGATCAGGCGGTCGAACGGATCGCGATGGAGCAACGGCAGACGGCTGAGCCTGTCAATGTGCCTCAGCTCGATTGGCAGGACGTCTGCGCTCAGTTCCGCGACCATTTGCGTAAACGCACGGGTGAAATCGGTCTGGAAAGGGACGGGCAGGTTCAGCTTGCCGAGACCGAATTTAATCGCGATCTCGATCGCGCATACCTGGCTGATATAGCGATCAGCGCCGGCGAACGCGTCGCGATGGGGTTGCGACGTCCTGCCGGACTCGAAAGCGAACAGCAGCAACGCATTGGTGTCGAGCAACAGGCCGGTCACTTGTCCGCTTCGGGAAAGATCGGTCCATCGTGGAACAAGGCTTCGATTTCCGGATCCGGGTCGTCGAAATTGTCCGGCAATTTCCACCCATAATGATTCCAGAAGCCGAAGCGCGGGGCGGGACGGCTCGCGGGCGCGTCGATCATGGTGAGCTTGGCGCGCGCCTTGCCGTTCTTGGCGATAACGATCTCTTCCCCGGCCGCCGCTTCGTCGACCAGGGTCGAAAGATGAGTCTTGGCCTCGTAAAGATTGACCTGTTTCATCGGTGCACAATGGCCATCTTGACCAAGTTGGTCAAGGTGACTCACGCGGCGTTGCGCTGAGCATCAGGGTCGGCACGCCGCGGGTTCGATCGCGCACGGTAAAGACCTGCGTGCCGGGCTTGCGACCTTTGCGCACCTCCGAAACGTTGAAGCCGGCCGCCGCCAATCGCGCCTGAGCGGCTTCAGGATTGGCCACGCGCCAGGCCAGGCCGCCCAGGCTATCGGGTCCGTCGGAGACGCCGGCCTTGAGCCCATGGCCGATCTCGATCACCAGATCGCCGCACCGGAAGAACATCTGCCGCGCGCCCCAGTCCGGATTGGCGCGATCCAGGCGCAGATCAAGGCCCAGTTTCGCGCCATAGAGCGCCAGGGCGCGGTCGGGGTTGGGCGTGCGCACCACCACATGATCGAGCCCGGCGGGGATCGTGTCGGCCGGCTGTTCGATCGGCGAGAGCGGCGGCCGGCGCGCGGACGGGCGCGACACCAGTACGATCTGGACGCCGCCGGTCATGCCGGGATGTAGGCTCCAGGCGTCGTCGGCGCGGCCGTGGCCCGGGACGCCGCGGCGCTCCAGCTGCTGGCGGCTGGCGGCCAGGTCTTCGACGGCGAAGGCGATCAGCAGCAGTCCTTCGCCCGCTGTTTCCAGCCGCGAGCGGACCCTGTCCCCGGCCGGGCCGGGCCCGCTCGCCGCGATCAGCTCCAGCGACAGGGTCTCCAGATGGATCCAGGCCCGTCGCGCGCCGACGGCCTCGGCGCCGCGCTCGGCGCGGCGGCCCAGCATCGCTTCGTAGTCCAAAACGGCCGCGTCCAGATCGGCGACCGCGATCGCTACATGGTCCAGGCCGTGGATCATCGCTAGGCCAAGCTCCGAACATCGACGATATGGCCCGCGATCGCCGCGGCGGCGGCCATGGCCGGGCTCATCAGGTGGGTGCGGCCGCCCCGGCCCTGGCGGCCCTCGAAATTGCGATTGGAGGTCGAGGCGCAGCGTTCGCCCGGCTTCAGCTTGTCCGGGTTCATCGCCAGGCACATGGAGCAGCCCGGCTCGCGCCAGTCGAAGCCGGCGGCGCGGAAAATCTCGTCCAGCCCCTCGGCTTCGGCCTGATCCTTCACCAGGCCCGAACCTGGCACCACCATGGCGTAGACGCCCGGCGCCACGGTTCGGCCGCGCGCGACCTCAGCCGCCGCGCGCAGGTCCTCGATCCGGCTGTTGGTGCACGAGCCGATGAACACCCGCTCGATCCGCGCGTCGGCGATCCGTTGGCCAGGCTCCAGGCCCATATAGGCCAGCGCGCGCCTGATCTGTTCGGCCTTTTCCGCCGGAAAATCCGCCGGATCGGGCACGCGGCCGTCGATCGCCACCACGTCCTCCGGACTGGTGCCCCAGGTTACCGTCGGCTTCAGCGCCGAGACGTCGATCCGCTCCTCGCGGTCGAATACGGCGTCGGGGTCGGAGAACAAGCTGGTCCAATGGTTCAGCGCCAGGCCCCAGGCCGCCGCCTTGGGCGTGGCCGGCCGGCCCATCAGATAAGCGAACGTCGTCTCGTCCGGCGCGACCAGGCCGGCCCTCGCGCCGCCCTCGATGGTCAGGTTGCACAAGGTCATGCGCTGCTCCATCGACAGCGCCTCGACCGCCTCGCCGGCGTATTCGATGACATAGCCGGTCCCGCCGCTGGTCCCGATCAGGCCGATCATGGCCAGGGCGAAGTCCTTGGCGTCGACGCCGGGCGCCGGCGTTCCGTCGAACCAGATCCGCATGTTCTTGGATTTGCGCTGGCGCAGCGTCTGGGTGGCCAGCACATGCTCCACCTCGCTGGTGCCGATCCCGTGCGCCAAGGCGCCGAACGCGCCGTGGGTCGAGGTGTGGCTGTCGCCGCAGACGATGACCATGCCGGGCTGGGTGCGGCCCTGTTCCGGACCGACTACATGGACGATGCCGTTCCTGACGTCGCCCATGGGGAAGAACTCGATGCCGGCGTCCTTGACGTTGCGGGCCAGGGTCTGCAGCTGCAGGCGCGCCTCCTCGTCGGCCACCGCCTCGACGCCCTTGGCCTGGCCCTCTGTGGGCACATTGTGGTCGGCCACTCCCAGGGTCAGGTCGGGTCGCCGCACCTTGCGCCCGGCGGCCCGCAGGCCGGCGAAGGCCTGCGGGCTGGTGACTTCATGGATCAGGTGCAGGTCGACATAGAGCATGGTCTCGCCATTGGGGTCGTCGGCGACCACATGAGCGTCCCAGATCTTGTCGTAGAGGGTCTTGCCGGTCATGGCGGGGGATGTAGGGCCGCACCCCCCGCCAAGTCCAGAGCGTGGCGCGTCTTTCTAGGCCAGGAGCAGCGCGCCGCTCGGGGCGTCGGCGCTCAGGCAGCCGAGGCCTTCGAGGCTCATCCGAACCGCCTGGTCAAGCGGCGTGTGCGGCTCGGCGCCCAGGACCTCGACCAGCTTGGCGTTCTCCAGGCGCAGGGGCGTGCGCCACAGATAACGCATCTCCAGCGTCTCGCGGAACATCTCCACGAAGGGCGCCAGAAGGGCGGCCAGCGGCCAGGGAAACGGCAGGATCGGCAGGTTCGGCCGGCCGGTCGCGCGGCGCACCGCCTGGGCGATCTCGACGCCGGGCTCGGCCCAGTGGCCGCCAAAGTGGAAGACTTCGAATTGGGCCAGGCTCTCGGCGCGCTCCACCAGCCGCACCATGGTCTCCGCCAGATCCGGCAGATAGGCCCAGGCATGGCCGATCGTCCTGGGGCCCGGATAGAGCATGAACCTCACCGGCTTACCCGGCTGCGCCAGCGCGTTGGAAAACCAGCTATTGGCCGAGGTCTGTGGGCCGAAGAAGTCGCCGGCGCGGACAATGATCACCTGGACGCCGTCCCGTGACGCCGCCTCCAGGCGCTGTTCCATCTCCACGCGGATCGCGCCCTTGCGGGTCAGCGGGCGTTGGGGCGAGCGCTCGTCGACCACGAACCCCGCGTCCGGCCCGAAATTATAGACCGTGCCGGGAAACAGGATCCGCGCGCCGCTGGCCTTCGCCGCAACGATCGAGGACTCCAGCATCGGCAGGGCAAGGCCGCGCCAGTTGTGGTAGCCCGGCGGATTGGCGCCATGGACGATCAACGCGGCGCCCTTGGCGGCCGCGACCACCGAAGCTTGATCCATCGCATCGCCGCGGACCCATTCGACGCGGTCCAGGCCGATGCAGTTCTTAGCGGCAGCGTCGGGGTTTCGGTTCAGCGCGCGCACGCGCCAGCCACGGGCCAGAAGGGTGCGCGCGACCTCGCCGCCGACGCCGCCGGTCACGCCGATGATCAAGGCGGTCGGGGCCGGGGCGACCCCGGTAAGGGTGGGATGCTCAGACATGGCTTTCTCCTGTCCTCTGTCCGCTTCCTTGTCGCGCGCCCCATCGCCATGCGAAATTGTCGAATGTCGTGGAGCTGCTATACGGATTCGCATGAAGCGGGCGCCGGACTGGGACCTCTATCAATCGCTGCACGCCGTGGTGCGGGCCGGCAGTCTGTCGGCCGCGGCGCGGACGCTGGGCCTGTCCCAACCCACGGTCGGGCGGCATATCGAACAGCTGGAACAGGCGCTGGGCCTGCCGCTGTTCACCCGCTCGCCGCAAGGCCTGCGGCCGACCGAGTTGGCGCTGGCGCTGGCCCCGTCCCTGGAAGCCATGGCCTCGGCGGCGCAGGCCGCCCTACGTGAAGCTTCCGGCGACGCGGACACGGTCGGCGGCGTCATCCGGCTCACCGCCAGCGAGGTGATCGGCGCGGAGGTGCTGCCGGCGCTGCTGGCCGATTTTCATGAACTGCATTCGGACGTGGTGATCGAACTCGGCTTATCCAACCGCGCCGAAAACCTGCTGCACCGCGAGGCCGATATCGCCGTGCGCATGATGCGGCCCACCCAGAGCGGCCTTCGCGCGCGGCGCGTAGGATCGATCGGCGGCGGCCTCTATGCGCATCGCCGCTATCTGCAGAGGCATGGCGAGCCGCGCACGCTGAACGACCCGGGCCACGCCGCCATTGGGTTCGACCGCGACGATGCGTCAGTGCGCGCCATCGCCGGCGCCCCTCCGGCCCTGACCCGCGAGTTGTTCGCCTTCCGCTCGGACAGCGATCTGGGCCAGCTGGCGGCGGTGCGGGCGGGTTTCGGCATCGGCGGGTGCCAGCATGGCGTGGCCCGCCGCGACCCCAACCTGGTCCATGTGCTGGGCGACGTATTCAATTTCGAGCTCGAGTGCTGGGTGGTGATGCACGAAGACCTGAAGGCCAGCCGCCGCATGCGCCTGATGTTCGACCACCTGGTCGCGGGGTTGAGCGAGTACGTGAAGACGTCCAGGCCTTGAGCAGTGAGCCGTGCGTGCTTCGACACGGCCGCTAACGCGCCCGGCTCGGCATGACGCGGTCGGGGAAAAACCAAAAAGAACTCGTCATGCTGAGCCGAGGCTGAAAGCCTCGTGTCGAAGCACGCAGGGGCAGGGGATCAGCTCTCGGTCTTGTCGCCGCTGTCGCGCGAGGACATGGCCCGCTCGGCGATCCGGGCCGACTTGCCGCGGCGATCGCGCAGATAATAGAGCTTGGCCCGGCGCACGACGCCGCGGCGCTTGACCTCGATGGATTCGATCATCGGCGACAGCAGGGGGAACACCCGCTCCACGCCTTCGCCGAAGGAGATCTTGCGGACGGTGAAGTTCTCCTGCAATCCGCCGCCGGAGCGGCCGATGCAGACGCCTTCATAGGCCTGGACCCGCTCGCGCTCGCCTTCCTTGATCCGCACATTGACGCGCAGGGTGTCGCCGGCCTGGAAGTTCGGGATCTTGCGCAGCGCCAGCAGGCGGTCGGATTCTTCTTTTTCCAGCTCTTGGATCGTATTCATCGTCGTCTATCTCCGTCGGGCTTAGTCGCCCTTTGCCTGTTGTTTGGCGAGATGCGCCGCCCAAAGGTCCGGCCGCCGCTCCCGCGTGGTCTCTTGCCTCAGCCCGGTCCGCCAGTCCGCCACCTTGCGGTGGTGTCCCGACAGCAGGACCTCGGGTATCTCCAGTCCTTCGAAGGTCCGCGGCCTGGTATACTGCGGATGCTCCAAAAGCCCGTCTTCGAAACTCTCCTCGGCCAGGCTTTGCGCCTCGCCGAGGACCCCCGGAACCAAGCGCACGCAGGCCTCGACCGCCACCATCGCCGCCGCCTCGCCACCGGCCAGGACCGCGTCGCCGACGGCGACCTCCTCGAACCCGCGCGCGTCGAGCACCCGCTGGTCCACCCCCTCGAACCGTCCGCAGAGCAGGATCAATCCCGAGCCCGCCGACCAGTCCCGCACCCGCGCCTGGGTCAGGGGCTGGCCCCTGGCGCTCATATACAAAAGCGGCCGCCCACCCCGGTCCACGCTGTCCAGCGCGGCCGCGATGACGTCCGCCCGCATCACCTGCCCCGGGCCGCCCCCAGCGGGGGTGTCGTCGAGGAAGCCGCGCTTATCGTTGGAAAAGTTCCGAATGTCCACTGTTTCCAGTCGCCACAGGCCGCGCTCCAGCCAGGCCGAGCCGATCAGCGAAACCCCCAGCGGGCCCGGAAAGGCCCCGGGAAACATGGTCAGTATGGTGGCGGTGAACGGCATGGACGCCTTCATAGGCGGTTTTGGCGCTCGATCCGAGATCGTCATTGAGCCGGCGTCCGCCGCGAGCCTTGCCGCCACGTCTCTCGAAGTCTAATCCGGCCACTTATTGCGGCGCACAATCGACCACGGGAGCGAGGTTCATGGACGACACGGAAATCGAGAATCTGGTCGAGACCCTGGCCCTCGAACCCATCGAGATGAACCTGTTCCGCGGCGCCAGCGTCGAGGGCGGCGGCCCGCGCGTGTTCGGCGGCCACGTCATCGCCCAGGCGCTGCTGGCGGCCTATGAGACCGTCGAGACGCGGGTCTGCCATTCGATCCACTGCTATTTCATCCGGCCGGGCGATCCCAAGGTTCCGATCCTGTATGAGGTCGATCGCGCCCGCGACGGCGGCAGCTTCACCACCCGCCGGGTGACCGCCATCCAGCACGGCGAGCAGATCTTCAACCTGGCTGGCTCGTTCCAGGGCGTCGAGCAAGGGTTCGGGCATCAGGCCGACATGCCGGCGGTGCCGGGGCCGGAAGGGCTGCCGGACAGCTTCGAGCAGTTCAAGGCCATGCTGGAGACCATGCCCGAGGCGGCGCGGCGCATGATGGGCCGCCCGCGCCCGATCGAGCAGCGGCTGGTCGATCCGCGCCGGCCGACCGACAAGGTCGCGCCGATCTGTCGCAACTGGATCCGGGCGCGGGCCGAGATCGGGCCGGACCAGCACCTACATCAAGCCATCCTGGCCTACGCCTCGGACATGGGCCTCTTGGAGACGGGCATGCGCCCGCACGGCGTGACGTGGCAGACGCCTGGGCTGCAATCGGCTAGCCTGGACCACGCGATCTGGTTTCACCGGCCATCCAACTTCAACGACTGGCACCTCTACGCCCAGGATAGCCCCAGCGCGTCCGGCGCACGCGGGTTCATTCGCGGCCAGATCTTTTCAAAGGACGGGGCCCTGGTCGCCTCGATCGCCCAGGAGGGCCTGCTGCGCCAGCGTCAGCCGTCGCCCTCCACTGGCTGATCCGAGGTTTCCGCCGGCCGTACGATGACGACTACCCTATCGGCCAGCCGCACGTCCGGGACAGTGTCGCGGGTGAAGGCCAGCCACCAGGTGGGGCCGCGCCCGGCCGGTTCGATCTCCAGAAGATCGCCCGCGCCGAAATTCTGCACGGCCTTGACGCGCCCGACAACAACGCCGGCCGGATCGCGCGCCTCAAGGCCGATCAGGTCGGCCAGATAGAACTCGTCCTCGTCCGGCTCGGGCAGAACGTCGCGCGCCACATAAAGGCGCAGACCTCTAAGGGCGTCGGCCTGTTCGGGGGTGGCGATCTCCTTGACCCGAGCGACCAGGCCGGCCTTGGCCGCGCGGCCCGACAGCAAGGTCAGCGCCGGCGCGCCGTCCTCGCGCTTCAGATCGCGATAGTCCAGCAGCGCCAGCGGCGTCTGCGTGAACGCGGTGATCCGCACCTCGCCCTTGACGCCAAACGCCCCGCCCACCTGGCCGACGAGGATGAGGAGCGGTGTGGTGGTCATTCGGATTGCGCGCCAAAGCCCTCCCCCTCGATGGGGGAGGGTTGGGTGGGGGTGCGGCCGCGAGGGTGAGGGCTAACGCGCGAAAGGACTCCGGCGTCCATCTGCGTTCTTCGCTTCATCACCGTGCGCGGGCCCCCCCCCCCCCCCCAACCCCCCCCCCCGCGGGGGGGGGGTTTTTGGATTAAGC